>Ga0187819_10000175_pt1 | contig 30312 bp, 23 predicted proteins | sample NC_wetland_sal_i_15_FD_132411 | JGI IMG/M metagenome (GOLD analysis project Ga0187819, IMG submission 132411) | Wetland sediment microbial communities from Neuse River Estuary, North Carolina, USA - SO4_4 | ecosystem: Environmental > Aquatic > Freshwater > Wetlands > Sediment | place: USA... | reverse complement strand
TCCCGCTCGTCCGGCAGTGCGTCATGTGTGCGGACCGGGTGGCCCAGGGCCTGCCGACCGCGTGTGCGGCAGCATGCCCCACCGGCGCGACGAAGTTCGGAGACCGCGACGCGCTGCTCGCGGAAGCCCAGGACCGCATAGCCAAGAGCCCGGACCAGTATGTCCCCCACATCTATGGCCGCAACGAAGTGGGCGGGACGTCCGTGCTGCTGCTCTCCAGCGTTCCCTTCGAACGATTCGGCTATAAGACCGACCTGGGCAGCCAATCCCTGCCGCTGCTGACGTATCGCGTCCTTTCCCACATTCCGAACTTGGTCGCAGTGGGATCTGTGTTGCTTGGCGGCATCTGGTGGATCACCGGCCGGCGTGCCGACGTCGCTGCCGCGGAGGGCCGTCCCGGCAAGGGCCGGGCCACAGGAGGTGAGAAATGACCCGGTTCAAATTCACCTTCTGGAAGGGCGTCCTGGCAGTCATTCTGCTCGCCGGCGCCTACGCCACCGTTCTGCGGTTCGCGCGCGGGTTGGGCGCCTCGACGCATCTGAGTAACGCGTTCCCCTGGGGATTGTGGATCGGTTTCGACGTGATGTGCGGAGTCATGCTGGCCGCGGGCGGGTTCACGCTGACGGCCACGGTGTACATCTTCCATCTGGAAGAGTTCAAGCCCATCGTGCGGCCGACCGTATTGACCGCTTTCCTCGGCTACGTGCTGGTGGTCGTGGCGCTCCTCTATGACCTGGGCCGCGGATACCGGATCTGGCATCCGCTGGTCATGTGGAACCCGCGATCGGTGATGTTCGAGGTGGCCTGGTGCGTCACGCTGTATACCACGGTGCTCGCTCTGGAATTTGCGGCGGTTATCTTCGAGCAGCTGCGGCTCGAAAAGCTCCTGCGGATTCAGCATGCCATCGCGGTTCCCCTGGTGATCGCCGGGGTGCTGCTCTCCACGCTGCACCAGTCATCGCTGGGCAGCCTGTACCTGATCGTTCCGGACAAACTGCACCCTTTCTGGTACAGCCCGCTGCTTCCGGTGCTGTTCTTCGTCTCGGCGGTGTGTGTGGGCCTGGCCATGACCATCTTCGAGTCCTGCATGAGCTCGCGGCACTTCGGCAAGCAACTGGAGCTGCCGCTGCTCGTCCGTTTGGGCCGCGCACTCCTGGTGGCCGTCTTGGTGTACTCGGTCCTGCGTTTTGAGGACCTGTTCCAGCGGGGAGCGTATCGACTGTTCGCCCTCCGAAGCTACGAGACTGATTTGCTCCTTCTGGAACTCATCATGGGATTGGTGATTCCCATCGTTCTTCTGCTGATCCCAAAGGTGCGGCAGAGCGCCGGGGGCCTCTACCTTTCCTCCGTCCTGGTGCTGCTCGGCTTCGTCACGAACCGGCTTAACGTGACGATTACGGGAATGGAGGGGTCGGCGGGTGTGCGCTACTTCCCCAAATGGACGGAAATCGCGATCACGGCCAGCATCGTCGGCGTGGCCTTCGCCATTTTCGCCCTGGCGGTGAAATACCTGCCCATTTTTTCGGCCGCAGAGCTGCGGCCGGCACAGCCTGAGCCGGAGGCGGCGGAGTTGTTGCATGCGCGTTCCTGACCCACATGCGCCTCTCTGGAAACGCGTGGCCAATTGGGGACGGAGCCTGAGCGGGAAGCTGGTCATTCTTCTGATTTTGTCCATGACCACCGTCTTCGGCCTGCTCGGCTACCTCAATGTGCGCCTCCACCGGCGACACCTGGAACAAACCACCCTCGTGGCAGCGGAGAGGGTGAGCGATGTGATCAAACGCAATGCGACGTATTACATGCTCCGGAACGAACGCGAGGGCCTCTACCACCTGATCAACGAAATCGGGGCCGAGCCCGGCATCCTGCACATCCGCATCATCAACCGTGAAGGGCGAATCAGCTTTTCCTCCGATGCGCGCGAAACAAACACCCTGGTGGACAAAAGGGCGGAGGCCTGCTACGCGTGCCATAGTCAGACCCAGCCGCTGACGCATTTGGACCGCAACGACCGCTTCCGCACCTACCGGCTGGCTGACGGCACGCGGGCGCTGGGGATCATCAATCCCATCGAAAATTCCCCGGCCTGCTCGAGCGCGGCCTGCCACGCGAACGAGCCGGGCGAAAAGATACTGGGAGTCCTGGACACGAATCTATCGCTGGCGGCCACGGACGCGAGCCTGGCGCAAAGCACGCGGCAGATGGTGCTCTACACGCTTGCGGCCGTGCTGATCATTTCGGCATTGAGCGCGGTGTTTGTGTGGCGCGTGGTGTACGGCCCGCTCCAGGGACTCGAAGCGGGGACGAAACACCTCTCCTCGGGGGAACTGGGCTACCAAATCGACGTTCCCGGGGACTCGCAGGACGAGCTGGCCGGTCTGGCCCGGTCATTCAACAGCATGAGCAGCCAGCTTCGGGAGGCTCGCGAAGAAATCAACGGCTGGACGCGCACACTCCAGGCCCGCGTCGAGGAAAAGACGGGCGAATTGAACCGCGCCCACGAGGAGATGCTCCGTGTGGAACGCATGGCTTCGATTGGGAAATTGGCCGCCGTCGTGGCCCACGAAATCAACAACCCGCTGGCGGGAATTCTGGTCTATGCGAAATTGCTCAAGAAGCGGTTTTCGAAGCAGAAAGATGGCGAGGGTGAAGTGCTGAGCAGCCTGGACTTGATTGAATCGGAAAGCCGGCGGTGCGGCGAGATCGTGAAGAACCTGATGACCTTTGCCCGGGCCGGCTCCATGAGCTACGAGCCCGCCGACCTGAACGGCGTGATCGGCCGCTGCGTCCGCCTGGTGCAGCACAAGCTGGAGCTGGCCAACATCGAGCTGCAACTGGAGCTGGCGCCGGGTCTGCCGAGTGTGCACTGCGACGCGGGGCAGATCGAACAAGTGATCCTGGCACTGGTGATGAACGCCATCGACGCGATGCCCAACGGGGGTAATCTGACGCTGCGCACGCGGCGAAAGAACGACTCGGAAATTCAGATCGAGGTGCGCGACGATGGAGTGGGGATACCGCCGGAGATCCTGTCCAATCTGTTCGAGCCGTTTTTCACAACCAAGGAACGCGGCCGGGGACTGGGGCTGGGACTGGCCACCAGCCGCACCATCGTCGAGCGCCATCTGGGCAGGATTGATGTGGCATCCGCGCCGGGCCAGGGAAGCACATTTACGATTACGCTGCCGGTGGCTGCCCGGCCCGTCGCAGTCGCCAGTCCCGTCGCCGCCGCATAAGGGAGGCAAATGGCCGTGGACAAAAAAGCAAGCCTGCTGATCGTGGATGACGAGTTCGTGGTGCGCGACTCGCTCGGAAAATGGTTCCGGGAAGAGGGGTACGACGTGACCCTCGCGGAAAGCACTCCGGAGGCGCTGACCAAAATGGCGGAGAGTCATTTTGACCTGGCCTTGGTGGACATCAAGATGCCCGGGCCCGATGGCGTCGAATTGCAGCGCCGGATCCATGAGATCGATCCCGAGATGATCGTCATCATGATGACCGGGTATGCCTCGGTGGAAACCGCGGTGGCGGCGCTGAAGAACGGCGCGTATGACTACATCTCGAAGCCATTCGATCCGGACGAGATCGCGCACACGATTCACAACGCGCTGGCGCACAAACGCACCGAACAGGAAAACGCGCGGCTGCGCGAGACCCTGGCTGCCGTGTCGCCCCCCAAGGAACTGGTGGGCAAGAGTCCCGCGATGATGCGCGTCTTCGAGGCCATCCAAACCGTGGGTCCCACCGAAGCCACCGTGCTCATCATCGGCGAGAGCGGGACGGGAAAAGAACTCTGCGCGCGGGCCATCCACGAGGCCAGCCCGCGGCATTACAACCCGCTTGTGGTGATCCATTGCGGCTCGTTGACCGAGACGCTGCTGGAGAGCGAGCTGTTTGGACACGAGAAGGGAGCCTTTACCGGCGCCCAATATCGCAAAAAGGGCAGTTTCGAGGTGGCCGAGGGCGGCACCGTCTTCCTGGATGAGATTGGCGACATCAGCCTGAAGACGCAAACCGACCTGTTACGGGTGCTGCAGGAACGGGAGATCACGCGCGTGGGGAGCAGCCATCCGATCCATGTGGACTTCCGCTGCATCGCGGCAACCAACAAGAAACTCGAGCTGCTGATTGAAGAAGGGAAATTCCGTCCCGACCTCTATTACCGGTTGAATGTTTTCCAGATCCAGCTTCCGGCTCTGCGGGAACGCGCCGGAGACATCCCGCTGCTGGTGGATCATTTTGTGCGCAAGTTTTCCGCGTCGATGAACAAGCGGGTGACTCGGATTTCCCCCGGAGCCCTGGCGCTGCTTGAGGGACTCCGCTGGCCCGGCAACGTCCGCGAGCTGGAAAATGCCGTGGAACGTGCCATGGTCGTGGCGCAAGGGGAGGAATTGTGCGAGCGGGATTTTTCCCTCAAGCTGCCCCCTTCCGAGCCTGCGCCGCGCACGTTGGAGGAAGCGGAACGGCTCCACATCCTCTCCGTCCTCGAGGAGTGCAACGGCAATCAGACGCTGGCCGCCGAGGTGCTCGATATCGACCGCGTCACCCTTCACAATAAGCTGAAGAAGTACGGATGGAAGAAAATAACGGCCGATGTCCTGTGAGCCTGATTCAACTGCTCCCGTTGGGAAATACGCCGGACGACCTGATGAGCTATTTGTCGGGCGAGCTGGCGAACGAATTCTCTCTGCGGTGTGAAATCCTGCGGCCGGAGCCCGATCCGCCGCAGGCGTTCAACGCCAGAAGGCAGCAGTATTCCTCGACGGATATCCTGGCCTGGATGACAGGCCGGGTTTCGCCGGGCACGGGCCATCTCCTCGCAGTAACCACAGCGGACCTCTGCATTCCCATCCTGACGTTTGTTTTCGGCGAAGCGCAACTCGAGGGCCCGTGTGCCGTGGTTTCCACCCACCGGCTGAGGCAGGAGTTTTACGGGCTGCCGCCGGACGCCGCGCTGTCGAGCCACCGGCTCCTGAAGGAAGCCGTACATGAGCTGGGCCATACGCTGGGCCTCGTCCACTGCGACGACTACCGCTGCGCCATGGCCTCGTCTCACGCCGTCGAGGCCATTGACCTGAAGGGCGCAAGCCTTTGTAACGTCTGCCGCGCGGCGATTTCCAACGCACGGCGGCGGGCGACCACGCCACTAGTCAGGCCCTAGCCCTGGAGTATCCTGAAATTTTACCGGAAGGAACAAAGTCAAGCCGGGTGTGACCGCTGCGCGGGGCCCTTCCCGTCAAATTTTGGTGCCCAAGAGAGGACTCGAACCTCCACGACCTTGCGGCCACTAGACCCTGAATCTAGCGCGTCTGCCAATTCCGCCACTTGGGCACGCGTCTCACCGACGCATTGCGGTTGGTGCTTTCATTCTCTCCGCCGCCTGCGGGGTTGTCAATTCGGGACGAGCGCCGCGGCTTGCCACGGTCTCCGGGCACGCCGCAGGTTCTCCTGTCCTCCCGGCCAGGGACCAGCCCGCGCAAGGGAATGAGAGTAGTACGAGAGGACAGGTAGCGGTTTGAAAACGGAACAATAGAGAACCAAATTGACCGCGCGCTAGGGACAGCGTACGCTTGGCGTTAGTCCCTCGCCCTCCCGAAACGGGAAGGGACTCAACCCCATGGATCTGCCGATGGACCTCAGCACGGAGGCCAGACCTCGTGAGCGCAGGCGCGGCGAGCGCGTCCTGATCCGCGTCCCCGTCCTAGTGAACGGCACGGGGAAAGACGGGAAACCCGTGCATTCACCAGCAGAAGCCGTGGTGGTGAACCGCAATGGGGCCCTGCTTCGCGTTCCGCAACGGCTCAAGACCGGCAGCACCCTTGAGGTGTACCAGGGACAGGAAAAGAAGCCCCTGGTGTTCCGCGTCATCTGGTGCAGTGACCGCCCACGGGAGGGGCGCCACGACGTCGGCGTGGAACTGCTCCATCCCTGCGAGGAACTCTGGGGCATCCGATTCCCGCCCTTGCAGCCTGGGGCCTCCACATAACACCCGGGCCTCCGAAGTCCATCCAGGAATTCCTTCCGCTGGGATTGCAAGACTAGATTTCCCCGCTGTTTGGAGCTATAGTCGCGCCGGAAAACAGGCCGGAGTTTACCGCGAGAGCCTCGAGACGCGGGCGGCCTGCAGGGGAAGTGCCGCCATGAGTCTGAAATTCGGCTTACTCACCATCCTGGTAATCTGCTGGGGAGTTCTGCTGTTATGCCTGATCGGCCTGATGGTCTACCGTGGCGTGATCGGGCGCAACGAAGAGACCGAACTGATGGTGGACCAGGCGGAGCATCGCTTCGCCGACGAGCAGAGAGCGATCTCGGCGCGCATCACGCAGTTGAGCGCGCCCATCCGCTACATCAGTATCACTGTGGGTGTCCTGCTGCTCGTCATCATCGGAGTGTGGATCTACCAGGGGTTGCAGAATTCCTGAGTCCGCAGCTCAATCCTGCGGCAAATTCGTTTGGCCACCAGAAGCGTCCCGCAAGGCAGTCGCCCAAGAAGCTTGCGCCGTGTTGAAATGCCCGTTGCCTGACTGTCCGCGCAGGACAAGAAAACCGCGCTAAGGCTTGGCAGGTGCCGGCGGATTCGGCTGCGGGGCTGGCGCGGCCTGGGGCATGTTCGCGATGGAGGTGTGGTTCGTCATAATCAGCCATTGGCCGCCCTGCTTCTCAAAGACCAGCGTGGTAAAGCCGCGATACCCGGCGGGCTGGCCGTCCACTTCTCCCGTAAAGGTCCACTGGTACACGGCCCAGGCCACGTTTCCGTTCACGCGCATAAAGGTATTCGAGCGATTGAGCTGTGAGCCGTGCATGCGCGTCCGCTGGCGCTCGTAAGCCTCGATATATTTGTCCCGTCCTATCAAGGGAGGCTCCCAAACACCGCTCACCACCAGCACATTTTCCGCGTAATGCTTCTTCAGCAACTCGACGTCGCCGATCTGCCATGCGCCCATCATTTCGGTGATGGCCATGTCCACAGCCTGCTCATCGGTCGGCGGCAGAAGTGGCGAAGTGTCCTTCTGGGCCGCGCTCTGCTTCTGTGCCGTCTGCTTCTGCGCGGCGGGGGTCACCACGCCGGGCACAACCGTCAGAGCAATGGCAAACAAGAGCAGTCGGCGGATCATAGCTCCTCCGTGAAATTCCGGCGCGAGGCGGGGCGCACCCGCGCTCTACGCAGAATACCACGGACGCGCGGACGCATTCTCAGCGGCACCAGCCGCACGTGCGGAACGGAAAACTGTGAGACGTGGCGCCGCTCCACGGCGCGGCACCAGCCGCCCGGGCCGCAGGCCGGCGAGAGCTGCCGGATCAATGTCCGGACGGCACTTTCGGCGCACGAGACTGGCTGAGCAGGTTGACGAACAGACGCAGCGGGCCCTGGACGCCTTCCGGCAATTCGCGGAAGAACGATAGCCCGGTATAGATGTACGTGCCTTTGCCCACCGGGGCGACCACCAGGCCTCCGGTCAGTTCCCCTTCGCCCGGGTCGCGCATAGCCAGGATAGCGGTGTACCGGGGATCATACTCGCCCAGAAAATAGAGCCCCCGCTCCTGCACCCAGCCATCGAAATCCCCGGGACCGATTTTGTTGGGGAAATTCAGCAGGGAGCTTTCGGGCGCGAGCACGCGCACGGGGGAATTGCGGTCCGTGATCCGCAGGGTGGGCTCGCCGACCTTGGCAGGATACGGCGCCGGCATCAGCCGGTTCCAGTCGCTCGAGCGCTGGTATTGCACCACCAACGTACCGCCGGCCGCGGCGTAGTCCAGCAGGCGGCGATTCGAGCGCGCCAGGTCGCTGCGCAGCTCGTAGGCGCGAATGCCCACGGCGATGGCGTCGTAGTGGCTCAGGTCGTTGAAAGCCAGAGCGACCGGATCGAGCAGATCCACGATAATGCCGGCTTCGCGCAGGATGTCCGGAATGGGATCGTTCTCCGCCGCCACGTAACCCACGCGGAGATGGCTGGGAACGATCAGGTCCGGCAGCGAAAGCGTCATGGCGGCCGGTTCGCTCCACAGCCGGGAAGGAAGCGTCGGCAGCGGTTCCATCGAGGTTCGATATTCCTGCCCATCGAGCCGCGCCGTGGCCTGAAGCGTCAGCGTGGCCGCACCGGCATCCTGCGGGACGGGAATCTGCAGCCGCGCCAATTGGTCACCCGCGCCTTCAAATTTCAGGGTCACGGGAGCGGACCTCGGCCACACCGGGGGCGTGTCCAGTTGGACTTCCACCTGCGCTGGCGCGGAACCGTAGTAATGCACGCGCGCCACTACCTCGAGCGGCTGGCCACGGCGCGCCGGCGGCGCCAGTAGTTCGCGCGGCACGAGCGTCAGCGCCACGCGCGGCACCAGCGTCAATGGCAGCGTTTCCACCTGCGTCGAGCTGGCTTGCACCGCCGCCACGGGGACATTCACTCGAAAGTTGTAGCCGTCCACCATAGCGTGCACCTCCGCCCGGACCAGCGGCAGAGGTTCCGGTAACATCCACTCGTTTGTAGGATGCGGAGGTTGCTTGTTCGCGGATACGCTGACCGTAAATTGTTCCTCGCCACCGACTCCTTGCTTGTCTGCCTTTGATGCCACTGCCCAGTCGCCGCGAATGTCGAGCGCCGCCGAACTCACGGCCTCCAACGCGTTCTCCCGCTCCCGATGGGTAACGGAAACGGTAAAAGTTTCGCCGGGGATGGCCTCGCGCCGGCTGGCGCGAGCTTCCAGATGCAGGCCGGCCGCCAACTGGATGGCGTGATCGATGCCTACGCTGACAATCCCAAGCTCCTGCTCTTCCTGCGGATGATGCCCAACGTGCTTTTGCCCCACCCCGTCAAGCATCGAGGAGGCGTCACGGATTTCCTTTCCTGCCGCCGCCAAGCTGCGCGTGGCTGCGGGCCAGTCCAGAGCCAGGGCTTCGCGGCGCGCTTTCTGGAGCGCTTTGTCAGCGCGCTCAAGTTGGCCGCGCGCGGCGGACAGCACGGGATACCGAGCGACCAGCGCAGGTAGGGTTTCCGCAAACGTTGCCGGGTCCGGCGATTCGCCCTTTTCATTCGTCAGACGAACGTTGAAGCGCTGGAACGGTCCGGTGAGGAATCCGGCGATGGCCTGCGATCGTTGCTGGTAATCGCCCTCGCGGCCGATCTCCGCGTAGGTGCGTCCCCACAGTGGGGAAATCCGGTCGGTAGGCACGAGATAGCCTTTGTCGCCCTGGCCGCGGAAACGATCGAGCACCTGGTCCACGTGCCAAGCAGGCAATCCATCGGGAAACTGTTTCGGGTCCGCCGCTGCGGCCACCGCCTGCGGCGTCAAAATCCCGGAGGTCTGATGATGCCCGTGGCCGGTGTGCACGCCGCTCCAACTGTTGATCACGATGTTCGGCTGGAAGTTGCGGATCACGTGCACCATGTCCGCCAGCGCCGTATCTCCCCAGATTTTCTGCGTGGCCTCGACCGTTTTGACGAATCCTGTGTCCGGTGCGCGGGTGAAAAACAGTCCGATGCCGTAAATGCGCGTGGCCGCTACCAACTCGTGGCTGCGCAGCGCGGCGAGCTGCGCGCCCTGCTCCGGCCCCAGCGCGTTCTGCCCGCCCTCGCCCCGTGTGATGGAGAGCAGCGCGACGTTTGCGCCCAGCCCGCGCGAGAGATAGGCGAGCGCGCCGGCCGGCTCGTCGTCCGGGTGCGCGGTGATGCACAGGATGCGCGTGGTCACCCGCGCGTGATCAATGGCTTCGATGGTGTCCGGGAGGTCCTCGTTAGTGCCCGGAATCTCTCCCCGGGTGACACGCGCCGCCAGAATTCCCGCGGCCAGGAGAGCCATCGCAAATGCGACGCGCCGCCTCATTGCGCCGCCCCTGCGAACGGCCATTCGCGCGCCGCCGCTGCCCGTGCCAGGAACACGATGGCCCCCGCGGCCATGACGCCGAGTCCGGCGAGCGCCGTCCGCCCGGTCGAGTAAAACACGCCCAGCCAGAGCAGGATGGCCGTCACCGCCGGCACCGGATACAGCCACATCCGGTAGGGCAGCTTTTCCGCCGGCCATTTTTTCCTCAAAATCATCACACCCACGGCTCCTCCCACGAACTGCACCAGAATGCGCATGGCCAGAATCGCCGCAATCACTTCCCGCAATCGAAACAGCACGCTGAAAACCAGCGCCACCCCGCCCAGCGCCAGGAGCGACACGTGCGGGAAGTGCCGGGTCGGATGCACGCGCCCAAACGCCCGGAAAAACGTTCCGTCCACTGCCGCCGCATACGGCACGCGCGAGTAGCCCAGCGTAAGCGCGAACAGCGAGCCGAACGCCACCCACAGCACCATTCCGGTGGCGATCCGCGCGGCCTGCGCGCCGTAAATGCGCTCCACCAGCGCGCTGGCGATAAACGGAGTCGCTCGCGCCTGTTCCCACGGGATTACGCCGAGAATCGCCGTCTGCAGCACCAGGTAAAGCACGGCAATCCCGGCCACAGAGATAAAAATGCTCCGCGGGATATTGCGCTCCGGAGAGCGAATCTCGCCGCCCAGGTGGCACACGTTATAGTAGCCGAGGTAGGTGTAGATCGTCTGCACCGTGGCCATTCCCAGCCCGGCGAAAAATGCCCAGGAAAGATCCCATGCCCCCGGCGGAAACGCCAGCACCAGCCGGGAATCAAAATGGGTCAGCCCGCCCCAGATCAGCCAGGCCAGCGTCAGGATCACTCCCACCCACAGCAGCAGCGTGATCTTTCCGATCTGTTCGATCCGGCGATAGAGCAACGCCACGACGGCAATTACTACCGCACCCGAAAGCGCTTTCTGCTCCCACCAGCCCAGCGGCACCAAATACCCCGCGTACTGCGAAAATCCGATCGCCGCGGAAGCCATCACCAGCGGCGCCTGGAACATCGTCTGCCAGATGAACAGGAACGACATCAGGCGTCCCCAGCGCCCCGGTCCGTAGGCCTCGCGGAGGAAGACGTAACTTCCGCCGGCCTCCGGCATGGCCGCCCCCAGTTCCGCCCAGACGAATCCGTCCATCAGGGCCACCAGCGCCCCGGCGGCCCAGGCCAGCAGGCACTGCGGGCCGGGCATCGCTTCGATGACCAGCGGCACGACCACAAACGGCCCGATGCCCACCATGTCGATCATGTTCAGGGCGGTGGCTTCGGCCAGTCCCAGGCCGCGTTCCAGTTGTGCTTCTGCCATGAGTGCGCTCGCGAGCGTTGCAGGATACCAAGAAATGCCGCGCGGCGCTGGGCGCGGCCCCGCAAACGCCGCGATCAACACGTCTCCTCGCGGACAGAATTTCGGTTGCTTAGCTTCTTCCCACGACCGGGCATGCTAAGATCAAGGCGGCTTGAATCAGAACTAGCATGGATCTCAAAGCACATTGGGACACGATCTACCGCACCAAGGCCCCGGACGCGGTGAGCTGGTACCGGCCGCACCTGGAAACCTCGCTGGCTTTGATCGGGCGGGCGGCTCCTGGAGTTTCCGCCCCCATCATTGACGTGGGCGCGGGCGAATCCACGCTGGTTGATGACCTCCTGGCGCGCGGCTACGAGAACCTCACCGTCCTCGACGTTTCTCAAGCCGCGATCGAGGTGACCCAGCAGCGGCTCGGCGCAGCCGCCGAACGGGTTCACTGGGTGGTCGCTGACGTCACGGAAGAGCAGCTCGCGCCGGCCGCTTACGACGTTTGGCACGACCGCGCTGTATTTCATTTTCTGACCGCGCCGGAACACCGCATGGCCTATGTGCGCAACGTCGCCCGCGCGGTCCGGCCGGGCGGCCACGTCATTGTCAGCACCTTCGGCCCGGAAGGCCCCGCCAAATGCAGCGGCCTTGAGGTCATTCGCTATGACGCCGAATTGCTGCATGGCCAGTTTGGCACGCGCTTCCATCTGGTGGATAGTTCGAAAGAACTGCACCGCACGCCGTGGGGGACCACACAGCAATTTCTGTACTGCTACTGCAAGCTCGAATAAAACCACTCTTCGCGGCTGCCCCGCTGGGACCGCCCCCGCTGGTTCGGGCGTGAACGCGGCAGCAGGTGAGCCGCCCGCCGCCCCTCGCCCGGCCCGGTTTCCTGCGTTACACTCCGGCCGCGATGCTGCTCCTTGGAATCGCGGTCACCGCCGCAACGGTCACCGTATTGGTGCTGGAATATTTGCGCTGCCGTGCGCGTCCGCTGCCCCTGCGAGGCTGGGCCGGCCTCGCGGCGCTCGTGGCGGCCGAGTTTTTGATGTTTCGCTGGGTACAGCCGGTTGCGACGTACTTCACGCCCATCGCCTGGACTGCCTACCTCCTTCTGGCGGACGCCATGCTCTGGTCCATCCGCGGCCATTCGCGCCTCGCGGATGAGCCGCGCGAGTTTGCTCTCCTCGCCGCGCTCTCTCTGCCGATCTGGCTGATTTTCGAAGCCTATAACCTGCGCCTGGGGAACTGGGCTTACACCGGCCTGCCTGCCAATTGGCTCGCGCGCAACTTCGGCTACGCCTGGTCGTTCATGACCATCATTCCCGCAATACTCCTGACCGCGGACCTGGTGGAATCGTTCGGCTGGTTCACCAGTGGCGCGCGGAAAATCAAATTCTCCCGGCCGGCGCTGGCAGGGATGACGGCCGCAGGGGCGCTCTGCCTGACGGTTCCCCTGCTCTTGCCTCCGGAAGCGGGCGCCTACCTGTTCGGGCTGGTCTGGGTGGGATTCGTCCTGCTCCTCGAGCCCGCCAACTACCGCCTGAGGCTGCCCTCCCTGCTGCGCGACCTGGAAGAAGGTCGCCGCAGCCGTCTCTACGCCCTTCTGGTTTCCGGGTGGATCTGCGGCTGGCTGTGGGAATTCTGGAATTTCTGGGCGGCCGCGCGTTGGCAATATACGTTTCCGCTTCTCCAGCGATGGAAGATTTTCGCCATGCCCGCGCCGGGCTACCTCGGCTTCCTCCCCTTCGCGCTGGAATGCTCGGTGATGGTCGTCTTCGCCCGCTGGATGCTCGAAAAGCTGCGTGCGCGTTGGGCGCGCACGCCGCAAAGATGAGCCCTCGCCGTGGAATCTTGCCTCCGGAGTGGCGAAGCCACTCTTGGCTGCGCTCCGGCAATTTCGTGTCAGAAATCGAAATGGCCGCCGCTGCAGGGCGTCTTGCCACGCCTGGGGCTGCCTTCTCTCACTCCCCCATCACGAACACCCGCTCCGGGTCGAGACGCACGTGCCACGGCATCGGCCGGCCCTTCAACTCCTCCCAGCGGTCTTTCAACACTTCTGCCTGGATATGCCATCCTTCTCCCATCGCCGTGTGCAGCCGGAGATAGAGCGTCCGGCGGAACGGCGTCTCCGTGCTCTCCACCAGCGAACACGGCAGCACGTTTTCTCCGCCCGGCGCATCGGCAAACGTCACGTGATTTGCGCGGATGGCCACGTGCCCCGCCTGCGCATGCGCCTGCGTGACGCGCAATCGCACGCCCCAGTCCAGCGCCTCGATCCCTCCATCGCTCACCGCACGCGCCCGGGAATAGTTCTTGCAGCCGGTGAGCCGCGCCACCTCCAGGCTCGGCGGGTGCAGAAAGATTTCCTCTTTCGGCCCGAACGCCAGCGCGCGTCCCCGCGCCAGCACCAGAATCACGTCGCAAAGCCGGTAAACCTCCTCCAGGCTGTGACTGACGTAGAGCGTGACACCTCCGAATTCCGCCAGCGTGTCGAGCAATTGTTTTTCCACCAGGCCGCGCAGGTGGAAATCGAGCGCCGAGAGCGGTTCATCGAGCAATAGAATTTCCGGATCCGTCACCAGCGCCCGCGCCAGCGCCACGCGCTGCTGTTGGCCGCCCGAAAGCTGCCGCGGGTAGCGCTCCGCGAACTCCTCCAGGTGCATCCGGTGGAGGATGCCGCGGACGCGCGTTTCCCGTTCGGCGGCCTTCGCGCGCACCAGCCCGAACGCCACGTTCTCCGCCACCGTGCGGTGCGGGAAGAGCGCGTAGTTCTGGAAGACGAGTCCCGCACGCCGCTCCCGCGCGGGCAGCGCGACCCCTCGCGAGGTATCCAGCAGCACGCGCCCGTTCACCACAATGCGCCCCCGCGCCGAGCGCTCCAGCCCGGCGATTGCGCGCAGCGTCATCGTCTTCCCGGCGCCGGATTCCCCCAGGATTCCCACGCGCTCGCCCCGGGTCTCCAGCCGCGCGGCCAGCGTGAACGCCCCGCGCCGCGCCTCGATCTCCGCTTGAAATTCCACCGCGCCTACTCCTGCTCCACCACGCGCATGGCCAGACCCTTCCGGTGGCGCGTCCACAGATTCAGCGCGCCGAGCGCCGCGAGCGAAATCGCCACGGTCACCAGCGACCAGCGCACGGCCTCCTGCGTGTCGCCCGATTCCACTGCGAAGAAAATGGCGATCGGGAGCGTCTGCGTTTTTCCGGGAATGTTGCCGGCAAGAATCAGCGTGGCGCCGAAGTCGCCCAGCGCGCGCGCAAATGTGAGCACCATCCCCGCGGCCAGGCCCGGCCACGCCAGCGGAAGCAGGATTTCGCCGAACACGCGCGCCTCGCTTGCGCCCAGCGTGCGCGCAGCCTCCACCAGCGGCGCATCCACCTGCTCCAGCGCGGCCCGCGCCGTCATGTACATCAGCGGAAAGGTGGTCACCGCCGCCGCCACCACCGTTGCCGGCCACGAGAAGACCAGCCGCGCGCCCATGCCGTACAACAAGCTGCCCAGCACGCTCGCCCGGCCCAGCATCACGAGCAGCACAAAGCCCACCACCGTCGGCGGCAGCACCAGCGGCAGCAGGAAGAATCCATCCACCAGTTCGTAGACGAGGCCGCGGCGGCGAATCCGCCAGCCCGCTGCCAGCGTGCCGGCGAGCGCCACCACTGCCGTCGCGGCAACTGACGTTTCGAGAGAGATGCGGATTGGTGAGAGGTCCATTCCGTGTGCTATTTCGCCGGCGTCGTGAACCCATATTTCTCGAACATCGCGCGGGCCTCCGCCGAACTCAGATAGTCGAGGTAGTACTTTGCCGCCGTCGGATTTTGAGAGCTGCGCACGACCGCGGCGGGATAGACCACCGGGGAGTAGGAATCTGCCGGCACTGCGGCCGCAATCGTCACGGTATCGGAGGACTTCGCGTCGGTCTCGTAGACGAAGCCGGCGTCGGCGTCGCCTCCCGCCACATACGTCAGCACGGCGCGCACGTCCTGCGCGTAAACGAATTTTGATTCGAGCGCGTCAAAGAGTCCCAGATGGCGGAGCGCTTCCGCAGCGTACTGTCCCGCGGGCACCGCGCGCGGCTCGCCCATGGCGATGGTGCGCACACCCGGCTTCTTCAGGTCCTCCAGGGTGCGCACCACGGTCGTGCCCCGCGGCACCACCAGCACCAACCGGTTGCCGGCGATGTCGCGCCGCGTCCCCTCGAGCAACAGGTCCTGTTTTTCGAGCGCGTTCATCTGCGCCGGCGCGGCGGAAATAAAAACGTCCACCGGCGCGCCCTGTTCGATCTGCTTTTGCAGGATCTCGGAAGCGCCGAAAGTTAACGTGACGTCCGGCGCGCCTTTGCGACTGCCGTACAGATTCGCAATGGCCTCCAGAACGTCTTTCATGCTGATGGCCGCCGCCACAGTCACCTGCGCAGGTCTTTGCGGCACAGCCGCGGCGCGGATCGGGAACAGGCCGGACAGACCGGCCATCGGCGCCAGGAAAACCGCGGCGAGGGAGACGAAGAGACAAACTCGGCGATTCCGCATGAATTTCTTCTCCGTGAAGGCTCCCGGCCAGGCGGCCTCAAATCCTCAGGATCATCACCTCGGTGGACTTGATCAGCGCGGCGGCGCGCTCGCCGGGATGCAGATTCAATTCGCGTGCCGCGTCCGCGGTGATGATGGAAGTGATTTCCTGGCCGCCGATGGAGATTTTGATCTGCGCCATCAGGCCCTCGATGCGCACTTGGACCACCCGGCCCACAAGCTGGTTGCGGCCGCTCACGCGCCGGAAATTCCGCCTTCGCTCGGGGCCCGGCTTTTCGCCCGCCCGGTGCAGGTATTTGTCCAGTTCCGCGCGAGGCACGCGGTGGTGCCCGCCCGGTGTGCGCACGGTGCGCAGCTTCCCGTGGTAGATCCACTGCTTCAGTGTGGGATAGCTGATGCCGAGCAGGCGCGCGGCGTCGCTGGGTTTGATGAGTTCCGCTTCCGCCATTCCGGAAGGATACACGAATCAAAACGAATCAGCAATACGATTTTATGCGATTTGATGCCCGTGGTAGCCACGGTCAGCGCCTTCCTGACCGTGGGTTTTTCTGTGGTCTTCCCGTCCTGCTCCGCCAGATGGCCGCCGCGCCCGGCTTCGGCGCATCATCCCCGCGCCGCTTCTTCCTGCTCGAACGCGTGATACGACGACCGCACGAGCGGGCCGGATTCCACGTGTCGGAAGCCCATTTCCATCCCGGCGCGCTTGAATTCCGCGAATTCGTCGGGGGGCACGTAACGGGCCACGGGTAAATGATCCGCCGTGGGTTGCAGGTACTGTCCCAGCGTGAGAATGGCAGCGCCCTGCGCCGCGATCTCGCGCATAGCCTCCAGCACTTCCTCCCGCGTCTCGCCGAGTCCCAGCATCATTCCCGTCTTCGTGGGCATTTCCGGCGCCTGCTCCCGCGCGCGCCGGAGCAGTTCGAGCGAGCGTTGGTATTCCGCGCCCCGGCGCACGTGGCGATAGAGGCGGGGCACCGTTTCCATGTTGTGGTTCAGCACGTCCGGCCGCGCCTCGACCACCGTCTCGAGCGCGCGCCAGTCGCCGCGAAAATCGGGGATCAGCACTTCCACTTTGCAGCCCGGCACGCGCCGGCGAATCTCCCCGATCGTCCGCGCGAAGATGTGCGCGCCCCCATCCGGCTCGTCGTCGCGATTCACCGACGTCACCACGGCGTACTGCAATCTCATGCGTTCCACGGCCTCGGCCACGCGCTGTGGCTCCTCTTCGTCCGGCGGGCCCAGCGGCCTTCCCGACGGCACGGAGCAAAAGCCGCAGGAACGCGTGCACACGTTGCCCAGGATCATGAAGGTGGCCGTACGGTGCTCCCAGCATTCGCCCATGTTGGGGCAGCGCGCGCTCTCGCACACGGTGTGGAGATCGAGCGTGCGCATGATGCGCGTCAACTCCTGGTGGTTCGGCCCGCCGGGAAAACGCACGCGCAGCCACGGGGGCCGTGGATGCTGGCCCGGCGTATAGGCCGGCATGGATGCCCCGCAGCTTCCCGGCGCGGCATTTCCGCTCAGAATTGGAAATGGTGAAGCCATGCTCAGTTCCAATGTCGTTCCAGTTTATGCCGCTCGCGTCGCCCCGACAAGCGCCGAGCGGCGGTGGATGGCGCAGCCCAGCAGAATCCAGCCCGCCAGCGCAGCAAACTCCCCGCGCGTGAAGTGGCCGGGAACCGTGGGCACAAGTTTCATCACCAGCAGGCTCGCACCCACGAGCACGCCGGCAGCGGCCATCGCGCGGTCCGCAGGGGCCGGCCGCATGGTCCAATAAGCCGCGCACGCCATCATCCAACCGAAACCTGCGGCAAACGAGCCGACCTCCGAGATCGGCACGAGCAGTTGGGCACCGAGCAGGCTCGCGAGCGCCGTCCCAACGCCCACCATGACCACCGCCGCGGATGGCGTCTGAAACCTCGGATGCACCGCCGCAAAGCGCTGCGGCACCAGCCCCCGGCGCGCCATCGCAAACAGCAGCCGCGTCGAGGCCACGAAGTTCCCGTTGAACACTTTGCCGAGCGACAGCAAAGCGGCCGCCAGGATCACATTAACCACCCAGCGGCTGCCCACCGCGCGCTCGATGGCCACCGCAGTGGGAAAGTTCAATCCCGCCACGCTCTGCCATGGCTGCGCCCAGGCCACCACCGCGATCACTCCGCAGTAAAACAGGATGGCCGCCGCGATGGCCATGAGCGGCGCATAGAAGTGGTGCCCTGGCGCAAAATCCGCATGCGCCTCTTCCGAGGCCTTCGCCGTGGATTCGAAACCGGTCATAAAGTAGGGCACGATTTGCAGCGTCAGCAGAATGGAGACGGCGGGCGCGTGGCTCCACAGGGGCGCAAAGTTCCGTGCCGAGCCCCGCGCCACGCCCGCCGTGCCGAACACCGCGAAGAGCGCGAGCAGCCCGAAGGTGGCGACGTTTTGGAAGGTCGCGCTCTGCCGGATTCCGCGATAGTTGAGTGCGCCGAGGGCGGCCGTAAGCGCGAGCCCCAGTGCCACGTGCGGCAGGTGCACCGGCGCTCCGGCCACCCGGTACAGCTCCACCGAATCGAGCGCCGGAAAAATGAACGCGGCCACACGTCCGATGGCCACCGCCTCCCAGGGACACACGATTGCATAAGCGAGCAGCATCATCCAGCCCGTCCAGTAGCTGGCTGCGCGAGGGAAGACGTCCGCTGTGTAGGCCACTTCCCCCGCGGCGTCCGGCCGGAGGCTGATCAGCCGGCCGTAAACGTATCCGACAGGCAGCAGCGCCACGCCCCCCAGTGCAAATCCCAGGATGGCGCCGGCCGGCCCGCCGCGTCCCAGCCAGTCGTCCATCACCACCAGCCAGCCCACGCCCACCATCGTGCCGAAGCCCAGCGTGAAGTAATCCACCAGGCGCAGTTTGCGTGCGAGCTCGGTCATGCCAGCCGGTAGAGAATTTCAAACACAAGATCGGCGGCGAGCAGAGAAGTCAACTCCGCCGGAGCGGAATGAGCGGGAAGCCGCGTGGCCTTCCGGGCCGCTCGTTTGCGCGCCGGCATTTTCTTGCTCGGCATGGGTTGTTGCGGCCGAGTGTAGGCGGGGCGACCCGGCGAGTCAACGCACTTGGTGGCATCGAGCCGGAAGAAGGACCAGTACAAAAAAAGCGGGCCGATGGAGAGTCATCGGCCCGTCAAGGAGAGAAGGGTTGGTACTGCTTTAGTACGAAAGTCGACGCCGGAAGGTGAAAAGGCCAAACAGCCCGGCTCCGATAAGCAGCAGGCTTCCCGGTTCGGGAGCGGAAACAAGCCCGATGTATTCCTGCGGCAGGCCGACAGCCGGGACCTCCGTGTTGGGTACGGGTGTGTAGATCACCACGTTCGAGTAGTTGCCGTTCGCGTAGTTGCTCGGGTTTTCCGCGTTGCTTACCCAAGTATTGATGGCGCTTAGGTTCGCGGGGGTGCCATAGGGATCGCAATTGGACACGCCAGTGCCGCACGAGCCAGAATCGAAGATGTCCCAGATAGCCCACTGGATCTCAGCTACGGTGGTGGCGTTCGAGAGGTTGGCGAACATTTGCTGCGCGAGCCAAGCTACCTCTTTGTACTGATTCGAAGTCGTGCTCCCGTTCAGCCCGGTCCCGGACCCCAGCGCAAACATGTTGGCCGTCCAGGTTTCGGGAGGATCAACTTCGTTCTGGAAGGTGTCGCAAATCAACTGGAGCGATTGCCCGCCGGAGGTGAAATTGTAGGGGCCAACGTACACACCCCCGGATACAATTGAGCCACCGTTGTCTATCGTCAAGGTGACTGGACCAGCCGAGGCAGTCGCCGCTGCCGCCAGCAGGAACAGCATTAGGGTTATGGCGCGTAGAGTCAGTTTCACTTGTCCTCGCAATACACCATTTCCCTCAGGCCAATAGATAGTGCACGTCTGATGCCAGGATCTCGAGCCAATACGGCTTCCGTATGTCTATGACAATAAATGGCTTACAAAATGACAAAAAAATGCGCAGCCGCGGCCGGGGAAGTCTTCGGGAGTCATGAAGAAAGCGTTTTCACACTCCCGAAATCTGTCGCTGACCTGCTAACTGCCTCAAAGTGCAGCAGAACCGCTCCCTTTGGTGTCAGAACCGCGGAGATTTCGCCTCAAATGGGACGGGGTCAGGCGACGAGAAGCGAGGCCTCACCCGGTCCCCGCATCCACGAAGCAATAGCCCAATCGCAGGGTTCGTCGGTGAGTTCGCGGGCCGCCTGAAGTCCTTTGCTATCCTTTAATCACCGCCACGGGCCGGAAGTGCGCGACTTTCTTCGCGATACCCGCCTGATGGATGACCTCCACCACCTCATCCACGTCCTTGTAGGCCTCCGGCGCTTCTTCTGCCAGCGCCGAGAGTTTGCCCACGTTCATGACAATCCCCTGTGCCGTGAGCCGGCGTTTCAACTCGGCGCCCTGAATTTCCTTCTTTGCTCTGGTGCGCGACATGCGGCGGCCCGCGCCGTGGCAACTCGAGCCGAAACTCTCGCTCATGGCCTTCTCTTGCCCGAGGAGAAGAAAGGACCGAGTGCCCATGCTCCCCGGAACCAGCACGGGCTGGTTCGGAAACGAGCGCGTGGCGCCCTTGCGATGGATCACCATGCGCTTCGACACCGGCCCGACCCGGTACTCCTCGATTTTCGCGATGTTGTGCGCCACGTCGTAGACCAGCCGCAGAGACCCGCCCGCCGCGCCCAGCACGTCCTGCCAGGCCTTGCGCACCTCCCAGGTGATGAGCTGCCGGTTTGCCCAGGCGAAATTTGCGCCCGCGGACATGGCCTGGAAATATTCTTGTCCCTCGCGGGAGGCAAACGGGGTGCAGGCCAACTGCGGGTCCGGCAGCGTGATGCCGTGGCGAGGCATGGCGCGCCCCATTTCGCGAATGTAGTCCGTGGCCACCTGATGGCCCAGCCCGCGGGAGCCGGTGTGAATCAGCACGGTGACTTGCTCGAGGAACAGGCCCAGGCGTTTCGCTTCCGCGTCGTCGTAAATCCTTTCGACCACGCCGACCTCGACAAAATGATTTCCGGCGCCCATGGTGCCGAGCTGATCGCGGCCGCGATCTTTCGCGTGCTGCGACACGAGCCCGGCAGAGGCCTGCTCGAGGGTTCCTTGCGACTCGATGCGCTGGAGATCGGCTTCGTCCCCGTAGCCCAACTCCACGAGGCGCCCGGCGCCGCCCTCGAGCACCCCGTCGAGGTCTTTACCCTTCATCGTGAGCCGCCCGCCCTGCCCCACGCCGCTGGGCACCTCCCGGTAGAGGGCACTCCCCAACTCCGCAAGGTGGGACTGGATCACGCTCAGCGGCACTTCCGCGCACAGCAGCCGAACGCCGCAATTGATGTCGTAGCCGATGCCGCCGGGAGAAATCACGCCGTCTTCGGCGTCGAAAGCTGCCACTCCGCCCACGGGAAATCCGTAGCCTTCGTGGATGTCCGGCATGGAAAGTGCGTGACCCACGATTCCCGGCAGCGTGGCCACGTTGACGAGCTGCTCGAGCGAGCGGTCGGTGCTGATCTGGTCGAGCATCCGGTCCGAGGCGTAGACGCGCGCCGGCACGCGCATGTCCTCCCGGTAGCTCTTGGGAATTTCCCAGAGCCATTCATGGATCTTCACCAGGCTGGATTTCGGGAACAATCGGCCTCCGCTCAAATATCCAGGACCAGCTTCGTCTCGAGTTTGCCCTCGCCCGTCTCTCGAATCTCCGCCTCATGATACGTCACGGCTTTCACGTCCTCGCCGAAGGACTCCACGGCGCGGCCTCGCAACACTGCGTCCACGCGCGTCTCCGAAATGGACTCAAATGTCACTTCGGCGTAAGCCTCCCGGTGCGTCTCCGCCAGGCAGAGCGCCTCGTTCAGGAAATCCACCAGCAACGCCGTCCGCGAGGCCGCCTCGAGCTGGATCCGGCGCCTCGTCTCCGCCGCATCCTCTTTCCCTTCCGGCTTTAACACTTCCATCATCCCCCGCAACGCCTCCGCAAACAATTCCCCAAGCGTGCGTCCCTCGACCAGCAATCGCACGTCGGCCGTGTGCTCTAGGATCGTGTAGGGCATGGAGTGCGGCCGGCCCGCACCATGCTTTATGCCACAGATTGCGCCGCAAAGCAGTCTCACACGCCTTCGCGGTTCGGACTAGGCTGTGTTCATCCGCATGGCTCTTCCAGCTTCCCGCTCGTGGGTTTGCGCGGCGCTCCCGCCTGCTATCCGTTCTCGCCCCTCTACCCTTATCATCATCACCATGTCCCAAAAGCTTCGCTGGGGAGCGCTCAGCACCGCCGCAATCGGCGTGAAGAAGGTTCTTCCGGCCATGCAGCAAGGCCGTTTTAGCAGTGTCGTCGCCATCGCCTCCCGTGATCCCGCGAAGGCGCGGGCAGCAGCAGCCGCCCTCGGCATCCCCACCGCTTACGGTTCGTATGAAGAACTCCTCGCCGACCCGGCCGTCGACGCCGTCTACAATCCGCTGCCCAACCATCTGCATGTCCCCTGGACCATCAAAGCCGCGGAAGCCGGCAAGCACGTCCTGTGCGAGAAGCCCATCAGCACGACCGTCGCGGAAGCCAGGACGCTGCTCGAAGTGCGCGAGCGCACCGGAGTCAAAATCGGCGAGGCCTTTATGGTGCGCTGCACTCCGCAGTGGCTCCGCCTTCGCGAACTCCTGAACGAGGGCCGCATCGGCGAACTTCGCTCCGTCCTCGGATTCTTCAGCTACTTCAACACCGACCCGGCAAACATTCGCAACCAGGTGGAGTGCGGCGGCGGCGCTTTGTTGGACATCGGTTGCTACCTCACCCTGGCGTCGCGGTTCGCCTTCGCTTCGGAGCCTGCCCGCGTGATCGCCTGCATTGACCGCGATCCCCGCATGCGCACGGACCGCCTGACCTCGGCGATTCTCGACTTCCCGTCCGGACATTCCGTTTTCACCTGCAGCACGCAGTTGGTTTACGGCCAGCGCCTTTATTTCCTCGGCACCCGCGGGCGCATCGAAATGGAAATTCCCGTCAGCGCGCCCTTCGATCGTCCCACGCGTCTCTTGATCGACACGGGCAGCGACCTGTTCGGCGGCGGCCTGACCGCCGAAACCTTTCCCATCTACAATCACTACACGCTCCAGGGCGACGCCTTCTCGAAAGCCGTTCTGGAAGGCACTCTCGTCCCGGTCCCGCTCGAAGACGCCATCCGCAACATGGCCGTCATCGAAGCCCTGTTCGATTCCGCTCGCTCAGGCAAATGGGAATCCCCGCAACGGTTCGATTTCCCCGGCTAGGTGTCGAACGAAACCCAAGTTGAGTGCGGATTTCTCACCGGGTGTAGCGCAGGGCGGGAAATGCCGCGACCCCGTTGAGGAGCGTCGCTCGACGGCGAGCCGCTACTGTGCAGACCAGCGAGGATCAGCCCCGCGGTTTGTGCCCTCCGTTGATCGTAAACGCCGCGGGGCTCAACCGCCCCGCGCTACAATTTTGTGCCGCGTGCCGAACCACTTTCCCCAATGTGTTATCTTCTTTCTCCTGCCTGTTCCTATGGCCAAAAAAGCATCCACGAAGCCGCTCGCCGAAACCAAACCTCCCGCCGACCTTTCCATGGAGGACATCTTCGGCGCGGGCGGCCTGCTGGAAAAATGCCACCCGGGATACGAATACCGCGCCTCGCAACTCGAAATGGCCCGCGTGGTCGAGGAAGCCTTTGCCAAGCGCCGCCACGCCATCGTGGAGGCCGGAACGGGCACGGGAAAAACTCTGGCCTACCTGATCCCCGCGCTCCGTAGCGGCCGGCGCGTGGTCATCTCCACGGCCACCAAAGCCTTGCAGGAGCAGCTCTTCAAAAAGGACGTGCCGTTCATCCAAAAACATTTCGCGCCCAACCTGAAAGTCGCGCTCATGAAGGGCCGCGGCAACTTCCTATGCTTGCAGAAGGCCGCCCAGCTCCAAGGCCAGCCGCTGCTCAAGGATCTGGAAGAAATCGACTGGTTCAGCCAGATCCGCGATTGGGCCCACTCCAGCGACACCGGCGACCGCGTGGAGCTCGGCTTTCTTCCCGACGATTCCGACCTGTGGCATCGCCTGGACGCGCGCCGCGACACCTGCACCGGCAAAAAATGTCCCGATTTCGAGCGCTGCTTCATCACCCGCATGCAGCAGCGCGCCGCGGACGCTGACCTGATCATCGTCAACCACGCGCTCTTTTTCGCCGATCTGGCCCTCAAGCAGGACGATTTCGGCAGCATCATTCCGGACTACTCCGCCGTGGTTTTCGACGAGGCGCACGAAATCGAAGACGTGGCCAGCGATTACTTCGGCCGGAAAACCTCCGGCCACCGCTTCGAGGAGCTGGCGCGCGATACGGAGCAGGCCCTGCGCCTGGCGCAGATCGGCTCGCCCGCGCTGCTGCGCCGCGCCACGCGCCTCCGCGAGAAAGCGAAAACATTCTTCGAATCGTTCCCGGAAAAAGAAGGCCGCTACGATTTTCCCCCCGAAGAGCGCGCCGCCTTCCGCGAGCGCAACGCCGAGGCCTACGACGATCTGGTGCAAGCCCTCCGCGGCCTGGAATCGGATCTCGCCGCACTGCCGTCGCGCCCGGAGGACCTCACCGCCATCGCCCGCCGCTCCGGCGAACTGCGCGCCGAGCTCGCCTTCCTGATCGAAAGCCAGGAAAAAGGCTTCGTCTACTGGTACGAGCGGCGCGGGAAGACCGTGTTCCTCACCGCCACGCCCATTGACGTGAGCGCCATCCTACGCGAGCGCCTGTTCGCGCAGTTCGATAGCGTGGTGCTCACCTCCGCCACGCTGGCCGTGGGACGCAAATTCGATTTCCTCCGCCAGCGGCTGGGAGTGGAGATGGCGCTGGAGCGCGTGCTCGACTCCGAATTCGACTTCCAGAACCAGGCGATCTTTTATGTTCCGCAGTCCATTCCCGATGTCCGGGACCCGAAATTCGTGGCCACGGCTGCGAGCGAGATCATGCGCATCCTCGAGATCACCCACGGCCGGGCATTCTGCCTGTTCACCAGTTACACTCAGATGCGCGAAATCTACGAGCGCGTCCGCCCGCGCATCCCGTATCCCGCGCTGCTCCAGGGCACCGCGCCGCGCCCGGCTCTGCTGGAACGCTTCCGCACCACGCCGCACGCCGTGCTCTTCGCCACCGCCAGCTTCTGGCAGGGCGTGGACGTGCCCGGCGAGCAGCTCTCCTGCGTCATCATTGACCGCCTGCCCTTTGCCGTGCCCAGCGACCCGGTGGTGAGCGCGCGCGTCCGCGCCGTCAACGAGGATGGCCGCAACGCCTTCCTCGAATATCAAGTGCCGGAAGCGGTGCTGGCCCTGAAGCAAGGATTCGGCCGCCTGATCCGCTCGCGCAAAGACCGCGGCGTCCTCGCTCTGCTCGACGACCGCATCGCTCGCATGCGCTACGGCAGCGTCTTCTTCGACTCCCTCCCGCCCTACACGCGGACCCGTGACGTGGCGGATGTTGAACGCTTCATGGCTGGGTAGGGTCACCCGCCGCGGCATGCCGTGCCCTTCTGGCGTGCCCGGCCACTTTCCGCTCTCAGGATTGCAGCGCTTGCACCACGTCGACCCTGGCGGCGCGAGCCGCAGGGACGGCCGACGCGAGGACCGCGGCGGCGAGGAGTACCGCGGCGGAAGCGACCAGGGGCAGCGCCCCCGGCATTTGCACGTCCGCAACGTACTTGCCAATCGAGCGCGCGAAAGCAAATCCAACCAGAACGCCAGCGGATACGCCTATGCCGGCAATCAGCAGGCCCTCGAAAAGTACGCCGGTAAGTATGTCGCGCGGCTGCGCGCCCAGCGCCAGCCGGATTCCGAATTCGCGCGTGCGCCCGCTCACGGAAAACGCCAGCACGCCCGCGACTCCAACCACGGAAATCAACAGCGCCAGTGCGGCGAATCCGCCAAAGACAACGGCATTCAATCGGTCGGGCGTCAGAACTTCCGCGCGAATGTCTTCGAGCGTGCTGGCGCGCTCGACGGGCTGGTCTGCCGACATCTGGTGCACCGTGCGGACGATGGCGGGAACGAGCGCGTAAGGGTCATTTTTCGCGCGCACGAACAGGCGGCCGCTAAACCATTCCTGGTCGGCCGGCTGATACACGGTCATGGAGGGCGCCGGGATGATATTTTCGTCGTCCACGTCGGGCACCACGCCGACGATGCGCCGCGGCTCGTAGCTGACGCCAATGAACTTCATCACGCCGTCCGTCCAGCGCAAGCGCCGGTTCACGGCATCCTGCCCGGGGAAGAGCCGCTGGGCCACGCTGCGGCTGATGATGACCACGCGTTCGGCGCCATCGCGGTCGTTGTCATTGAAATCACGGCCTTCCTGAATCGGGACGCCCATAGTTTCGAAATATCCCGGCATTACTGCGCGGAAGCGCGCGCGGGGATCGTCCAGGCCGTTCTCGCGCGTTGCGCCTTCCACCGTAAACGTGAAGCTGATGCTCAATTCCCGGCCATCGCGCCACGGCACGCCGAATCCGGCGGAGACGTGCTCCACTCCCGGCAGCGTGCTCACGCGCCTCTCCACGTCGCGGTTAAATTCGCGCACCTGCTCCGGCGTCCGCCCGTACGTCATCACCGGCAGGTTGACGGCGAGCACGTGCGCGGTCTCGAATGGCGGCTGCGTCTTTTCCAGCACCATCAAAGTCCTGATCAGCGCAGCCGCCCCCGCGAGCAACAGGAACGACGCGGTGATTTGCGTTACGGCAAACACGCGGAGCCGCCCCTTGCTGCCTCCCGTAGAGCGGACGCCGCTGCTGGTAACTCCCAGACCGCCCGCCGATTCCGCCGAGCGCAGGCGCGGCACAAACGCCAGGAAAATCGCGGCGATCAAGGCCAGCGCCACCCCGATCCAAACGATGCTGAAATCGAGTTTCAGGTCGAGCGCCCGCACGGAAAATCGCGAGGCATAACGCGCCAGCACCGCCACCATGGGCGTGGCAATGGCCACGCCCGCCAGCGCCCCGCTGCCGCACAGCACCACGGCTTCCGCCAGCAGCGAACGGCGCAGCGCCCCCGTGCTGGCTCCCAGCGCCGACCGTACCGCCAGTTCGGGTTCGCGGCGTACCGTGCGGGCCAGCACCAGGTTGGCAACGTTTGCGGACGCAATGACGAACAGCAGCCCGGACGCCGCGAACAGCACCCACAGGATGGTCTTGGCGCGTGAATTAATCTGCTCGTGCATTCGCGTCACGCCGATTTCATAGCGGTCGCCGGGCTTGTACACGTCCGGGTGCGCCGCGAGCATCGCCGCATACACAGTGCGCAGTTCGGCTCGCGCGGCACCCAGCTCGGCGCCGGGCGCAAGCCGCGCGAACACCTCCGTCATCCGGTGCTCGCGCCCGGTGACCATGGTGGCGGAAAGGTGGTGCGGGCTGGTGACGATGTTGGCGATGATCTCGGTTTCCACCGGATAGGGCACCGATGGCTCGAGTACCCCAACGATCGTGGCATTGCGCGACCCGTCGTAGCTATCGCACCGGATCGTTTTTCCGATCACGCCCGGGTCGGAATGCAACGAAGTGGTCCAGAAGCGGTAGGTCAGGACGACCGCGCCGGCGGCGTTGGGGCCGTCGTCGGCGGGACCGAGCAAGCGCCCAAGCACGGGGCGCAGTCCCATCACCTCGAAGTAGTTGCCATCCACAACGCCCGCACGGATCTCGCGCGGCTCGCCAAGACCTACCACGGTGAAGCCGATCTCTGAAAAAGTGCCCAGCCCCGTGATGGTCTTCAGGCTGCTGCCGATGTCGCTGATTTCCGGAATCGAGAAACCGGAGTTGTCCTGGCCGATGCCCGGGGCGCTCTGGCGAATGTAGAGCAAGTGATCTTCGTCGCGGTTGGCCAGCGGCCGCAGCAGCACGCCGCGAACAACACTGAAGATGGCCGCGTTTGCGCCGATGCCGAGAGCTAGGGTGACGCCCACGGTGATCCACAAGGCGCGGGCTCGTGATAATGAGCGTAGGGCAACTTTCAGATCGCGAAGGAAGGGCATTTCCGTCTCCCGGCGGCGCCGATTATACCACCCGCCCCGCAATCCTCCTGAAGCAGTGGCGAGTGTCCAGTCCCGACCGGGTCGGGATCTTCGCCCGAAAGACGGGCTTCGATGGCCAGGGGCCAGTGGGGAGGCGGAGAGGACGGGGGAGCGCGGATGAGAGCGAGGCGAGCGGTCACCCCATTTTGTACCGCTGGCCTCGTCTCTGTCCCAAAATCTCCAGGCGAAAATGCGTGAGAGGGAGACTAAAGGCCGGCGTGGGACGCCCTTCATGCTTCAGGGCAGGCCAGCGCTACGGGGGAGGAGTAATTTCTGCACTCGCTAGGGTGGCCTGTGCCCCCGGGGCAACAGGGTTTTAAGCGAGGCAGACCGGGCCCTCGTGGGTAGGGGCTAGGAAGGCAGTGGCCGGTGGTCAGAGGCCAGGGGCCAGCGGGTGGTCCCGACGGGGACGGAATTCCCGACGCGCTAGGGTGGGCTGTGCGCCCGGCGCACAGGGTCTAATTTCGACGCAAATTTCGTCCTCGTGGGTAGAGGCTTGCCCTTCGACTCGAGGACTCCCTCAGGGTCAGCCCCGACAAAGGAATCGGGACGCAAAAGGCGCGCATCCTGAAACCAGGTCGGATGCTGAGGTAAGGGCCGGGTTTCCAGACTGGGTACGTCGGGTGGGCTACCAGCCGACCATGAGACTACATCGAGCCCAGACGGATCCTTTCGAGAAACTCTCGAAGGTGAAGGATATTCTCGGCCGGCAGCGGCAAGCCCGTCGCATAGCGCATTGGAACTACGGTATTCGTCACAACGAGAGGAACGAAGCGGGAGATCACGGGGACACCAATGACCGCCTTGACGCTATCCGGATTGCGTTGTAGCCAAGCGCATCGCTTCATGTGTCGCTGAAGTTCGTCGCCTGCCTCTCCCCTAAACCTTTTCAACTGGTCCACGATCTCACCCATTGCTCCGGCGAAGCGCAGGTTCTTGCACTCAATCAGGTATACGATCCCAGACGAAGTCCATGCGAGGGCGTCTATGTCGCCCAAGTCTCCCAGTTCTGTCGGCACACGAAACTCAGACATTGAAACTGACGCCCGAGACCTAAATCCCCGATCCGAGAGCTCCGTGGCGACACGTTGGTTGAATGAGTGTCCCCTCCGATCATTTACTGCTCCAATCCAGCTCCTCATTTCGGCCGTGGTGAAGCTCCCAGCGTCGACCTTGCCCCGATACGCATTGATGACGACACGGCCGAAGGCATCATGTAATAGTCCAGGAGCGTAAATGAAAACGTTGTCGTCTTGGGGTTCGCCCAGGCTTACTAGAGGGCGTGCCATCAAAGACAAACGCCTCCTAAATCTCCACGGATGCCAGTCCGCATTCGTAAAGCCGACAGGAGCTCTCTCCCACCGTTCCCTCGGCCACAGGCAAAATCGCTGGCAGAATCTTTCGAATAGGGCCCGATCCCAACCAACCCGTTCAGCGAGTAGCTCCTGGAGCTCTTTAGACAAGACGCCGACCACCAACGATTCCCGGTCCACGGCGTACTCATGGAGGGCCTCGTCGACCCGTACTAAGTCCTGAAGAGGTATTCCAAGTTCTCGCCCGAAAGCAGAAATGAACTCGGCCTCGAAGACCTGTTCAACAGGAACGCCTACACGCTTTGGTTCCTCATAAAGGTCGTCATACGCCCTAACCCTGTCATCGAACAACTCTGAAAAATATCCAGCTCGATATCCCTCTATTACCTCCTTATAGAATTCCTCGTACACGACGAAGTCCCCGTTGGGGAATATCCGAATTATGGGATCTCCTAGGTCTGCATGGACCGCATCCGAGTCCTGGCCGAGCCTGATCAAGACCGCCGCCCCCGCAAGCAGTCTGTCAAACTCGACCTCGCCGCACCCCATCCCTCCACCCACGGGACACCGGCACACAGCCATTTCGGCTAGCACCCGGCTAGAGAGAGTCGAACGCGCTAGCTTCTCTTCGTGCTCCCGGGCGACTCTCACCACTTCGTCGCGGTCCTGGTACACATTGGTCAGCGCGCGGGCTGTGCGCTCCCAGGTGATTCGGTCCAACGCACAGCCCTCATGGTTGGCCAAACAATGCTCAACCACAGACCTACGATCCAAAGAATCAAGGGAGTTGCCGATCTGATTCCACAACGCGTCCACTGAGCGGTGTAGAAACTGATTGCATTCTTCTATCCCCGAAAGTGTGTACCCCTCCTCCTTTGGCGCAAGCGTCTTCCACGCGAGGCCTATAGTGGCCAGAGCTGCATCCGATTCCTGCACGACGCGTGCACTGCGTGGGCCAAACTGCGCAAGAACGTCACGCGGCGTTCGCGGGTTCGGGAACGAATGGAGAAAACGTGCGTCCGGAGACGAGATAGTGGCTCTCAATAAATTCTCGACCGTTCCTTCGGCCTGCTCCGTATTGGTCAGGCGGACCGCGCCTTGGATCATTGCCTTAACTAGAGCTCGTTCCCCCGTATTCTGTGGGCGACGCAGGAGAGAAAGAATCGGCCCGTCTATGGCCAGGACGACGACTGCGAGAGATCTGTTTGCAGTTGTCGCGGTGGCCGGGCCGTCAAGGATTTGAGCCTTGTCCCCTAGTGCAAGTGCTGACTCTAAGCCGTC
>Ga0187819_10000174_pt1 | contig 30363 bp, 32 predicted proteins | sample NC_wetland_sal_i_15_FD_132411 | JGI IMG/M metagenome (GOLD analysis project Ga0187819, IMG submission 132411) | Wetland sediment microbial communities from Neuse River Estuary, North Carolina, USA - SO4_4 | ecosystem: Environmental > Aquatic > Freshwater > Wetlands > Sediment | place: USA... | reverse complement strand
CAAGGGCCGCGCTAGCCGGTTTGTCGGGTGCGTCGGTCACAGGCTCTTTCCGTCGAAGGGGACGGTATTGAGCCCGTCGAGATCGACGTCGTCGAGGCAGCGCACGTTGATCGCCACCATCTCGGCGCCGTCCGGCCCGGTGCCGCGCGCGAACGATGACACCCCGCAGGTGTCGCAGAAGAGGTGGTGCACGATTTTCTTGTTGAACTGGTAGTCGGTCAGCGCATCGGCGCCGCTCGCCAGCTTGAACTTGCCCGCCGGCACGAAGGCGAGCAGCGCGCCTCGTTTGCGGCAAATCGAGCAGTTGCAGGACATCACACGGCTCAGGTCGGCGTCGGCTACATAGCGCACGCGGCCGCAGTGGCATCCGCCGGAATAGGTCGCCGGTTCCGTCATGAGGGCTCCTTTCGCGCTGGGCGTGGGCATGCTCCTGGCCGGCGCGGGCCAATGGCGTGTTGGGGCCTTTGCGCTTGTCGCAAGAGCGGCTAAAAGGCGCCGGACCCTCCCATGGCTCCGCGCGTCCCGCAACTCACAAGGTAAGGCACATGACCGCCATCATCGACATCATCGGCCGCGAAATCCTCGACAGCCGCGGCAACCCCACGGTGGAGGTCGACGTCATGCTCGAGGACGGATCGTTCGGCCGGGCGGGCGTGCCATCGGGCGCCTCGACGGGCGCGCATGAGGCCGTGGAGCTGCGCGACGGTGACAAGGCGCGCTACCTCGGAAAGGGCGTGACGAAGGCGGTCGACGGTGTCAACGGCGAGATCTTCGACGCGCTCGCGGGCATGGACGCTGAGGACCAGCGCGGCATCGACGCAGCGTTGATCAAGCTTGACGGCACCAAGAACAAGAGCCGGCTCGGCGCCAACGCCATCCTCGGCGTGTCGCTGGCGACGGCGAAAGCCGCCGCGGCCGCGAGCGGCCTGCCGCTCTACCGCTACATCGGCGGCGCCTCGGCGCACCTGCTCCCCGTGCCGATGATGAACATCGTCAACGGCGGCGTCCATGCCGACAACCCCATCGACATCCAGGAGTTCATGATCATGCCGGTCGCCGCGCCAACGTGCGCGGATGCCGTGCGCATGGGCGCCGAGATCTTCCACAACTTGAAGAAGGCCTTAAAGGACGCGGGACACTCGACCAGCGTCGGCGATGAAGGCGGCTTCGCGCCCAATCTGAAATCGGCAGACGAGGCCCTGGGCTTCATCATGAAAGCGATCGAGGCAGCGGGCTACAAGCCCGGCGCCGACGTAATGCTGGCTCTCGATTGCGCGGCGACCGAATTCTTCAAGGACGGCAAGTACCGGCTCGCCGGCGAAGGCAAGTCGCTCGATGCCGCCGGCATGGTGAAGTATCTCGAAGATATTGTGCGCCGCTATCCCATCATCTCCGTCGAGGACGGGATGTCGGAGGACGACTGGGCCGGCTGGAAGGCACTGACGGAGGCGATCGGTGCGCGCTGTCAGCTCGTGGGTGACGACCTGTTCGTGACCAACACCGAGCGTCTGTCGCAAGGCATCGAGCGCGGCATCGCCAACTCGATCCTCGTCAAGGTGAACCAGATCGGCTCGCTGTCGGAGACGCTTGATGCCGTCTCCATGGCGCAGAATGCAGGCTATACGGCCGTCATCTCGCACCGCTCGGGCGAGACCGAAGATGCGACCATCGCCGACCTCGCGGTCGCGACCAGCGCCGGCCAGATCAAGACGGGGTCGCTGTGCCGCTCCGACCGCCTCGCGAAGTACAACCAACTCATTCGCATCGAGGAGGAATTGGGCGGCGTTGCGCGCTACGCGGGAAAGAGCGTCATCTTCGCGGGAGCCTAGGCGAAAAATTCGCGGAGGAGGCCGCTCGCCCAAGCCGCCACGATGACGGCGAGGCCGAGTGCTATCACCCACGGCAGATGCAACCAGGCGCCGGCTACCATCACCAAGTCGCCGGCAACGCGCGTGGCCTCCATCGGGCGCGTCATGTAGCGCTTCAGATAGAGCCCAACGGGCGAAGCAGCGTGCCGATCAAGAGGCGCATAACGCAGCAGCAGCACCGAGGCGATGATGGGCGGCGCGAAGTGCGTGATGAGCCCGGGCCAAAGCTGGTGCTCCCAGAAAAATATAAAGACACCGCCGCGGCCCCGATGTCGGTCGCGAGCTTTGGCGGATGGACCTGATGCAGCAGGACTTTTTCCGAGAGCATCATGGCAGCCGCCTTGGGTGCTCGCCTTGCGCGCGGGACAGCGCTTTACCTGCGATTAAGAAGGCCGTGGCATAAAGCTCGTGTCCACCAGTTTTGTGCAGCGTACCCATTGTGCTGCGTCAGCCAAATCATGATCGGCGTTCGAGGCCTCGGCAGGCGACGGTTTTGCTTCTCTGCCTGGGGTTCACGGCCTACTTCGCCTATCATGCAATATATGGCCGGCACGGCCTCGAGGTGCGATCCGCGCTGACCGAGCGGTCAGCTTTGTTGGAGTTCGAGATCAAAAGCCTCGAGGCCGTGCGCGCCAACCTGCAGCGCGACGTGGCTCTGCTGACGCCGGACAAACCCGATCCCGACATCGTCGAGGAGATCGCGCGCGAGGTTTTGGGCTTCGTCGACCCGCGCGATGAGGTCGTGATCCGGCACTAGTCTCTCTAGTCTCTCTCACAATCAGCTCGTGTTCGGACCAGAGTGCTGCACAGCGCATTCTGGTCATCTCCGGTTGCCTCTTGTAGGGTCCGACTCCGAGCGGGGCCGCGCTTAAGAGAACGCCACGCCGCCCGATAGGGAACCTCCGATGGCGCCAGCGAAAGCCTCCCGTAGCCGTTCCGGCTCCGCCCCGGCCGCGTCCAAAGCCTCGTCCGCGGCCGATGCAGGGCTCGCGCGAGTGCGCCACTTCACGCGCGATGAGGACTTGAGCGCCTATCGCTCGATGCTGTTGATCCGCCGCTTCGAGGAGAAGGCCGGCCAGCTCTACGGCATGGGGCACATCGGCGGGTTCTGCCATCTCTATATCGGACAGGAAGCCGTGGTTGTCGGCATGCAAATGGCCGCCAAGGACGGCGATCAGGTGATCACGGCCTACCGCGATCACGGCCACACGCTCGCGGTCGGCATGGACCCCAATAGCGTCATGGCCGAGCTGGCGGGGCGCCGCGACGGCTGCTCCAAGGGCAAGGGCGGCTCCATGCATATGTTCGCGCCCGAGAAGCATTTCTACGGTGGGCACGGCATCGTCGGCGCCTGCGTGCCGCTCGGAGCGGGGCTGGCGTTCGCCAACCTCTACCGCGGCAACGGCAACGTTTGCCTCTGCTACTTCGGCGACGGCGCGGCCAATCAGGGCCAGGTCTACGAGACCTTCAACATGGCCGAGCTGTGGAAGCTGCCGATCGTGTTCGTCATCGAGAACAATAAATACGCGATGGGCACCTCGATCGAGCGCTCCTCGGCGACGACCGAGCTGTCCCACCGTGGCCTCTCGTTCGCGATCCCCGGCGAGCATGTCGACGGCATGGACGTCGAGGCAGTGCGCTCGGCGGGCGAGCGCGCCATCGCGCACGCGCGCTCCGGCAAGGGGCCGATGATTCTCGAGATGCTCACCTACCGCTACCGCGGGCATTCGATGTCGGACCCCGCGAAGTACCGAACGCGCGAGGAGGTCCAGCACGTGCGCGAGACGCACGACCCCATTGAGAAAGTCCGCCTGCGGCTTTTGAAGCAGGGCGTCAGCGAGGACGAGCTCAAGACAATCGACCGCGAGGTGCGCGATCGGGTCAACGCGGCGGCGGATTTCGCGCTCGCCGATCCGCAACCCGAGGCATCCGAACTCACCACGGACGTCTACGTTTAGTTGTCATCCCGGGGCTTGTCCCCGGGATCCAGCGTGCGGCGGTGTACCAGTTGGCAGGAATAGGGCGCACGCCCGGCAGCGAGGGAAAGAGGTCTATCCAGTGCGGATTAGTTCGCTCAATCAGGTTGATCTTCCATGCGCGCGGCCATTCCTTCATGGTCTTCTCGCGCTGGATCGCCTGCCGCACGTCCCCAAACTCTTCAAACCATACGAGCCTATGCACCCCATACTTGCGCGTGAAACCGGAACCAACGCCTCGGCTATGCTCCTCAACACGGCGGGTAAGTCCGTTGGTGATGCCGATATAAAGCGTCCCTCGCGGCCTGCTGGCGAGGATGTAGACCCAATAGCTGCAGCTCTGCAAAGCACGCACCAGAAATATTGCGACAAGTATGCGTCTGCATGGATCCCGGGGACAAGCCCCGGGATGACTTTTGGTGCAGGTCCAGCCGTGCGGAGCGAGCGCTAGATGCCGACGCAAGTTCTGATGCCAGCGCTGTCGCCCACCATGGAGGAGGGGACGCTCGCGAAGTGGCTCGTCCACGAGGGCCAAGAGGTCAAGGCCGGCGATGTGATCGCCGAGATCGAGACGGACAAGGCCACCATGGAGGTGGAGGCCGTCGACGAGGGCCGGCTGGAGAAGATCCTCGTGCCTGCCGGAACGGAGGGCGTGAAGGTCAACACGCCGATCGCGATCATCGCCGGGGAAGATGACACACCACGGGCAGCACCTGCGAACGCGGCGCCCAATGCGCAACCCGCGCCGGCAGCGGCTGCGCCGCGCCCGGCCCCGTCACCAAAGTCGACCGAGCCCCCTGGAGAGGAAGACGCCATCCCCGCGGTCGCGAGCGCACGCGCCGATCCCTTGATCGCGCGCGAGCCCGAGATCGCACCCGGCACCGAGATGGTCACGCTGTCGGTGCGCGAAGCCTTGCGTGACGCCATGGCCGAAGAGATGCGCCGCGACCCCGACGTCCTACTCATGGGCGAGGAGGTCGCGCAGTACCAGGGCGCCTACAAGGTCAGCCAGGGGCTGCTCGAGGAGTTCGGCGAGAAGCGCGTCATCGACACACCCATCACCGAGCAAGGCTTCGCCGGCATCGGCATCGGAGCGGCGTTTGCGGGCTTGAAACCCATCGTCGAGTTCATGACCTGGAATTTCGCCATGCAGGCGATCGATCAGATCGTCAACTCGGCGGCGAAGACGCACTACATGTCGGGCGGCAGCATGCACGCGCCCGTCGTGTTCCGCGGGCCCAACGGGGCGGCCGCCCGCGTCGCCGCCCAGCACAGCCAGTGCTACTCCGCATGGTACGCGCACGTGCCGGGCCTAAAGGTGATCGCTCCGTTCACGCCGGCCGATGCCAAGGGCCTGCTCAAGGCGGCAATCCGCGATCCCAATCCGGTGATCTTTCTCGAAAACGAGCTGCTCTATGGAAGTCACGGACCGGTGCCCAAGGTCGACGACTGGCTCGTGCCCATCGGCAAGGCCCGCATCGCACGCGCGGGGTCCGACGCGACGATCGTGTCGTTTGCACGCGGCATGGTCTATGCGCTCGAGGCGGCCGACATCCTCGCCAAAGACGGCATAGAAGCGGAGGTCATCGACCTGCGCACCCTGCGCCCGCTCGATCTCGATACGGTGCTGGCGTCGGTGCGCAAGACCAACCGCATCGTCACCGTCGAGGAAGCCTGGCCCATCTGCTCGATCGGCTCGGAGATTTGCGCGCAAGTGGCGATGCAGGCCTTCGACCATCTCGACGCTCCGCCCGCCAAGGTCTCCGGCGCAGATGTGCCGATGCCCTATGCCGCGAACCTCGAAAAGCTGGCCCTTCCGTCGGCGGAGCGGGTGGTGGCTGCGGTGAAGTCGGTGCTGTACGTGTGAAGGGAGGAGCCGCGATGGAAGAGGAGCTAACCGCCGAGCTCGATCCGCCCGACGGCGTCGAGGAGGCCGAGACCGCGGTAGAGGTTTTGCGCGCGTGGATCGGCGACGGCGCGCTTCTGGTCTCGCTCAAGTCCTCCGCATTTGGCGACCACGTGCGCGACTGGGGGCGGCTCTTGGCCGAGATTGGGCACCACGTCGCCAAGGCGGCCGCGCTCAACGGCTACATGCGCGAGGACGAGGCGCAGACCGCCCTGCGCGAAGCGTTCGTGTCGAACTTCGAAACCGGCCCCGGCCCCACCTCGGGCAAGCTACGCGGGCAAACGAAGCATTAGTGCGAAGCGTTAGCAGCGGAGCGCTAAAACGCGCAAACGAACATGCAGACCGTAGAGCACGCCGACAACCCTCAGCGCATCCTGGCCTCCCCGCTCGCAAGGCGGCTTGCGCGTCTTGCCGGTATCGATCTGGCGCAGCTCAGCGGATCGGGTCCGCACGGCCGCATCGTCAAGCGCGACATCGAAGCCGCGATCGCGGCGGGAAGCGCCGGTTCAAAGGCACCGCGGGGAGAGATCGCGGTGGCGCGCGCGGCCCTCGCCGCGCCGGTGCCGCTATCCGACGACAAGATCCTCGCGCTCTACGACAAGGGCACCTACGAGATCATTCCGCATGACAAGATGCGCCGCGTCATCGCCGAGCGCCTCACCCTCGCAAAACAGACGATCCCGCACTACTATCTTTCGATCGACTGCCGGCTGGACGAGCTCTTGCGCGCGCGTGAGCGCATGAACGCGGCCGCGCCGCACGAGGGCCCGCGCGCCTACAAGCTCTCTGTTAACGACTTCATCATCAAGGCGATGTCGCTCGCCTTGCAGGAAGTCCCGCAGGCCAACGCAACGTGGACGGAAGCGGGCTTGCTGCGCCACAAGTATTCGGATATCGGCGTCGCAGTGGCGGTCGAGGGTGGCCTGTTCACCCCCGTGGTGCATCAGGCGGAGATGAAATCCCTGTCCGAGATTTCAAACGAGATGCGCGACCTCGCAGAGCGTGCACGCAAACGGCGGTTGGCTCCGCACGAGTACCAGGGGGGCACGACCTCGATCTCCAACCTTGGCATGTTCGGCATCAAGAACTTCGATGCCGTGATCAACCCGCCGCACGCGACCATTCTGGCGGTGGGGGCAGCCGAACGCCGGCCAATCGTTGCCGGCGAAGATATCGAGGCGGCGACCGTGATGAATGTTACGCTTTCTTGCGATCACCGGGTCGTCGACGGCGCCACAGGGGCTGCGCTGCTTGCGGCATTCAAGGCCTTCATCGAGGACCCGGTACGCATGCTGGTGTGATGGTTAACAGCGGCTACAACCGAATCACCGGCTTTTCGGGACCCCTTTCAAACTGGCGACATCCTGTGGCTCTTGGACCACTTCCGCCTTATTTCCCCAGTTAAGTATCTCCCAAAGTCCCGGCAAAAGCATAAGAATGGGGCAGTTGCTTGCCGCTGGCTGAGGGCGAGACTAGAAGCGGAATCGATCAGCGTGGGCGTTCAATACTGACGGCCTCAACCTTGGAGTATTCCGCCATGAAGGCGCGCCCTGGACCCACCGCCGCGATTTTTGCCGCTCTCATAGCTGCCGGGTGCGCCAATGACGGCACGCTTAGCGGTCTCAATACCTCCTCCATCGATCAGCCGGGCGCCAATACGCAGATGGCGAAATCGGATCCTGCGTGCCTTACGCTGACTGCGCAGATCGAAGCGCTCAATCGCGACGGCACGGCCGATAAAGTCTCCAAGGCCGCGGCCAAGAAGTACAAGCTGAAGACGGAAGACCTCGCCAAGGCCGACGAGCTCAACAAAGCCAATACCGAATTCCAGACGAAGTGCTCGCCCTATCCGCCGCGCCCCGTCGTAGCGACCACAACGACGCCAGCTACGACCACCACGACGACAACGACAACAACAACGACGCCGAAGAAGGTTGCGGCCAAGAAAACCACGCCGCCGGTGCCGACGGCCAAGCCGCCTGCCACAACCGCGGCGACAACCACACCGTCGACGGCCACACCGTCGACTTCCACGGCCACGCCGCCGCAAACGGCTGAGAATCCCGACCCGACCCTTCCACAGCCGTAACCGCAGCGTCCTCTCAAAGCGCACTTTGGCCTCGCGGCTGCGTGCTTTCGCGCGCGCCGAAAGTGGCGCTCCGTTGCACGCTTTTCAGGCGGTGTGCGTGGCATGCGCGCCGCACAGCGCCACAAGCTGCCGAGAGGGGTTGCGCGTCACATATCCCTGTGGTGAAAAGCCCGCTGGATCTCTTCGGCAGCGGAGGGTGTGGTGGCGGCAAGTGTTTCGACCGCGCAAAGCTTCAGACGATTGGCGGCCTGCGCTTGCGCGCTTGCGCTGGCGGGGTGCGCCAACGGCAGCGCCAACGGCGATCCGGGGCCGACCGCGTTGAGCGGCGGAGAAACGTGCGAGTCGATCCGCGCCAATCTCACGAAGATGGATCGTGCTGGTGTGCCGGCGCTCGTCGAACGCCAGAACGCAGGCAAGAGCCTGTCGGCTGCGCAAAAGGGGCAAGCCGATCTGTACAACAAGCTTTTGAACGAGTATCTGGGCGCGCGCTGCCACGTCTGAATGCGGGTTGGCCCGCGTGCCGGTCCTGCACGAATGGGATTGGCGTCATCCTCTGGGCCTCGACCTCCTCTGGAGTCGGGGCCTTTTCGTTAGCTGGAGTCACCGCGGCCCATGAGCGCGCAGCCGTCTGAAACGTATGATGTGATCGTCGTCGGCGCGGGGCCCGGCGGCTACGTCGCCGCGATCCGCGCGGCGCAGCTCGGGCTGCGCACGGCCGTCGTCGAGCGCGCGTACCTCGGCGGCATCTGTCTCAATTGGGGCTGCATTCCCACGAAGGCGCTGTTGCGCTCCTCCGAGATCTTCCGCGACGTGGCGGCGGCCCGCAGCTTCGGCATTGCCGCCGATGGGGCTGCGAGGGTCGACTTGCCGGCGGTCGTCGGGCGCTCCCGCTCGGTCGCCGCCGAGCTCAACACGGGGGTGGGCTTCCTGCTCAAGAAGAACGGCGTCGACGTCATCTGGGGCGAGGCGGAGCTCAAGGGGTCGGGGGCGATCGAGGTCGCGGAACCACCAGCAAAACGGAACGAGCGCGACCAAGCCCCGCCCAAAGAGGCGCGCGGGGCGGGGCGCTACAGCGCGCGCCACATCATCCTGGCAACGGGAGCACGCCCGCGCACCCTGCCCGGCGTCGAGCCCGACGGCCGGCTCGTGTGGACCTACTTCGAGGCCATGCTGCCGCCGGCGCTGCCGAAGTCGCTGCTCATCGTCGGTTCGGGCGCCATCGGCATCGAGTTCGCATCGTTCTATCGCGCGCTTGGCTCGCAAGTGACCGTCGTCGAGATCCTTCCCGAGATTCTCCCCGCGGAGGACGCCGAGATCGCCGCACTCGCCCGCAAGGCTTTCGAGAAAGCTGGGATCCGCATCCTGACCGGCGCGAAGGTGACGAGCGTCGAGAAGGACGCCAACCAAGTCACCGCGTCGGTCGAGCTTGCCGGCGGAAAGCGTGAGCACACAACTGTGGAGCGGCTGATCTCGGCCGTCGGCGTCGTCGGCAACGTCGAGGGTCTGGGGCTCGAAGCCCTCGGCGTCGCGATCGAGAATGGCCTCATCAAGACGGACGGCCGCGGGCGAACGAGTGTCCCCGGCGTCTACGCCATCGGCGACGTGGCGGGTCCACCCATGCTCGCGCACAAGGCGGAGCATGAGGGCGTCGTCTGCGTCGAGGCGATCAAGGGGCTCGCGACGCATCCGCTCGACAGGCAGCGCATCCCCGCCTGCACCTACAGCCGGCCGCAGATCGCCTCCGTCGGCCTGACGGAAAGCCGTGCATTAGCGGAGGGCCGCCAAATCCGGGTTGGCCGCTTCCCGTTCCGTGCCAACGGCAAGGCCCTGGCGCTGGGCGAGCGCGAAGGGCTCGTCAAGACCATCTTCGATGCCAAGACGGGTGAGCTCATCGGTGCGCACATGATCGGCGCCGAGGTGACGGAGCTCATCCAGGGTTTCGTCATCGCCATGCAGATGGAGGCGACGGAGGAGGATCTTATGCGCACGGTCTTCCCACATCCCACGCTTTCGGAAATGATGGGCGAGAGCGCGCTGGCGGCGTGGGGCCGCGCCATCCACATCCCGCCACCCGGCCGGCCGCCTACCGCCGGGTGAGCATCAAACTTGAATTGGATCATTGGGGAGAGAAACAGCCATGAATGTCGAAACGCGCACGCTCGTGATCTTTCTCATCATTGGCCTCGTCGCCGGTTTCATCGCCTCGCTGCTAGTGGGCGGCGGCGGCGGAATCTTTCGCTACCTGCTCACAGGCGTCATCGGCGCCTTCGTCGGCGGCTTCCTGTTCGAGGCGCTCAATATCGATCTCGGCATCCGCAACCGGCTGCTGTCCCAGATCGTGACGGCCTCCGTCGGTGCCATCATCGTCGTATTGCTCGCGAGGTTTATCGCGTAAGCTCATGCAACAACAACAGACTTAAAAGGGGAGGACCGAATGGAGGGCTATTCGCCATACTTGCCGTGGATCATCATGGCCGTGAACGGGCTCATCGCCGGCTGGCTGGCCGGGCTGCTGCTCGGCGGCGGCGGGCTGATCCGCGACATCTTCGTCGGCATCATCGGCTCGTTCGTCGGCGGCGCGCTGGTGCAGGCCGGGCTTCTCAAGCTGCCCTTCCTGCTCGAGTATCCTTGGGCTCACCAGATCCTGGTCTCCACCATCGGCGCCATCATCATCATCATTCTCGCGCGCATTATCGGGCGCTAGCGGGAGGCCTCGGGCAGATCTTGATTTGCTCGGCCGCAACGGCGACGTTAGTCGATGGTGGGGCCGCCACGTGGAACGTCGCTGATGGAAAGCATTCGCGCCAGGGAGAGCGTAGGCGAGGGGCCGGACGCCAGCTCCGGCGGCGTCGCGCCCACGAGCCGCCTTGCGAAACCTTCCTGGATCCGCGTCAAGGCGCCGGGCTCGGCGGGACATGCGGAAACGTCGCGCATCCTGCGCGCGCGCGGCCTGCACACGGTCTGCGAGGAAGCGGGCTGTCCCAACATCGGCGAATGCTGGGAGAAGCGGCATGCGACCTTCATGATCATGGGCGACACCTGCACGCGGGCGTGCGCGTTCTGCAACGTGCGCACGGGCCTGCCGCGCGCACTCGACCTGGCCGAGCCCGACAACGTCGCTGCCGCCGTGCGCGAGCTTGGGCTCGAGCACGTCGTCATCACCTCCGTCGATCGCGACGATCTGCCGGACGGCGGCGCGGCACACTTTGCGCGCGTGATCGGTGCGGTGCGCGCCACGGCACCGGCGGTCACCATCGAAGTCCTCACTCCCGACTTTCTGCGCAAAGATGGCGCGCTCGAGACGTTGACCGACGCGCGCCCCGACGTGTTCAATCACAACCTGGAGACCGTGCCGCGCCTCTACCTGGCGATCCGCCCGGGCGCGCGCTACTTCCACTCGCTGCGACTGCTTCAGCGCGCCAAGGAGCTCGATCCCAGCAGTTTCACCAAATCGGGAATCATGGTCGGTCTCGGTGAGACGCGTGAGGAGGTCATGCAAGTCATGGACGATTTGCGCTCGGCCGGCGTCGATTTCGTCACGATCGGACAATACCTGCGTCCGAGCCCGCGCCACGCTGAGGTTAAGCGTTTCGTGCCGCCCGACGAGTTCGATGCACTGCGCCGCATCGCCGTCGCCAAGGGATTCGCGCTCGTGGCGGCGAGCCCGCTGACGCGCTCCTCCTATCACGCGGCGGAGGACTTCGCGCGGCTGCGGCAGGCGCGATCGGTGCAGCGGCGCTAGCATCAAGCCATCGAGGACGCGACACCTTGCCAAGCTTCGAGACGAGCCGCCGCGTTCCCTTCAGCGCCAGGCAGATGTTCGACGTGGTGGCCGATGTCGAGCGTTACCCGCAATTCCTGCCGTTGTGCGAAGGCCTTGTCGTGCACTCACGCGAGCGGCAAGGCCCCGACACCGTCCTCGCCGCCACCATGACGGTCGGTTGCGGCGCCATCCGCGAATCCTTCACGAGCCGCGTCACCCTTCGTCCCGAGCAGTGCGAGATCCTCGTCGCCTATCTCAACGGCCCGTTCAGCCATCTCGACAACCGGTGGCGGTTCCGCGAGGCCAACAGCGGATCGCGCATCGACTTCTTCATCGACTATGCATTCTCCTCGCGCATGCTGGCGCTGCTGATGGGGGCCGTATTCGATAAGGCGGTGCGGAAATATACCTCGGCCTTCGAAGCGCGCGCGCACGCACTCTACGATTCGTCCGCCCGAGCCCCGACGGCCCAAGCTAAGAGCTAGCGGATCACCTTCTCGGCGTTGCGCGCACGCGCCAATGCCGCCGTGTCGAGCCCACGCACATTCGTGAGAATGGCGCCCTCGAGGTCGGCGTCGGTGAGGTCGGCGCCCGTTAGGTCGGCGCCCGTGAGGTTCGCGCCGGACAGGTCCGCCCGCTTGAGGATGGCGCCCGAGAGGTTCGCGCCGCGCAGGTTGGAGAATGCCAGCAGCGTATAGGTCAGGTCGGCGCCAGCGAGGTTGGCCCCGGACAGATCCGCGCCCATCAGCTCCGTGCGCCACAAGTGCTCGATGAACCCAGTGCGGCCAAACGGGGCCAGCGTGGCGCCTTGGAGATTGGCACCCTCCAGATTGGCACGGTTGAATCGCCCGAACAGCTTGGCGCCGCGCAGGTCCGCGCCGGCGAAGCTCGCCGCCTCGCTTGGCGAGGCTGCGAGCGTCGAGAAGTTCGACGGGCGCAGCAGGCTGGCGCCGGCCAAGTTGGCGCCGTCGAAGCGCGCGCCGATGATGACGACGCGGTCGAGGCGCGCGGCGCTGAGATCGACTTTCGACAGGTCGGCTCCTGTGAGATCGGCGCCGAAGAAATCGCTGCCCGCGAGCTTGGCTCCCTTGAAGTCGAGCCCGCTCATATCAAGTTCGCGCAAGTTTCGGTGGCTGAAATCGGCGGGGTGCGCGGGATCGGAGTGGTAAAGGCGTTCCGCCATTTCGCGCACGGTGATGTCGCCGGCCGACAAAGGGGCGGGTGCCAGGACGGCAACAAGGGCGATGCAGACCAGGGTTGCGCGCAAGCGCGTGCGCGGGATTTTAGCTGAGGCCATAGGCCAAGCATACGGCGGGACTTGGCAAACGCCTAATGGCGACCTTCGGCTGAGACCGCACGTCGCGCCAGCTCGATCGCGGCCCTGACGCTTGCCAGCCGGATTTGGGCGCGCCCGATGCTTCCGAAGCGGCATTCGCGCGTCAACGTTGGGCCGAGCTTGCTTGCGACCGCCAGATAGACAAGCCCAACCGGTTTTTGCGCACTGCCGCCGTCGGGGCCGGCGATTCCCGTTACTGCGACGGCAACATCGACGGGCGCGTGCGTGAGCCCTCCCTCGGCCATGGCACGGGCAACCTCCACGCTGACGGCGCCGTGCGCGTCAATCAGCGCCGGATCGACGCCGACCTGCTCGGATTTGGCCACGTTCGAATAGGTGATGAAGCCGCGCTCGACCACAGCGGAAGCGCCCGCAATCTCGGTCAGCAGGCCAGCGAGCAGGCCGCCAGTGCAGCTCTCGACCGTCGCCAAGCGCAGTCCACGGCGCTTCAGCTCAGCGAGCAGCGCCTCGGCGTTCTCGACAAGATCAACGGGAAACAGCGCCTTCATGCCGCAAGACAGTCAACCAAGGGGCCGACGATGCAGTCGTACTGTCTTGCAGAGACGCGGAACCGTCAAATCGGCGCGAGCTTCTCGGCCTCGCGCAGCAGCGCATCGAGCATGTTGCGGCTCTCCGCGCCCATGGCCGAGACCGTGCGCTTCTGCGCGTCCTGCCAGATCGGGAAGGCGTCCTTCAGCACGGCCTGTCCCTTGCCGGTGAGATGCAGGCCACGCCCGCGCCGCCCGGCCGGCGGATCCATGTTGATGTGGCCCAGCGCCAGGAGGCGCTTCAAGTTGCGCGAAAGAGTCGATTTCTCGATGTCGAGCTCGTGACCGATCTCGACCGCGGTGATGCTGTCGCGCGCGGCGAGCTGAGCGAGCAGCGTGTACTGGCTCGCCGTGATCCCCAAGGGGCGCATGGCGTCGTCGTAGACGCGGGTGACGATGCGCGAGAGCTGTCGCACTCGCGTGGCAACGCAGGCACCCGCAGTCATCTCGGCAATGTCGGCGATGCTGGCGCTCTCTGCCGGCTTTCGCTCGAGCGTATGTGTCATCACGTTCATGTTCGGCCCCCGCGTTCCTTCGGTTTGTGGCGATACAACCCCCGTAGCTTGATGCCGCGATTCTGTCGCAGGGGTCAACGAGTCGTGGACGGAGGGAATCATGCGGGGCTCAGGCAGGCAGCAGAATCAGCGCGCTTGCCAGGGCGGCAATTCCTTCGCGCCTGCCGACGAAGCCGAGGCCTTCCATGGTCGTCGCCTTCACCCCGACGCGGCCAGGATCGATCTGCAACATTTGTGCGATCGACTGGCGCATCCCGGCACGATGCGGGCCGATCTTGGGGGCCTCGCACAGGATCGTGACGTCGACGTTGCTTATGCGACCCCCTAGTGCGCCCACGCGCCTCAGCGCATCCTCCAGGAACAGACGCGAGGGGGCGCCGCGCCAAGCCGCATCGCTCGGCGGAAAATGCTCGCCGATGTCGCCGTCGCCGATGGCACCGAGGATCGCGTCCGTCAGCGCGTGCAGGGCGACGTCCGCGTCCGAGTGACCCTCGAGGCGTTGGGTATGCGGAACGCGGACCCCGCACAGCCATACGTGGTCGCCGGGCGCGAAGGCGTGCACATCAAATCCGCTGCCGTTGCGCGGCTCGAGCAGGGGAGGGGAGCCCCCGAGCAGCCGCTCCGCCAGCGCAAAATCCTCCCGCGTAGTCAGCTTCATGTTGTTGCCGGCGCTCGCCACGAGCTGAACGGGCAACCCGGCCCACTCGGCGAGCGCCGCATCATCGGTGAACGCATCCTTGCCCGCCGCGGCCGCGCGGCGATGGGCGGAGAGGATGTCGGCGAAGCGGAAGGCCTGCGGGGTCTGAGCGCGCCACAAGTTCGTGCGGTCGACGGTTGCGGCAATGAGGCCGTCGGCGGTGGCCCGCTTCAGCGTGTCCGTTTCGGGCTCCGCCGCGATCGCGCCCTTATGGTCGTCGAGCGCCGCCAAGAGGCGGATCACCAGGTCGGCGGTCAGGAATGGGCGCGCGGCATCGTGGATCAGCACGCGCTCAGGCGCCAAGACCTCCAGCGCCTCGAGCCCCCGCCGGACCGACTCCTGCCGGGTCGCGCCGCCGGCGACGGGACCGGCAAGGCGTGCGGCAAACGGCCCCGCCGCCGCCTCGTAGCGGTCCCGGTCGCTCGGATGAATGACAACCTGAGTGCGGTCGATTTGGGGGTGGCTCACGAGCACGCGGAGCGAGTGTGCCAGCACCGGTGCACCGGCAAGTGGGAGATACTGCTTAGGAATATCGCTCTGGCCGCGCAGGCGCTCGCCCCGGCCGCCCGCCACAACCACCGCTATCGTTGTTGTCATCGCCGCTCGCGCCGAGGAATTTGCTTGCTTTGCTTAGACGTCCCCCGCGCGCTGGGCAATGTGGAGGGGACGTTGTTCGCGCTTGCGAAATAAATGGCTTACCCCTATTCTGCACAAATCAAGGGCACCTTCTCTGTTTGCCTATTTGATAGGCAGTTTTCGGGAGATCCTCGTAAGAATGTTCGCTGCCGCTCTCAAGATCGGCCGCCTCACCGTGCCGAATGCCGCCTTCCTCGCGCCTATGTCGGGCGTGACCGACCTGCCGTTCCGGCGGCTCGCCCACGGTCTCGGAGCGGGGCTCGTCGTGTCGGAGATGGTCGCGTGCGAGGAGCTCGTGCGCCAGCGCGCCGACGTGGTTCGGCGTGCGTCCGGCTCCGACCTCAAGCCATTCGTCATTCAGCTCGTAGGGCGGGAAAGCCGTTGGATGGAGGAGGGGGCCCGCGTCGCGGAAGGTCTCGGCGCCGACGTCGTCGACATCAACATGGGCTGTCCGGCGCGCGAAGTGACGGGCAAGCTTTCGGGTAGCGCGCTGATGCGCGACCTTGATCATGCCTTGAGCCTCATCGCCGCCGTCGTGCGCGCCGTGCGCGTTCCCGTGACGCTCAAGATGCGGCTCGGCTGGGACGAGCGCAGCCGCAACGCGCCCGAGCTCGCGCAACGCGCCGAGCAGGCCGGCGTGCAGCTCATCGCGGTGCACGGGCGCACGCGCTGCCAGTTCTTCAAGGGCCGCGCCGATTGGAGCGCGCTGAGAAACGTGGTGCGCGCCGTCTCCATTCCGGTCATCGTCAATGGTGACATCGGAACGGCCGAGGACGCGCGCCAGGCACTGGAAGCCTCCGGAACTTCGGGGGTCATGATCGGCCGCGGGGCTTATGGCGCACCCTGGCTGCCCGGCCGTATTGCGGCTTACCTCACATCGGGCCGCGTGCCCGCCGCGCCGTCCCACGCGGAGCAGGGCCGCATCGCGCGCGAGCACGTCGAGAGCATGCTCTCGCACTACGGCACGAGCCTCGGCTTGCGCAACGCGAGGAAGCACATCGGCTGGTACCTGGAAAAGAGCGGCCACGCCACCGACATGGTCAAGACTTGGCGCAAACGGCTCTGCACCGACGAGAGCGCACCGCGGGTGCTTCAGGGCCTTGCGGACTTCTATGCGCATGCCTGCGAGGCCGCGGCATGACCAAGACCGCGACCAGTGCCCGGCCTCCCGCACCGGCGCGACGTCCCGTCGAGCATGATCTCCTGCTCGCTGCCCTGCCGCACCCCATCCTCGTGCTCGCTGACGAGAACCGCATCGTCTATGCGAACGCCGCTGCCGAAGCGTTCCTGTCCACCGGCATTGCGCTCTTGAAGCGCGTGCGCCTCGACGATGTACTGGGCTTCGGCTGCCCGCTGCTGGCGCTCGTCGAGCAGGTGCGCAGGGCGGGCTCGACCGTCAACGAATACAGCGTCGAGGTTGCGGGCCAGAAGTTTCCCGCGCCGCGGCTCGTCGATGTCTATGGCGGCCCGTTTGCCGATCAGCCCGGCCTCGTCGTGCTGATGCTGCAACAGCGCAACATGGCGCAGATGATCGAGCGGCAGCTCACGCATCGCGCCGCCGCGCGCTCAGCCTCGGGGCTTGCAGCGGTGCTCGCACACGAGATCAAGAATCCGCTGTCGGGCATCCGCGGCGCTGCCCAGCTGCTCGAGGCGGGCCTTTCCGATTCCGACCGCGCGCTCACCCAGCTCATCTGCTCGGAGACCGACCGCATCCGCAACCTCGTCGATCGCATGGAAGTGTTCGGCGACGAGCGTCCGCTGGCAAAGGAGCCCGTGAACATTCACGACGTGCTCGAGCACGTACGCCGCGTCAGCGAAACGGGCTTCGCGCGCGGCATCCGCTTCACCGAGGATTACGATCCGTCGCTGCCGCCCATCCCCGGCAATCGCGACAAGCTCGTGCAGGTCTTCTTGAACCTCGCCAAGAACGCGGCGGAAGCCATCGGCGAGGACAAGCAGCAGGGCCGTATCATCATGCAGACCTCGTTTCGGCCGGGTGTCCGCTTGTCGATGCAGGGCTCTGACCGGCGCGTCAGCCTGCCGCTGATGATCCAGATCGAGGACAACGGTCCGGGCGTTCCCGATCACCTCAAGGAGCACCTGTTCGATCCATTCGTCACGACGAAGCCCTATGGGACCGGGCTCGGCCTCGCGCTCGTCGCCAAGATCATCAACGACCACGGCGGCATCATCGAGTGCGACAGCGAGCCCTCCCGCACCATCTTTCGCGTCCTCTTGCCCATGCAAGACCGGATGCCCGCACCGAACCAACGCTCGAGCCCGAGGTAGGACATGGCCCGTGGCACCGTTCTCATTGCCGACGACGACACCGCGATCCGCACCGTTCTCAATCAGGCGCTCGCTCGCGCCGGTTACGCTCCGCGCGCCACCGGCAACGCCACGACGCTGTGGCGCTGGGTGAGCCAAGGCGAGGGCGACGTCGTGTTGACGGACGTGGTGATGCCGGACGAGAACGCGTTCGACCTTATCCCGCGCATCAAGAAGATTCGCCCTGAGCTGCCGATCATCGTGATGAGCGCCCAGAACACGCTGATGACGGCGCTCACCGCCGCCGAAAAGGGCGCCTACGAATATCTGCCGAAGCCCTTCGACCTCAACGAGGTGGTGGCCGTCGTCGGGCGCGCGCTGACCCAGCCGGGGCGGCGCCTGCAGCGTCCGAGCCAGGAGATCGAGAGTGAGGAGCTGCCGCTTATCGGCCGCTCGCCCGCTATGCAGGAAATCTATCGCGTGCTCGCGCGCCTCACGCAGACCGACCTCACGGTCATGATTAACGGCGAGAGCGGCACCGGCAAGGAGCTGGTCGCGCGCGTGCTGCACGACTACGGCCGCCGCCGGCAGGGTCCATTCGTTGCCATCAATATGGCCGCGATCCCGCGCGAGCTGGTCGAGAGTGAGCTGTTCGGGCATGAGAAGGGCGCTTTCACCGGTGCGCAGACGCGCACGCAAGGCCGCTTCGAGCAGGCCGAAGGCGGCACGCTGTTCCTCGACGAGATCGGCGACATGCCGCTCGATGCGCAGACGCGCCTTTTGCGGGTTCTGCAGGAGGGCGAGTACACGACCGTCGGCGGCCGCACGCCCATCAAGACCAACGTGCGCATCATCGCCGCCACCCACCGCGATCTCAAGGCGCAGATCCAGCAGGGGCTGTTCCGCGAGGACCTGTTCTATCGCCTCAACGTCGTTCCGATCCGCATCCCGCCGCTGCGCGAGCGGCTCGAGGACGTCGGCGACCTCGTGCGGCATTTCCTGCGCCAGGCAGCGCGCGAAGGATTGGGCCAGAAGTCGATCGAGGCGGCGGCCATCGACCGGCTGAAGGCGCATCCTTGGCCCGGCAACATCCGCGAGCTCGAGAACTTCGTGCGCCGCGTGGCCGCCCTCCATACCCAGGACACGTTGACCGCGCCGATCATCGAGCAGGAGCTCGCCGAAGCGCTGCCCGAAAAGTCGGGGGATCGCGGCGCCGCCGACGCCAAGGATCTGAGCGAGCAGGTCGAGCGCTACCTGTCCGGATATTTCGCCGGCTTCGGCAAGGAGCTGCCGCCGCCAGGGCTCTACGAGCGTGTCATCCGCCAAGTGGAGCTGCCGCTCCTCACCGCGGCATTGGCGGCAACGCGCGGCAATCAGATCCGTGCGGCCGAACTTCTGGGATTAAACCGCAACACGCTGCGATCCCGTATCAGGGCCTTAGATATCCGCGTGTTTCGAACGCCCCAGCCCTAAAATCACAAAGCTGATGCCTTGATTTACAACGACAAGCGGTCTCCGCTTGCCTCGTCCGGCGACTTGCGTTACCCATCGGACACGTCGCGAAAATGTCACAGTCTGTTGTTTTGGTACGAACCGATTGCCACGGGAGAGAGCGCCAAGCTTCCCGCGCCCGGCCGTGACTCCCTTGCAAGACCCGAGGACACCTTAGTCCGCCCCTGAATTTAAGAGTGCGAAGCATGCCGAACGCCCACGTTGCAGCGGAGCGACGTCCTGACCTGGGTGATGGGCCCTCCGCCCTCAACCCGGGCGATCGCGCGGTCCGTATCGGCGCAGGGATCGTCCTGCTCTCGCTCATCTCCGCGTTCGCGACCTACCTGATCCTGACCGGCCTGACGCCCATTCCGCCGCGCGGCGAGGTCGTCCTTGTCGTGCTTTTCGTCAACGTCGTGCTCATCATCGCGATGATCGCGCTGCTGACTTGGCAGGTGATAGGCCTCGCCCGCGCTTGGCGCGAGCGTATACCCGGCGCCCGGCTGCACATCCGCATCGTGGCCCTGTTCAGCATCATCGCTGCATTGCCGACCCTATTGCTCGCCATCGGCGCCACCGTGACCTTCTCGCGCTCGCTCGACAGCTGGTTCTCCACCCGCACGCGCGAGATCGTGTCGAGCTCCCTCGACGTCGCCGCCGCTTACCTCGACGAGCACGGTGAGGTGATCCGTACCGACATCGTCAACATGGCCCGCGACCTCGATGCGGGGGCTGACTCCATCGGTGGGGACGCCACCAAGCTGCAGCGGCTCGTCATGGTTCAGGCCGGTCTTCGCGATCTTCCCGCAGCCTACGTGATCGAGCGCGATGGCAGCCCGGTCGTCGAAGCCACCGAGAACGCCAAGCTGACCTACAAGGCGCCCCCGGCTGCAGCGATGGAACAAGCCGAAGTCGGGCAAGTGCCGTTGCTAATGCCGACCACGCAGAGTTATCGCGTCGCCGCGGTGACAAAGCTCGAGAAGTATCCGGGTAAGTTCCTGTATGTCGCGCGCGGCGTCAGCCCCACGGTAATCAAGCACCTGCAGCTGACCGAGCAGAACGCGGATGAGTTCAACCGGCTACGCAGAGCACGCGGTGGGCTTAAGATTGCACACGGGCTCATGTACCTGATGACGTCGATGACGGCGCTGCTGGCCGCGATCTGGGTCGGGATGTGGTTCGCCGGACGTTTCGTCGCGCCGATCCGCCGGCTTATCGCCGGCGCCCAGGAGGTCTCCAAGGGCAACCTCATGGTTGAGCTGCCCGAAAAACGCGGCGAGGGGGACCTGCGACGGCTGTCGAAGACATTCAACACCATGACGCGCGAGCTGAAGCACCAGCGCGATGCCCTCGTAACCGCCAACGAACAGCTGCTGGAGCGGCGCCAGTTCATGGAGGCGGTGCTCTCGGGCGTATCCGCGGGCGTGATCGGGCTCGACAGCCAGGACCGCATTACGCTCGTCAGCCGCGCTGCGGTCGATCTGTTGGGCCTCGCCGACAGCTACCTCGTAGGCAAGAAGCTCAAGGAAGTGCTCCCCGCCTTCGCCGCGGTCCTCGACAAGATGGAGGAGCACACGCTCAAGATACGCGCGCAGGAGGAGGTCACCTACCAGCGCCGCGGGGACGAGCGCACGTTCGCCGTGATGGTGACGCGCGAAAGCGCCAGCGGCGGCGACGTCGGCTCGGTGGTGACCTTCGACGACGTGACCGACCTCGTGGTGGCGCAACGGACCGCCGCCTGGGCGGACGTCGCACGGCGCATCGCGCATGAGATCAAGAATCCGCTGACGCCGATCCAGCTTTCCGCCGAGCGCCTGCGCAAAAAGTACGCCAAGGTAATCACGACCGACCGCGAGACCTTCGACAAGCTCACGACGACGATCGAGCGCCAGGTCGGTGACCTGAAGGCCATGGTCGACGAGTTCGCCGAGTTTGCCCGCTTGCCGAAGCCCGAGATGGGACGCCACGACCTGCGTCACGCCGTGCAAGAGCCGATCGTGCTATTCCGCGAGGGTCACCCCGACATCCAGTACGTGCTGCGGCTGCCCGACAAGCCGCTCATCATGTCGTTCGACCGCCGGCTCATCACGCGCGCCGTCACCAATCTCGTGAAGAACGCCAGCGAGGCGGTCGAGGCCGCCAAAGAGACCCACGCCAAGACCAACGGCTGGCGCGGCCGCGTCGAGACGATCGTCACGCCGCAGAGCGACCGCGTGCTGATCGAAGTGATCGACAATGGCATCGGGCTGCCGAAGCAGAACCGCGCGCGTCTCCTCGAACCTTACGTCACGACGAAAGGCCACAAGGGCACGGGCCTGGGGCTTGCCATGGTGCAGAAGATCACCGAGCAGCACGGCGGCACGCTCACGCTTGAGGACGCACCGTCCGCGCCAGGCCGCACCGGCGGCGCGCTCATCCGCATAACGCTGCCTCTGGAGGATGCGCGCGCGTCCGCGCGGCCGGAGCCCTCGCCCCCACACAGCCAACAACCCCCGGCCCAGCAGGCCTGACCGAATACGATCGAAGGAGCGACCGATGCCAGCAGATATCCTCATCGTCGACGACGAGGCCGACATCCGCGACCTCGTGGCTGGCATTCTCGAGGACGAGGGACACAACGCGCGCTTAGCGCGCGACAGCGACGAGGCGCTGCGTGCGATCGAGGAGCGGCGCCCCCATCTCGTCGTCCTCGACATCTGGCTCCAGGGAAGCCGCCTCGATGGGCTGGAGGTGCTCTCCTACATCAAGCGCAGCTATCCTGATTTGCCCGTCGTCATCATTTCCGGCCACGGCAACATCGAGACGGCGGTCACCGCCATCAAGCGCGGCGCCTACGACTACATCGAGAAGCCGTTCAAGGCCGACCGGCTGATCCTCGTCACGCTGCGCGCGCTGGAGGCATTCCAGCTGAAGCGTGAGGTCAAGGAGCTGCGCGAGCGCTCGAGCATCAGCGCCGAGATGATCGGCAAGTCCTCCGCCATAAACCAGCTCCGCAACGCCATCGACCGCGTCGCACCGACCAACAGCCGCATCCTGATCCGCGGCCCCTCGGGTTCCGGCAAGGAGCTTGCTGCGCGCGTCATCCACCTGAAGTCGGCGCGTGCGGACGCCCCCTTCGTCGTCCTGAACGCGGCCGCCATGGCGCCTGACCGCGTTGAGGAGGAGCTGTTTGGCACCGAGGACCGCTCCGGCGCGCCGCGCAAGGTCGGCGCGCTCGAAGAGGCGCACGGCGGCACCCTCTACATCGACGAGATCGCCGACATGCCGCTCGAGACGCAAGGCAAGGTGCTGCGGGTGCTCGTGGAGCAGAAGTTCCTGCGCTTGGGCGGGGCGCAGAAGGTGGCGGTCGATGTACGCATCATTTCGTCGACGAGCCGCGACCTCGAGCGCGAGATCGCGGAGGGACGCTTCCGCGAGGATCTCTACCACCGGCTCAACGTCGTGCCGCTGCGCGTGCCTGGCCTGGCAGAGCGCCGCGAGGACATCCCCGAGCTCATCCAGTACTTCGTCGGCCAGCTCAGCAGCGCCTCGGGGCTCGCTCCGCGCCGCATTGGAGAGGATGCCATCGCCGTGCTGCAAGCGCACGATTGGCCGGGCAACGTGCGCGAGCTCAGGAACAACATCGAGCGGCTGATGATCCTCGCCGGCGGCGATCCCAACGCGGTCATCACCGCCGACATGCTGCCCGAGGAGATCGGCTCCAACGTGCCGCTCCCCGTCAACGGCGGCGCCGAGCACCTGATGTCGCTGCCGTTGCGCGAGGCGCGCGAGATTTTCGAGCGCGAATACCTGCTTGCCCAGATCAACCGCTTCGGCGGCAACATCTCGCGCACGGCCGAGTTCGTGGGGATGGAGCGTTCCGCGCTGCATCGCAAGTTGCGGGCGCTGGGCGTCTCCTCCGAGCACCGCACGGCCGAGATCCGCCAGGCGTGATGCTACAAGTCCAAAGCGGGGTCTGCCGCTCCGGGGGATTCGTGACCCGCATCGTCTACGTCAACGGCCGCTACCTCCCCTACGCAAAAGCCGCCGTCCACGTGGAGGATCGCGGCTTCCAGTTCGGTGATTCCGTCTACGAGGTGTGCGAGGTGCGCGACGGCCATCTGGTCGACGAGCCCCGGCACATGGCGCGGCTTAAGCGCTCGCTTGCCGCACTCAAGATCGATGCGCCCATGAGCGCGGCGGCTCTCGCCCACGTCATGCGCGAAACGATCCGGCGCAACCGTGTCCGGCACGGCCTCGTCTACCTGCAGGTAACGCGCGGAGAGGGGCCGCGCGAGTTTGCGTTTCCGGCTTCCGAGGTGCCGCGCACGGTCGTGTGTCTCGCGCGGCCGCTCTCCGCGCAGTCTCAGGCGGCGCTCGCGGAGACGGGCATTGCGGTCAAGACGATGCCGGACATCCGCTGGCGACGCTCCGAGATCAAGACGGTGATGCTGCTGCCGGCCGTGCTTGCTAAGGAGGCCGCGCGGGGCGAGGGCGCGCGCGAGGCCTGGTTCGTCGATGCTGACGGCTTTATTACCGAGGGCGCTTCGAGCAACGCCTGGATCGTCACCAAGGATAAGGTTGTCATCACCCGGCAACTCGATCCGGCTATCCTTGCCGGCGTCACCCGCGCAACGCTGATCGACACGCTGAAGGAGGAGAAGGTCGATCTGCGCGAGCGCCCGTTCCGCCTAGAGGAGGCCTTGCAAGCGCGCGAGGCTTTCATTACCTCCGCCACCAACACAGTGATGCCGGTGGTGCGCATCGACGGAAGGGTGGTGGGGGATGGAAAGCCGGGGCCGATCAGCCGGCGCCTGCGCTCGAAATTTCACCAGTTTGCCGACATTTCGAGCGTGTGAACGGCTTCTTTTTACAGGGGAAATTGGTATACGTTTTAAGGTGCACTGCGGCAAAATGTTATTATATTGCACAGCAGACGATCGCTCGGTCGAGCGGACGAAGTACCCCATGCAGACCTAGAACAGGCGGATAAAAACAATGGGTGCAGATCGAGTCCAAAACCTTCAGGACACGTTCCTGAACCACGTGCGCAAGAACAAGACGCCGCTGACGATCTTCCTCATCAATGGCGTCAAGCTCCAGGGCATAGTGAGCTGGTTCGACAACTTTTGTGTGCTGCTGCGACGGGACGGTCATTCGCAGCTCGTGTATAAGCATGCGATCTCGACCATCATGCCCGGCCAGCCCGTCCACCTCATGGAGACGGAGACGACCGAGGCCTAACCTTAGATCGGCAAGGCCATCGACGAGCGCGTTGACATAGGAGCGGCGGAACGGAGTGAAGGGCAGGCGCGGCTGAGAGATCGCGTGCGCGCCCTCGTGCTGGTCCCTGAGCTGAAGCGTCATCCGCGCCCGCGCCGAGAGCAAACCGACGCACCAAACCGCCCCGCCGCGCCCCTGCATTCGGCCAAGGACCGGTTGAGCGAGGCGACAGGTCTCGCCGAAGCGATCGATCTCGCGCTCATCGATAGGCAGCTGGTTCCCGTATCGACCCCGCGCCCGGCCACGCTGTTTGGCAGAGGCAAGGTCGAAGAGCTTAAGTCGCTCATCGCCGCGCACGAAATTGCGCTAGTCATCATCGATCACCCGGTCTCGGCGATCCAGCAACGCAACCTCGAGCGGGCCTGGAACGCGAAAGTGCTCGATCGCACCGGCTTGATCCTGGAGATCTTCGGGCGGCGCGCACGTACCCGCGAGGGGCGGCTACAAGTCGAACTCGCGCACCTCTCCTACCAGAAGAGCCGGCTCGTGCGCACGTGGACGCACTTGGAGCGCCAGCGCGGCGGCTACGGATTCCTCGGCGGCCCCGGCGAAGCGCAGATCGAACTCGACCGCCGCATGATCGACGAGCGCATCACGGCGATCCGCAAGGAACTCGAGGTCGTCGTGCGCACGCGGGAGCTGCACCGCAAGGGGCGCCGCCGCGTGCCTTACCCGGTCGTCGCCATCGTCGGCTACACCAACGCCGGAAAGTCGACGCTGTTCAACCGCATCACCGGCGCCGACGTGCTCGCCAAGCAGCAGATGTTCGCCACGCTCGACCCCACAATGCGTGAGGTGCGATTGCGGAGCGGCCGGCGCATCATCCTCTCCGACACCGTCGGCTTCATCTCCGATCTGCCGACCACGCTCGTCGCTGCCTTCCGCGCCACGCTCGAAGAGGTCATTGAGGCCGACCTCATCCTGCACGTGCGCGACATCGCGCACGAGGAGACCGACAACCAGGCGCGCGACGTCGAAGCGGTGCTCGCCGAGCTCGGCATCGACACGCTTCCCGCCGACAGCCCCATCCTCGAGGTATGGAACAAGATCGATCTCTTGAGCCCCGTGACGCGCGCGGAGGCGATGAGCGCGGCTCAGTGGGTTGAGCGCAAGCCCGTGCTCGTTTCAGCTGCGACCGGAGAGGGGATCGACACGCTGCTAGATGCCATCGATGCGCGCCTCGGCCGCGCCGATGCGATCGTCGAGCTCGTAATCCCGGCACACCAAGGCCGGCTCGTGAACTGGCTCTACGAGGAGAGCGAGGTCCTCGAGCGTGAGGATCTCGAGAGCGGGGAAGTGAAAGCGCAGGTGCGCATCGCGGCCGAGAAGAAGGAGCGGCTCAATGCCCAAGCGCGCCGCGCCGGCGCTGTACTGACGGCGCTCTAACGCAAAGCGCGGAGCCGAAGCTCCGCGCTGCGGATCGTCGCGGGGCCGAACGCTCGTCCCTTACTTCAGCAGCTTCACGAGGTCCTTGCCGGCTTTCGAGCTGAGCTCATTGTCGTCGAGCTTGCCGTCGTTGTCGGGATCGGCCGCTTTGAAGCGCGCCTCGACCAGGGCCAGGTATTCGTCTTTCGTGAGCGTGCCGTCCTTGTCGGGATCGGCGGCCTCGAGTTCCTTTTTCGAAAGGTGCCCCTTCAGCTCCTTCGCGTCGAGCGTATTGTCGCTGTCCTTGTTGAGCTTGTCGAATTCGGCGCCACCGGCTTTCTTCGCCTCGGCGAGATCGACGGAGCCGTCGTTGTCGGGGTCGAGCAGCTTCAGCGTTGCCGAAGGGCCTTTAGCCAGCGCAGGCACGGCCGCAAGTCCGATAGCCACGCCGACGATGCCAAGGAATGCAAGAGATCTACCGGTCATTTTGAATCTCCGCGGTTGATGCTCGAAATGGCGGTCCAACATAACGCGAAACGCGAGCCTTGGCCGAGCGTTCTGGGCGGAAGTGGCGCTTCGACTCGCCGGGCCAAAACAGCTTGTCTGCAAGCGCAACGCAAGCCAGCAAAATGAAGCACGCATCTATGTTGCGATTAGGCCTTGCAATCGCCGGTAGGGTTGGAGCTATGGCAGAGCGCTGCAAGCAGCGTACTTCTCTCATGAACTCAACCACCTAGCCACCGGTTCCCCCCGACTTCCGGTACCAGGTGCACTGCCGGGTGCGATGTCGTCCTCGTTTGTGCACAAGTCGCGACGGGTCGAGCGGATCAAAGCCCCTCGCTCTTGGCCGCCTCCCACAGCGCGTCCATCTCGGCGAGATCGGATTGCGCCGGGCTGCGGCCGCGCGCGCCGAGCTGCTCCTCGATATAGCGGAAGCGGCGGATGAACTTCTCGTTCGCGGCCCGCAGGGCGCTTTCAGGGTCGATCTTGAGGTGACGGGCGACGTTCGCGACCACGAACAGGAGATCGCCGAACTCCTCCTCGATCGCGCGCGCCTTGTCGGTGCCGCTTTTCGGAGCTGACGCGATTTCGCCCTCGAGCTCAGCGAGCTCCTCCTTGAGCTTGGCGAGCACGGGCGCCAGCGAGGGCCAGTCGAAGCCGACCTTTGCTGCTTTGTTCTGCAACTTGATTGCGCGTGTCAGCGCGGGAAGCGACGCGGGAATGTCGTCGAGCACCCCCGCGTCCTTCTCCGCCTTTTCGGCGGCCTTGGCGCGGTCCCAGAAGCCCGCCGCCGCCCCTGCCGCGCGCTGCTCGGGGCTGCCGAACACGTGCGGGTGGCGGCGGATCATCTTGGCGGTGATGGACGCGACGACGTCCGCAAACGCAAAGGCGTTGCGCTCCTCGGCCATGCGCGCGTGATAGACGACCTGAAGCAGCAGATCGCCGAGCTCGTCCTTGAGGTCAACGAGATCGCCGCGCGCAATCGCATCGGCGACCTCATAGGCCTCCTCAATCGTGTAGGGCGCGATGGTCGCGAAGGTCTGCCTCAAGTCCCACGGGCAGCCGTTGTCGGGGTCGCGCAGCGCGGCCATGATCTCAATGAGGCGGGAGATGTCCTTGGATGGCGTCATGCGCCGCAAACTAGTCGAAGCGGCGCGGAGAGGCGAGGGCAGTTGTCAGGTGCGCATCGACGACAAGCGCGGCGGGAACTTCCAAACGATGGCCAGCGGCACCATCCATCCCGCCCAGGCGACGCAGCCGTAGATCGGGTCGAAGGGCAGATCGCACGAGGTCGCAACCGTCGTGCCGAGGCGCACCCACAGTGCGCCGGAGGCAACCGCCGCCATACACAGCATCAGACGAGCGTGGTCGGCATACTGCTGGCGGCGCACGGCGAGGACTCCGGCGGCAATGAGCGCGAGCCAAACAAGCCCCTGCGCGAAGAACCCGGCGCGGGCGACGGCAACCGAATGGCTCGCCATGGCGACGGGCAACGCGGTAAGCCCACCGAGCACCACGGCTGCCGCGGTGAGCCGCCCGAGCGGCTTGTGCCAGCTGCGGTCGCGGCGCACTGCGATGGTGAGCGGGATCAGCAACAGGGCGGCGCCGGAGGCCAGCATGTGCAACCGGAATATGCCCGGCAGCTCCATATCGACGAGGTGCAGGTTGAAGGGCAGCGGCATCAGGGCGGCGCCCTCGGATATGGCGACGAGGGCGGTCGGGACAGCGAGCAGCAAGACCAAGAAAATGAGCGCAAGTCGCGGTGTGTGCGCGGAGAAGCGGCGGACACGCGACATAAATTCGCCTGCCGGCATTGCTGTGGTCGTCAAGTCGAGCATTTGTCAGAGAGGCTTGAGGCAGTCATGTCGAGGCTCATGGTGAGCGCTATTTGTGTTCTGGTGGCGGCATCGCCGGCTGGCGCCGGACTCTCGGCCGGCGACATTGGCGGTCGCTGGCAAGGCGGCAGCTACGCGCGTGACGGCGGCGGCCCGCTGACCCTCGACGTCGTCGCCTGCGGCGCCGGCTGGTGCGGCATCAAGGTCGCCAACGAATCTTGTGGTGGCACGGCGCTCAAGCTGGACGGCGGGGCGGCCGAGGGCGAGAACCTGGTGTTCAAGGGAACACTGGAGCTCGCGCCTGGCACCGAACCCTACGTCGTGCAGGCCTACCTGATCCCGGCTTCGGAGGGCTCGTCCATGGCGCTGCAGATCATCGGCGACACGGGCGGGGAATTCCGCGCCTACCGCCGCTCGTTCCCGTTCGAGGCACAGATGGCGCGCACGCGCGACGCGGTGTGCAAGCAGCCGCAGACTGTCTCCTCGCTCCGCTGAAGCTCCCGACCCACTGTTCCACTCTGTCGCTTCGCGCTAGGCTCGCGCAGGGGAGGGCGCGCCGCTAAGGTCACGCGCGCCTTTGGGGCGACGCATGATCATCCTGCGCATCGTTGTCAACGGGCTCATCATGGCGGGTGAGCTGGCGGCCGTCGTCGGCGTCGCCGCTTTCGGCTTCCATTATCCGTTCCTGTTCGCCGCCGTCACCGCCGGCTTGAGCTTCCTGTTGGGGCTGCGCCTGGAGGTTGCGCGCCTGCGCTACGAGCTGCCCTTCTACTTCGGCGGCCTGATCAAGCGCGGCACCATCATCACCGCGCTCATCGGATCGTTCGAGGCGACCTTCAAGGGCGTGCTCGCCGGCATCGCGGCGCTGTTTACGTTCGCGGGCACGAACATGGACCGCCTCTACTGGGTGGCGATCCTGTTCGCCGTCTGCGTCTATCTTGGCGCGAGCGTGCTGCGCCTCCTTTCGATCCGCGCCGAGGCGCTGCCGATGCGCTGGGGCTATTTCCGCCTGGCCCCCGCGCTGGGGCTGTTGTTCTCGGCCGGCCTCGCGCTGCTCGGTGCAGCCCACCTGCTGCCCGCCGCCAGCGTCGCCGACATCGGCTGGGAGATCATTTTCAAGATGCCGGCGGTCCCCTCGATCGAGCAGGTGAGCGAGCTCTTGTTTCAGATCAAGCAGGCGTTCGACGATTTCATCGTGACGGTGCTGAGCGTGGCGCTGGATGAGAGCCTCGCGCGCCTCATCGGCATCGTCGTCAGCGTGAACGTGTTGTCGGGGTTCGTGAGCGCGCTTTACGCGTCCCTGATTGCTGCGGGGGTGCGCCAAGCCGAGGAGGCGTTGCTGTGACCGCGGCGCAGGCGAGGTCAACTTGGATGCGCCTACGCTCCATTCGCATAATATATATTATGGAACATAATGATATTTACATTTTATGAATCCGTTAGTTAATCTTGGCCCTGTGATGGAGCTTTGCTACTTCTCGGCCCTCTCGTACTTGTCGGCGACGAACCGGTCCAACAGGCGCACACCCCAGCCGGATCCCCAGCTCGGGTTGATCTCGGACTTCGGCGCATCCATCGCCGTGCCGGCGATATCGATGTGCGCCCACGGCGTGTCCTTGACGAAGTATTTGAGAAATGCCGCCGCCGTACACGCGCCGGCCCAACGCCCGCCGATGTTCTTGATGTCGGCGTTCTTGGACTCAACCATCTTGTCGTAGGCCTTGTCGAGCGGCATACGCCACACCTTCTCGCCCGTCGCCGAGGACGCCTCGATGAGATCGTGCGCGAGCTTATCGTCGTTGGCGAAGAGGCCGGCGTACTCCTTGCCGAGCGCCATCATGATGGCGCCGGTGAGCGTCGCCAGGTCGATGATGAGCCGCGGCTTGAAGCGCTCCTGCGCATAGGAGATGAGGTCGGCGAGCACGAGGCGTCCCTCCGCGTCGGTGTTGAGGATTTCGACCGTCTGGCCGGAATGGGCCTTGACGATGTCGCCGGGGCGCGTTGCCGACCCCGACGGCATGTTTTCCACGAGCCCGATGAGCCCCACCACGTTCACGTTCGCCTTGCGCTCGGCGAGTGCGTGCATCACTCCGACCACGCAGGCAGCGCCGCCCATGTCGCCCTTCATGTCCTCCATGCCAGCAGCGGGTTTGATGGAGATCCCGCCGGTGTCGAACACCACGCCCTTGCCGATGAAAGCGAGCGGCTTTGTCCGTTTCGATTTGGCGCCGTGCCACTGCAGGATGGCGACGCGCGCCGGCCGCACGCTTCCCTGCGCCACCGCCAGCAGCGCGCCCATCTTGAGCT
>Ga0187819_10000173_pt1 | contig 30369 bp, 20 predicted proteins | sample NC_wetland_sal_i_15_FD_132411 | JGI IMG/M metagenome (GOLD analysis project Ga0187819, IMG submission 132411) | Wetland sediment microbial communities from Neuse River Estuary, North Carolina, USA - SO4_4 | ecosystem: Environmental > Aquatic > Freshwater > Wetlands > Sediment | place: USA... | reverse complement strand
TCGAAAGTTCCCGTCCGTTCCCCGCCTTCCTTCACCTCGTAGAGCAGGAGCTTCCCGTCGGCTGAGATGCGAAGGGGCTTGACCGCCGTGTGGCTCCCCGTGCCTCTCTCTGCGGGATCGAGAAGCAGTTCGTCCGGGCCCTCGGCGCCCTCCCGCATGTAGATGGACGGCTGCTCCTGATCCGGGAGGCGCTTCCGGAAAAAGTAGCGGGTTCCTGACTTCTGCAGAGAATCGTATGTTTCGACCGCGAGAAACTCCCGGACCCGCCTGCGGACGCGGTCTCGTCCCTGGATGTTGTCCAGATAGGCGCGCGCGTACCGGCTCTGCTCCTCGAGCCACGCCCGGGTCCGCGGCGAGTTCTGCTCCTCGAGCCAGCGGTAGGGGTCGGTGACCGACACGCCGTGGAGCACCTCGGTGACCGGCTCCGTGGGGGAGAAGGGCGGCGCTGTGGTTAGTTGAGGCAACGTTCGCTCCCGAGCGCCGCCTGGATTGACTCGCGGTACATGCGCCTTGTCAGGCTGCGGTAATAGCCGGCCAGCGGGGGATTTTTGAGGGCATCCGCCGAGCGCCACCCGTCGCTGGCCGCAGCGTACGCAAAGGCGGCCAGGAGCGGCGCCAGTGCCTGCGCTCGCCTCAACTCCTCCGGAGAGAAGAACGGTACCCACCTGCCCAGATACGCGGCGGCCAGCTTTTCGCCGGCGGCTGGTTCCTGGACGTGGCTCCGTCCCAGGTGCTCGCGCAGGTATTCAAGCGTCAGAAAAGGATGGGAAACACAGCCTTCCGCCCAGTCGAGAAACACGCACCGATCTCCGGTGACCACGATGTTTCCCGGGTTGAAGTCCAGGTGGCCTAGTGTGTCCGGCATTCCCAACTCCTCAAGAAGGGCACAGGCCTCCTTGAGTCCCTCGGCCAGAGTTGCCAGCTCGGAGGGGGCGAGCGGCGCCGGCGTGGGCTTCTCTTGCAGGGCCATGAGTTCGCTCATCCGGCCGAGGAAGGGATCGATCCGCCCCGCGAGCTGGCGAATCCTGAGGTCCTTCGCCTGCGCCTCCAGGATCTCGGCCGTCATCCCGATCGAAGCGATCTGGAGTTCTGCAAGCTCTGCTGCTGCTCGCTCCCAGGCGGCGAACTCAGCCGCCTCGTCGAGTGGGACGCCCGCCACCTCCTCCGTGAGCCAGCCGTTCCACGGATGGTGGACGCCGAGAACCCGGGGAACATGGCGCGGAAAAAGCCGGCTTACGGCCAGGGCCAGGGGCAGCTCGTGGGCGTTGGGCTCTCCGGTGGCTTTGAACCACAGTGCCCCGCCCTTCGTCTCGAGACGCAGAAGATTGAATGTGGGGCTGGCATTCAGCTGGCGGAAGTTGCCGGTGAGCTGGAGACCGAGCGGGGTCGCCTGTTCTCGCGTCCATTGGAAGATTTCTCGCAACCAGCCCGGCCGGGCGAAAGGCCCGGCTTTCTCGTTCGCCATGTACGCTTCGAGTTTTTCGAGCGAACCCCGGACGAGGTCGGCTTCACCTGCTTCGAGGAAGCCGGCTGCGGCCGTGCATGGCGCCCAATAGCTCCCGGCCGGGGCCCGGTCATTCGCCTGGACCGACTCCAGGACCGCAGGCTTGCCTTCTTCGTTTTGCTGGTCGCTCGCTGCGCTAGGAACAAGCAAGCAATAGGTTTCGAGTGTCCACCCCTTGCGCACCTCTGCGGTCAGCTGCTCGGCCACGCGTTGGTGGGGAGGAATCGCAACCTGAGGCAGGGCCCACCCGGATCCCCGGGGCAGAAGGAGAATTTCCGATGCACTCCGTCTCGTGATCACCAGCCGGAAGGTGCTGGCGCTTTCGCCGTTTGGCTGCATGAGAGCCTCCTCTCTGGCGGCATCCTCACGGGATGCCGGCCGGGAGAACGGGCTCGAGGATGTGGTGCTTCTCGAGCGTCTCGATGAACTCACCGACGTGCGCGCGAACTATTTCTTGGCTGACTTGGAACTCGCGGCTGATTTCGTCTGCGATGCGCGGTTGGTCGTAACCCTGCGCAAGCAGCTCCAGGATCTTGGCTCCTACGATGTTCAGGCTGAACATCTGGCCGTGGTGGATGTCCAGGAGAACTCCGCCGTCTGGGGTCTGGGTGCGCCGGATGGTGTCGGATAGTTTGAACATGGACGTCGAGTGGGGGTCGAGTCGGATGCCTCGCGTGGGCTGTACTCTGGCGTGGAATGTGACGGATTTCCAGAAAACCGTCCCTCTGTTCGCCCCGGGACACCAGCCAGTTCAAATGTCTGCACGGAAAAGAGATGAGAAAAGTGGATTTGGCCGATGGGCCGCAGCCAGCGTTCGCATTTCGGACTGACCGAGACCCGGGAAAAGGCGGTTCTTCAGCGGGCCCGACAACGGGGCGCCCCAGTCCCGGCCGGATGCTGGTTCCAAAGAATTGCGCGTTCAGCTCCCGCAGTGCTCGCCCTGCAGGAGCTGGGAATCAGGATGGCACAACAGCACTTATTTGATCGCCTGGGCGCCTGGCTGAATCCACGAAACAACGAAGTCCGTGATGGAAGGGAAAAGCGCGGTCAAGAGTCCGAGCAGCGGCCCGATGCCAAAGGCGAACAACTGAAGCCAGAAATGACCGCCAAGCTCGCCCGGAGTCGTGTTCGTCACGTGGCTCAGCGTCGCATCACGGTGCATCTCGGCATACACAACGACGAGCGCCGCCCCGGAAACCACGAAGAGCAGGAGGAAGGCTCCTCCCAGGACCGGGAGCGGTTCGAAGGGGTAACTGGCCACCGCCAGCGTGGCGGAGATGAAGACGCACAGGCTGCCAAGAACGATGGTGCGTATTCGTCCCAGCGCGTTCTGAATGAACCCCAGGTAGGGAAGAACAAAAAACTCTTCCGCGGCCGGCACATAGGCTTCGATGGCCTCCAGCGGAATGGCATGACCGGTCTGGCCCTTTTCTCCCGGCTCCCTCTCACCCTCTGCCTTCCCGTGGATTCGGTCCTGGTCCAACAGGAGAGATAGCTTCTCCTTTTGCCAGGCGGGAACGAGCAGGCGAGTCAGCACCAGGCCGGCCGTCGAAGCCAGCGCGATCTCGAATGCCTTCAGGGCTTCGATGCTCGATACACGCTTCCCGCTCTTGAGCCCGGTGTACCACGCAACGAAGGTCTGCCCGGATCGGTGGCACTCCTCGAGTTTGTTCAGCGCTGCTTTCCGTGCTTCGGCCTCCTCCGCCCCAGCGGGCATCCATTCATGGATGATGTTGAGGAGGTGTCGCAGGCTCTCGAACTGCCGTGACATCACCCGGTATCGTTCTTCCAGCACGTTTTCGCTCATGCTCAACACCGAGCCCCACGACAGTCCCTGGAGCGCATTCAATGTGCGGCGCAGGACCAGGCGGTCGAGGGAAATCAGCAGCTCACGGAGCTGCTTCCAGCTGCGGAACAGTTGCAACATGTCGGCGAGCACCACGGCCATATATAGGCTCAGCCAGAAAAACATCATCCAGCCGAAGCGGAGATCCCCGAGGGTACGGAGAGCTCGGTTCCGAAGCGCCAGGGAGATAAACACGGCTGTCACCACGAAGAACACGATGAGCCACACACCGTATTGGACCGTGAGCGGGCGCGCGAGGTCTTCAAGCGGTGTCCCTGCCTTCTCCTGGCTGAACACCTGCAGTGCATGAATCCATCCGGGTTCCTTCGGCGGGAGCCGGGCGGCGCTCGCATCTGCCGATGGGGGAGGCTGCGGAAGGAGCAGATCCGTTTCGCTTGGCAGGCGCGGGCGGTCGTCACCCAGCAAGGCCAGCCCTTTGAGGTTGAACCAGAACCAGCCATAAAGCCCTGCAATCAGCAAGACCTGAGGCAGGAGCGGGGAGACCCCACCGAAGAGATTGGCGTTTCGCCAATAAAGCGGGACTTCGTTTGCGAGGTTCAATCTGCTGAAGAGGAGAACCCACACCCCAAGGGCATAGACCACCGTGATGATCGTCATCGCGATGATCGCATGTCCCGCTCGCGAGGGCTTTTGGGGAGACGCTTCTGAAGGGGGGGCGTTCTCGAGTACCGGAAGTCTGTAATTCAGAATGCACGCGGCGAAGGACATTGCGAGCATCCCCAGGGTCCACATCGCGAGCGGCCACCCGCCCCGCGCTTCCCACCACCGGGAGAACAAGCCTAAGCTCGATCCGATGATGATGCTCAGCACCGCCAGCAGCGCGCAGCCGCCCAGAATGAGTTGCCGGTGTTCTTGTTCTCGCCCGGAGACAGGAGAGAAACTGACCAGTGCCAGAAGGGGCCGCTGGATGGATCCTCGCCAGCAACAGAAGAGATGCCATCCGGCCCAGAACAGACAGAGCACCAGAAGCGCCGTGGTCTCGCCGATAAATGCCAAAGGCGGAATCTTGCCGTCGCCCTCGTTCTTCCAGGGCTGGAGAAGACTGCTGAATTTGCTCTCGGGGAGCGTTCTTGCGTTCAGCACGGCAAGCGGCCACAACCGCCGGTGGCCAACGACCGAAAGCCAGGTGGGCGGTCGCTGTTCCTCCGGCTGCGTTCCCCCTTCTCGGAGGGTCCACTGCGGCGGGGCGTAGTCGTGAATGGGAACTGCTTGGCTTGGGTCCAGACCAAACAGTTGCCGGGCGGCGATGTACGTGCCTTCGGCCACATCGATGCCGAACACCCGGTAAGTGCCGTTTGCCTTAAATCCAACAGAAGGAGTCCAGTCCTGCTCACCCTCGATCAGCGGATAGGTGGAGAGCATCATGACCCCGCGCAGCGAGGCGCCCTCTGCTCCCCGGCTGAACAGCAAATCCGCCCCGTCCAGCACGATGCGACCGGAGGGATAACCGCGCTCGAGGAACTGGCTGAGGAAAATCTGGTTCAGCGGATTCGTGCTCCGCAGAATGACAAATTCGATGTTCCGGTCACGGAGGATCTCGGTAATGCGGAGCAGCACGGATTCCTGTGCCAAGGGCGTGAGTTGGCCGCCGTAGGTGCGCACGGTATCGTGTCCGCTGTTCGCTGGCTCGCTCAGATCGCCGCGCAACGTGGAACCTGCAGCATTGGAACCCGGAGCCTGTTGGCCGGCGCCGAAGATGCCTTGTTGCTCGTAAGCCGATCGCAACGAGGCGATGTCCCTGGGGTAGTAGAGATGAATGGCACAGGATCTGTAGTTCGCAGCTGGGCAATTCTGACTGTCTTTCAGCTCCCCGTCCTCGCTCGAGGCCAGATCGGCAGTCTGCCCGAATGCGGTATCGTCCTCGGAAAGGATGGCCACATTTCGGAGCGGATAGCCAGCCTGATGGATGTAGCCGAGAAAACGCTCCAGGATGAGATCGTCCGATTCCTGGGTGGTTTGAAACGTCAGGGGAGAAAGCCCTTTCAGGAATGCCGAAAACCAGTGAACATAGGGCCCGGAAGACACGCTTCCGCTGAATACCTGGAGATTGTGAAATTCCCCGACCGTGACGCGGTTCGTTTCGCTCTTGAGCGCGCGAGCAAGCGAGGGGAGCGATCCCGAGAACGTGGGGCCAAGGATGCGTAGCGGTTTGCTTCCGACCGGCTTGGAACCCCCCAGGGTGGAGATCCACGCCAGCGCATTCTCGAATTGCTTGTCGCTGATTCCCCGCGTCGGCTGCTCACCCACGAGGAATACGATCAGTCCGCTTGGGTACGGCAGGCCGTCTGTGTCACTGGACAGTTCCCGCCGGAAAATGAGAACCCCGGGCTGCTGCTCCTGAATGCCTTTCAATTCGTCGGCTCTCTGCTGGTCGGCGAGCAGGGCATAATCCTTGCTGGTATCGTCCCAGGGAAGCCAGGAACCTTCGTAGGAATAGTTGTCATCCTGGGCGGCCTGCTGGACGGCTTCGATGAGAGCATCCGTCATCAACTGCAGATGCGTCGTGATCGGATTAGGAACCAGAGCGATCGCGAACTTCAGCTCGGAATTCGGATTCTTGAGGAGACCCTTGGCAGGCTTGCCGCGCCGAGCAGGACCGTAGCACGAATCGGGGAGCCGCGGATTGGAAATGAATCTGTCCAGCCGGGCCTTGATCGTGGTACAGGTTTCGGAAGCTCCCTGTTGGATCAGTTGGCTGGGTGGCGTTCTGGAAGGCTTGCGGGCCTCTTGCGCCGCCGTCTGGGATTCCGCTCCCTTCCGGGGGAGGTAGGAGATACCCAGGATCGCGAACACCACGGCGAGAACGGCAGCGGCACCCGTATTGCGCCTCATGGGCACACCTCAGAAACCCGCCCTCAGAAATCGGCACGCCCTGAGACAGACCCGGAACCCGTGTGAAAGGGCCATGGCCCCACTTGTACAATAATTAAGTAATTCTCCTTGAGTTTTTAGAATTGTCAAGTATATGGACTATCCCCATCGATGCTGTGGAGCAAGCGCGGAACCCTCACAGGACAATCCGGGCAGCCCAGACTCAGATTCTGGTGGTGCAGGGTTGACACGCGGGCGTGCCCTCTATTACCACGGCCCTGGTAATTCCCATGTCAGCGAGACGGCCGCGCCCGAGCGCGCCTCAGCCGGCGCGCGAGAGGTTGGAAACACTGCTTTCGGCGGGGAAGGTGTTCTGCACCAGCAAATCCTTGACGGTTTCCTGGACTGTGCGTGGGAACCGCTCGGCATACCTGCGGAGCTTCGCAGGCACAAGAAATTGGAGCTGAAGCTCGTCCAGGGGAGTGGGCAGCCCCTCCTGGCGCGTCAAATAGATCCAATCGAGCAAGGCCTTCTCTGGCTCGGCAATCCGGTACGTGTTGTAGCGCGTTGCCTTCTCCTTGAAGCCCCAGTAAAGCTTGCGGGAAATCTTGCGATAGACGATGGTCACGGACTTGCTTCGGAAAGAGTGGGGATACGCCGGGGTTACACATGTCAGGAAGGCAGGACTCTGGCTGATGACGCCGCTGTCGACGAGCGCCGACTCCAGTGAAATGTAGGATTCCGAGCGAAGCACGTTGACCAGGTCGCGCAGCGAGAAGTGCTGGTTCAGATGATTGATATACGTCTTCTCCGAAACCCGCTCGACGAGTCCTCTGGCCTCATAGCGCCGTAGGGCATTGCGCGTTGCCGCCTCGGAGAGCCCGTGGTTGCGAGCAAGTTCGTCGGACCGCAGAATCGAGTTCCGGCGGGCCTCTTGCGCCAAGATGGTCGTCCAGTTCATCGGGTGCGTCCGCGAGCCACTGGGATTATCGATCCGGGCGCAGATCCCATAGCCTCAGCAGGCAATTATAATCTGTGGGCTAGTTGCAAAACGCTCTATTTAGAGTGGATTTGGCAATTATCTATGGGGCGCGCCTAAGGTGCTCGCTGCATAGAGAGTGGAATGGTCCCCATCCCCTACAATTTCTCCCTCTTGCATCACCAGGATTCTCCCCATCCAGGAGACAGAGTGTAGGCGATGGGTAACCACGATGAGAATGGAGTCAGGCAGCGCGCGGCCAACGGTTCTGAGAATGGCCTCCTCCGAACCGGGGTCCAAGGAGGAGGTCGTCTCGTCGAGAATCAGAATTCTCGGCCTGTGGAGAAGCGCCCGGGCAATCGCCACCCGCTGATGTTCTCCATTGGAAAGGTTGGAGGCGCTGGGTTCAATACACCCTGCAAGGGAGCCCGGAAAACCGTCGAGATAGCGTGTCATGCCGACCATCCGCAGGACTCGCTCCAGCTCTTCGTCCCGGGACTCGAATCTCCCGATACGGAGATTGTCGGCGAGGGATCGGTGGAAAAGAATGGGCTGTGCCGGTAGGTAGCAGATCGACGAGCGCAGGCTCTGGAATGCCACCGTACGCACGTCGGAGCCCGCGATCGAAATCTCGCCCGAATCCACATCATAAAGGCGCGCCAGGAGCCTCCCGAGGGTGCTCTTGCCGGCGCCATTCGGGCCCACGATGGCAACCCGTTCGCCACGGCGGATCTCCAGGTGCGGAATGCGGATGACATCGCTTCGACCGCGGTATCCGAAGGAAACATCGCGGAAGACCACGTCCAACGGGAGGTCCGAGGGTAACGGTCTGGCATGACGGTGCTCCCTCACGGCGGGAGTGATCTCGAGCACGGCCTGAATCTGCCGGATACTGGAAAAGGTGCGTTGGGCCCGTGAGTACATATCCATCGCGGTGGTCAGAGGCTCGAACAGCTGGATCAGCAGGCTGTAAAAGGCCACCAGCGTCCCAGTGGTCAGTGCGTTCCGGAATACCATCAGGCTGCCCCCGGCGACGGTCATGGCAATTCCGGTCACGATGGTCAGGTTGGACAGCGCCGAAAAGACCACCCCGGTCCTGCAGAGAGCGTCTTGAGAGCGCACGGCATTCGTCAGCAGTGCGGAGGCTTTGCCTTCCTGCGGCTCGGTTTGTCGCAAGAGCTGGATTTGCGTCAAGGCAGAGAGATGCTCCTCGAGAAAGCTGCTGAACTGGCTCCTGGCGCCCTGGACCAAGTCGGCCTGTTGTCCAATCTTCTCCCGGTACCGGCGCCGGAGCGCCAGGAATGCGGGAACCAGAGGAACTACGGCGAGGGTGAGGAGCGGGCTGAGGGCGGCCATGGTGGCCAGAGTAACTCCTGCAGCAATTGCGGTGCGTAGGATAGAAGGCAACAGGTCCGAACCGAAATAGGAAATCTCATCGATGGGACCTTCAAATGGATAAAGCATTTCCCCGACGGGAGTACGGTCGAAATAATCCGCAGAGAGCGAGTCCATATGCCGCAGCAGGGACATGCGCAGGGCCAGCGCGGTCTTCTGCGTGGCCTGAAATGTCAGATAGCCGCCAAGAGCATTGAGAGCTGCCCTCCCCTCGTAGCTGGTGAAGATCAGCCCGATCGCGAGGAGGAGAAGACGAGGATCGCGCGCCGGCAGGACGGAATCGATCAGCCATCGGATGGTAAGCGGCGTGACGAGGGCCAGCAGACTCCCCAGGGTCAGGCAAAGAAAGCTTGCGACATGCCGGGGGAGCTGCGGTTTGACCTTCGGGAAGAGCCAGTGAAGCTCGGGAGGAAAAGCGCGCGGCATATATGGTGAAACATCCTGCGGCAACGGCAAGCGCCGGGATCGAGAATAGGCGGGCGGAAGCAGGCGCACCAGCAAACGCACGAACCGTTCGGAAACCCGACGATCGCAGTGAAATCACGCGAGTTGCACCTCGAGGAGTGAATGGTGTTCGAGAGAAGGGCGTTCGCGGAAGGGTCGGCCTCTCAATCGAGCCGCCTCAGAATTGCCGTGACCTGCCCGATGATCTCGGCATCCATCCCCTTCTTGAAATGACGTGTGCCGTGCGCGCCGCCAGGATAGGCAGGAACGACAAGATTGCCGTCCTCGAGGGAACAAGGGCCGCACAGATAGCTGCCGTCTCGTTTGAGGAGCAGATAGAGCGGCTGCTGGCAAAAAGCCATCGCCGTGGAGGGGGCCGGCTTCTTGACCCGGCGGTTGACGGCAACCAGGGTAGCGTGGGTGAGCGAAGGATGGTGCGGCGTTTCATCCCCGCCGACCCAGAACACGTCCGAGAGAGAAAAGTTCTTGAGGCCCGTGAGTTCGTTGAGTGCATGCCTGAGAAAAAGGGGAACTTCCTGCCATTGTTCTAAGAGCGAGCCCAGCAAGCCGGTGGGCTCTGCGAGAGTTTCATCCTCGGCGGAAACAAGGACACTGTGGTTTCGATCGGGCGCTGGCCGGGCAACAAGCTCGTCCGGGATCGGCTCCCCTCCAGCCTGGTCGAGGGGCATTCCCGAAGAGCGGAGGAATTGCCAGAAATCGATGCCATACAGAACGCACAGGGAGATGGCTTTTTGGACATGCCGCGGCGGGGCGGAGAGAGTTTCATAGTCGGACAGCGTGCTCGCCGCGGCGAAATACTGCTCGTCCGAAAGCATGTTCGCAATCCACCGGCTGAGGGTAGATGCCTCCCGGAAGGAAAGTCCGGCGCGCAGCCGGGAGCCCAGGAGAAGATCCTGGAGAGTGCTGTGCTCGCTGGGCGCGTGCAAAGGTCGCACCTTTGCCGCAGGGGGCAATCCGCGCGGCACTCCTCCGTTGTGAGGGTGGGTGGTGGGCCGAATTTCGGCGTCCACCATCCCGAGGATTCGGGCTTCCTTTCCGAGCCTGAGCTCGATCTGCGCGCAAGGACATTGCGGAGAATGGAGCATCACCCTGTCTCTTGCCAGCACAACGAGCTGCGAGCACGTATATCCGGATGGGTGCTCCACAAGGAAGAGCCGCCCTTGAGGATCGGTTTTGGAATCCGTTACCAGGAGGTGGGAACGCCGTGGATCCACACGGACGATGCTTCCAGGCACAAGGTGGGGGAATGCATGCAGGTCCCCTTCGCCGACCTTGCCATAGAGAAATCCCGCTTTGTTCAGCGCGAGTAAGCCTCTTGCCCGTCTCGGCCCCGCCGATGTCAAGAACTGCCCCAGCGGAGCGATGGGAGGCACCGGCACTGCCTTGGACCTCTCCGCAAACCAGGGAATCCACGCATGTGGGTCATAGACAGAGGAGTCCAGAAGGGTCGTCCCCTGTCTGGGAGCCAGCAGACGAAGCCGGGGAATCAGGTCCAGGTCGATACGAAATACGGCCAGCCAGTCACTCAGCCGATAGTTTGTCATGTGGCTGAGAGCCAGGATCTGATGAAGAGTGGGAATCAAGGACGAATCGGCGACGTCGGAGTACAGGTTGTGAGGAACGTAAAACCGGGAAGTACGCCCGAAAGCCTGAGCGGACAACTGGGATACGCGATAGAGAGTCAAACCTCTCGTACCCAGGACCCGCCGCACTTGCTCAGCCCTGTCCATTCGCGAGGAGACGCCACGTGTTGCGCGTATAGCCGAGATTTCGGCAAAGGTGGAAGCATTCCGCAAAGTGGCCGCAATTGCGACCAGTCGCGAGATTTTCAGCCGTGCGGACAGGGCTTGTGCATGGTTAAAAGCGTTACGTGGCTGGACATGGATGGATGGCCAGCGTAGGATTTCCGCCAATGGACGTCCGTAAGACAGGTGCGGGAGCCGGCGAGAGGCTCAAGGAAGTGCGTACCCGGCTGGGGTTGACCACCCGCGATGTGGAAGCGAAAAGCCAGCAGATTGCGGACGAGAAGCATAACCGGGAGTACTACCTCTCGCACGCCTGGTTGACGGACATCGAAACCGGAAAGTTTACGCCTAGCATCTACAAGCTCTACAGTCTCAGCGCGATTTATCACCGCAGCTTCGTGGAACTGCTGTCCTATTTTGGTCTGCGCATCGGCGACTTGGGCCGCGATCAAGCGTCCATCGGAATTCCCAGAACGCATCTTCTGGACAGCGGATCCGGCATCGACGTGGAAACGGTAACGCTCCCAGTGGAATTCAAGCCGGAATTCCAACTGGAGAAGACCAATCTGCTGGCGCGAGTCGTGGAGAAGTGGGACGAAATCCCGGTGGGCCTGTTGCAGCATCTCGATCTGCGCAAGTCCGTGTACGGCTATATCGGCCTGGACGACTACACCCTGTATCCCCTCATCCGGCCCGGTTCGCTTGTGCAGATTGACGCTAGCCAGCGGAAGCTGAGTGCCGAGCGATGGAAGACGGACTTCGATCGTCCCATCTACTTCGTGGAGCTCCGCAACGGCTACGTCTGCAGCTGGTGTCAGGTGGATCGCGGCCAGCTGATCGTGATTCCGCACCCCCATTCCCACCAGGATGTGCGGCGGTTCGACTACCCGTCAGAGGCAGAAATCATAGGCCGGGTTACCGGCGTGGCCATGCGCATTGTCGCGGAAAGGGAACGCGGGACCGGAGACACTGGCCGCCGTGCTGCTGAGTGAAGGGCGATCGATCCGGCTGCGGCACACCGCCGTGGGCGTATTCCACGAGAGCTACAATCCGTAAAGAGCGAGCGCCCGCTCCACGCGCACGAGGTCGAAATTGTGCGTGCGAAGAACCTCGAGGTAGCCCAACTTATCTCCCATGCACAGCTTATGGTCCGCCTGGAGCTTGCATCCGTGGCAGGTCCCGCAGATACACTGAAGGTTTTCCCGGCGGTCCGGATTGCCAGCCTTAAAGCGCCGGATGAGCCTCGCCGGCACGATATGGTCCACATGGCGCCTCACCCCAGCCTGCTTGAAATCCACCCCACAGGACCACACCTCGCATGTCCCACGCAGGGCGGAGATTCGATGTCTTTTCCACCCTTTCCGCGAGGGGCCCGGGCCAGGCCACTTCCGGTTCATGTGATTCCAAGACACGGGCCTCTCTTGTGTGCTGAAACGTGCCTTGCAGAAACAGCATCGACGTTGACGATAAGTGCTGCGGCCACGGCAGAAAGTCTTGACTACTTCCGACCTGGTATCACCGCAGTGTGGACAAGGCATAGTGTGAGCCCTCCTCTCGATGGGTCGTCAGCCTGGGTGCCGGCAGGTGAAACTGTCTCTGGTGAATCAGAAGCTCGCGCGCGGAACGGCCTCGGTACGCTTTTCCTGATCAGGATGAGGCGGGATGGCAGCCCTGAAGGGCGGATGCGCGGTCAGCGCATGCGCACCGGCAGGGATGAATAGGCCTGCAATTCCCGGCGAAGTCTTTTATGGTTGGGATTAGGATGTAGCGCCATGGCCGCACTGGACAAAATGAGTCTGGCGGAGCTCGAAGATTTGGCTGCCAAGTTGCGCCACGCGATTGCGCGTTATCCCGAGACTTCACGGATGCAGCAGATCGAGCTGGAGAACGTGAAGCAGTGGATCGTGATTCGCCAGAATAGGGATCAGATCGAGTCTGTGTCTTGATTCGGATTGATCCACGCTCAATGCACGCGACGGATCACGGGGTAGTGAGGGCATTTTCGAATTCCATCGATCTCTGGCTCCCTTTCCGAACATGATTCACTAAAGCTGGCCGGAAACCGCGGAATCTCAAAGCCAGGCAGGGCACGAACAACCCATGTTGCTTAGAAGCGAGAACTGAATCGGACGGCAATGTCGTAGAGCTTATTATCGCTTGACTGTTTTCTAGAGATGTATTACCCTCCACCGCCAGTAATGCCTCGGGACCCGGGAGAGAAAGCGTTCTGCTGGAGTGGCACCGCCTGTCGAGCTGGGGAGCAAGCCTTCTTCGCCGCCACGTTTTGGCGGAATGAATCACCGGCAGCGAGGCCATGAGCTGGAGGTAAGGCGATGAGCCGGGAAATCTGGGCACTCTACCTGGTTCTGGTCTCCCTTCCTGTGGTTCTGTATCTGCTATACAACTTCCGCCGCAAGAAAACGCGAATCGACAATCTGCTGCAAACCTTGCAGGGGCTGGAGCTGCAGGATGCGTACATGGCAAGCCGCCACAAGGAAGTGTACGCGACTTGGCACGCCAGCCCGAAGCGTGGCGAAGAATTTCGTCAGATGGTTACAGAAGATTTTCGCACGGGTCTGAGAAATCTCGACTACCTGGTTCCGGTTTCGATTGTGACTGTCTTGTCAGCGATCGGGTGGGGAATCGCCCTTAGCTTTGAGAAAACAGCCTCCACGCTCGTTGGAAGCACCGTGCAAGTTCCGCTCGCTTTGATCTGGGGGTTTCTCGGGGCTTACTTCGGAAACGTGAGCACGCTGCTTGAGGATTACATAAACTATGATCTAGCCCCCGTCGATTACCACCGGATGTACCAGAGATTGCTCTTTTCAACCGTTGCGGCTTTTCTTCTCGCGGGAGCCGCAAAGGACGCTTTCGCCCCGCTGGTTGCCTTCGGTGTGGGGCTTTTTCCCTACCAGGAGTCCTGGGACATCATCACGCAGAGGGCCGCAGCGGCCCTGGGACTAAAAGAAAAAGGGGGCATTCCCGAAGAGGCGGCGCTGGCAAATGTGCAGGGGCTGGAAGATCCCAACGTGCGGCAGAAACTCTTCGAGCTGAATATCTCCACGGTTCAGTCTCTGGCCACACAGGATCCACTCGATTTGTTTTTCAGAGCTTCGTTCCCTTTGCGAACCGTCGTCGATTGGATCGATAAGGCGATTCTGTACACCTATCTCGGAAAGAAGGCACTTGTCCTGCGCGAGCGAGGAATCGCCGGAGCCATAGAATTGGGCAGCCTCCTGGAATTATCGGAGAAACTGCCTGTAGAAACCTACGTGGAGGGCCAACTGAAGACTGAACCGCTGCGAAGGGATCTTCAGAACCTTGACGTTCAAGCCCTCTACAAAGAGATTGCAGATGCCCTGGGGATCAAATACGAAGAACTGCTCAATCTGGTCTACACCATCTACTACGACCCGATGGTGGACACCCTGTATGACATTTGGGGGCGTAACTGAAGCCTGTCGACGAAACTCGAAAAATCGCCCCGTCGATTCGGGTGAGGGTAATCCTGGTTTTGCCCATCCTCGACGGGGACTGGAGGAATATCAGAGCAGAATCCCGGACGACGCCGTGATGGTAAAGACGCGTTAGAGCTTTCGACGTGCTCCATGCCAGCGAAATGGCGGTCCGTCCCACGAAGGAGAGCCAATGTCAGCAGGACTCGACAATCTGAAGCATATCGTCGTTCTGATGATGGAGAACCGGTCGTTCGACCACATGCTCGGCGATTTGAAGAAGCAGAATGCGGCCATTGATGGGCTCACCGGCAATGAGTTCAATCCCGACACCGCCGGTGCGCAGGTTACGGTGTCGCCTCAAGCGGAGTTCCAGGGCCAGCTGGATCCCGATCCCGATCATCACTTTCCGGCTGTCGACCTTCAGATTTTCGGCGGGCAGCAAGGCAACGGCCGCCAGGCCAACATGCAAGGATTCATCCAGAGCTACTACCAGCAGCAGAAGAACATCGGCCAGTCGCACAAGATCATGTACTACTTCCCGTACACCAAGCTGCCTGTGTTGACCGGCCTGGCCACGCAGTTTGCCATTTTCAATGGATGGTTTGCGTCGATTCCCGGGCCGACGATTTGCAATCGCGCCTTTGCACACTACGGCACTTCGTTCGGTCAAGTCGGGATGGATGTCTTCTATTGGAAAGGTCCCTACCTCAGCATTTATGAGCGCGTGCTCTTGGCCAAGCTGAGCGCCAAGATCTACTACTACGACGGTCCCAGTTCCACCATGGAGATCGTCAATCTGCTCAAGAACCAGTCGCAAATCTTCGGGACATTTGATCAGTTCCTCGCGGACTGCAAGTCCGGAGATCTGCCGACCTACAGTTTTGTCGAGCCGAACTACAACGACCACGACGGCGAGGGGGGAGAGGAAGTCGCTTCCGACCAGCACCCCGACCACAACGTACAGCAGGGCGAGATCTTCATATCGCAGGTCTACGACGCGATCTTTGATAATCCGGATCTTTGGAAAAGCACTGCGCTGTTGATTGTCTACGACGAGCACGGCGGAATCTATGACCACGTGAGACCCCCTACCTGCACTCCGGACGGTTTCACGGCCTCCGGGCAAGACACGGGCACTGGCTTCCCCTTTGCCTTCGATCGTCTCGGTGTGCGCGTGCCGGCTGTCTTGGTTTCCCCCTGGGTGCATAAGGGCACGGTAATCCCAGGACCGTACGCACCCGGGGGCCGCACCTTTGACCACTCTTCGATTCCCGCCACGGTGATGAAATTCCTGCTGAAAGACGTCGCGGCGCCCGCGTTGCCGCCAGGGGTCGCACCCGGCGACGCCCTGAACTTCCTGAATGCTTCCCCGCGCGAGAAGGCCGCCGATACGTTTCTCGATCTGCTCACCGACGATATGCAACCGGACAACGACTGTCCCTATTTTGACTTTCACTAGGGGAGACGCAACATGCCGAGAACATCCAAAATAATCCGTGTTCCCAAGCCCGCCCCCGGCTCCTTCAACAAGCATCGCCCTGCCGGGAGCCTGCTGGTAGCTCAGGCTGTCCATCTCCAGAAGGCGCTCATCAAGCACCATGCAGAGATCGAGGTCCTTCTGGCCATCGACCTCAAGGAAATAAGGACAGAAGCGGACGTGAGCGACTACGCAAGACGAGTGACCAGGGTCCTGCATGCCCACCATGCGAGGCGAGCGGCGAAGTAAGGGAGGATCACATGCGAATCAAGATTCTTTTGCTCGCCCTTCTTGCGGCAGCCGGATCCGCCCGCGCCCAAGAGGAATCCAAGCTCGCCGCTGACTTCCGGGGCGAGGGGGAGCGGTTCAAGAAGAGCTGTGAAAGCTTCGACTTTGCGTCGCTCGGGAGTTGCGCCGAACTGTTGTTTACCGACCATCCCTTACACATCGCCGTCGGCAGTATCGCTCCCGAAGACGGCTTCGGCGCCGGCGCTGCCTTTGTCGCTCACTACACGCCGAGTGAATCGTGGCGTCTGAGCTGGGACACCGACGCCATCGGTTCCGTCAATGGGTCCTGGCGCGCCGGTGTCTACATGAAGGCTATCTACACCGGGCCGAAGAAGGAGACGACAGGCCGGGGGAGGCCAGCTCATCCGCAGAGCCCGAACCAGGCCGCTCTGAAGAGGCCGTACTTCGACCTCTACACCCAGGCGATCTCTCTAAATAAGATCGACTACTTCGGCCTCGGCCCCGCTACCACGCGAGCCGACCGATCCTTCTTCGGCATGCGCGAGATCATCCCGGGCGTGAACGCCATCGTTCCAGTTTCGGTTTCGGCCGTGAAGTGGCTGAATCTATCGCTCTATGGCGAAGCCAACGGTCGAATCGTTGACATTCGAGGCAGCACTGGCCAGCCCAGCCCATCGATCGAACAGCTGTACACAGAAGCGACCGCTCCCGGCCTGACGAACCAACCCGCTTTTGTCCAGTTCGGCGAGGGGCTGCGCTTGCAGCCATCCTATGGCGACCATATCCAGATCAACTATTTCGTCGCATTTCAGCAATTCATTGCCGCGGGCGATTCCCATTTCTCGTTCCGCCGCTTCACCGCCGACCTCTCGCACCAATTTCCGATCTACAAGAAGACGCGGTCCATGCTCCCGAAAGACCACAACGGTCCTGATGACTGCTCCACGAGCGCCGACGGCCATGCTTGCCCGGCGATCACACGAGACCGGGAAGGAAGCTTCGGCGCTCGTCTGCTGATTTCGGAATCAATGGCGCCGGCAGGACATGTCGTGCCCTTTTATTTCGATCCGACACTCGGGGGGTCCGACATCAATGGCAATCCTGCACTCAGCAGTTACCAGGATTACCGTTTCCGCGCTCCGAATGTGCTGCTGTTGCAGGGAAACTTCGAGCACTCGATCTACGGCCCGCTGGGCTTCAGCTTGGGCGTCGATGGGGGCAAGGTATCCCTGACCCGCGGCGATATCGGCTTTAGGAATCTCGATCATAGCTACACGGCAGGGCTTACCCTTCGTGCCGGAGGATTTCCCCAAGTCTTCCTCCTGTTCGCCTGGGGCGGCAACGAAGGCACGCATACGATCGCTAACCTCAATACGTCGCTCCTGGGAGGAGCTTCGCGACCGTCGCTGTACTAGTAGTCTTCCGACGGTATGAGCCCAACAGAACGGATGCGGTGCAGGGGACGGTGGAGGTTTTGGTGTGTTCGCGATGATGCGGTAGCCTAGGTGGCTGCGGGCGGCCAAGGGGAGGTCTCGATTCGAGTTCCGCGAACATTGCGCAAAGTGCGGAGTATGACCCTCGTGGTTTACGAGATGAACGCGAAGCCGCCGAGCACTGCAGAATGGGAAGAGGAATCCACCGGGCGGAAGAACGGGAATCTTCCGTCGCTGCCCAGGAAGCGGCTGGAGGCGCGGGACTAGCGCCGGGCGAGCTTCTGGGCCATGAAGAACAGGAGTTTGCGGTCCTGGTCGTTAATCTTGCCCAGGAGGCGCCGGAAGCGCGTCAATGTCCGCGCATCCTTGCCGGCACTGCCCCATACAATGTCGTGGGCGGAACGCCGCCGAGGAAGCTTCGGCAGCACCGGCGGCTCCTCGCCATCGTAGAACAGTTGGTAGAGCGGCACCTCGAGGGCGCGCGCGATCTTCTCGATCGTGTCGAGCGCGGGCACGGTGTGCCCGTTCTCGACGCGCGAGATATAGCACCGCAGCAGGCCGGTGCGCTTTTCGATGTCACCCTGCGACAGGTTCTTGGTTTCGCGAAGTGAGCGGATACGGTCGCCGATAATCATGTGGCTATTCAAACATAATAATGCAAGGGGAACAACTGCGTTGGACACTCCGAGGCCTCCTCACCTCGTGTCCCCCCGGCTGCGGAAGATTCTTCAACTCGAAGGATTATATCGAGCTTCGCCAATGCTCGCAGATAGTTCTTGACTTCTGCGATAATACACACTATAAAAGTGAACATCTTCGAGAGGAGGCGCAACCTATGGGCCTTCTTCTTCCGTCTTATCGCGGTGGTGTGCAAACCTTCCGACTTGCTGATTTGAATGGACGCGCGGCCTCGGATGTTTGCGCTTCAAGACAGCGAGTTGCTGCCGAAAAACCAGGTTCTCCAGCAAGAGGCTGCGGCGCCTCCAGAAAATGCGAAGAAGCAATGCGAAAGTGACTCGAATGAGCCGAAACAGGGGACGCTCATATCGCGAATCGCTTGTGCAAAGCAAAAGCCCGTGTTGTTGATTGCAAAGGCGGGCAGACTCTTGGCGAACGACAGCCTATGGCTGCAGGGGAAAGTATTGATTGCGCGACTGAATTTTGGAGAGGTGCTGCACTCCAGAGCCGGCACGTCAGAGGCTCTTGTCGGCTAAAACGGAAATTCCATGTGCAAGGAGGGTGTGATGAGAAGCAAATGGGCCATGAAAGGATTCATTGGTTGTCTGGTTTTGCTGGTGGGCGTTCTTCCTGCCTTCGCGGGGGACTCGCTCTATGGAAAAGTGACGGAGGTGAGGAGCGCGGATACCGTGGTCCTCGACCACGGCAAAGGAACATACATCGTGCATATCATCGGCATCGATGTGCCTAAAGAGGGGCCGATTGCGAACAAAGCGAAGGAGTTCGTGGCCAAACTCGTCCTCGGCAAGCACGCCCGCATGCGCCTTGGGAGCCGGGCGGAAAACGGCGAGATGTTCGGACAGCTGTTCACAGACGATCCCGACATAGGGATCAAGGATGTCGGCCTCGAGTTGGTGAGATCCGGGCTAGCGCAACGCCAAAAGGGTCAAGACTACCAATTCGGATACAAATATGGCGAGTTGTCCGCTGCCGAGCGCCAGGCTCGGGAAGCTAAGCGCGGTCTCTGGGCGCCGAGCCAGCCACAGTGAGAAAGGAACAACAAATGACCTACAAACCTCGTCTTTCTGTTTTCTTGCAAGCTGTAGTTTTCAACATGCTGTTTCTGCTCACCGGTTCCGCTCTCCACGCGCAAGTCTCGGGTGGAGTAGACCGCAACATGTCGAAGATGGCGAACTACCAAAACGAATGCGCGATCATCAAGAATCCGACTAACAAACTCCAACTCTTCTCTCTCTGCAATAACGCTACCGGGGGGCTATTCGCCGCGCGCAGTCCGGATGGCGGCCTGACGTGGGTCTATCCTGACCCAAGTAAAACGATCGCCAATGGCATAAATGCGGCGCTGGGTCCAGCAGCCTGCTGCGATCCCTCGCTGGCTTGGGACACCTTCGGAAACCTGTTCATCACATATTTAGACAGCGCCGTGAGCAACGTTGTCACACTCCTCAGCATCGATGGTGGGCAGACATTCGCCACTCTAGCCCAGTTCGGACCAGGCAGCGATGACCAGCCCACAGTGACAGCTGACTCCGGTCAGGTCTGGATTGTCTGGAACCAGAGCGGTCAGATGGTGGCGCGCGGAGCTGCTGTCACCGGCTTGGGCACGGCAAATGTGGGCGCCTTTGGCGCGCTACAGACGATTCCCGGCACGTCGGGTTGCAGCTTCGGCGACATTGCCATCGCCCCGGACGGTGCCGTGGTCCAAGTGTGCGAGAGTCCGGACGGCACCACGGGACCCGCGTCGCTCTTGGTCAACACCAAAGCTGACGGCCTTGGCCCCAACCCGTTCGGCGCCGCAGTTACAGCGACGACGACGAACGTAGGCGGCTTCAAGCCCATACCCGCACAGAGCAGACGGACCATCGACGCGGAAGCCGGCTTCGCCTATGACCGGAATCCGGCGAGCCCCCATTTCGGGCGCCTCTATCTCGTCTATACGGAAGAAAAGGTGCTTGGAAATAACGACACGGACATCATGGTTCGGTTCTCAGACGACGATGGCGCACACTGGAGCAACCCACCCATTCTTGTCAATGACGATGCTACAACGCGTAGCCAGTTCTTACCCAGAATTGCGAGCAACCGTCTATCGGGGAACATTGCGGTCTGCTGGCACGACGCCCGGAACTCGGCCACCAATACTACCATGCAGGAGTTTTGCAGCATCGCGACGCCCACGGGCGCATCACCGACCTTTATGACCAACGCGCAGATCAGCGACGGCACTTCCGACGGAAACGGGTCCAACCCGCCCGTGGCTGGCCAGCTCGACATCCAGTTCGGCGACTACTCCGGCTTGGCGTACTTCCAGGGCTTGGCGCATCCATCCTGGGCCGACGACTCCAACAGTACGGGTGACAATCCGGACGGCACAACTCGATACGACGCCTACACGGATCGTGTCACCGGCGGCGCCGCAGCCCACGAAGGCGACCCACACCTCACCACCGTCAACGGAGTCCATTACGACTTCCAAGGCGCCGGGGAATTTGTCGTCCTGCGCGACTATGGCGGTCTGGAGATCCAGACGCGCCAGGCACCCATCGCCACGACATTTAACCCGGGCGCTGATCCACACGACGGGCTCGCTCCCTGCGTGAGTCTGAACACTGCTGTCGCAGCACAGGTGGGTCAACATCGGGTCTCGTACGAACCAAACCTCAGCGGAGTCCCGGATCCCAGTGGCCTCCAACTCCGCGTTGACGGCACCCTTACTACACTCGGCCCGCAAGGAATTGATCTTGGGGACGGCGGCCGCATCGTGAAATCAGCGGCGCCGGGCGGTCTTGAGATTGACTTCCCGGACGAAACTGCGGCCTTCGTGACGCCGGCCTGGTGGGCTTCCCAGAGCAAGTGGTATATCAACTTGGATATTTCCCATACTCCAGCATTAGAGGGGGTTCTGGGCGTCATCGCCCCGGGCGGTTGGCTGCCGGCACTCCCGGATGGGACGCCAATGGGACCGATGCCCGGGCCACTGCATCAGCGTTATGTCGACCTCTACCAGAGGTTCGCTGATGCATGGCGCGTCACCGACATAACTAGCCTCTTCGACTACGCACCGGGAACGTCGACCGACACGTTCACGCTCCGCAGCTGGCCACTGGAGAAACCTCCGTGCGTCCTCCCTCGCGTCAAACCCGTAGAGCCCGCCACCCAGGTCGTCGCGGAACGTGCGTGCAGCCGAATCAGGGCTAAGAACATGCACAACGACTGCATCTTTGACGTTGTTGTCACTGGTAATCCCGGCTTCGCGGATACCTACAATCTCAGCCAGGAGATCCAGGTCGGCGCAACCACAACCACGGTGACTGACGACGAGGATCCTACGCAGATCGGAGAATGGGTCACGTTCACCGCGACCGTGGCGCCAGACGGAACAGCCCATAAGGGCATCCCGGCAGGGACCGTTCAATTCACCGTTGATGGCTCGAAGGTTGGAGAGCCAGTCAAGCTGGACTCTAAGGGCCAGGCGACGTGGGAGACCTCTCGCTTGCACGCCGGCAAACATCTGGTGGCGGCCAGCTATATGCCCAGTCCGGGCAGCGAGTTCTTGGCCAGCACCAGCCCAGATGAGATCCACACTGTCAGGCGCTGCCCATGCGGACGTGGAGCAGGGGGAAAATAAGCGTAGTTCTTGGGCGCACGCGTGGGAAATGTCTGCGGCAGGCGCAGCCGACGGAAACTAGTCGTGAGTAGCACGTCGGCTGCATCTGCCTTCACCCAGTGCGCTGCGCTCAGGGAGCGCGGGGGCCGATTTTCTCGGAGGCCGTGATTTGACGGGCAATCTTGCCCCTACAAATCCTAAGATGAGGCGAGTTAGCCCGGTGCAGTGACAAGGTGTAGTAACAAGAGGATTCATCCGATGCCACGATATCGCATCTCGATTTCCAGCCAGAGCGGCCAAGCCATGACCGATCTGGTGCGCGTACATAAAATTCAAGTCCTGGACCACGGAGCCCGCCGAGATAAGGAAGCCGGTTTCCTGGTTTATGCCATCGTTCAGGAGGCGGACATCAAGCGCCTCCAGGACGCCGGTTATACCGTCCAGCAACTTGAGGACGTCGATGAAACCGGCAAAGCCCGGCAGAAAGAAGTGGGGCGAGGCAATCGCTACAAGCCATCTCGGCCCAGTTGATTCTTCTTCCTGGAACACCAACGAGGAGCCCGGATGCCGTATCTCAATATTACTGAAGTGGAATCGGCCCTCACGGTGGCCACTTCGGTTCCGTATGCCGGCTTCACCCAGCTTATTCCTCTTCCCAACCTGACCTGGGAAGGGCGACAGTGCAACGCCATTAAGATTGCCAATGGCAGCGATCCAGGTCGCCCGGGCGTCTACTTCCTTGGCGGAATCCATTCCCGGGAGTGGGGCAGCGCCGATATCCTCATCAACTTCATCGAGCAGCTTGAGCAGGCCTATTTGAACGGCACGGGCATCACCCTCGGCGGCAAAACATTTTCAGCTTCGGACATCAAGACCATCGTCGATAACCTGGACATCTACGTCTTTCCGCAGGCGAATCCTGACGGCCGCAACTACAGCATGAATACGGAGGCGTTGTGGCGCAAAAACCGCCGCACAGCCTCACCGAACTCAAATTCCGGCTCCTGTGTCGGAGTGGATCTGAATCGCAATTACGATTTCCTTTGGGACTTCCAAACTCTCTTCGCTCCAACTTCCACGGTGTCATGCTCCGGCGATCCGTGCGACCACGATGTCTACCACGGCGCCAGCGCCTTTTCCGAGCCAGAAAGCCTCAACGCCAAGTGGATGCATGACAACTTTCCTAACATCGGCTACTTCGTGGATCTCCACAGCTTTGGCCCGGACATCCTCTACAGTTGGGGCGATGATGACGATCAGACTGTCGATCCCACCATGAATTTTCAAAACCCGGCCTACAACAGCGTCCGGGGAATCCTTGACTCTTCCGGCCAGCCAGGCGCTGCAGCCTATCGGGACTACATTCCTTCGAGCGACCGCGCCGCCGCGATCACCCTTGCAAATGCTTTCAGCGCCGGCATTCAGGCCGTAAGGGGCACCTCCTACCTGGTGGAACAATCAGTGGGCTTGTATCCAACCGCTGGGGCTTCCGACGACTATTCCTACAGCCGGCATTTCGTGGATGGCAGCAAGCGCAACGTCTTGGCCTACACGCTGGAGTGGGGCACTGAATTTCAGCCACCCTACAGCGAAATGCAGAACATCATTCAGGAGATCACCTCCGGCCTGCTGGCATTCTGCCTTTGGGTCCGCAATAGCATTGAAAGCTGCGTGCTGACCACCGACCGCAGCACTTTCGGCAAAGATGAAATTGACGCCATGCTCCACGTGGCGTCGCCCGCGAAGGTGGACGCAGCGTTTTATGTGGTCATCGACGGCTTTCGGCACGAAGAACTCGGTATCAGCGCCGCCACGCTGGTCGGTGTCCCTGACGTGCAACCCAACATCGCCTTCAACCCTCCACTCGGCAAAGTGAAAGCGTTTGCGACCGCATGCAGTACGGAGGGCAACACACTGGTAGCGGGCCCGCAAAGGTTTACCTGGACATTTAACTTACAGTTTGATGACACCACAGACTTCACTCAGGAAGTTCGGCCGGTGACCATGACTGCTTCCCTGAACACTACCACGGGCGTAACCGAGAGCGCCCAGGCGGTGATTACGCTCACCCAACAACCGAATCCCTATGAGATTGATGGCCTCGTTTCCTGGCTTTCAGTCGATCTCCAGGTTTGCCAGGTGCTGGAGAACGGTTCACTGCCGAATACACCCGCAATCACATTGAACGCCGGCCCCAATGACTTCATATCGCGATTACTCACCAAGTATAACGATCCGACGCTCCCGAGGGCGCCCAATCATCCCTTTGACCTGGATTTGGTGGCCCATGAAGACACCTCCGCCGTGGAAATCGCGGGCAGCATCGGCCTGACTCCGGTTTACAATTTCGCGATGGCGCGCGTGCGTTACCGGGCACTGGCCAACCCAGCCCCGAACGTCCGCGTATTCTTCCGGATCTTCCAAGCCTCAACCACCTCGACTGAATTCCAGCCAGGCACCACCTATTTGACCGGCGGCATGGGCGGGACCAAGATCCCGCTGTTGGGCGTGGTGAATGGCGAGGTGGTCACTATCCCATGCTTCGCCGCGCCGCGCGTCGATCCGACGAATGCCAACGGCCTCAACGCCCAATCCGACCCTCTGAATGTAGGCCCTCTCGGCAACCCGATCCCGCCGGACGCCAGCGGTGCGGAAGTACAGGTCTATTTCGGCTGCTGGCTGGATATCAACCAGAATGTTTCCGTTCTGCCAGCCGCGCCTGCTTCCGCGGCGGGGCCGTTCACTCCCGTGCAGTCCGTCCAGATGGCGATCAAAAACAAGCATCAGTGCCTTGTTGCGGAAATCAATCTCGATCCACCTGAACCGCAAATTGCAACCGGCGCGACTCCCGCAATGTCTGACAAGCTGGCGCAACGGAACCTGAATATCGTGGGCGTGGCCTCGCCTCATCTGGTCCCGTACACTTTCGACATCAAGCCGACCGCCACGGGCCTGCCGCCCAACCGATTACCCGATGAGTTAATGGCCGATTGGGGCAACGTTCCTGCCGGTACCAAGGCGACCATTTATCTGCCCAGCTTGAGTGCCCAGAGTATCCTGAGCACGGCCGACCGGCTCTATTTGCATCACGACCTCTCGCGGCTGGATGACCATACTCTCGGCTGCAAGGCTGCGGGCATCAGCTACATCCCAATTCCGCCAGGCGTTGGCTCAAACCACGCTGGATTGATGACCATCGATGTCCCTCCGATCTTGCGCAAGGGCCAAGTCTTCAAGGTAGTAATCAGACAGATCACAAACACATTCAGTGTGGCGCCTGAGCCGCCAACGCCGCCTGAGATCGCGGCCGCTCCCATCGTCAAGGCCACACGAGAGGTGATCAAATGGCGCAAGGTCCTTGGATCGTTCCAACTCACCATTCCTGTCCAAACCACAGAGGTGTTGCTCGAACCTGAGGAGCGACTGCTCTCTGTTTTGCGCTGGATCTCTAAATCCATTCCTCATGGCAATCGCTGGCATCCTGTGTTCCGCCGTTACCTTGAGCAGACTGCCGAACGCGTGGATGCCCTTGGAGGCGATTCCAGCCAAGTCTCTCCTTCCTCCTCGGGCGATTGGAGGGCCGACAGCAGGTGCCGGACTTGGGGCTGGGTTGCCGCAATACTCCTAGGGGGCATGCTCGTTTCCCTTGGTTCGCTCACGGGGGCTGCGCTCGTGGTTGTGCCGCCCGGCTTTGCGTTGCTGTTTGTGCTGGTTGGGGTCGTGTGGTTCACAAAATGCCATCCCAGGCCATCACGATTGTTGCAAGAGTTCATGGCCGGCGTCGGGTTGGGAGCCGCGATACTGGCCATCCTGAAGCTCCTTGGAATTGCGGCTCCTCAACTGGTGCCGTTCTTGTCGATTTTGAGTATATTGTTAGTCGTCTGCCTCTTCTTTGAAAGAGTACAAAACAAGAAAGATTAAAGAGCTTCGCTTCGGAAGTTTGCCGTTCGAAACGAGACCAGAGCAGGAGGTGTCTCATAGAGCTTTCATGTGGAAGAGATGCCGCCGAACTGGTTGGCACTTCGCGAGCGGTTCAGGCTATTGCCGCCAGAGGCGACTTCGAAGTTGGGCGTCCCCCGGAGGCGCCTAATTGCTGAGACTGGAAGGTTGACTGTCCAGGACCTCACGAACTTTTCGAAGCAGGACGTCTTGGGTGAAAGGCTTCGTAAGCAACGAGGCTGTGGGGTCCATCACACCGTGCCGGAGCGCGGTTTCGTTCGCATGGCCTGACACCAAAAGAACCTTCATCTCTGGATGAGCCTTGGCCAGGCTCCCGGCAAGCTCGGGGCCGCTCATCCCGGGCATCACGACATCTGTGACCAGCAAGTGGATGGGGCCTTCGTGGCTCCGCGCTACCGCAAGGGCTTGTTGGCCATCGGCGGCCTGGAGAACCCTGTAGCCGCCGCTCTCCAGGTATTCAGAGGTCAAAGCCCTCACTTTACCCGCATCCTCCACAACCAGACAGGTTTCAGAGCCCGTAGGGATCTCCCCTTCATTCGTCTCCACGACGGCGGTGGGCGCTGCGTCCAACACCCTGGGCAAGAATAATGAGAATGTGGAGCCATGATCCGGCTCACTTCGAACAGTCACATAGCCTCCGCTCTGAGCGACAATACTGTGGACCATGGCCAGACCCAATCCCGTTCCCTTATCAGGCCCCTTTGTGGTGAAGAAAGGTTCGAAGATGCGCTGCAGCACGTCGGCAGGCATCCCCACTCCGTCGTCGCCAACGGAAACCACCACATAGGAGCCAGTAGCGGCCCCGGGGTGCAGGCTGGCGTCCGCTGCATCTACTTCTACATCGGCTGTTTTGATCGTAAGGGTGCCGCCTGAAGGCATGGCATCTCCCGCGTTGACAACGAGATTCATCAGAGCTTGCTGCAACAGGCCAGGGTCCGCTTTCACTCGCCCGAGCGTGGGGCTCAAATCAGTGATCAGCAGGATGTCCTCGTCGATGAGCCGTTCGAACAGCAGCCGAAGCCCTTGCACCAGTTCATTCGGATTGATCACCTGGAATTCCATGGCTTGCCGCCGCCCAAAGATCAGGAGTTGAGCAGTGACCCAGCGGGCGCGTTCTGCGGCCTCTCTGATTTCGCGGAGGCGGGAATGTCGAGGGTCAGCGGGCTCGGTATTCCTTAAGAGTTGGTCACTCTGGCCGAGGATCACGGTTAGCAGGTTATTGAAATCGTGTGCAATTCCACCGGCCAATTGCCCGATAGACTCCATCTTTTGTGCTCGGCGGAGCTGTTCTTCCAGCACCTTTCGGTCGGTAACGTCCCGAATAGCTCCGAAAACCAATACCCCGTCCTCGGTTTCCAGCGGGCTCAAACTGATCTCAATCGGAAACTGGCTCCCATCCCTGCGCAAGCCGAAAAGATCCAAGCCTGCGCCCATGGGCCGGGTCCTGGGATGGCTAAAAAAGCCTTGGCGGTGCTTAGCGTGTGCGCCCCTGAGATGTTCAGGCACCAACAGGTCCACGGGTTGGCCCAACAGTTCCTCCCGCTTGTAACCGAACAGTCTTTCCGTCTGGACATTCACAAGCACAATGGTTCCGTCGCGATTGACGATGACCATGGCATCGGGGGCCGCCTCCAACAGTGCCTGGAACTTGGCTTCGGCCCTCTTCCGCTCGGTGATGTCCTGCAAAATGCAAGCGACTCGATCGATCCCATGGGGACCTTCGATGGGAAAATAGGAAACGAACAGATCTCTTTCGCCGATCCCTCGATACTTAAATTTCTTCTCGTACTTGACAATCTTGCCCTCGAAACTGGCATCCAATTTGTTTCTGATAGTCCTCTCAAATACGTCTTTTCCCACGACTTCCGGCATGAGACGTCCCACCACTTCTTTTCTCTTCTGGCCTCGGTGCTTCAGGTACGCCCGGTTGGCAAGCAGATAGCGGTATTCACGGTCAACAACCAGGATCATCTCTTCCACACCTTCGACGGCTTTTTCATATTCCTGCAGCCTGGCCTCCGCCTTCTTGCGCTCGTTGATGTCCTCCGCCAAACCGACCAGACCAGAAACGGCGCCCCCCTCGTCCCGCATTGCCGAGACACTCATTTGGACCCAGAGGAGTTCACCCGATTTCTTGACGTACCTCTTCTCGTAAACAACGCTGCGTATTTCTCCCGCTAGAAGACGACGAACCCATTCCGAACTCGAAGGGAGATCTTCCTTATAGGTAAGAGTCCGGCGATCCATGGCGTAGAGCTCTTCCGCTGAGTAGCCGGTAATTCGGGAATAGGCCTCGTTCACTTTGACGAATTGGCCTTTTGTGTCGGTAATCGCGAAGCCCACGGAGGCCTGGGCGAAAGCGGCCTGGAACAACTCCTCGGTGCGGCGCCGCGCCTCTTCTGCCTGCTTCCTTTGCGTTATGTCAGTGGCAAAGACGGCCAAGCCCTCGGGCGCTGGGTAAAACCGGTTCTCCCACCAGGTTTGGGTGGTGGAATAGTAGAAATCGAAAGCCACCGGAACGCGCTCGTCCATTGCGCGGTGATACTCGCGCTCCACTTCCGTGCCGGCGATGTCCGGATAGATTTCCCACAGCGTGCGTCCCAGGATTTGGTCGCGCGGAAGGCCAATTGCGCGTTCCGCGGCTCCGTTGACGTACAGAAAACGCCACTGCCGGTCGAACAGGATGTGCACATCGGCCACACTGTCGAGGATAGACTCCGTGCGCGCCTGAGCCTGCCGCAGTTGCTCCTCGGCCCGCTTGCGCTCGGTAATGTCCTGGCCAACAGTGAGCAGACATTTCTTTCCATGGAGTTCTATCAATTCAACGGAGATCTGAATGACCCCAACTTGGCCGGATTTAGCTCGAATGTGGATTTCTTGGTCCCTCGCGCATCCCTTTTTCTCTATCTCGCTTACAAGTGTCTCCCTCTCACTGGTATCAATCCAGATTCCAACGTCGAGTGCACTCTGACCGAGAAGCTCATTCCGACCATATCCAGAATGCCTCTCGAAGCTCTCATTGACTTCCAGGAGAACCCCTTCCTGAAGCGTGCTGATCGAGATGATGCTAGGGCTGCTGCGAAAAGCCTTCGCGAATTTCTCCTCCGAGAGCCGCAGTTCCTCTTCCATCTGTTTCCGCAAGGTGACGTCTTCGCAGACTGTGAGCAGACATTGCTTGCCACCTATCTCGATTTGCTCCGCCGAGCAGCGTTTCACTCTTGTGCTGCCCGACTTAGTTCGAAAGCGGATCTCCCGGTCTTGTAGCCTGCCTTGCTTCTTAATGTGCTCAATAACTGCCGCTCTTTCATCGGGATTGTTCCACACCCCGAGTTCAATGGCCGTGTGACCGATGACCTCGTCCCGGGTGTAACCGCTGTTTCGCTCAAAGCTTTCGTTGACATCCAAGATCAGACCTTCCTGAAGTGCGGTAATTGCCATCTCGACGGGGGACGAATGAAATGCCTTTGCGAATTTTTCTTCCGATAGTCGGACTGCCTTCTCCAAGCGCATTTGGTCGGTTATGTCATGCGCTATCCCCCGTACGATAGGGACGCTCACGCCCTCCGTTCGAAGCGTGTTGTGGTACTCCCAGATCCTCCGCTCCCCGGTCTTTGTGAGAACGACCATGAGTCCCTTCACGAATCCGTCTCTCTGGATCCTTAGGAGAGACTCATCGAATTGAGCGCGCGCCTCTGGCAGCAGAAAATCGCGCATGGGCTTATTCAGCAGTTCCTCCCGGGAATATCCAAGAAGTTTCGCTGGCAGCTCGTTGACGGACAGGAGACGTCCCTCCAGCGTGTGCGTGCAAATCAGATCCGTGGAATGCTCAACCAGATCGCGGTAACGGTCCTCACTCTCACGCAATACAACTTCCATTTCTTTGCGAGCAGTGATCTCCTGCACCGTGCCCACGAATGTTACAACCTTGCCCACCGGATCCTTGGCAACAAATCCTATACCTCTCAACCACTTCACCGTTCCGCTCGGGCAAACGATGCGGAATTCTTCATCCAGGCGATTCGTGCTCTCCAGCTTCTCAAGTCCTGCGAGCACGCGTTGCCGGTCCTGGGGATGGATCAACTCACGGTAAGAGGTTGGATGGGAATACAGCGAGTCTAGGGGTAATTCACAGATCTGTTCGAATGCCGGACTGACATAGGTAGCTTCTTTCGTTTCTGGGTTCATCATCCAGAAGACCTCCTGGATGTTCTCGGCCATCTGTCGAAATCGCTCGTCGCTTTCTTTCAAAGTGGCGGCCTGCCGCTTCAGTTGCTCATTGGCGGCCCTCATTTGCTCGGGACTAGGAAGGCTCAATGCCGTCGGCATGAGCCGGAAGAGAAGTATTGCCGTTGTGACGGAGGATAAGGCGGTAATTGCCTTGACCGCACCCGAAATCCAATACGAAGGAACCCAAAGGGTCCACACTTCCATTGCGTGGGTCGCACCACAGGTAGTGATGAAGACGCCAAAACAGACGAACATCCAGCCAAATGGAATATCCCGCCTTCTGCGCACAAACTGGAAAAGGGCAGCCGGGATCGAAAAATAAGCGAGAGCAATCAACGTGTCGGAGATGGCGTGCAGCCAAATGAGCGTTGGCTTCCACTGATAGCAGAATCCAAGTGGCACGGATCCATCCGAAGACAGCCAGTCACTGACCACGTTCATCGCGTTCCTCCCAGGAGGCTCTTCTCGGGGGTGCAGGACAAATCTGGGGATG
>Ga0187819_10000172_pt1 | contig 30371 bp, 26 predicted proteins | sample NC_wetland_sal_i_15_FD_132411 | JGI IMG/M metagenome (GOLD analysis project Ga0187819, IMG submission 132411) | Wetland sediment microbial communities from Neuse River Estuary, North Carolina, USA - SO4_4 | ecosystem: Environmental > Aquatic > Freshwater > Wetlands > Sediment | place: USA... | reverse complement strand
GTGAAGCGGCTGCCGCTGCCAACGCCCGCGCCGCGGAAGCCACCACCAAGGCTGCCGAAGCCATCAACACCACCGCCGAAGTGAAAACCACCGAGGCTTCCCTCAACGCCACCGTCAGCGACCTGAAGGCCAGCAACGAGGTCCTCAAGACCACTGTGGCCACTGACACCGCTGCCGCCAAACAGGCTTCCTCGGAAGAAGGCCCGGCCGCGATTCGCTACAAGGGAATCACCATTACCCCGGGCGGCTTCGTGGCGGCGGAAACGGTCAGCCGCCAACGTGCCACCGGTTCCGACATAAACACCCCGTTCAACAGCATCCCGTACCCTGGGAACTCGCTGTCCAAGGTTAGCGAGAATGCTTTCACGGCTCGGCAGAGCCGCCTTAGCCTGCTCGGAGAGAGCCACATCGGCGAGGTTAAACTGACCGGTTACTATGAGGCGGACTGGCTTGGCACCGGCGTGACTTCCAACAACCGGCAGAGCAACAGCTATGTGTTTCGCCAGCGCATTCTTTACGGGCAAGCCGCATTAGAGAATGGCTGGAGTTTTACTGGCGGTCAGCAGTGGACTTTGGCGACGGAAGACAGGAAAGGAATCCAGAACCGCCAGGAAACCATTCCGCTTACCATCGACTCACAGTACCAAGTGGGCTTCACCTGGGAGCGGCAGTACGGCTTCCGGGTCGTCAAGGACTTCGGCGGCAAGTTTGCTTTTGGCGTGGCAGTTGAGGGCCCGCAGGCGACCATCGGCGGGCGCGGATTCTCGACTGTTACCACCATCAATTCCGGCGCAGCCCCCGCCACAATCGTCCCTACGGGTGGTACGACCTCCATCGTCGGGAATACCTTTCTTGATTCGCCTGGCAATGGCGGCGGCCTCTATAACTTCATCGACGCCACCGGATACTCCATCAACAAGACGCCGGATTTCATCGTCAAGTTGGCAGCGGATCCGGGATACGGCCACTACGAGTTGTTCGGTGTCATCAGCACATTCCGGAACAGGGCTTTTCCGTGCGGCGTCGTTGGCAGCAACGCCAAGGATACCGCCCCACCGGCAACGCCGACGGTTGTTCCTTGCCCGGTCGACGGTTCCACGGCGCCGAGTTCACTTGGAGCGTTCAATGATACGAAAACGGGCGGTGGCCTTGGAGCTAACTTGCGCGTTCCGTTGTTCTCCAAGAAGTTGGATTTCGCTCTGCAGGGAATGGCGGGAGATGGCGTCGGTCGCTACGGGTCAGCTCAGTTGGCTGACATAACCTTCCGACCGGACGGCAGTGAAGCTTTGATTCGTACCGCGCACGGGCTCGGAGAATTAGAGTGGCACCCGAACTCGAAACTCGATATTTATGCCTACTATGGCGCCGAATATGCATGGCGCGCCGGGTATCAGGGCTACGACAGCATTACCATCACCAAGACCGCAGCTATCCCGGCTACGACTACGACGCCTGCGATTCCTGCAACAACGGCGACGTCCATTAAGGTCAAGCAGTTCGGTGGATACGGCTCACCGTTCGCCAACAACAGCGGCTGCAGCACGGAAAATGCACCAATTAACCAACTGAACCCGTCCGGCGGCGGCACCTGTGCTGGCGACACGCGCGTCATCATGGAAGGCACTCTTGGCTTCTGGCACAAGATCTATCAGGGTCCCAAGGGCGGCCTGCGCTGGGGCATTCAGTATTCCTACTTCACCAGGAACGCCTGGTCCGGCAACAACGGCGTCGCCACGGCAGTGGGTGTTTCTCCCAAGGCCGTCGACAACATGGTCTGGACCTCCTTCCGCTACTACATTCCATAGTCGCGGCTGGCATGGAATACCGTCCTCCCCTGTGACGGGAAGGGGCAGTTCTTCACGGAACTGCCTCTTTCGTTTTTTCGCGCTTAGGTTGCAAACGGATAACCGAAGGCAGCGGATTTCGGCGCTTCTGTACTACCTGACGCCGAGAAGAGGCGACGCGATTCCCCGTGTTGATTCTTATTTTCCGTGCGCTTCGACGGAGGTGCCGGCGCGGATGGAGTCTGTAGCATTGCGGATGACGATCTCGCCGGGCTGCAGATCCCCGAACACTTCTGTTTTCCCGTTCATAGTGACTCCCGTCTTCACGTCAACCCACTCCGCCTTTCCTTCGTGAACACGAATCACAAACGTGCGCTGCAGGTCTGTGGTGATGGCAGCTGCTGGTACAAACAGCGTTCGATAAGCGCGTTGAATCGGCCATTCGACACTCGCAAATGTCCCCGGTGTGACCTGAGCGTCGCCATTGTGAAAATCAAGTTCGACCTGCATCGTGCGAGTGTTCTGGTTGATATCGTGCGAAATGCGCGCAATTGGGGCGTGGAAAGTTCTTCCCGGATACGCAGGCACGCTGAAACGGACCTCCTGTTTTTCTTGAACTCCCGCGACGTATGCCTCCGGTACGGGAACGACGACACGCAGCCTGCTTAGGTTTTCGATCTGGACGATTGGCTGTGAGCCAGCCTGCCCGGATGCGGGTCCAACGAGAGCGCCGGGATGCAGGTTCCGCAGCGTGACGATGCCGTCGAATGGAGCCCGGATTTCCAGGTACGATTCGAGCTGCGTCACACCGCGCAATGCGTCGCGGGCGGCTTGGACGTTTTTCGATGCGGCCTCGACGTGTGCGCTGTCTGCTGCCGCTGTTTGCTCGGCAATGAGGAGGTCATTGTTTGCGACCACGCCTGGCGTCTTGGCAGCCGCCGCCAGATGCAAATAGGTTCCGTGGTCCGATGCAAACTTGGCTTGCGCCACATTGAGCTGGGCTTCCGCGCTCTGCAGGGCTGCTTCGGATTGCGCGCGCTGTGCCACTAACTCGGGAGCGGAGAGACCGATGATAAGATCACCGGCATGCACGCGGGAGCCGCGATCAACATTTATCATTTCCAAGAAACCGGTCACCTTCGGATAGACATCCACCACTTCGTAGGGAGTGACCTGAGCGGGCAGAGACAGCGTTGTATCCAGTTTTTGAGATTCAACCGGAACGACGTTCACGATCTGCGGAGAGCCTGTAGCGGAGCTCGGACTGCCGTTTTGCGCGGAGGGATTGCCGCAACCGACGAGAACATAACTCAAAACGTAAATCGCAAAGATCGATCTCATTGTGCAGGCTCCGGTGCTGTTGCATGCGGGCTACCCCGGTCGTCGGGATCGAGCGAAGGCGAAACGAGTGAAGCACGTTTCTGGACGAGGCCGAAAACAGTCGGTAGGACCAGCAGTGTCGCCATTGTCGCTGCCAGAAGGCCCCCGACAACCGCGCGGCCCAGCGGGGCAACTTCTTCGCTGCCTCTTCCGAACGCGAGCGCCATTGGAATCATTCCCGTGATCATCGCAAGACTGGTCATCAACACGGGACGGAGGCGTTCGCCAGCAGCGTTTCGTGCGGCGGTCTTTGCATCCGCGCCGTTCTTCCTGTTCTTCTCGGCGAAGGTCACCAACAGGATCGCGTTCGCAACAGCAACGCCGATGGCCATGATTGCACCCATGAAGCTTTCAAGGTTCAGGCTTGTTCCGGTGATAAGCAACAGGAGCACGACGCCCGTAAGCACTGCGGGAATGGTGGACAAAACGATGAGCGAGAGCCGGATGGACTCGAAGTTCGCTGCAAGCACCAACAGGATGACCAAGATGGCCAGTGCAAGCCCAATGCTCAAGTTGCCGAAGATCTGCCGCATGGCGCTCACCTGACCGCGCACCTGAGCGGTTACGCCGCGCGGCGGGCTGCCCGCGCGCGCGATCGCCTGATCGATATCAGCGGCTGCGCGACCCAGGTCGCCCTTCCCAAGATTGGCGGAAAGACCGATCATCCAAAGCCCGTTCTGACGGTCGAGCTCACCGGGTACGCTCCCGGCGCGCACGGTAGCCACTTCGCTGACGAGCGGGTCCGCTCCGGTGGTGCTCGTGACTGGAATCGTCTCAATATCCTTCTCAGAGGTCATTTGCGCCTGCGGCACCTGCACCTGCACCTGGTAGCTGACGCCCGATTTCGGATCACGCCAGTAATTAGGAGACACGAAGCGGCTTGAGGCCGTTGCCGATACGACTGCCTGCCCAACCTGATCTGCAGTCACGCCAAGCTGTCCCGCCAATACACGGTTTACGCGAACATCCACGGAGGGGTAATGGAGTGGCTCTTCGTATCCGAGATCGCGCAGTTCGTTTATTTTCGTAAGCTCCTGCTTAACGCGTTCCGCGTAGCTCAGCACGTCGTCGTACTGTGGGCCGGTGGTCGCTAGCTCAATCACCGAAGGTGTGCCGAAATTCAACGTTTGACTGATTAGATCGCCGGGATCGAAAGAGAAGTGCGATCCCGGGAATTGTTTGGGCAAGGTGTTTCGAAGTTTTTCCTCCAAATCGCGAAGAGAGATTGATGCGCCAGGGCGTAGCGCCACGTTCATGACTGCCTCGTGCGGTCCGCTCGTCCACAGAAACACCGCATTGATCGGATACGACGAACCTTGGGTGCCCACGTAGCTCAGAGTAAGAGCAACGGTGCCAGGTCCGGCCTCGCGATTGATTGTGTCAAGCACTCGCCGCGCTATATCCTCGGTTGCCGACACGCGTGTGCCATCGGGGGCATCAAAGCGCAGCCTGAATTGGTCTGCCGCCGCTGAAGGGAAAATTTCTCGCGAGAGCCTCGGTCCGATCAGCAGCAGCACACCAATCGCGACCACCGAATAAGCGCCCAGCAGCAGTGCCGGATAGCCCATTAGACGATCCAGCCACGCGTAAAATCTGTTGCGGAAGCGGTCGAAGCGAGCTTCCGCGGAACTGTCCGCATGCACCTTCTCCGCCTTTAGAAGCCAGTTGGAAAGCACCGGCACCAGAGAGCTGGACAGCAGGTACGATGCTCCCATCGAAAATCCGACCGCCAGCGAAAGCGGAACGAAAAGTGACCGCGCCGGGCCGACCATAAAGAACGAAGGCAGGAAGACCGCAAGCACACTTAGCATCGCGAGCAGTCGCGGGATCGCGACCTCCCTGCTTGCTTCTAAGACCGCACGCGCTTTCGGCTCGCCCTGCGCGAGGTGCACGTGAATATTTTCAAGTAGCACCGTCCCCTCGTCTACCAGCACACCAACCGCAAGGGCAAGTCCGCCGAGCGTCATAATATTGACGGTCTGACCGAACGCCCATAGCGCCACGACCGCCATGAGCAGTGCAAATGGAATCGTGATGACGACAATGAGTGAGCTCCGCCAATCGCGTAGAAAGAAAAGCAGCGTGAGGCCCGTGAGGATCGCGCCGAATAGCCCCTCGCGCAGAACCGACAGCAACGCATCGCGTACGTACTGCGATTGGTCGAACTCGTAGGTGACTTTGATGTCTTCGGGAATCAGAGATTGAAATCGGGGCAGGTTTGCGCGCACTTCGTCGACCACGGTAATCGTGGAAGCATCTAGGCGTTTCGTTACCGGAATGTAGACGGTTCGCTTACCATTCAGCAAAGCGTAGCCCGCAAGAATGTCCGAAGAATCGGACACGGTTCCGACGTCACGCAGATAGACGGACGGCCCAGAGCCAGTGCGCAATGGGATATCGAGCAAATCCGAGATTTGCCCGACGGTCGAATCTGTGGTGACCAGCGTTTGATAGTTACCGATGTTGGCATCTCCCGCCGGTTCGATGCTATTCCCCGTTACCAGCGCCTGCACGATACTTTGCGGCGAAAGTCTGTACGCGTGCAATTTGCCCGGATCAACGCTGACGACGATGGTGCGTTGATTGCCTCCAAAGGGTGGCGGCGATGAAACTCCCGGTAGGGTCGCGAAGACGGGACGCACGCGGTTCAAAGCTTGGTCCTGGATTTCGCCGAGCGTGCGCGATTCGCTCGAAAAGACGAGATAGCCGACTGGCAGTGTGCCCGCGTCGTACCGGATCACAAACGGCGAGACTGTGCCTGGCGGCATGAAGGCGCGAGCACGGTTTACGTAGGAAATCGTCTGCGCCAGTGCCTGGCTCATGTCCGTACCGGGATGGAAAGTAAGCCGGAGCAGTGCCGTGCCTTGAATGGATTTGGCTTCGACATTCTCGATGCCGTTGATGTAGAGGAAGTGATACTCGTAGTAGTACGCGATGAAACCTTCCATCTGCTGTGGGCTCATACCCCCGTAAGGCTGAGCGACATAAATGACAGGAAGATCCAGGTCCGGGAAGATGTCGATCCGCGTCCGCAGCAGCGCGAGGATGGAAGACAATGCCAGAGCGACGACAATAACGATTACGGAAATCGGGCGCCTCAGCGCTGCGCGAATCAGCCACATGACTAATGACTCCCTGGCGTCGTGCCGCGCAAGACCTGCAAGAAACTGTGCAGGTTCCCTTGTGCATAGGCGACACCGAAAAGTCCTCGCCAGACATTCAATCGGGCAATGGCATCGTCCATTTCTGCTTGAGCGAGCAAATTCTCGGCTTCGGCAACTTCCACGATGGTCGTCAAACCCGACTGATAGCGGGCCTGTGATTGCATTTCCGATTGCCGCGCCGCCGCCAGTTCAGTGGGAGTTTCCTGAGCCACGAGTTCAGCAGCCTTCAGTTGATCGCGAGCGGCTCGAATCTGGCCCGTCAGGTCTTGAATCGTTTGGTCATAATGTGCCTGTTGCGAGCGTGCGTTAGCCTTCGAGATTTGTTCCTCAGTGCTGCGCGCTTTGAATGCAAAAACGTCCGGGAAGAGAATCGTTATCCCAGTCACCCAATTTCCGCGCGCCGGTGCCGCGCCATTCCAATTGCCAATGATTGACCCGTTGTTTGGAACTTCACTGCCGCGACCAAGCGCTTCAGCTTGCAAGAACATGCGAGGATAATCACTCCGCTGCAGGATTTTCTCTTGTGCCTGAAGCTGCCGCACGGAAGCCATCTGATCCCGTGCCATCGGATGGTCTGACACCGAGGTTTCGAGCAACGAAGCGGTCTTTGGCAAGTCAAGCAGATGGCTTCCATCCAATTGGATTTCATTCCCTGCCGCTCCCATAAGGGACGCGAGAGTGTCGAGGGCCACATGCTCTGCCTGTTGAGCTTTGTATAGCTGGGTTTTTGCACGCGCGAGCTCGGCATCGGCGCGCGAAGCATCTGCTCCAGGCCGCATTTCGTTCTCAACGAGGACATGAATGGATTTATCGAACACCTGCCAGCGGTCAACGTTGGCCTGAGCCGCCAGTACAGCTTGCCGGTTTGCCACGGCAAGCAAAAAATAGTTTCCGACCGCCGTCGCGACTTGGAGCTGTGTCAACGCGAGATCGGCTCGCGACCTATCTTCTGCAGACCGTGCTTGGCTGACTCTAGCTGAGTGTAATCCAAAGTCCAAAGGCTCCCATGAAAAGAGTGCCGCCGCCTGACTACCCCAGAAGCTCTGTCCACTCGATGGACCAATCGGCCCTTCAACCGTGGGAGTGATGGGCGTCGGCAGCCAGATGCCCGGCACCTGGTTCTGAGTGGCTCGGCTGTCCTGGTACACACCGTTCAGCTGCGGGAGATACTGTGTCCGAGCAAGAGTCACTCCAGCCCGCGCCGCAGACACCCGTTCCAACGACGCGCGAACGGCAGGATAGTGCTGAAGAGCGTAGTTCACGGCATCTTCCAGGGTCACCGCCTCCGCCGTAGGGGCATTGGTCTGGGCGATACAGAGGCTTGGATAGAGAACAAAAACCAGCAGAATCGCCGCGCCTTTGCAGAAGCACTTCCCAAGATTCGTTGTCACGATTCTCGTTCCTCTCTGTGAAGAGTACTCATTCTTTACCTGTTGCCCCCGCAGCGCCTCCTCGCGTCTCTGGGCCCTTCATTCCAGCAACTCGCCCAATAGCAACTTCACTTTCTCTCTAGCTTTGGCGAGCGCCTTACGCCCGGACGCAGTGGCTCGGTAGACTCTACGGCCTCTTCTGCCCAAGCGAATTTTCTGGGAACGCAGCAAACCTCTCGATTCAAGCCCATGGAGCATCGGATAGAGAGTGCCTGCGCTCATCTTGTAACCATGGCGTTGCAACTCCTCGATCATGCCCAGACCAAAAATCGGTTCTCTGCACGCATGGTAGAGAATGTGTATGCGAATCAAGCCCGACAAAAGCTCCTGGTCCCTGATGTGCTTGAGTTCCGTTAGTCTCATCATCGCTGATTATCGAAGTTAGATATCGAAATACGATTATACTTTACGAAGAGATTCCGACTCACGTCAAGTGCATTGCCAAAGTCTGGCTGCTTCACCGAATCTCGTGTAGCCTAATCATTCAAGACTCACATGGACTCCTGGCTCATTGCTGGTCTCATATGCGTGATTTCCGCAGCCGCAGAGGCTCTGCTGGCAGGAAGTGATGTTGAGCGCTTCTTGCAGGAACTGAAGCAGCCGCCGTGGGCCTTGCGTAAGGGAGTCTGGTTTTGGATTGGATTTGCATATTATGGGGCTGTATTTGTGATTCTGTTGCGAGTGCTTGATCTGAGGCAGACTGGCGAATTCACACTTTTGCCTCTGATTTTATTGATAGCGATGATGACGCTCAATGCGGCGTGGAATTTTGTGTTTTTTCGTCGAAGAGATCTCCGTTTGAGTTTTCTATGGTTTGCTCCATACAGTCTTGTAGTGCTTTTGCTCCTCTGGAATATGTCTAAAATTGACGTCCTAGCAGCTTGTCTTCTTTTAACCTATTCACTTTATCTGCCCTATGCCTTGATATGGTCATATCGAGTCTGGAAGCTGAACATGCAGGTCTCGCCTTAGTTCTGCCAACATGGCTTGCATTGCCATTAAGTTGTAGCGCCTTCCGCGGGTTTCGTGGAAACATCGGCGAAGGCTGGTTGTGCATGAAGCGCGGGTGACAGAGGATCGATCTGTGAATCGGGCACAGGCATCTCTGCATCAATTGGCGCGATTGTAAGCTCTTTAACGACAATGGTTTGTTGCTTGCGTGTTCCCTTTGCTGCCGCAATCGGAGTGGCGGGCGTGGGTGTCTTTTTTTGCTGAAGTTTCGGCCCTGTTTTCTCGGCGCAGTCCGTTTGTGCTCTTGAGTGTCGTTTGGTACTGCTGCGCTCTCCCACGTGAACGGCGAATCTGCGGAGCGTAGAAGAGAAAGAGAATCGTCCACGAGACGTTGGAAGTTGGCGCATCCGTGGCGTGCGTGGCACGGAGTCAGTGCCACCCAAGTACTTGGCTGGCAATAACAATATTTCCGAAAGCTGCTGGATTAGGGGAACGCCGAAGTGGTGAGCCTGCTTCCGGTTCCTGTGAGCGAGGCACCGGACATCATCCGGCACGAAGGCCAACGACGTGATGTCAAAGCTGTCTATCGAAGCTGCGAAAGTTGAAGCACGCGATACTTACGCGAACCTCACGATTCCAGCCCCGCAATGGAAGACGTAATGAGATTAACTGGATCCGTGTGCTTCTCGGCGGGCTCTTGGCCGGAGTCATCATAAACGTATTCGAGTTCGTCACGAACGGCGTGATTTTCGCAAGTCAATGGGGGGCTGCGATGAAGGTTCTGGGACGATCAATGTCTGAGAGCGCTCTGATCGCCTTCACGGTTTTGGGCTTCCTCACCGGAATTACCGCAGTCTTGCTCTATGCGAGAGCCCGGCCGAGCTTCGGCCTCGGCGTGAAAACCGCGGTCTTGACGGCCTTTGTTTTGTGGATAATTGAGTATGCCCAGCTTCGGCTTCGTTATAATGGGCTTGGGGCTGTTGATCGGCACAATTGTCGGCCTCGTAGAAGTCATCCTGGCCTCCATCGTTGGAGCATGGCTGTACAAGGAATAACTTGAGAGACGTAGCGCATGTAAAATACAAGGCCGTTCTCGATGCGATTATCGACATGGTGATGATGCAGCCGACGGTTGGTTAGTTGTCGAGAGCTAAGCCGAACGGCGCGACGTGCTAGTGCGCGAGGGAGACATAAAGGGAGAGTGTGCTGTACTTGCTTTGCGTAAGACTTCAGGTCGGAGACAAATGCGTCTCTGTTCCCAGCGAGCGCGCGCTCATCGGTTCGTCTGGGCTTTTCGAGCGGTAGATTGAACTCCCGGTGGGCACGCCTGTGGTGCTTCGATTCTCTCGGGGACAACACGAACCTTCTTTGGGAGGAACCCTTGGTACAACCTATCCAGACTCGGGGCTCTCCGGGGATTTAAGAGGGCCATCCTTCAGCACCGAACAAATTGGAGATACAACTATGAAAGTGCGTGAGTTGGCAGCGCGGCTGGAAAGGGCCGATCCAGAGGACATCGTTCTCATAGACACCGCTTCGCAATGCCTGCTCCTGCTTAACCAGCGAGCGGGGATGTTTCAGCCGCTGGACGAGCATGAGGCTGCCGCGACATTGACCGAACCGGATAAGGAATTCCTTCGTGTTTTGCGTGTCCAATTTTGAGGGCGGCGCGGCCGATACCGGACGGGCATAGGCTCGAGCCAGGCGGTTGGAAGCGCATACTGATACGTGTAGGCGACCTCGCGGCAGAAGTCGCCCGGCTCCGTAAGTCTCAATTGCAGTTCCGCGATGACATCGTCAAGGGACCCAGCGGATCAGAAATCTTGTTGGATGACCCGTCGGGAAACCTGTCAGAACTTTCCCGCGTGCGGTAATATCCATCTCCGCAGCGGTCACACCGCTATCATATGTCGCCTTTAGAAGCTGGGCGGGGTCAATCTGCCCGTCCTCTTTGGGCGTGATCTCAACTTTTCCATCTAGCAAACTGACTTCAACTATTTGAACGCCAGACTAGCGTCTAAACATCCACTGCATAGATGTCCGAAATGCGAACCACGCACTTTGCCACCAAACCCATCAGACATATAGACCTGAATAGATTACGTTATGGGTGATCAGAGGAGCCATGCCATGACAACCCTCTCGGAACCCCAATCTTCCAAGCGGCAGCGGAAAAACACACTCCGCTTGTTTTATGTCGCCCTGTTCGTTGCAATCGGGACTTTCACTTTGGCGGTCCGCGCGAGTCCGGCTCCTCAAGAGGCCCTGATCGCGCTTGGCATTGTTCTGACTGGCGGAGGAGTTTGGAGTTTTGTTCGATTCCTGAGAGTTGCAGATACACATCAGAGACTCATCAACCATGAAGCTACGAGCTTTGCTTTTGTTGCCTCCTTACTCCTCACGTTCGTTGTTGGTCTCCTTCAACGATTCGGATTCCTTTCTGGGGCCTCGCTTTTGATCCCAGCATTGATGATTGCCTTGTGGAGCATCGGCCTGATTTTCTTTTCTTGGCGGTATCAAGAATGAAGACTCGGCTTCGGGTTTTGAGAGCGGAAAAGGAGTGGTCGCAGGCCGAACTCGCCGACGCTGTCGGCGTGACGCGGCAGTGCATTAACGCGGTTGAGACGGGTAAATACGAACCGGGACTCGACTTGGCTTTTAAGATCGCGCGCGTATTCGGGAAGAACGTCGAAGAAGTCTTTCTGTACGGACAAAGCCGGACAGGTCCAGAACTTCCCTAGAGACTTCGTCAAGCACTATAGAAAACTGCGATGTTTAACACTCCCTAGCACACGCTTTCCGTTCCGCAGTTGAATTCTGCTTCCGCCGTCCTCAGTAGCTGAGCGCCACGGAGTGTTCACATGTCCCGAGATTTTGACAGTTTCGACTTTGACGATTTTCGCGGCTCGGATTCTGGCTCAGGCCGGGACATCGGTGGGAGTTCGTCTTCACTCTTGGGACAAATGGAAGGAGCTTCAGAGAATCCATCGGGAGGAAGAACGCACTGACAACCTCGCTCGCGAGGGGCAAGAGCGCTCGATCACGGAACGCTCGCTGCTGCCACGCAAGGAGCGCGTCGGGGAGATTCTTGAGCAACGCACACACGAACCGCCTATACAGATCGGAATAGGACCTACTCGCTGCGGAATTCCGAGATCTACACGCTGTCGGAGGTTGGCAGATTCCGCATTGTTGCCATGAACGACCTAGCCAAGTTTGCCTACAACCGCGGCCGGAGCCGCATGGAAAACGATGTCGAAAACCTAGTACGTCAGGGACTCGCGAAGGTGACGACCATCCCGGATACCGACTACAACCCTCCCAAGTTGTGACGCTGACGAAGGAGAGTCACAAGCTCCTGTCTCGTGGCGAGGTTCTCCCCTCAAGCCAGGCCATCTACCACGGGCTCAAAAAACCCAAGGAAGGTTCCCACGACGCGCACCTCTACCGCCTCTATCACAAGGTCAGCGATGAGATTGAACGCCAGGGCGGTAGGGTGATTCGCGTGCAACTCGATTACGAAATGAAGGACGAACTTTACTCGCGCCTCGCCCGCGCCTCCCAAGTACCGCTGTAGCAACGGCGGTCGCAACCGGGATGCGTCGATGTGAGCTATTTGCGTTGCGTTGGTGCGATGTGGATTTCGAGAAATCTGTCATCCATGTGCGCCAGCGCATCTACGAAGGCTTAATCGACATACCTAAGACACCTCGCTCGATTAGGGATCTACCTATACCGAAGTGGCTTGCGGAGAAGCTTTTGCAGCATCGTCAGCGAACGAACGCCGGCCTCTCCAATTTCTTGTTTGAGGGGCTTTCGGGCAAACCTCTTAACCCGGTGTCGATGTGTCAAAGGGTGCTGCAGCCAACACTATCGGCACTTGGACTTCCTAGAGTGTCTTGGCATTGCTTCCGCAGGACGCTGGCCACATGGCTCAGCGAACAGGGAACGCAGATCAAGACCACTCAGGAGTTGCTCGGACACTCCAGTGTGAACACCACGCTGGAGTACTACGTTCAGTCGCTCACGGAGTCGCGAAAGCAGGCGATTGAGATGGTTAGCCGTTTGATGGACCCAAAAGGACCCAAATTTGCGGGTCTGGAAAGTCCATTGGTTCAGTAAGTCGCTGTAGATGTTGGGGATATTGGCACCAATGCTGTAAGCCACATCTGGGCGGCAGATGTGGAGCCTGGTGACCGAAACCAAGAAGCTTCTCGACAACCGCACCGAAGCTGTGCCGCTGACCATCGACCCGCAGTATACCGTCGGGTTCAGTTGGGCCCGCCAGTACGGCTTCCGCGTCACCAAAAATCTCGGCGACAAGCTCGCTGTCGGCTTCTCCGTCGAGTCGCCCCAAACCACCATCGGCGGCCGCGGCTTCCCTGCCACCTTCTTCATCAACTCTCAGGGTGCGGGCGGCGGCTTGTTTAACTTCGTGGACACCACCGGTTACACCGTCAGTCAGGCGCCGGACTTCGTTATCAAGCTCGCGGCGGATCCCGGATTCGGCCATTACGAACTATTTGGCGTGATCAGCACGTTCCGCGAGCGCAACTATCCCTGCGCCACCGCCGCCGCCGCCGCTACTTGCGACGGCGTGAAGGGTCCTTCGACGACTGGCGTGTTCAATGACAGCCGTACCGGCGGAGGCATCGGCTTCAACGCCCGCGCCCCGCTGTTTCAAAAGAAAGTGGACGTTGGCATTCACTTCCTCGGCGGCGACGGTATTGGCCGCTACGGAACGGCGCAGCTGGCTGACGTGACCGCTCGCCCCGACGGCACCCTCGCTCCCATCCGCGGTGGCCAAGCTCTTGGAACGATCGAAATGCATCCCAACAAGAAGCTCGATATCTACCTCAACTTCGGTTCCGAGTACGCCTACCGGACCGCCTATATCGGTGCCACCGCCACCACTGGCGTCGGCTACGGCTCGCCGCTGTTCAACAACTCCGGCTGCAACACGGAAGTCCTCCCCGCCGCCAACCCAAGCCCAACTGTCGTGCCCGGCGGTACCCTTAGCCCGGCCAATGCTGGATCGTGCGCCGGTGACATCCGGAACATCGTCGAGGGCACCATGGGCTTCTGGCACCGAATCTACAGCGGTCCGAAGGGCAGGTTACAGTGGGGTTTGCAGTACTCTTACCTGCTCAAGAACACTTGGTCGGGTGACAACAGCAAACCGGGCAATGTCGGCTCGGCACCCAACGCTCACGATAACATGGTGTACACCTCGTTCCGCTACTACATTCCGTAGTTGCGGCGACAATGGCATTCCGCCCCTTGGGCGGAACAAAGGGCAGTTCCTCACGGAGCTGCCTCTTCTTTTTGCCAATCACTCGGAACCGGGATCGCTTGGCCTAGGAACGGTTGAAAGAAAGCCACTTATTGCTCGATCTATCCCGGTCTATCCAACAAACCGCGTGTCAAGAGATGCTGAATCGATTGTAACAATGCTGTAACACGGAAGAGGCACACTGCGGTGCTAACAGACCAGGTCAAATATGCTGACGGAGAGAAACCAATGAAGAAAATCACTGGATTGCTGGTGGCTGTTCTGGCCCTCGCGACCGTCGTTTGGGCGCAGGGCGCTCTCTCAATCAATGGTGCGGGAGCTACCTTTCCTTACCCGATGTACTCGAAATGGTTCGACGAATACCACAAGAAAAATGCGAGTCTGCAGATTAACTATCAGTCCATCGGCTCCGGCGGCGGCATCAAGCAAGTTACTGAGGGCACTGTCGATTTCGGCGCTTCCGATGGTCCCATGAACGACGACCAGCTCAAGGCCTATCAGGACAAGCATGGCTTCCCCATTTTGCATTTCCCGACGGTGCTTGGGGCGGATGTCCCGTCGTACAACATTCCAGGCGTAACCGCCGAGTTGAACCTTACACAGGACGCAATTTCTGGAATTTTTCTGGGCAGAATTACCAAGTGGAATGACCCCGCCATCGCCGGCGCCAACAAGGGCGTCAACCTCCCAGCCAACGACATCGTCGTCGTGCACCGCTCCGATGGCAGCGGCACCACCTACATCTGGACCGACTATCTCTCCAAGGTTAGCGAAGAGTGGAAAAACAAAGTCGGAAAGGGTACGTCGGTCAACTGGCCGGTGGGACTTGGCGGAAAGGGGAATGAGGGAGTTGCGGGTCTTGTCAAGCAGACGCCAAACTCATTCGGCTACATCGAGCTTATCTATGCCATTCAGAACAACATGCCATATGGCCGCGTGAAGAACTCCTCCGGCGCTTTCATCAAAGCGGATCTTGCCAGCGTCACGGCTGCGGCAGCTGCTGCTGCGAAGAGTATTCCCGATGACTTCCGGGTTTCGATCACCGATCCACCGGGCAAAGCGGCCTACCCGATCTCGAGCTTTACTTGGCTGCTGATCCCCTCGAAGTTCTCGGACGCCACCAAGCGTGATGCCATCAAGGGTTTCGTCAAGTGGATGCTGACCGACGGCCAGAACTACACCGAGGCTCTCTCCTACGCGAAACTTCCCAAGGAGGTTGTCGCGAAGGAGACCAAGGCGCTGGACCAGATTCAATAACGTGGCGACCACGACCACCACCGTTCCGAGCGCGGGTCCCATTCCGGGCTCGCGCTCGTTTCTTGGCCGCCTGCGCGAAGGCGATGAAATCGTGCGGCTGATCACCTTCCTGTTCGCCGCTTCCGTGGTTCTCGTTACTCTCTTGCTCGTCTTCGAGCTGTGGCAGGGTTCCGTTCTCCCACGGCACAAGTTCGGGTTCCACTTTTTTGTTACTAGCGTTTGGGATCCCATATTCGATCAATTTGGCGCGCTGCCCTTCATCTACGGCACGCTCGTCACAGCAGGTGTTTCGTTGCTCATTGCCGTCCCGCTTGGCATTGGCGCGGCTATTTTTCTCGCCGAGTTGGCGCCCGCGAGGATCTCCGACGCGTTGGAGTTCTTCATTGATTTGCTTGCGGCCGTGCCCAGCGTTATTTACGGCTTGCTGGGCGTTTTCGTCGTCATCCCTCTTATGCGGGACTACATCCAGCCGGGACTCAAGAAATCGTTCGGCTTCCTTCCGTTGTTTTCGGGACCCGGGTACGGCGTCGGTTTTCTCACCGCCGGAATCATCCTGGCCATCATGGCTGTTCCTTACATCATTTCCGTGTCGCGCGAAGTTCTGCTCTCCGTGCCGCGCGACCAGCGCGAAGCGGCCCTTTCGCTCGGTGCCACGCGCTGGGAATCCACCTGGAAAGTCGTCGTGCCCTTTGCTCGCAGCGGCATTATGGGCTCAATTTTCCTTGCTCTGGCCCGCGCTCTGGGCGAGACCATGGCCGTCACTATGGTCATCGGCAATACCCCGACCATCAGCGCCTCGCTTTTTTCTCCGGGTTACTCGATCGCTGCGGTCATCGCCAATGAGTTCACCGAGGCCACTGGCGATCTTTATCTTCAGTCGCTGATCGAGCTGGGTCTGGTCCTCTTTCTCTTGACCTTCATTTTGAACGGCCTAGCCCGCCTGCTGATTGTCGCTACCTCGCAGCGCGGCAGCGGAATGGGGCACGCATGAACTCCAGCCTTCGCTGGCGCAAGTTTGTGAGCGGCTTCATGCTGACGATGACCGGTGTGTGCGCTTTCATCGCGGTATCCGTTCTCTTTCTGATTCTCGGCTATCTTGTCTATCATGGCGGTACCTCGGTGAACTGGAACTTTTTCACCAAACTGCCCACGCCCGTCGGCGAGACCGGCGGCGGTATGGCCAACGCTATCGTTGGGAGTGCCAAGCTCTTGTTCCTGGCCACGCTGATGGGTGTTCCCATCGGCTTCCTCGGCGCCGTCTACCTCGCGGAGTTCAGTGGTTCTACGGCCGCGTTCGTCGTGCGGTACGCGGCGGACCTGCTCAATGGCGTTCCGTCCATCGTTATCGGTATTTTTGCGTACAGCCTGGTTGTGCTGCCCGTCAAACATTTCTCGGCGCTCGCCGGCGGATTCGCTCTCGGCCTGATGATGATTCCTATCACTCTGCTCAGCACGGAAGAGTTTCTTCGTGCTGTGCCGCGCGCGCTTCGCGAGGGTGCCATGGCGCTGGGCGCGAGCAAATGGAGGACGATTGCCACCGTGATCGTTCCTGCCGCTTACAGAGGCATCCTCACCGCGATCCTCCTAGCTTTCGCGCGCGTCGCCGGAGAAACGGCTCCGCTGCTGTTTACCGCGTTCGGCAACAGATTCTGGAGCCCGGGCTTCAATCAGCCTATCGACTCGCTTCCGCATATGATCTTTACTTATGCTGTCGCGCCGTATGAAGATTGGCACCGCCAGGCCTGGGCCGCCGGACTTGTCCTCCTCGGTCTGATTTTGGTCATCAACATCCTGGCACGGGCGATTCTAGCCCGCGGTATCGCGGTCCCGAGGTCTTGAACATGCACGCTTCTGTGAGGCCGGCTGTGTCTGTAAACATCACACCAACTGGGACGGGAACCACGAGCCGCGAAACCTCGGCCGCCCTGCCCATGCGCATGAACATTACGAAGGTGAACTTTTATTACGGCTCCAAGCAAACTCTTTTCGACATTACCTTGGGCATTGCCGTTAACAAGGTCACCGCGTTGATCGGGCCCTCCGGCTGCGGCAAATCCACCCTGCTTCGCACCCTCAACCGCATGCACGAGACCGTCCGCAATGCCCGCCTGGAAGGCGAGATCCTTCTCGACGGCCAAAATATCCTGGCCCAGGATGTTACCCTTCTGCGCCGCCGCGTCGGCATGGTCTTTCAGCGGCCCAATCCGTTCCCGAAATCCATCTTTGATAACGTCGCCTACGGCCTCCGCATCAACGGCTCCAAGCTTCCCCTCGCCGAAGCCGTCGAGAAGAGTTTGCGCCACGCCGCCCTCTGGGATGAAGTCAAGGACCATCTGCACAAGTCGGCCTACGAGCTATCCGGCGGCCAGCAGCAGCGCCTGTGCATCGCCCGCGCGCTCGCCGTCGAACCCGAGGTGCTGTTGCTCGACGAGCCCTGCTCGGCCCTCGATCCCATCAGCACCGCCAAGATCGAAGAGCTTCTCGTGCAACTGAAAGATCTTTGCACCATCACCATCGTCACCCACAACATGCAGCAGGCCGCGCGCGTCAGCGATTTCACCGCCTTCCTGCTCACGGGTCAACTGATCGAATTTAGTCCGACGCCGCAGCTCTTCACCACGCCCGGTGATCCGCGCACGGAGGCGTACATCACCGGCCGCTTCGGCTGACGCAAGGGTACGGTAGGGGGCGGGCCGCGTTGTAGGAGCGCGCTTTAGCGCGTCCCAGTGAGCTTTATATTCTGTGCGGCGACGGGAGGGCACGACTTTAGTCGTGCCGAAAGCGTCTGCCTCAGTCCGGCTTCAGCCGCTGAGGGCCGTTTGCCGGGTTGTCGCACAGACTCTTTCGACGCACCGGTATCGCAACGCAGGCTCTTGAGGGGAAAGACGTCATGGAACGCCACTTCGAAAAAGATTTGAATGAGTTGAAAGAGCGCTTGTTGTGGATGGGCAGCCTCGCCGAACGTGCCGTCCACCAGGCCGTGCACTCCGTGCTGGACTCCGATGAGCAGCTCGCCAAGCGCGTCCTCGATGAAGAGGACGCCATCAATGAGCTGCAGATCGAAATCGACGACCGCGTCGTTCAGCTTCTCGCTCTCCACCAGTTGATGGCCGCCGATCTTCGCCTCGTCCTGGCCGTTTCTCGCATCAACAACGACCTCGAACGCATCGGTGACCAGGCCGTCAACATTGCCCAAGCCTCCATTCGCATCCTGCGTCATCCGCGTGTGAAGCCCTACGTCGACTTGCCGCGCATGAGCGAAGTTGCCGAAGAGATGGTCCGTGATTCGCTTAACGCCGTAGTTCGCCGCGATGTCGAACTCGCCCACAAGGTCCTCGCCATGGATGATCAGGTCGATCACTACCGCGACCAGATCTTCCGCGAGCTCCTTACCTACATGATGGGCGATTCCAGCGTCGTTTTCCCGGCCTTCGAGTTGATTCTCGTCGCCAAGAACCTCGAGCGAATCGGCGACCACGCCACCAATATCGCCGAGGACGTCATCTACATCGTCCAAGGCCAAGACGTCCGCCACCCCACCGTCGACCGCCGCTAACCCCGGCGACCAACGCTGCGCTGCCCATTCCGCTGTAGGGGTGGGGCTCGCCCCTCCTTCGCTGCGTCTTGGCTCGAACCCCGCCCTGCCGCGCCGGAAGCACTTCGTCTTACTGTGCTGCGGGTGGGTTCCCCTCGCCCCATGCGCGACGCCCGCACCCCGGTACCAGCAGCACGACCCGAAGGCGTTCTTCGCCCGAAAAGCAGCCACAGCCGACCTCTCCAACTCCGGCAATCCTCATTCTTCTTGACCCATGCGTGCAGAAGCCCGTTGACTTATCTGCTCTTCTGTGAATTGATAAAATTTCGTCCAAAGCGCCGAACTCCGGCGCTTTTTTATTTCTTGCACGCGAATCGGCGATCTTTAACCCTTGCATTGACAATGGGTTGTGGACTCCTGACACCCTTCCCGTCACACAGGAGCGCCTACAACCCCTGCAGAATCAGTGACATGCTTCACAGTTTCCATCATGCCGGGGGTATACCCCGAATCAGCGAAGAAAGTTGTTTTCATACACTTACAAACTGTTTTTCTGCGTAAGTTGTTTCGATTGATATTCTTACAAACTGCCCAGGGGGTTGGGGGGGTGATCTTGATAGAAACGCCAGCACTCCTCCGAGACCCCGGTGACGCTAGCGTTGAATCGGCACCAGGAACAACACCAAGGCGACCAGCAGGCTTAGGACGCTCAGGAGGCCGCCCAGCGCCCTGTCCCGCGTTCTTGTGAACTGCGCACTCACCCGCGATTGCCCGCTTGGCAACTCCACAATCATCTGGTCCGAGTCGGCCGCCCTCTCAGGCACCACCGGCGAGCCATTCACTTCGACGCACCAGGCCGGATAGTTCAGCAGGCGCAGACCCAGCCGCACCGGCGCCGCCGAGGTTACCCGAAGCTCTCTCGCTTCCGCCGTCCAGCGATCAAAGGAAACCTTCGCCTCCGGCGCGGCGCTCGGTGAATCCGCAGGGGCCATGATCTGGACGCGTGGCGCCTTGGCCGGAAGATTGTAGTGGTCATCCCCGGCTGGGTCGTACTCGTCCGTCCCATCGAACCCTTCGCCCTGCCCGATCCCGGTCTGGATCGTGGCGATGTCATCGGCGTCCCACCACGTCTGCCGGACAAAAAAAGTCGCCGTACCGGCGAGCACCGCCAGCATCGCCGCAACCCACAACCAGCGAAAGCGGCGCTGGGCTACCGCCGCCGCGAGAAAATAAGCGAACGGCACCGCCAGGATCGACATCCAGCGCCACGGAAATTGCACGAAGCGCAACTTCGGCAGAATTTGCCACAAGATCGAGCTTGGCCGCAGCATCATCACCGTCGCCGCAGCCGCCAGCAGCAGCAACGCCTGCCAGAGCTTTCGTTTTCCGGCGAGAGCCCCGCCCTCCACCTGCTCTCGATAAACGGCGATCGCCGCCATTCCCGTGATGACGATGGTTACGATGGCCGCGGTCGACGCGATCCAGTTGAACAGCGTGTGCTCGGGATCGTCGGTCGCGGTGTACAGAAAATTCTGCGAGGGAAGCAAGCCCGACGAAAGCACCTGGGCGATATTCACCCAGCGCTGCTCGTACGCCGCGGGCACGAGGTAGAACCCGGCGAGTCCAAAGCCGAGTGCGACGCTGGCGCCGCCGAGCGCCAGCGGCTTCCAAGACCGTTCAACAATCGCCGCCCATCCGAACAAAAACGCCACGCTATACGTCGCCATCACGGCCGCCGGCGCGTTCGACAGCCAGACTGCAGCAAAGATCACGGAACACAAAGCGGCGACCCGGGTCCTGGAAATGCCGTGATTCTCCAGAACGCCGCCGAGCTGCAACGCGGCCAAGAAAAGCAACGGAAAGAAAGCCGACGCCAGAAGCTCCGCGTAATCGCTGCGCATGTAAATGATCAGCAGCGCGTTGGGATTCGCGGCGTAACAAACCGCTCCGAAAAGCGCCGCGCGCTCCGGCAGCATGCGCCGCGCGAATGCAAACGCAGAGAGTCCCGCGAACGTTTGTACCAGCACGATGAACGCGACGGGAACGTAATTCCACGGCACCACAAAGCTCAGCGCCGGGCCCAGGAGCCACGACAACGGCGGATAGAAAATGAACCGCGGCTCGCCAAATCCGTGGTTGGCCCACTCCGTCCACCGCGGAAAGATGATTCCTTCCTTCCACTGGCCCGCGACGTCCAACCACGATTCCATGTGAAACTCGAAGTCGTGCCCCGATGCGCTGCCCAGCCAGAAGAACGGCGCCACGATCAGCAGCGACACCCCCAAAGAAAGAACCAAGGCAAGCAGCCAGCCCCGAGAGCCGGCAGCGGAAGGTCGATCGTTGGCAGACGTAGAGCCCGCAGTCATTCAGCGTTCACAGAATTGTAACCGTCGAGGAATGTAACCCACGAGTCCGCTACTAAGGTTCCGGTGCGTTACGACTTGGGCCATAATACACGGACTCATGAGCACACCAACCACACCAACCACCCCACAAGCTCCGATCATCGAGGCGCGGCAGCTGGAAAAGTTCTTTAGCCAGCCAGACGGCAACCGCGTCCAAGTGATCGCGCCCACCGATCTCGCCGTCTATCCCGGCCAGATCATCGCTGTGCTGGGTCCTTCCGGCTGCGGCAAGTCTACCTTGCTTCGCATGCTGACCGGGTTGGCTCCCGCCTCCGCTGGGAGCGTGTTCTGGCACGGCCAGCCGGTTCGCGGCGAATCGCCCAATGTCTCGATTGTGTTTCAGAGCTTCGCGCTGTTTCCCTGGCTGACGGTGATCGAAAACGTCGAAGCGCCATTGGAAGCGCGCGGCATGTCCCCCATCGAGCGCCACAAGCGCGCCTTGCGCATCATCGATGCAGTCGGCCTGGACGGCTTTGAAAGCGCCTACCCGAAAGAACTCTCCGGCGGCATGAAGCAGCGCGTCGGTGTCGCTCGCGCGCTGGTCGTTGAGCCCGAAGTTCTGTTCATGGACGAACCGTTCTCCGCTCTCGACGTGCTCACCGCGGAAACGCTGCGCGGCGAGCTGCTCGAGCTTTGGCTCGGGCACAAAATTCCCACGCGCGCCATCTTCATCGTCACGCATAACATTGAAGAAGCCGTCGTCCTCGCCGATCGCATCATCGTGCTCGGCCGCAACCCGGCTCACATTCACGCCGATTTTTCCGTGGCCATGCCTCATCCCCGCGACCGCAAGGCTCCCCAATTCGTCGAGCTCGTCGATGCCATCTACCGCGTCCTCACCCGGCCGGACCTCGAACATGAGGTCGTGCAGGCGGCGGCCAGCGCGGAGCCCACAGCACGCCACCATCCCATCATGCTTCCTCACACTCGCCCGGGTGGCATGGCCGGCTTGCTCGAAATCCTGGCCGATCACGGCGGCCGCGTCGACCTCCATCACCTAGCCGGCGAGTTGAGTCTCGAAGTCGACGCCCTGCTTCCCACCGTTGACACCGCCGTACTTCTGGGCCTGCTGCAGCTGGAAGATGGCGACGCCATCATCACGACCGAAGGCCAGGCCTTCGCGAAGGCCGACATTCAGACGCGCAAAGCCATTTTTCGCAAGGCAGCGCTCGCCAATGTTCCCCTGCTCCGCCAGATGGAACAGTCTCTGAAAGCCAAGTCCGACCGCACGCTCCCTGATGAATTTTTCCACGATCTGATCGACGAGCATTTCAGTGAAGAGGAATCGCGCCGACAGCTCGAGACCGCCATCCAATGGGGACGCTACGCCGAAATTTTCGACTACGACGCCGCGACGGGCAAACTGACCCTCACCGAAGCGTGAGCCCATCGTGACCTCACCCAATCCGGCTGCTCCGCAGACAACACCTCTCCCACCCACCGCGATGCGGCCCGCCGGCTCGCGTTGGACGTGGGCGTTCCTGATCGACATCGCGGTTTTTCTTTTCGTGTTCGCCGGCATCTACGGAATGTACGCGATCGGTCGCACCTGGCTGGGTCCCGTCGCGCCGCACGCGGTGATTTCGCAGAGCCCCCGCGCCCTTCCTTTGTACGCCCTGTACTCCCTGATCCGAATCAGCGTGGCTTACGCGCTGAGTCTGGCGTTCGCGCTGGGGTACGGCTATCTTGCCGCCAGCTCGCGCCGCGCGGAAGTGGTTCTGGTTCCGCTGCTCGATATTTTGCAATCCATTCCGGTGCTGAGTTTTTTGCCCGGCGTGATGCTGGCGATGGTCGCGTTGTTTCCGCATCAGCAGTTGGGCGTCGAACTCGGCTCGATCTTGCTGATCTTTACGGGGCAAGTCTGGAATATCGCGTTTAGTTTCTATTCGTCGCTGAAGACCGAGCCTCGCGAGCTAAGAGAAGCCGCGCGCATCTATCGCTTTGGCCACTGGCAGAGATTCGTCGAACTGGACTTGCCGTTCTCCACCATCGGCTTGGTTTGGAATTCCATGATGTCGGTCGCCGGCGGCTGGTTCTTCCTGATGGCTTGCGAAATGTTCGTGCTTGGCGACCGCGACTTCCGGCTGCCGGGGCTCGGCTCGTTCTTGCAGACGGCCGCGGGCAACGGCGACACGCGCGCCATCCTGTGGGGCCTCGCGGCGATGATCGCCGTCATCGTGCTGCTGGACCAGTTGGTGTGGCGCCCGGTGATTGTTTGGGCGGACAAATTCAAGTTCGAACAAGTGGAAAGCGCGAGTGCCACTCCCAACACGTTGCTTCGTCTGATCGGCCGCGCTTCGTTCGTGATCCGGGCTTACCGCTTCGTCATGCACCCCATCACGGACTGGCTCACGGTGACGTTCGCGGTGGGCGCGCGCCGCGCGGCGGCGACATTCTCTGCTCCCAAGCAGGATCGCACGCGCCGCTGGCTGCTCGGCATTTTAGCGGCGGTCATTCTCGTGGGTCTGGGATTTGCCGTTTTTCACGCGGTGCGCGAACTCTCCGATCTCCGCCGCGAAGACTATGTCGCGCTTTTGCGCAGCGCCGCGTTCACGTTCTTGCGCGTCAACGCCGCGCTTCTGATTGGAGCTTTGTGGAGCGTTCCCGTGGGAGTCGCGATCGGCTCGAATCCGCGCCTCTCTCGCGTCGCGCAACCCCTGGCACAGTTGGCCGCGTCCATTCCGGCCACCGCGTTGTTTCCGGTGATTCTGCTTTTCTTGATCAAGTTGCGTGGTGGCTTGGAGATCGCCGCCATGACGCTGATGCTCCTCGGCACCCAATGGTACATCCTGTTCAATGTGATCGCTGGGGCGATGGCGATTCCCACCGACCTGAAAGAAGCCGCGCACATCTTTCGTTTCACCGAATGGAACCGGTGGCGTCACCTGGTCCTGCCGGCCATTTTTCCGTACCTGATCACCGGGATGGTTACGGCTTCCGGCGGCGCCTGGAACGCCAGCATTGTCGCGGAATATTTTCATTTTCAGGGGAGGATCGTTTCGGCTCCCGGGCTGGGAAGCACGATCAGCCGGGCCAGCGATTCCGGCCGCTTCGATGTATTGCTGGCATCGACGCTGATCATGGCGACGGTGGTTGTGTTGATCAATCGATTGTTGTGGCGGCGGTTGTACCGGCTGGCGTCTTCGCGGTTTAAGCTGGAGACGTAGCGCGGCGTCTCTTGGCGCGGGAAAGACGGAACACGCTTGAAGTTGTTTTGGTTGCCAAGCAGAGGCGCAGCGGTGCGGCGCCCCTACAAGAGGCGGGAATGCTTGGCGGGTGCGGGGGGTCGCGCTAGCTTGAGGCTGCTTGTGCGCTTGACTCGCGCGTCAATTCCCGGCTGAGATTGATGATTTGCCCGACATGGTGGTCGGCATGGGCCGCGCAATCGAGGACGATTGCGAATCGATCCTTCGCGACACTCCGCTCGGCGGCGTAATCCGCTGACCAATCGTCCGCGGATTGCCTGCGAATGGTGGCCGCGACCAGCGCAATCGCGCGATCAAATTGCCGCAGCACATCCTCCTTGGAAGGACGCCCCTGCTCTGTGAACTCGCGGTCGCGGTTGCGGACGTAGCCGGTGGCCGCGATTTGCGCGCCGATGTAGTAGTTCAGATTGCCTGTCAGGTGCAGCACCAGATGCCCGATGTCGTTGCCGTAGGCAAAGAGATTTCGCCAGAATTGCTCCTCGGAGAGCGGATCGACCCATTTGCGCAGCTTGGCGCCCACTTTTTCAAAGTAGTTCGCCAACCCCGAGTTCACGGTAGTGCAAAGGTCTGGCATGCGTCGTCGCTCCTTTCCGAACGCGGCCGCCGGATTTAGTGAGCTCCCGCAGCGCGGTCGTTCTTGTACACAACGCCTTCCTTCATCACAAAGAAGACGTGCTCGGTCTGCCGGATGTTTTCCACCGGGTTGCCGGGTACTGCGACCACGTCTGCGATCTTGTTCGCTTCCAGTGTGCCCACGCGGTCGGCGATTCCCAGCAAGGTCGCGTCGGACGATGTGCCCGCTTTCAGCGCATCGATCGGCTTCATACCCAGATCCGTCATTTGGTGAAACTCTTCCGGATTGCGCCCGTGCGGATAGACCGCGGCGTCGGTACCAAGGCCAATGTTGACTCCTTTCGCGAGCGCCTTCTGGAACGTTTGGCGAATCTGGGCGATGGCCATGCGGGCTTTCAGGGCAATCGCGGGCGGAATATACAACCCCTTGTCGAGTTGCTCCTGAAGCCCCTGCCCGGCCATGAGCGTCGGCACAAGATACGTCCCGTGTGCCTTCATCATGTCCAGTGCTTCATCGTCCAGAAACGTCCCATGCTCGATCGAATCCACGCCCGCGCGGACCGCGCGTTTCGCCGCCTCTGCGCCGTGACAATGCGTGGCCACTTTCCGCCGCAGCGCGTGCGCTTCATCGACGATCGCGTTCAGCTCTTCCTGAGTGAGTTGCGGCGTGTCCACGTCGTCGGTGGGAGACAGCACGCCGCCGCTGGCGCACGTCTTGATCACGTCGGCGCCGTATTTGTGCGCCAGGCGCACCGCATAGCGGGCTTGGTCTGCCCCGTTGATGACACCGTCCGTGGGGCCGGTCTCTCTCCCAAACAGTCCAGCGCGGAATCCGTCGGAGTCGTCGCAATGTCCGCCGGTGGCGCCGATGGCGTGCACGGAAACCAGCATCCGAGGACCGGGAACTTTGCCGTTGCGAATGGCATTGCGCAAGCCGACGTCCAGATAGTCGCGTGAGCCGACGTCGCGCACCGTGGTGATGCCGGCCATCAGCGTGATCCGCGCATTCACGCTGGCGTCCAGAGCTTGCTCGGCGATGGGCTTCTGCAGCGTATCCAGCTCGCGCTGCTTCCAGTCGTCGGAATTCATCATGGTGAGGTGGGTATGCGCGTCGATGAAGCCCGGCAGCAACGTGGCGTCGCCAAGATCAATCACTTCCGCACCGGCGGGAATGGAGACGCTCGCGCCGGCCGCGACGATCTTCCCGTCCTTCACCACCACCACTCCGGGCGTCACCAGCGCGTTGCTTTTGCCGTCAAACAGCCGCGCCGCTTTCAGGACGACCGTTTTGCTTGCGGGCTGTTGAGCCTTGCCCACACCGGGAAGCAGCACCGCGGCGCTGAAGAGCAACAGACCAAATGATTTGCGCAACATTTGTTTCTCCTTCGACGAACATGAAAACCCGGACAGACAATAGCCCGCTCCCGGGAAAAGTCAAGCTCGGGCCAGGCCCGCCGGTTCGGAAGCACCGCGCCGCGGATCAGTCCCTTGGACTCCGAACGGGCCAGAAAAGGCCCCGGGCTTCGGCAGAATTTGTTATTATTACGGTGGCGTCGCGGTCAGGTTGTTTCCTCCAGCCCTCCTCTCCAGTGGTACGCCCCAGGCCGAACCCGGCGAATGCCCCGTTCTTGAGCCTTCCGGAGTTCCTGCGTCCGATGCGGTGCGGATACTCGCACTGTCTTTTTCGGCGGCAGGAGAGGTTTTCGCCCCGCAACTCTTTGGAGTGCGGGCGGGATTAGTACCAGGTGCCCCGACCCTACTCAGCCTTCGTGATGAGCTATGTCATTCCTCGCCACCAGCAGAAAAATGCTCCCGACGCTGCGTCACGACTACATTCGCCGGCAGCGAACGATGCGCCGGCTGACCAACGTTTGCCTGGTGGCCATTCTGAGCGTTGTTGCCGCGTACGTGATTACTCGCCAGCCTGATGTGCCGTTTTCGGTTCGTCGAGGCGGTCAGCCTGCAAAATCCTCAGGCCCCTCCCCAGCGATAGCGCCGTCGCTGCCGCGCGTCCCCAGCGCCGATACTTCAGCTGGCTACAACATCCGAGGCGGTCCGTACACGGTTGCAGAAGTCCCGGACATCGTGCTCCATGACACGAAACGGGACAAAGATCTTCATGTCCGCGCTTTTTATCCCGAGCATTCCGGCAAGTACCCCGTGATTGTGTTCTCCCACGGAGCGGGCGGCTCGCAAACGTGCTGCGATGCGCTCACGCGCCACTGGGCCGGCTACGGCTACGTCACGTTCCAGCCGACGCACGACGATTCCGCCCGGCAGCGCCGGGCGACCGGAAGCGACGACGCCGGCTTTATGCAGGCGGTGCGCGAGGCGTTGAAAAACCCAGCGCTTTGGGAGAGCCGGCCGCTCGATATCTCGTTCGTCCTTGATTCGCTGCCGGACCTTGAGAAGCGGGTGCCCCAGCTTGTCGGGAAGCTGGACGTCGAGCACGTCGGTGTAGGCGGCCACTCGATGGGCTCTTACACATCGGAGGCCATCGCGGGAGCAGCCGTCGATCTACCCGGTCGGCCAGCCACCAATCTGGCTGACCCGCGCGCCAAGGCGATCCTGTGTCTCTCGCCGCAGGGACCGGGACAGTTCGGTCTGACCGACCATTCCTTCGATCGCGTGTCCCTTCCTTACCTCGGCATCACTGGCACGCTGGACAGTCTGGGGCCGATCGCCAGCCCAGCCTGGCACAAGATTCCGTTCGACCGCAGCCAGCCCGGCGACAAGTACGAAGTGCTGATCAAAGGCGCGAACCACATGTCGTTCATCACGGCCCAAACGTTGCTGCCCGGCCGCGCGGCGCAGGCGCAATCCATGTTGGACTACACGAATTCCGCGGCACTGGCGTTTTGGGACGCGTATCTGAAAAACGAGAGCGCGGCCAAGCGCTATTTGCAGTCCGACGCGCTGGCAACGTCGAGTCAGGGTGCTGCGAAGGTTGATCGCCGCTGATCCTGCGACGCGGGCGTGCTAGACTTGGGCGCAGGCGTCATATTTCAGACGCTTTCTTAGGGAACCGAACGCTGTTTTCGAATGGTTCGCCGGGCTTAAGCCCGGCGCCTGCATGGCCGGTGCCAAGGCGGGTGCCGCGGCGAGTTGCGCGGCGGCTTCCGGGGTGGTTTTGAACGAGGTGCAACGATCTCGTGTTCCGGTCCAGCCAAATCGACCCTGCGCTGCTGAGCGCGTATACCTCGCAGACCGGGCAATCCCTCGCCTCGCTCATCGCGGATCGGCCCGTATTTCTGGTGTTCTTGCGGCACTTTGGGTGCACCTTCTGCCGCGAGGCGGTGGCCGAACTCGCCGAAAAGCGTAGCGCCATCGAAGCCCAAGGGGCGCCGCTGGCCTTCGTCCACCTGGGCACGGAAGAGAAGGCGAGATGGTTCTTCAAGCCGTACGGCCTGCTCGACGTTCCGCGTTTCAGCGACCCTCAGGGGAACCTGTACCAGGCATTCGGCTTGGTGCGCGCCGAACTGCGTCAATACCTCAATAGCGAGAACATTATGCGGATGTTCGGCGCATGGATGCGGGGGCACTTCGTAGGCTTCCCTGCCGGCGATGTGGAACGTATGCCAGGCGCGTTCCTGCTGCAGCAAGGCGAAATCCGCAAAGCCTTTCGCCACAAACTGGTCTCCGACCGTCCAGACTATCTGGCGCTGGCCACACCAAGCTGAAGCGCGTTCGCGCCAAGCTCGCCAATTTCAACGCCATCCACAAGCCAGTACTTCGGTGCTATTGACCACTCGTATGCCCACCCCGAGACTTGGATCAGTATGGCCCGCTACTCCCTATTTCTCGGGCGCAGGGTCGAGGTGCATTACCGCGCCGGGGATATCCTTTTGCCGGCTTCAGGTACGTTTGTAGCGGATTCCGGCCGCTCGATCTTTCTGGAACAGCGCCTGACCCAGCACGGCCAGCAGAAGAATTTTCGCTGGGAGATCCCGTATCAATACATCGTGCGTCTGGAAGAGGCCAAGGACGCGCCCCCCGCCGACGGCAAGAGCGATACCCCGGTACCCAAGGCCTCGAGCCGCGTAAAGTCCGCACCATCGCGACAGGACGCCGCCGAGCTTCGCAGCCCCCCGGTGGCCGGTGCCAGCGCTTCTGGTGATGCCTCGCCCATTCTTCCCTTGGGCCGCCCTCCTAAGACCGCCTGATCCTATTCCCTGAGTTTTCCTAAGTGGACTGGCACGACGCGCCGGGCAGATTCAGCTACAATCGACGCCTCGCAGCCCGGCTGCGCTAGCCAGATATCTCGCCAATCACAGGAGGCGTCCGTGGCATCCGCTGTCGACTCCAAAGCAAGAATCGGATTGATAGGTCTCGGCCTGATGGGGCGTCCTATGGGCATGAATCTGTTGAAGGCGGGCTATCCGCTGACAGTGTGGAATCGGACCGCATCCCGCGCGGATGAACTTGTTGCGGCGGGCGCAACCCTGGCCAAATCGCCGAAGGAAGCGGCGGCCGCTGCTGACGTGCTGCTGACCATGGTCAGCGATCCCCCTGCGCTGGAAAGTGTTCTCTGGGGCGCGGACGGCATGGACGGCGGCGCACTAGCGGGGCTGAAGTCGGGGAGCATTTACATCGACTCCAGCACCGTGTCGCCGAACCTGGCGCGAAAGATCGCAGCGGCTTGCGCGGAGCGGGGAGTGCGCTTTCTGGACGCTCCGGTGACCGGTGGCGACTGGGGCGCGAAGAAAGGCGAACTCGTTTTCATGATTGGGGGAGAAGCGGAAACGTTGAAAGCCGTCGAGCCGATCTTGGGGGTGATGGGGAAGAAGTGGTTCCACCTGGGTCCTAACGGGGCGGGTCAGACGATCAAGCTGGCGATGAACTTGATTCTTGCGCTGCAGGTGGACGCGCTGGCGGAAGCGCTGGCGCTGGTCACGCGCGCGGGACTTAAGGGCGAAAGCCTTGTGGAGGTGATGCAATCCAGCATGGCGCGCTCCGGCGTTCTGGATGTAAAGGCGCCGAACTTGCTCAAAGGAGAGTACACACCGAGCTTTCCGCTGCGCTTGATGCACAAAGATCTGAGCCTGGCGCTGGATCTTGGCAACCAAATAGGCGTGGCCCTGCCGGCCACCGCGGCGGCGCGAGAAACCTACAACTACGTCAACGGGGCCGCCAAGGAAGATTTTGACTACTCCGCGGTGATGAAGTTTTGGAAGCACTGATTCCGTCCGATAAGCACTGATTCCGTCCGATAAGCCCCAACTGCGTCTTCGACGCGTCACTGGTGCCAGAAATTTGTCCAGAGTTCCCCGCTTTTGCAAATCTGATTCAGGATTCGATTCGGCAAGCTAAGGCCGATATGCGACTGGCGCTTCGTGCCCGACGATAAGCATGGCTCCGGTACTGGCGATCACTGGTCTGGTGGCAAGGGCCTG
>Ga0187819_10000171_pt1 | contig 30433 bp, 24 predicted proteins | sample NC_wetland_sal_i_15_FD_132411 | JGI IMG/M metagenome (GOLD analysis project Ga0187819, IMG submission 132411) | Wetland sediment microbial communities from Neuse River Estuary, North Carolina, USA - SO4_4 | ecosystem: Environmental > Aquatic > Freshwater > Wetlands > Sediment | place: USA... | reverse complement strand
CGAGCGGGATGTCCCAGCCCTCAGGGGCTAAAGCCCGCATTTTTATCGGCCCTTAACGGCACGGCTGGAAGCCGTGCCCTACCCAACCCATTCATGGAACAAGTTTTAGAGCTGGATGATCCCGCGGCGCACTCCGATGGCAACAGCCTGGGTGCGGTCGGTTGCTCCCAGTTTTTCCATAATGTGCTTGATGTGCACTTTAACGGTCTCCTCCGTAATGAAAAGCTTGTCGGCTATATCGCGATTCCGGTTGCCACCGGCGATCTGCTTCAGGACCTCGATCTCGCGCCCAGTGAGGGCCTCGTCGCTGTAATGCTCAGCCAGGTGAGCAGCGATCTCCGCCGGAATCCGCTTTTTGCCTGCATGTACCTGGCGGATCACTTCCACGAGTTCCTTCGGTGGCATGCTCTTGAGTACGTATGCGCGGGCGCCAGCTTCGAGAGCACGCTGGATCTCTGCGTCACCTGCAAAGGTCGTGAGAATAATGACACGAGCTTCAGGAAACTCCGACCGTATGGCCATCATCGCATCGATGCCGCTCATATCGGGAAGCCGCAGATCCATGAGCGTTACGTCGGGTGTATGCTCGCGAAACCGCTGTAAGGCCTGCCTCCCATTGGACGCCTCCGCCGCCAGAACCATGTCCGGCTGATTTTGAATGACCGTGGCAACCCCCTCGTGCAGCAGAGGATGATCATCAACGCTGAAAACCCGAATCGTAGAGAGTGTGCTCATTTATCCACCTCGCTTCATAGCCGCTGGCTCGGTTCGTTCTGTTTTCGCCGGTACAGCCGTCTAAACCACCCGGATGCTGCAGTAGAAGGATAAGATTCGAAAGCAATACCACTTGGGACACGAAGCTCAATTTCCGTTCCCCCTTGAGTGCGGCTCAAAACCCTGAATTTTGCGCCAATTCGCTTCGCCCGCTCGCGCATCCCCGGAAGTCCCCAGTGCCCGCCGTGTCCCGACTGTAGGACGAGCGGGTCAATCCCGCAGCCGTCGTCCCTGACAAGAACGCGCAACTGGCTGGCAGCATACTCCAGTTCTACGTCGATACTGGTCGCCCGCGAATGGCGAAACGCATTCACCAGCGCCTCCCGGCCGATGCTGTAGACATCGTCCCGGACGGTTGTACGCAAGGCCAGGGGTGGTCCCTCTACCACGATGCGAAAATCAATCCCTTGTTCGTTACCCAACTCCTCCGGGATTCGCGAGAACGAACTTTCCAGATCATGGGCGTCCTCGACAGATGACCGCAATCCTCGAAGCGTATTTCGGCCTTCTTCTACGACTTGCCCAATCAATTGCAATACACGATTCAGGGCCGGCCGGGCAGGTGAGTCTTCAGGCAATTGGTCTACCGCAACGTGCAGTTGCATGGATGCACTGAGTACACCCTGCAACAAGGTGTCGTGCAATTCCTGCGCCACCCGCGTGCGTTCGGCGAGCCGTTCTTCAAAGCGGACATTGAGCTTGCTGTTGGCCTGATGAAGCCGCAGACGATAGAAGCCAAATATCGCGAGTGCGACCGCGATTACACATACGAAGGGGAACCACCATCTCTGCCAGATTGCCGGTTCGCCGTGGGTCACGGCAAAAGTCACGACGCCTGCGGTTGGCAGTACGCGGGTTGTGAGCGGCGGCTGAAAATCGGCCCCCACAAGAAGCGCCGCATAATCTGTTCCGGGGTGGGTGTAGTTGCTCCATTCCGAATCCGGCTGAATCTTCGTGAAAGGCCGGTTCGTGAACGGCTGTATCCACCACTGCTCCGTCTGGTCCCTGGCGTATAGAACGATCTGCTGCCCAGGCTGGGCGCCGATGACACGCCCTTTGATCGTGCTCACCTTCTCGGGATTGCCTGCACCTGCTACGGGGACACTGGTAAATTCGATCCTGGGACTAGCGGAACCAGTGCCGGCCCCCGACGATTGATAACCGGCGAGCTGGGTCGATATTCCTAGCAGCAGGATGATGCCAAGAAGGTGAATCACCGACGCGGAAGTACGAAAAGACATGATGCGCGGCAAACAGCGCCGTCGAGCCGTACCGGATGCCGGAATTGAGAAGCCGCCGTTGATACTGTCCTCCGATCAGAAGCTGAAACGCGCGCCGAACTGGCCCACGCGAGCTACCGGAAGGCCGTTGAGGTCCTGCGGAAGGACCTCGCCAAAACCCGCGGTGCCGATTTGCGTGTTGGGGCCAGTGAACCCATGGCGGTTGAATACGTTAAACAGCGCCCGCGTGGGAGGCGCGCTCAAACCAACAGGAATGCACGACTCAGGGCTCGGTAACACCTCACGCCTCTCGCACTGCATTCCTGCTCCCCTAAACTACGGAATCGCCCTCTACTTGCGCGAGTACACGCGAACGTAGTCCACCAGCATGCGCTGAGGAAAGACAGTAGAGTCGTCCGGGCCGCCCGGCAAATTGCCGCCGCCGGCGAGACTTAACAGGACAAAGAACGCATGGTCGTACACCCAGCGTTTGCCCGCCGGGAGAAACCGACCAGGTTAAGACGTCGCGCTGTCGAGAACTGCGCCACCGCCAAAGATTGGCGCACTTCTCGACCATTCGATTCCTCCGGATGTGCTCTTCTTGCGATTGCCTCGCTTGTGCAGCGCGCGCACGGCGTTCGACGTTGCAGCTCGTCGATCACATTACGTCTTTCCTGACATTCATAGTTTTTCTGAAACACCGCATTAGCGCATCACGAGATGCAGTGTTTTTTTGTTACCACAGAAGGTTTGTAGGTGCATAACACTTTCGGGGTACTTCGTCGATCTCCCATGATCCTTTGTCCGATTGGCTGCCTAAAAGTGTGGGCTACCCCGAACGATCACGATGACCGAAAAGCTTTTCGTCAGGTCCTGCGCCTCCTGGACACCGACCATGACGGCGTCCTCACGACCACGGAGAAGGAGCAAGCGGCAATTGTCATCTACGGACACGGCTGGGGTGCTTCGGAGACAGTCTCGTTAGCCCGAAGGTTGGGGCAGAAGGGTATCCCGGTACTGCTCACCATCCAAGTGGATAGTCTTAGATCTGGATGATCCCACTCCGATTGTGACCGTTCTGGGGTGCTATCGCCGACGCCGAATCTTTGCATAACGTGCTTGATGTGGACCTTTAAAGTCCCTTCGGTGATGAAAGTTTTGGCGATGTCACGGTTACGGTTGCCGCATTAATAACCAATGCCACTACTGCGGTCGACACGGGATCTTCAACTTCCGAATCCTATACGTCAAGGTCGTACGTTTCATCCCCAGCCGGGCCGCCGCGCCGTTCGGTCCCCCAATGACCCAGTTAGATTCCCGGATAGCCCGGAGGACGTGTTCGCGTTCCACCTCTTCGAGAGTATTCAACTTTGAGCTTGGACTCGGAACGCTTGCTTCTTTTAGTTCGGCGAGTGGAGGCCGGAGGCTACTCCCGGGCGACAGGATCACCGCCCGCTCAATGAAGTTTTGCAATTCGCGCACGTTGCCTGGCCACGGATAGCTTGCAAAAACCTCCATCGCGCGGGAAGGAATCGTTTCAATGCGCCGGTTCATTCGCGAGGAGTACTTGTCCACGTAATGGCGCACCAGGAGCGGTATGTCTTGGCGACGGTCCCGCAAAGGAGGGACGAGTAGAGGGAAGACGTGCAACCGGTAAAACAAGTCGCTTCTAAACTTGCCCTCTTCGACCATTTGTTTCAAGTCCCGGTGAGTGGCGGCGATGACGCGCACGTCCACTTGCTGCGTGCGCGTGCTACCCAACCTTTCAAATTCTTGTTCCTGCAAAACCCGCAACAATTTGGACTGCAATTCGAGTGGAATGTCGCCCACTTCGTCCAGAAAGAGTGTGCCCTTGTCCGCCAGTTCGAATCGTCCTGCCTTTCGCATGATGGCACCGGTGAATGCGCCCTTCTCGTGCCCAAAAAGCTCACTCTCCAGCAGGCCGGAGGGGATGGCAGCACAACTCAGCTTGATAAACGGTCGATCACGCCGGGCGCTCATATTGTGAATGGCACGGGCGATGAGTTCTTTTCCGGTACCCGTCTCCCCCTGTATCAAGACACCGGAATCGGTCGGCGCCACGACTTCGACCTCCCGGAGCACGCGCCGTAGTGCCGCACTTCTTCCCACGATCTCCTCGAAATTCGGCTCGCTGCGCACCTCATCCTCGAGGCGCACGCTCTCTTCGCCAAAATTGTCCTTCAGTTTTCGTAGTTCCCCATTTGCAAGTGCGTTCTCGATTGCCAGCGCTATCAGGTTCGACACTTGCGTCAAAAAATCCATTTCGTCCTGGGTGTAGTTTGTCTCCTCGCGCTTGCCGAGCACCAGAACGCCCAAGACGCGGTCCCGGCTCACGAGTGGCACAGCGCAGGTGTTCTTGAAGCCCGCCGCCCATTTCGGGTCGCGTTTCCAATCCGTAACGGAAAGAGGCTGTCGCTGATAGACGCGCCAGGGCGTCATTTCCTCCATCGCGACATCGGGCGGGGCGAACTCCCCCGCTCCGGTGGAACGCCAGAGCACCTTGCTGATTCCTTCTTTGAAAATGATGACATCCAAGAAGTCGAAATCGAGCAGCGGGTGCAGAAGCGCCGCTAGACTCCGCGACAGCTTATCTGGTCCCGCGGATGCAAGGGACAGGGCAAGGTACGATAGTGCTTCGTAGCGTTTTGCCAGGATTTCGGAGCCCACCCGACGCTGCTCCGATCGTATCTGCGGTAGGGTGCTCATGAAAGATGTCTGCGGTGTCAGTCCAAACTGAGCGACGCTCATTTTGCATTCCTCGCGATCTGGGGGACGAACGGTGCTAGCAAACAATTGGCGACCGACGACCCGGCATGTTGTGTAATTGTTACTGCTGTATGATGTAGGTTCTGCGGAAGGAGTACATCACGTCATTGAGGGTTTTTTTGCTACTCCGAATGGCTCATGCCCAGATACCACCATCGTGTTAGGACTGCTCACCAGTCCTCGTGATGCCCCTCCCTCTGCTCTCAGAGCGGCAGAACCTAGCTGGCAACCTGCAGCAACGAAGTGAGCAAGTTGCTCGCGCCGTTCCACAGGATCTGCACACCGATACACACCAAGAGGAACGAGGAGAGCCTTAGAATTACGTTCATCCCAGTCGGGCCCATGATGCCCGCCAGCCGATCTGCGAAGGCGTAGCAGAGATAAATAGTTACTGCCACAAACGCAGAGCCAATAGCCGCCGCGAGAATCGCCAGGAGGTTTGCTCCGAGATGATGCGGTTCATTTGCGCCCAAGGTGATCGCGACCGAGATTGAGCCCGGCCCGACCGTCAAGGGCAGCGTTAGCGGGTAAAACGCATCACTTAGAACATTGGTGCAGTTGACCCTGCGCCCGACCTCACCTCGATCATTCCCGTCTTTCTGCTTTAGCATCGCCCAGCCCGTCGAAATCACGATCAGCCCACCACCCACCTGCACTACCGGGAGGGAAATACCAAAGAATGAGAGTACGTGCGATCCGATAGTGAAGGACGCGACCAGCAGCGTGAAACTGTTTACCGCGATGCGGCGGGCCAACAGTCTTCGCGTCTGCGCCGTGTAATCTCTCGTGAGCGACAGAAAGACCGGACTCCCTCCGATTGGATCAACGATCGGAAAAAGTGCGCTCACGACTAGGAGAATACTCTTCGCAGCTTGAATCACGGGACCGACCTTCCCTTGTTACTTTCCAGATCTCGGAGCGTATCGCTGGTTAGGGCCCAAGGTTCCGTGACTGCAGTGGAAGGCTATTGGGGATCTGCCAGCCTCCACCAAGTGCCTTGTAAAGTTGTACCAGGCTTTGGTATTCGTTGCCTCGAGCTTGGGCGAGAGTAAGCTCGGCGCTAAAAAGCGATCGCTGCCCATCGAGGACCTCGAGGTAGGTGGTGATGCCTCCCCGGTAGCGTACGAGTGAGGTGTCGACCGTATCCTGCAAATCCTTGACCGTTGTCTCCTGCGCGACGCGGACTTGATGAAGCTTCTGATAACCGATCAGCGCATCGGAGACATCGCGAAACGCCAACTGAATGGTCTGCTTGTAAGCAATCAATTCCTGACGATATTCCGACTTAGCCAGTTTCAGATTCCCGCTCAAGGCGCCACCGGTGAAAATGGGTTGTGAGACCTGGGCGCCGTAGGACCAGATTCCAATTTGTGAACTCATGGCGCTAGAGAACACACTGCTCCGACCGAACGCGCCACCCCCAGCACCCGTGAGGGAAATCTGGGGAAAGAACGCAGCTCTGGCGACGCCGATCTCGGCGTTCGAAGCGATCAGTTCTTGCTCGACTTGACGAATGTCCGGCCGGCGTTCGAGCAACGCCGAGGGCATGCCCGGCGGCACCTCCGGAGGAAGCAGTTGCTCGACCAGCGGTCGCCCACGCCGCACACCGTCGGGATAATGGCCCAGCAGAATACTGATCGCGTCTTCCTCTTGACCGATCTGTCTTTCAAGGTCGGGGATCTGCGCATTGGCGGTGTCCAGCACCTGCTGAGCCTGAAGCACATCCAGCTTGGTGGCAACTCCGTGGTCGAGCCGCAACTGGGTCAGCTTGACGGAATCCACCTGCGTCTTCACCGTGTCGCGCGTGATTTGGAGTTCGAGATCGAGCTGCAGTAGCGTGAAGTAGTCACTCGCCATATCGCTGACGAGAGTGAGTACAACGGTATTCCGCGCATCCTCGGTAGCCAGGAGTTGGGCGCGCGCGGCCTGAGTCGCGCGTCGCAGGCGACCGAAGAGATCCAACTGGAATGCTGCGTCCGCTGTCAGAGTCAGAAAGTTATACTTCGTTTGGAAGGTATTTTCTTTTCCACCGTTGAAATTGTCGCCGGCTTGCACTTGCGGAAACAGACTGGATCGAGTGACAGTGACCTGAGCGCGCGCAGCGGCGATCCGCTCCGTCGCCAGTTGCAGGTCGTAATTCTCCTTCAGGGCGGTGCGGATGAGCTCTTGCAGTTGCGGATCCTGGAAGACTTGCCACCAGGGAAGGTCTGCAAAGGAAGCCGTTTGGGCCTGGGCCTGTGGGTTTTCCCCAAGATCACGGTACGCGCTTGGGGTTTGAACAACCGGCCGACGGTAATTTGGGCCAACCATGCACCCGGCCATTAAGATTGAGGCCGAGATCGCGCACATCAACAGCATTAGGCGTTTCATGACCATCTCCGCTGCTCGTCCCTCGTGTCCATACGGCAGTCGACCATTTCAGTCACCCTCCGCCGGCGCCGGTGCAGGCGTTCCTGGCAGCGCGGTAGAAGCCCGCTCCGTGCCCGCGCCTGACCATTTCTCCACCAGGAAGAAGATCGCAGGCACGAAGAAGATTCCGATCAGGCTGGCGGCCATCATCCCGCCGATCACCGTAGTGCCCATGATTTGGCGGGCAACCGACCCGGCTCCGGTTGCCGTCCACAGCGGAACGCAGCCGAGGATGAACGCGAAAGACGTCATCAGAATCGGCCGCAAACGAAGCCGGGCTCCTTCCAGCGCGGCATCTGCCAACGGCTTTCCTTTCTCGTATTCATCCTTGGCGAACTCGACGATCAAAATTGCGTTCTTCGCCGCTAGACCGATGAGCATGATCAGCCCGATTTGCGAGTAGACATCGCTCTCCATCTGGACCATATAGGGCGGCAGGAAAACGCCGAGCAGCACGCGGCGCAGCCAGAGGATTCCAAAGGCTCCAAAGATCGCCACGGGCGTGCTCAGCAGCACGCTGAAGGGCAGCGACCAGCTTTCATACAGAGCTGCCAGAATCAGGAAGACGAAGAACAGGGAGAGTCCGAAAATCGCCGCAGGGGGCACTCCCTGGCGCGCTTTCTGCTCTTGAAACGACATACCTGAATAGTCGAAGCCCATCTCGCGCGGCATCGTCTGTGTGAACACATCCTCGAGGGCGGCAGTGGCCTGGTCCGCGCTGAAGCCCGGCGCAGCGCTCCCATTGATCTGTGCGGAACGATATTCGTTGAAGCGCAAAGTAAATTCCGGCCCAAGGCGCGGCTTGACTGTTGTCAGTGTGGAGAGGGGGACACTCTCTCCCTTGTTGTTGCGAACATAGAACTGCCCGACGTTTTCCGCTTTGGCGCGGTCTTCGCCTTCCGCTTCGATATAGACCTGCCACTGGCGGCCAAAGCGATTGAAATAGTTGATGAAATAGCCGCCCATGAAGGCTTGAATCGTGCGGTAGACATCGTTAAGGGTCACACCTTGCTTCAGCACTTTGTCGCGGTTTACTTCTACAAACTCTTGCGGCACACTCGCCAGGAAAGTGGTGCTCAGGCTGGCAATTTCGGGCCGCTTCCTGGCGGCATCAAGAAAAGTGCGGAGATTCTTGGCGAGGAACTGAATATCGCCGCCCGAACGGTCTTCGAGCATGAACGTAAACCCGCCCGCAGTGCCGACACCGGGAATGGCGGGCGGGGAGAAAGCGAAAGCGACGGCCGCAGGCAACCGGCTCAACTTCTGGTTCAGGTTTGCCTTGAACGATTGAAATTGCTCGGCTCTCGTTTTGCGCTGGTCCCAAGGCTTGAGGGTCACAAAAAAAGTCGAGTTGTAACTGGTGCGAACAAAACTGAGCAAACTGAAGCCGACGAAGCCGGTAACTTGCTGAACCCCCGGCGTATTCATCAGGATTTTTTCCACATCAGCCGATACCGCCGTCGTGCGTTCGAGCGATGCGCCATTGGGCAGCTGCACATTGACGTAGGCGTAACCTTGATCTTCGTCGGGAAGGAAGCTCGACGGGATTCGGTTGGCAAAAAAGAAACCCGCTATGCCGAAGACCGCCAGCATCACGACCACGACAACAGTCTTTTGGACCAAGACTGCGCTCCACCTTACGTAGCCCTCCGTGGCTCGCTCAAATACGCGGTTAAACCAATCGAAAAATCTCCTCAGGAGTCCATGGCTCTCGGTCCGTGGCTTGAGCAGGAGCGCCGCGAGCGCCGGGCTTAGGGTGAGCGCATTGAACGCGGAAAGCAGAACAGAGATCGCGATCGTGACCGCAAATTGCTGGTAGAGTTTGCCGGTAATTCCGGGAATAAAGGCGGTCGGCACGAATACGGCCGAGAGAACTAGCGCGATGCCAACCACGGGGCCCGACAGTTCTTCCATTGCCTTCAACGCCGCGGCCTTCGGCGTCATGCCCTCCTCGATGTGACGCTCCACACCTTCGACCACGACGATGGCGTCATCGACCACGAGACCGATCGCCAGCACTAAGCCGAAGAGAGAAAGCGTGTTGATGGAAAAACCGAACAACGGGAAGAATACAAACGTGCCCACCAGCGAGACCGGCACGGCAAGCAGGGGAATCAGCGTGGCGCGCCAGCTCTGCAAGAAGATGAAAACAACCAGGATCACGAGCGCGAGGGCGATCAGCAGCGTTACGACAATTTCCTTCATGCCCTCCGTGACCGATCGCGTCGTATCCAGCGCGGTGACATAATCCAGGTCTTCCGGAAAGCGCTCTTTCATCTTGGCCATCAGCTTATTGACGGCGGCGGCGGCCTCGACCGCGTTCGATCCCGGCAGTTGGTAGGTGGCAATAACGGCGCTCGGCTTTCCGTTATAGCGTCCAGCGGAGCTATAGTCCTGCGAACCCAGCTCCAATCGAGCGACATCGCGGACCCGGACGGTTCCCCCGTCGGGGGTCTCGCGAACGACGATCTGTCCGAATTCTTCCGGGGAGATGAGCCGGCCCTGCGCCAGCACCGTATAAGTAAATTCCTGGCCCTTGGGCGCCGGTTCGCCCCCTGCTTTCCCAGCCGGGTTCACGGTGTTTTGCGCTTGAATGGCGCTGATGATTTCCGGGACAGTGATGCCCAACTTGGCCAACGTATCGGGCTTTACCCACAACCGCATCGCGTATTGGCCAGAGCCGAAAACCTGAACGTTACCGATGCCTGGCGAACGCAGAATGGGGTCAACAAGATTGATGTAGGCATAGTTCGCCAAAAAGGTCGCGTCATATGTTCCATGGGGCGAGTACACGGCAATCAACGTGAGGGGAGCGGTTACGGACTTTCGAACGGTCACTCCGTAATTGGTCACGTCCACGGGCAGCTGAGAAGCCGCCAGGGTTTCACGGCTTTGCGTGAGAATGTAATCGGTGTTCGGATCGGTTTTTGCGTCGAAATCTACGATCAGGCTGGTGGTGTTGTTGCCCGTGGCATTCAGCGAATACATGTAGTTCATGTTGTCCACGCCGCTCATCTGCTGCTCGATGGGAGTGGCAACCGCCTGCTCCAGGGTTTGCGCGTCCGCCCCGATGTAGGTGGCCAGAATTTGAACTTCCGGCGGAGCGATCTTGGGAAACTGCGCGACCGGCAAACTCAGAATGGTGAGGCCGCCCACCAGCACGAGGACGATCGAGATCACCATGGCGACAATGGGACGGTTGATAAAAAACTTTGACATGGGATTGCCTCTACTTGGCTTCCAAGGCGAATGGCTTGGGGTTCACCTGCATGCCCGGACGCACTTTCTGCACGCCCTCGGCGACCACTCGTTCGCCCGGCTTCAGTCCGTCCGCAATAATCCACTGGGTGCCGACACGGTCGCCGACCTGGACCGTTCGGATGCTCACTTTGTTGCCGCTATCCAACGCCGCGACTTGATAGCCGCCTTGTAGTTCTGAGACTGCGCGCTGCGGCACGAGCAACGCGTCCGGCTGCACTCGGATCACGGCGCGAACTTTGGCGTACCCGCCCGGACGCAGAATGTTTCCAGGGTTGGGAAATAGTCCGGCGATCCGAATTGCCCCAGTACTCTCATTTACCTGGCGGTCCGCAAAGTAGAATGTGCCCTCGTGCGCATAGGTTGAGCCGTCGGCCAAAATCAGTTCGAGGTGCAGATTCTTATCTGCCTCCAGCCGGCTGGTATCTGTCGGGTAGCGTTTTCTCCATGCAAGGTACTGGGGTTCACCCACGGTGAAATAAACCTTGATGGGATCGACGGTGGACACGGAGGTCACGGGCTCGCTGCTTAAATTAACCAGCGCACCCACCTGAAGCTGGGCCTGGCCGGCGATGCCGTCGATGGGCGCTACGAGGCGGGTAAAATTGAGGTTGATCTTGGCCGTTTCAACGGCAGCCTCGTCCGTTTTGATCAGAGCCTGGGCTGTCTGCACTGTGGCCTTGGCGGCCAAATTGTTCTGAACCGAATTGTCGAGATCCTGCTGGCTCGCCGCCTGCACCTTGGCCAGCGGGGTGTATTTTTCCACGTCAAGCTGGGTTCTGCGTTGAACCGCTTCTGCGCTCGCCAGCTGCGCTTTGGCCTGTGCTAACTGCCCTTGAGCCTGGTCGAGAGCCGCCTGAAAGGGCCGCGGGTCGATCTCGAACAGTAGCTGCCCCCTCTTGACGAATGCCCCTTCCTGGTAGCCTTGGCGCTGCAGGTAGCCTGTGACCTGTGCCCTGACGTCGGCATTTGTGAATCCGTCGAGCGTGCCGATCCACTCGCCAAAAATCGGAACATCCTTCTGCTCAACCTGCACGACCTCGACCTCCGGCGGAGCGCTCGCATGGGCTCCCGCCACGTGGCTTGGGCGTACCGCTCCAATAATCAGGCCAATGACTAGCAAGCAAAACGCTCCGCCTATCCAGAACTTGTATTTCCAAAGCGTGTTCATCTTTTTCCTCGGCAGCGTGCCTTCACGCTAGTAAAGAGAAGTTAGGTTTCCCCGCGCTTCATCGAGCCGGCCCCGGCGACCAACAACACATGAGAGGAGCTTGGTCGCAAGGGCTCTGTCCGAGATCTGGCAATTTGACTCTCCCAGGGCGCAATCCTGTGTGTCTTGGACCTACCCCACACGTGGGTCGGCCTGTGTCGAACACCTTGCGCTACTCCTGTACAGGACACATCACTAAATGCAGTGTTTTTTGGCTACCCCGGAAGGTGGGCGAAGGAATAACACGTTCGTGGTATCGGAAACAACCGGCCTGCGGAAGAAGAAGCGGGATTTTTCGAGGGAAGTAGTGCAGGCAATCGGGGCCGGATCCGGTACGTTCGCCTATCCGCTAGTGACAGCCCCGCTGAACAATCTCGCAAACAGCTTGACCAGCGGAGCGCGACAGGACGCAATGCGCTATGATACTTACCCAAACTCGGGAACAAGAGAATCGGCAACTATCGTCGTGAGCGAGCTATGCCGGAGTCGAAACCCTCATTGGCGAAGATCCCACCCGCGATTCAGCGCCACGGTCTTGCGGTTTTGTCCGTCGCGATTGCTCTCGGGATCGCCCTTATCCTGGCACGCTACCACTTCCGCGGCGTGGAATTCCCGCTCCTTCTGGTCATCCAAGAGAGGAATCGGGCCACCTTGAATTCGTGGGGGCGGTGATGGACATCACCGAGCGCAAGCGAGCGGAAGCGAAGTTCCGAGGGTTGCTGGAGACGGCTCCGGACGCGATGGTTGTGGTGAATCGAACGGGCAAGATTGTATTGGTGAATGCCCAGGTAGAGAGGTTGTTCGGGTACCAGCGGGAGGAGTTGTTGGAACGAGAGATCGAAGTGCTGATACCGGGGCGCTTCCGGAGTCAGCACCCGGGGCACCGGGGCGGGTTTTTTTCTGAGCCTAGGGTGCGTCCCATGGGGGCGGGTTTGGAACTATACGGGTTGCACAAGGACGGGCACGAATTTCCGGTGGAGATCAGCCTGAGTCCGCTGGAGACCGAAGAAGGCATGCTGGTCTCAAGCGCTATCCGCGACATCACTGAGCGCAAGCGGGCGGAAGAGGCGTTGCGGCGGAGTGAGCAGCGCCTGCGCGACGTGATCGAAACCATTCCCGCGATGGCATGGACCACGCACCCCGACGGGAAAAGAGATTTCGCGAATCAGCGTTGGCAGGAATATACGGGGATCTCGGCGCATGACACATCAGGTGCCGGCTGGCAGGCGGCGCTTCACCCCGCAGACATTCTCACGCACATGGAAAAATGCGAGGCGTCGCTGGCTTCGGGTGAGCCCTTCGAAAATGAAGCACGCGTGCGCAGAGCTTCGGATGGACAATACCGCTGGTTCCTGCATCGCGCCGTGGCGCTGCGTGACGAGCGCGGAGAGATTGCGAAGTGGTACGGAACGGCCAGCGATATTGAGGACCTGAAGCAGGCGGAAGCGAAGCTTCGCCAGGACGAAGAAGAACTTCGACGCATCACCGACGCCATACCGCTGTCGATCTACGTTTTGAATCCCGATGGTCGTTTTATCCATGCGAATCGAGTGGCACTCGATTACGTCGGCTTGACCTCGGATGATGTTGTACAGGACAACTTTCGCGAGCGCGTTTTCCATCCCGAGGACGTCGAGCGACTTCGCCAATCACGGCAGGAGTCGCTTGCCTCCAACGTTCCGTTTGAAAACGAACAACGCGCTCTCGGAAAGGACGGCAAGTATCGCTGGTTCCTGGTCCGCTATAGCCCTCTGTTGGACGAAGACGGGAAGGTTATTCGCTGGTATGCGACCGCGACCGACATTGATGATCGCAAACGGTCGGAGGAGAGGACGCGAAACGAGAACCTTGCCCTCCGCGAGGAAGTCGACAAGGCATTCATGTTCGAGGAAATCGTGGGGAACTCACAGGTCCTGCAGTCCGTCCTTGCGCGTGTTACCAAGGTCGCGCCCACCGATTCCACCGTTCTCTTAACCGGTGAAACGGGCACGGGCAAAGAGCTTATTGCTCGTGCTATCCACAAGCGGTCCCAGCGCTCTTCCAGAGCATTCGTGAATGTGAATTGTGCGGCCATCCCCACATCGTTGATCGCCTCCGAGTTGTTCGGCCACGAGAGGGGAGCCTTCACCGGAGCGCTACAGCGACGCTTGGGTCGGTTTGAGCTTGCGGAGGGGGGAACAATCTTCTTGGATGAGGTTGGCGAGCTCCCAATGGACACTCAGGTCGCCCTTCTGCGCGTTTTGCAGGAGCGGGAGTTTGAACGAGTTGGGGGAAACCAATCTATCCACACGGACGTGCGGGTGATTGGGGCGACCAATCGCGACTTGCCAACGGCTATTGCTTCCGGTGGCTTTAGACGTGACCTGTTTTATCGGTTGAATGTAGTCCCCATCGAGATTCCGCCCCTTCGCGAACGCAAGGACGACATCCCTTTGTTGATCGAGTACTTCATTGACCGCTACGCGAGAAAAGCCGGGAAGAAAATACGGACTATCGAGAAGAAGACCTTGGAACTGTTGCAGTTGTATTCTTGGCCGGGAAATATCCGCGAACTACAGAACGTCATCGAGCGGTCAGTCGTCGTCTGCGAAACGGAGATCTTCTCAGTGGACGAAAGTTGGCTCTCCCGGCAGCCATCTCAGTCCGATTCGGCAACGCGCCCGCTTTCGGAAAGGATTGCGGCCCAAGAGAAAGAAATCATTGAGGCAGCCCTGGCTGAAAGCAAAGGCAGGGTATCTGGCCCGTCAGGCGCCGCAGCCAAACTTGGCATTCCGCAATCAACGCTGGATTCCAAGATCAAGTCGCTGAAGATCAACAAACAGCAGTTCAGAAACTAGCTGCCGGAACTCCCCGCCTCTGGGGCCAGCAATTTTCCAGGATTTCGTAAATTTCCAGAATCTCGTGATCCACAGCCTTGTCAATTTTCATTCGTTTCAGTGCTTTAGAGTTGGCAATCGCTTTGCACTAGTAGTCGCGGAACCAAAGACAAAAATGACATTGAGAATTCAAAGATCGTCGAAAGAAGAGTCCGTCGTCCTCAGCCTGACTGGTCGAATCGAGGCCAAAGAAGTGGCAGAGCTGCGACGACTTTTTAGTCTGGAGGAAGTCGGTCGTCGCATGGCTCTCGACTTGGAAGATGTAACGCTGCTAGATCGGGACGCCGTGAAGTTCTTGGCGAGCTGCGAGGCGGAGAGCATAAAGCTGGACAATTGCCCAGCTTATATACGCGCGTGGATTGACGGAGAGAAGAAGCAAGAATAGGCAAGGAAAAATTTGAGCGGCTGGGAGCCGGCTGCGCGGACAGAAGTCGAATTGTCAATACGAGGTCAGATCGCATTTCGCGTCACAGACAACCGTTCGCCGATTGGAAAGGGACACATGTCTGAAACCGGAATGTATTAACACGTTGGCTTGCAAGGAGCGCGCAATGACAACAGTAACCCAGATTCGCATTCTGACTGTCGATGATCATCCTTTGCTCCTGGAAGGACTGGCGGCCGTAATCCAGAGCCAGCCGGACATGGTCTTGGTTGGACAAGCGTCGAATTGCCGCGACGCAATCCAGCAGTTTCGAAAGCTTCAGCCGGACGTTACTCTGATGGACCTCAGATTGCCGGATATGAGCGGAATCGATGCGATGATTGCCATTCACGGCCAATTCCCGGAAGCCCGTATCATCATGATGACGACGTTTGAGGGCGATGACCCTATCCAACGCGCACTTCAGGCCGGAGCTCGTTCCTACATCCTTAAGAATATGCCACCGAGAGAGATAGCAGATGTCATCCGGCAAGTTCATGCGGGCAAGAAACGTGTGCCTCCAGAGATCGCTGCCCAAATGGCGGAACGCCTGGGTGACGAAAGACTGACGGATCGCGAGATCGATGTTTTGCGGCAGACCGCTGGCGGAAATCGCAATCGAGACATTGCAGGCAAGCTTTTCATCGCGGAAGAGACTGTAAAAGCCCACATGAAGCACATCATGGAGAAGCTCGGCGCAAACGACCGCACGCAGGCCGTCGCGATCGCCGCGCGGCGCGGCATTATCCAACTGTAAGTTCGGATCACGGAAATACTCCCAAATACCACGACATCTTTGCGCCCGCGGGGCACGCTCACAATCTCAGCGTGGTCCGTTAGTACGAGGACCCGAGCCGCTAACCCGAATGTGGTAGGTCTCCGCAAGCCTCCCGTGGTAGCAAAAACACTGCATCTCATGATGCGTTCCCGGCAGCGATTTGCAAGAGTATTGCTCAGCGATCGAACTGAGCAAGAGCGGTTTGGGATCGAATGCGGAGGAAAAGACAATGATCACGGAAGTCGTATGGTGAAACCCCAATCCGGTGTGCCATTACTCGAAGCGGCGCAGCTGCAAGCGCGAGAACGAACGCACCTTGTACGTCCTACAGGAATTCATGACTGACGGAGACCTCGGCTTCTGGATGACAGTATCTGCACTGGAAATGCTGACGGGTGGCCGAGCAGCCTGATTTCGAGAGGCCAGGCCAAGGCCAGTCCAAGGAATGCAGGTAAGACAAAGGAGCACTTATGCAAGCGATGGTAGTCATCTTCGATTTCCTGCTTGGTTGCCATCATGGCCACCTGAGCCGCGTTTTCACTATCGACGGCCAAACTTACAAGGTGTGTTGTGACTGTGGAGCGAAATTCAACTATTCGCTGGAGAACATGTGCATTGAACGGCCGACTAGGGCATTGGGTGCAGCACGTAACGTTGTCCTAATGGAAGATCGCAGATCGCGAGAGAAGAAATCTTTGCCCCAGTGCCGACCTGACGCACTATTTAGCTTGCAAAAGACGATTCTCGGCGGATCGTCGGCCACTCTTCGCTGATTCGGTTATGTCCAATCGCCCGTGAGTTGGAATAATGCTGATACGCCGCGCGAGGAATCTTTTCACGTCCAGGCGGAATCTGGTATTGGAGAGTGCGTAGGAGGAACAAAAGGTGACACTGATCCTGACCGCGATTTGTCTCTCGCTGATCTGCCTGTTGATCGCAACTTGGATCAAACACACAAGAGACGAGCGTGAGATGGAGCAGCACAGCATTACACCGGAGACGCTGCACACATTGCTAGCCACAAATCAACAGGTCCTTCTGTTTGATGTTCGCCAGCCGCTCGACTTGTTGGCCCATTCTGAAATGATCCCTGGTGCAAAAAGGATTCCCCCAAAAGAAGTGCTTGAGAACCCGTCGCTCATCCCGAAAGAGAAAGACTCGATCGTTTACTGTACTTGCCCCAGTGATGAAACCAGTCGAAAAATTTTGCGCCGAGTCCAGGCCCTGAATTTCTTACGGATCAAATTCCTCAAAGGTGGATTGGAGGCGTGGAAAGCGAAGGGCTATCCGGTCGAGCCATACACCGAGTCCTTCCACCTCTGACACTGCAACTCCGCTAGCGACCACCGGCGCAGATGGTGGGGTTGTGCGATCGATTCTGTGAACAAGTTTGCCTCGGAACCTTTCGTGAATCATCGAGAAGGGCAAGTGTTTGCGTCTTGACTCCGTCGATTTCTGGCGCAATAATCCCGTACTTCTACGGAGCCTGCCTCCGTCGCTCGCCCTGAATTATGGTTGAGCGGCCCTCTCAGTCCTGACATTGCGAGGGGAGGTCGAAATGATTCCCGCGCAATCGAAGGATGCATCGCTTAAGAATACACGCGTCGCAAACCGGCGATGTCTTTATGCGGCAATTGGCATGCTGGTGGCACTCTCCCTGATCTGGATTTGCGCCACGGCTGTGCAGCTGGTCGAGGCGCAAGATATCGTGGGGCGCATGTCGGGGACTGTTACCGACACGACGGGCGCGGTTGTCCCCGATGCGAGCGTCACGATCACGAATAAGCAGACGGGCGTCTCGCGCCCAGCAGTCCACGAAACAGACTTCCATCACACGGCGTGGAACGGCCTCGGTGCGGTCTTCGATATCAAGCAGTCCTCCGAGGGATATCTTTGGCTCACAACCTCGAAGGGCGTCCTTCGCTTCGACGGAGTTCAGTTCCAGTCTGTGGAGGAAGTAACCCGTCGGGCCGTTCACGATAGCGAGATCGACTCAGTCTTCCTCTCGTCTTCCGGAGGCCTTTGGCTGACCACTCAGGGTGCGGGACTTCTCTTCTGGAAAGACGGACGGTTGACCACGTTTGCAGACAGGCGCTGCACTCCGACGCGCAAGCAGGGAAAATTGATCGAGGATCGCGATGGTTCATTATGGGTACAGGCGACAACCGGCCTCTTCCGTCTGCGCGGGTCCGTGTGCGAGCAGGTCGGAGTCGAACAGGGATACCCCGGTGGTTTCCCGGCCGGGATCCTCGTGGACAGTGACGGAACCTTATGGGTGAAGACTCGGACCGGCCCTCTTTTAATTCTGCCACGCGGCGAGTCAACGTTGCAGCGCAGTAAATACGGAGAAGGATTGTCGACCAGCTATGCCTTTCTCCATCAGGCCCCGGATGGCACAATCTGGCTTTCGGACGATCAGGGGCTCCGTCGCGTGGCAAACAGATTGAGCGCTACCGCCTTCTCGCCGCTTGGAAAAGGAGATAAGCGGAATGATCGATTTGGCGACTTCGACTTCGTCCCCGACGGTTCTCTCTGGGTGGTGACCGGCGACGGTGTGCGACGTTTTGACCATGTGGAGCGCTGGGCGACTCCTCTGGCGGTAACAACGGCTCCCAGCGAAAGCTTCTCACTTGAGCAGGGACTCACTTCCGATGCCGTCTGGAAGGTGCTGATTGATCGAGAGGGCAGCGGGTGGGTGGCGACAAATTCCGGTCTCGACCAGCTTCGGCACGCCGCTCTTACCACGATAGCGCTTCCGCATACGCAGGAGCACGAGTTCGGTGTCGCTGCCGGAGATCGAGGTTCCATATGGACGGGAAATAGTAGCTTGCCCCTCACCCATATCGCCGCCGACGGCACCATAACAAGCGTCCCCGGTACCCGGCAGATTATCAGCCTTCGCCGCGATCATAATGGAACGATCTGGCTGTCCGGCGTTGGCGACTTTCGTCTTTGGCGGTCCTATGGCGAGCGGTTCTCCCCGCTGCACTACCCGGACGAGAATCTGGACGACGTGGTGTTCGTCGCGGTCGATCGCAACCACGACCCATGGATCACCACCAGGAGCGGCCGAGCCTATCACTTCTCCGGCGGCGCATGGTTAAACCAGAGCGAGGCCCTCGAGAAAAAGCCCGGCGTGGTTGGCGCCATGGTGGATGACCCGGCGGGAAACGTCTGGTTTGCCTTTTCTAACAAGGTAGTGCAATGGGACGGGTCGACCTATCACCGGTCCTCCTTCCCCGCGGGCACGCGAGGCGTTTCAGAGAACACGATGTCGGTCCGGGGCGACCATGTCTGGCTGGGAGGAGCAGGCGGCGTCCAACTGTTCACGCAGGGTCACTTCTATCTCATGCGATGGAAGAATCAGGACCTGCCGGGCAGGGTCTCCGGCATCATAGAGACCGCTACCGGCGATCTTTGGGTGAATGGATTCTCAGGTATTACCCACGTCCCCGCTGCCGAATTGAAAAAGTGGCTTACCGATCCGGGGTCGGAAGTCTCGGCAGAGCACCTCGATGAACTCGACGGCCTTCCGGGGCTCTCGGGAGAACTGTTGCCTGAGCCATCAGTTGTGGAAGCTGACGACGGACGACTGTGGTTCGCGACCACCAAGGGCATCGCGTGGCTGGATCCGTCGCTGGAACGGAAACCGAATCCCTTGCCGCCGCCGGTAATAATCTCTGCGGTCATCTCCAACGCAAAGACCTACGCTGGTTCGAACGGTCTCACTCTTTCCGCGCACACCGAGAATCTGGAGATCGAGTACACCGCCCTGAGTCTTGCCAATCCCGCGCGTGTGCGCTTTCGCTACAAGCTCGATGGCGTCGATAAAGAATGGCAAAACGTAGGCACACGTCGTCAGGCGTACTACACAAAGCTTCGCCCGGGACGGCACAAGTTTCACGTAATTGCCTGCAATGACGACGGCGTTTGGAACGAAGCAGGTGCAACCCTGGATTTCAGAATTTCTCCCGCCTGGTTCCAAACGACTTGGTTCCTTCTCCTCTGCGTTGCATGCGGTATCTTCCTGGTATCGGCAGTTTACCGGCTCCGGGTACGGCAGGTCGCTGCGGGCATCAATGCCCGCTTCGATGAACGGCTGGCTGAGCGCACCCGTATCGCTCAGGAACTGCACGACACACTTCTGCAGGGCTTCCTCAGCGCCTCCATGCAGGTTCATGTCGCAACCGACTGCTTACCCGAGGATTCCAAAGTTAAGCCCATCTTGACCCGGGCGCTTCGACTCATAGACCAGGTGATTGAAGAGGGCAGGAATGCGATTGGAGGCTTACGCTCGTCGCGCAGCGTATCCCTTGACCTGGAGCAGGCTTTCGCAAGAATTCCGCAGGAGCTCGGCCCCCAAAGCCCCAACGGAACGGAAGTCGAATTCCGTATCCTCGCGGAAGGGCAACAGAGGCCACTCCACCCACTGCTTCGCGATGAAGTGTACCGAATCGGCCGAGAGGCGCTGATCAACGCGTTTCGCCACGCTCGAGCGAATCAGATCGAGGTCACGTTGACCTACGCCTCGAATCAACTCCGCCTATCGGTGCGCGACAATGGTTGTGGGATTGACGCTGCCATTTTGCAATCGGGGAGGGAGGGACACTGGGGACTCTCAGGGATGCGCGAAAGGGCGGATCGAATTCGTGCCAGATTCTGTGTGATGAGCAGCGCCTCCGCGGGAACCGAGATTGAACTCTCCGTTCCTGGCAATGTTGCCTTTCAAGGCGAGCCAAGTGGCAAGCTGTCATGGTTCGGAAGACGCCACGGAGCTAAGACAGGAGCCGACAAATGAAAGACGAAATGCAAATTCGGCGCCACAAACCACACTGTTTCCGGAGTTCCAGCCTCCGTCAGCCGTTCGCCTGTTCGTAGTACTTTCCGTTGACTTCGCTGCCCATGACGGCGAAGTCGTCGCAGTTCGTCCCACCAGCCCTGTAATTGTCTGTACCCATGTTGAGAGTCTTGCAACTTTGGTCGTCAAGAAGCGTAGTCGTCAATAGAAGTTCTTCTAGCGAGCGTGCGACGCGGCCTCTTCGATCAGAGCGGCAACCTCCTTCGGTCTGGAAACGTAGACCGAGTGGCTGGCGCCTGGAACTTCGACCTTGTGGCTGCCGGCCCGCGTGGCATACCAGCGTTCGAGGTCGGGGTTGATCGTTCTGTCTGTTCCCGCTACCAGCATCCAGCTCGGTTTACTTCTCCACGCAGGCGTGCTGATGACTCCCCTGAGATTCTCAGCCTTGTTCATCACCTGCGATCGCGCCATGAAGGCCGCTTGTTCCGCCGAAAGGTCGGCTGCGAAGTATTCATGAAATTGCGCCGGGTCGAGGTAAGTGAAGCCATCGGCTGTCTTCTTTATCGCGTTCGACTTGCTGAGGTCGCTGGGGAAGCGCTTTCCGTCGTCAGACTCATTCTCTCCAGCGTCTGGCATGTGGGCCGCGATGTACACCAGACCGACGACAGATGAGTCCGTACCCGCTTCGGTGATTACGGCTCCTCCATAGCTGTGAGCGACAAGAATGCACGGTCCATCCTGTAGAGCAAGGACGCGCTTCGTAGCCGCCACATCTCCCTCGAAGGACGACTCCGGTTCTTGAACGACGCTGACGTTGAAGCCGTCGTTGACGAGAATGTCGTAAACGCCCTTCCACCCAGAACCATCTGCCCAGGCCCCGTGAACCAGGACAATATTCCGAACGCGATGGTCTTTGTTGTTGTTCTGCGCTGAGAGGTGCTGCGCCGGGAGCGCGCAGCACGTCAACAGCAATAACATGATGCCAAGGGACTGAAACATCCCTGGTACTATTCGCATAGGCGCCATGGAACTCGTTTGTTGCTCCTCTTTCAGGCTTTTTCAAATCGGGCCCACTATCCCCCACTATCCATAGACAGCCTAGTTGCCGGCGACCGCGGCTGTTTCTCCAGAACTCGTCGGCGCCAAACGCAGGTGAACGAGAATGTTCAGACGATTCCCGACGATGGCATTGAAATTCTGCTGGGCACCGACGTCCTCGCCGCCGGCTGCGTGCGGCTCCGCGGGAAGCCCAGCTGTTGCCATGAACGTTCCCGTACATTGGGAACCGCTATAGGCTTCACTTGCGTCTGCCGCTTTACAGTTCTCATCTTGAACCACGGGCGGCCAGTAGGTATTGACTACAGTCTTCACCAACTGGGGAAAATCCTCGCGAAACATACTCGTGGATCCCGACGCCCGGATACCGCCGTCTTTCTGCCCGTTCCCATTGGCATCCCCGAGGTCGAAAACGAAAGTGGCTTCGTGCGCAACGCGGTGAATCATTGGAGGGCCATAGACCGGCCCGGCATATGCTTCGCTCGGAGTCGCCTCGACGTTGCGGTCCACCCGAGTCACCCTCAGGTCGCCAGTGGCTTGCAGTCGGCCGTCGGGCGTCCGGACGACCCGCTTGGAGTGGAAACACACTAGCGTTTGATTGGCTGGGTCCTGGAGCCACTGCTTTAGGAATTTGCCGTCTTCATCAATCACAGGTGACATAGACGTAGCCGGAAAGAACCTGAACTCGACACTAGACTGCGTGGCGTCGGCGTCGTCGATTTTCACTCTTCCGTAGATCCTGGCGTAACCGAGGGCTACGTTGATTTTCGTTTTCCCGTAATCCGTTGTCGCGTCTGTGATAAGCTTCGCATCGGAATGGCGGGTGTCCACTTGCCAGGACCCATTCGTCGAAGTAGGTTTGCTGGGACCACCCAGAGCCAAAATTCCTGCCAGTGCAAACAGCCCGATGTACTTGATCATTTTTTCTGCCTCCTCGCAGATGCTTACTGCAGACACTGTGACGGATTGTGGACCGGAACACATCACTAGATGCAGTGCTTTTTGGCTACCACGGAAGGTTGGGCGCGAAATACCCCTTTTGTGGTAGCCGAAATTCTTCGTGTGTAGCGCGGGTATTCCTGCCCGCGCCTTGGCGGACAGGAATGTCCGCCCTACTAGCGCTACGATGCAAGTCGTCCGCCGGAGGCCTTTCTGAATCAGCCGTTCTTTAACTGCTCCTTTGCGGCAACGACAACCTGGTTCGGCTCAAATCCAAACTTTTTTTGCAGCTCCTTCAGCGGAGCGGAAGCGCCAAAAGTATTCATGCCGATAACGCGGCCGGAATTGCCAACGTATCGATCCCATCCCAAAATTGAGCCCTGTTCCACCGCTACCCGAGCCTTCACGTTGGGCGGCAGAACGCTGTCGCGGTATGCCTGCGACTGGTGCTCGAAAATTTCCCACGAGGGCATGGACACTACGCGCGAGCGAATGCCTTCCGCGAGCAAAGTCTCGTGGGCAGCGATTGCAAGGCTAACCTCGCTGCCGGAAGCGATGATGATCACTTCCGGATTTCCGCCGGGAGCGTCTGCGAGCACATAGGCTCCCTGCGCGACGCCGGAAGCCGGAGCATACTTCTTGCGATCGAGAGTTGGTAAGGGCTGACGCGATAACGCCAGCACTGCGGGCTGGTGCCGCAGCTGCATGATGAAGCGGTATGCCTCGACTACCTCGTTGGCATCTCCTGGGCGCAGTGTGATCAGCCCGGGTATCGCCCGCAGGGATACGAGCTGCTCGATCGGCTGGTGTGTGGGACCATCCTCACCATCGCCCATGGCGTCATGCGTGAAAACGAAAATACTGGGCAGTTCCATGAGGGCGGCCAAACGAATCGCCGGACGCGCATAGTCACTGAATATGAAGAAAGTCGCGCCAAACGCTCGCAGCTTAGATAAAGAGAGTCCGTTGACGATTGCAGCCATCGCGTGCTCGCGGATGCCGAAGTGCAGGGTTTTTCCCTCCGGAGTGTCGGCCTGGAAATCTCCTGCCCCTGGATAAGTGAAGAGGGTTTTGTTGGACGGACCAAGATCCGCAGATCCGCCGAGGAACCACGGAATATTCTGTGCAAGCACGTTCAGCACTTTTCCTGAAGCATCGCGACCAGCGATACCCTTCGCGTCGGCAGGGAACACGGGAAGGTTGCGGTCCCATCCTGTCGGAAGCTCACGCTTCTGCATCAGCTCAACTTCGACTGCGAGATCTGGATATTGACTGCGGTACGACTCAAAAAGTTCCGCCCACTTGCGTCGGTCTTCCGCGCCACGCTTGCCGATGCCGGCTGTAAAGTGGTCGTACACGCCGTCGGGGACAAAGAACTTTTTATCTTCGGGAAATCCATAGACCCTCTTAACCAACCGAACTTCGTCTTCTCCGAGCGGTTCGCCGTGCGCCGCAGCAGTGTCCTGCTTATGTGGTGAACCGTATCCAATATGACTGTCGAGAACAATGAATGTGGGGCGGCCTTTCGTCTTCCGAAAGATTTCGAGCGCTTGCTCGATGCGATCGATGTCGTTCGCATCGCCGACTCGCAGGACATTCCATCCATACGCAATGAATCGTGTCTGAACGTCTTCGGTGAACGCGATCCGTGTGTTGCCTTCGATGGTGATGTGATTGTTGTCGTAAATGCAGCACAGGTTGTCGAGCCCGAGATGTCCGGCGAGTGATGCAGCCTCTGATGCAACACCTTCCATCAGGTCCCCGTCACCACAGACCGTATACATGTTGTAGTTGAAGATCTCGAAGCCCGGCCGATTGTAGCGGTGGGCGAGCCATTTCTCCGCGATTGCCATGCCGACACTCGTTGCCACGCCCTGTCCGAGCGGGCCAGTCGTTGCTTCAACACCCGACGTCCAGTGGTATTCAGGATGCCTGGGAGCCTTACTGTTGAGTTGGCGGAAGTGGCGGATATCGTCGAGCGTGACGGAAGGTTGCCCCAACGTCTCGTAATCGGCATTCACGGCTTGAACGCCGGTGAGATGAAGCGCAGACCAAAGCAACATCGAGGCATGGCCGTTCGACAGCACGAAGCGATCGCGATTGGGCCAGATCGGGTCCTGCGGATCGAAGTGGAGGACACGATTCCATATCGTATAGACGAGCGGCGCCAGCGCCATGGGCGTTCCGGGGTGCCCGGAGTTGGCCTGCTGCACGGCATCGATGGAGAGCGTGCGAATCGTGTTAATGCACAACTGATCGAGTTGTGCGGCGCTCAGATTCTCAACTGGAGCTATTGCGGTACTCATGACTTCCTCCGTAGTAAGTATTCAAATTTGGTCTCTCGACAGCTACGCCGGAATTGCCGAAGCCTCGGCTCCGATTTGGCGCGCGGCCGCGCATGTGCTCCCCTTTATCATCAGGTCGCAGAATATCCGACTTCACTCCAGACAACGCCGTTCTCTCAAGCCACTTCTTTCTTTGATTCCTTAACAACTTGGCGTGCGGCAGCGCGATCCGCCAAAATCACGGCACGATCCCTGCTAACGCGGCCGGCTGGAATGGAAACGTCTCCGGCTTGCAGGCGAGCAAGCATTCCAGCTTTTTCTCCTCCGGTCGTCAGCCACAGCACGCGACGGGAGCGATTGATAATCGGATACGTCAGCGTCATGCGCCTCCGTCCCTGGTAGATTCCCGTGAGTGCGACGTCCGCATCTTTCACGTTGAGGACCGGATCTCCCGGAACCAGCGAAGCTGTGTGGCCGTCGGGCCCGAGTCCGAGGTGGGCAAGGTCGAGCACAGGTGGTGAGCCTGCGATTTCGCTCAGAGTCAGTGCATATCGCATGCAAGCCGCCTGCAGATCCGCAGCCTCTACGGGCATGGCATGGATCTGATCGGGGCGTAAAGGTGCATGCCCGAGCAGACTTTCACGTAGATGAGTGAGATTTCTGTCGGGATCGCCTTCAGGTGCGACCCTCTCGTCCACCTGGACGACGTGCACGCCCTTCCACGGCACATCTTCCAGCGCGAGGTCGCGAAGCATGACCCACGGGGTTTTGCCGCCACTCACTGCCATGACAAATTTGCCGCGAGTGGCAACTGCATCTCGCGCTTCACTAGCGATGAGCTTCGCAGCTGCGAGCGCGACGGCGTCGGCATCAGCATAGACTTCGATCTTCATCAGGCTGCCTCACTTGCGACCGCGAATATTTTCTTTTCGCCGGGATTGCTCCAGCCTCCCGGCGGAGTCACACGCTCGATCTCCTGTGGGCCCCAAGTTTTGGGCGCGTACTGATAAACCGGAGTGTTCTTTTTCAGTACGGGCTCGACAATGCGCCAAGCTGCTTCGACATAATCTTCGCGGGCGAACAACGTACTATCCCCATCCATAGCTGCTCCGAGCACGCGCTCGTAGGCGTCCATCTCATCCGCGCGTGGAGAGTGGCTGGCCATCATCTCGGTGCTCTGAAGTGCGAGTCCTTCTGCGTTAGGGACCAAGTTCATCATCCCCATGGCGATCGTGATTTCCGGACTCAACCGCAGCCGAAGATGGTTTTCTACCAACTCGCTGTCCGGAATTAGTGTCGGAGGTTTGCGGAACTTGGCGACAATTTCGGTACAAGTCGTTGGCAAACACTTGCCCGCGCGAATATAGATCGGCACGCCTTTCCAGTGCCAGGAATTGATTTCCAGTTTCACCGCGGCGAAGGTTTCGGTCTGCGAATCTTTCGCCACACCGTTTTCGTCGCGATAGCCGCGGAATTGACCGCGAACCAAGTTCTTCTCCTCAATGGGCGGGATGGCTTTCAGCACTTTTACTTTCTCGTCGCGAACCGACTCGCTGTCCATACCGACGGGCGGCTCCATAGCGAGATTCGACAGAACCTGAAACAAATGGTTCTGCACCACGTCGCGGATGGTGCCCGTCTGGTCGTAAAAACCGCCGCGGCCCTGTACGCCGAAATCCTCTGCCATCGTGATCTCGACGCTCTCGATGTAGTTGCGGTTCCAAAAAGATTCCACAAAAGTGTTGGCGAAGCGGAACGCCAGTACGTTGTTGACTGCTCGCTTGCCTAGATAGTGGTCAATACGGAAGATGTCAGCTTCGTCGAAAGTCCGAAGCAGAACCTTGTTCAGTTCCTGCGCAGATGCGAGGTCATGGCCGAAAGGTTTTTCCACGATGACTCGCGCGCCCCGCCCGCAGTTCGAAGCGGACAGGTGCTCGACGACGGTTTCGAACAGCACCGGCGGAATTGCCAGATAATGCGCCGGGCGTTGTGCATCCTTGAGCTCCTTCCGAAGCGCAGTGAAGGTTGATGGATCCTGATAGTCGCCGTCCACATACCGCAAAAGACCGACGAGCCTTTCGAAAGCGGCGGGATCGAGCCCACCATGTTTCTCCAGGCTGTCTTTCGCGCGAGCACGAAGCTGATCGAGATTCCATCCAGCTTTGGCCACGCCGACTACGGGGACGTTGAGGTGTCCTCGTTTCACCATCGCCTGCAAGGACGGGAAAATCTTTTTGTAGGCGAGATCGCCGGTAGCGCCGAAAAAAACGAGTGCGTCCGAGTGGAAACTGTTCATGAATATCTCTCCTTTATGCAGCCTCAGATTTTTCTTTCGGCGTTTCCAAATGTCCGCCGAATTCGAAACGCATCGCGGACAGCAGTTTGTCGGCGTAGTCGGCTTCGCCGCGTGAGCTGAAGCGTTCGTAAAGCGAGGCGGTCAAAACCGGCGTTGGCACCGCTTCGTCGATCGCAGCTTTGATCGTCCAGCGGCCTTCACCGGAATCGGAGACCCTGCCCGCGAACTTCGAAAGCACGGGATCCTGAACCAAAGCAGTTGCTGTGAGATCCAACAGCCACGACGCGATAACGCTGCCGCGGCGCCACACTTCCGTGACATCTCGCAGATTAAAGTCGTACTGGTAGTGTTCAGGGGCGCGCAGCGGGGTTGTTTCGGCATCAGCGCTGTGCTGTTGCTTGCCAACATTAGCCGAGCGCAACACGGACAGGCCTTCCGCATAGGCCGCCATGATTCCGTATTCGATTCCATTGTGGACCATCTTGACGAAGTGGCCGCCGCCATTTGGGCCACAGTGCAGGTAGCCTTGCTCAGCGGTGCCATCGAGTTTCTCGCGACCCGGAGTGTGCGATATGTCGCCGATACCCGGAGCGAGCGCCGAGAAAATGGGATCGAGGTGCTGGACGACATCCTTCTCGCCGCCGATCATCATGCAGTAGCCACGTTCGAGACCCCAGACGCCGCCGCTGGTGCCGACGTCAACGTAGTGAATCTGTTTGGGCGCGAGGTCTTTTGCGCGCTTAATGTCGTCGACATAGTAGGAGTTTCCGCCATCGATGAGGATGTCCCCCGCTTCGAGGTGCGGCAATAACTCAGCGATGGTTTGGTCGACGACGGCCGCAGGAACCATCAACCACACTGCGCGCGGTGTTTCCAGTTTCCTCACCAGATCGATCAAAGAATCTGCCCCGATCGCGTGGTCTTTGACCAGACCCGCCACTGCTTGTGGCGACCTGTCGAACACGACACAGCTGTGTCCTGTCTTGATTAGCCGTCGCACCATGTTGGCGCCCATTCTGCCGAGTCCTACCATTCCGAGTTGCATAAGTTCTCCTGTTCTGAAAATTGTGTTTGACTTACTGCGCTACCTGTATCACCGCATTACGCAACGATTCCATTGCGGCCGCCACGCTCTTGTCGTTGCCAAAAACTGACGTACCCGCGACCAGCACATTGGCTCCTGCTGCGACTACCATTGGAGCCGTCGCCTCATCAATTCCTCCGTCCACGCCCAAATCACAGTCAGGATTGACCTGCTCGATCATTTGCGCGACCCGCCGGATTTTGGGCAAAGTTGATTGCAGAAAGTGCTGATGCCCGAAGCCCGGATTCACAGTCATGACCAGCACCTGGTCGAGATCTGGGAGAATTTCTTCCAGAACCGACGCAGGAGTGGCGGGGTTAATTGCCACTCCAGCGCGTTTTCCAAGCGCCTTAATACGCTGCACCGTGCGGTGCAAATTGTTATTCCCTTCCCAATGAACAAGAAATGAGGTCGAGCCAGCCTCGGCAAACTCGTCCAGGAAAAAGTCCGGATCGGAAACCATCAAGTGCGTTTCCATCGGCAGACGGGTGACGCGGCGGAGCGACTGCACAATCGGCGCTCCGATGGCGATGTTGGGCACGAAGTGTCCGTCCATCACATCCACATGAATCCGGTCAGCCCCCGCTCGTTCGGCCTCAGCGACTTGCTCACCCAGACGAGCAAAGTCGGCAGCAAGAATCGACGGAGCGAGTTTGATGATATCGTTTCGCATCTTACGAGCGTTCTCTCTCTAGCTCACGGCCGCGTGAGCTTCAGTACGGCGTTTTCAAAAATGTTCACGTATTTCGCGATAACGATGAGCAAGAAGACCGCTCACGCAACGCTTCCAACCGCGCCCGGGCTGACCGGTTCCCCATGGAACAGCCTTAAGCGCGAACTCACAACCTGCTTCACAAAATCTACGACCGGCCGCAGAATCCTGTAGGGCACGACTTCGTTCGGGTCTCGCGCCAGGCTTTCTCCCAACGATCGCCTCCACGCAACCCGCAGTTCGGTATTGATGTGGATGACGTTGATTCCCGCAGCGATTGCCTTGCGAAAGTGCTCATCAGCGGTCCCTGACCCGCCGTGAAGAGTGAGAAAGACCCCGGCCGCTTGCTTGATTTGAGCAATTCTTTCGACATCCAGGTGCTTCTTCGCTTTTCCCTGCACCATGCTCTCAAGCATGCCGTGCATGTTGCCAACCGCCGGCGCGAGGATGTCAATCCCGGTTGCCTCGACGAATTGTCGCGCTTCCTCAGGTGTGCTGAGCTTCCTGTCGCCCTGAGCGGTTTCGTGGATTTCGGACCCGCTACCTATGTTGCCTATTTCCCCTTCCGCAAGGATTGCGGGGTTGACAGCCTTGATCGCTTGAGCCGCTTCTTTGGTGCGAGCCACGTTCTCTTCGAATGGCAACGCGGAAAAATCGATCCCAACGGCATCAAATCCTGCATTCGCCGCCTCCATGGCCTTCGCCAGGGAATGTGTATGGTCCGCGTTGAGGAAGACTGGCAGATCGGACTCCTGGCGCTGGCTTTTCACCAGGGCGGCAAGTTGGCGCGCACCAAAGAACTCCCGCTCTCCTTCGGAAGCGCCTACGAATACCGGAAGTTTGATCTCAGCCGCGGCTGCGACCACCGCCTTCAACAAGACCTGGTCAGCGACGTTGAAATGGCCGAGGGCTGCCCCTTCTTTTTCCAACCGTGTCAAAACATCGCGTAGCGTATCTTTGCTCGTGTTCCTGAGAGTTCCAATTGCCGTCATTGCTGCTCCTTAAACTTGCGGTAACGCCGGATTAGAGTATTGGTTGAGCTGTCGTGATTCAGCACAGGCTCGGCCGGGTTCTCGAGTTCTGGAATGATGCGCTGCGCGAGAACCTTGCCTAGCTCCACCCCCCATTGATCGAACGAATCAATGTTCCAGACCGCGCCTTGAGTGAAGACCGAGTGCTCGTAAAGCGCTATAAGCTTGCCGAGTGTTTCGGGATCGAGCCGCTCCGCCAGAATCGTGTTTGACGGACGATTGCCTTCAAAGACCCGATGCGGCACAAGCCAGTCCGGAGTGCCCTCCGCTTTCACTTGCTCTGGCGTCTTACCAAATGCCAGCGCCTCGGTCTGGGCGAAAACATTGGCCAAGAGCATGTCGTGATGGCGGCCCAGCGGATTTAAGGTCTTAACAAATCCGATGAAGTCGCAGGGAATGAGGCGCGTGCCTTGATGAATCAGCTGATAGAAAGAGTGTTGACCGTTGGTCCCGGGTTCACCCCAGTAGATGGGACCGGTGTCTTTGTTGACGGCTT
>Ga0187819_10000170_pt1 | contig 30459 bp, 28 predicted proteins | sample NC_wetland_sal_i_15_FD_132411 | JGI IMG/M metagenome (GOLD analysis project Ga0187819, IMG submission 132411) | Wetland sediment microbial communities from Neuse River Estuary, North Carolina, USA - SO4_4 | ecosystem: Environmental > Aquatic > Freshwater > Wetlands > Sediment | place: USA... | reverse complement strand
CCTGACGTTTGAACTCGATCGAATATCTGCGTTGCGTGGCCATGGGCTTTCTCCTCGAAAGCCCGGTCCAGATAGTCCGATTCTCAGATCCTCACCTGTCCACCCGTAGGGGTGCACTCCAGACTCGACAAACGCGATAATGAAAGTGATTTGGTTCCAGTCGGGCGCCTATCCCGCTGGTTCCTAGGGCGACGGCTAGCACCGTCGCCCTTTTTATTTAGCTGATGCGTCGGCTCAAGTCGAATCCGCCCTTACAACTTGGCGCCTTCTCCACGCGAGGAAGTGTCGGGCCTTCTGCTTAAGCGTCTTGCGCTTTGTGAGGCGGCCGATAGGTCAAGCGCTTGCCCTTCGCAGCCTTGAGGATGAGCGAGGCGCGCTCAAAATCCTCGATGCTACGGCTTGAGCGTGTGTTCCAGCGGAACGCAAATTCATCAGCGTAGCGCTGCAAATGCTGCTCTGAGACCGAGTGAAACGAGCCAGTGATGCCGCGCTTGAAGACGGCGAAAAACGACTCGACCGTGTTGGTGTGCGCGAAACGCGTGGGGTCGGTGTATTCGCGCATGGAGTGGTTCACGCTCTGGTGGGCATAAAATTCCTTGCCGATATAGCGATAGATCACCGCATCGTCCGTCATCAGCATCGACTTGCGGCTGGCATTCGTGACTAGCGCCTCGCGCACGTTCTTCGCTGTCACGTCGGGCACGACCTTGGTACGCGCCTCGCCGTGACGCTCGACCAGTGCGACGACGGGATACTTCTTGGGAATGGGCTTGCCGATCTTGCGATTGACCGCCTTGCCGCCGACGAATGTTTCGTCGGCCTCGACGATCTTTTCATCGCCGCCTAAAGGGCCGCTGTTGGCTCCGGGTGCCATCGCCTCGCGAATGCGATGGCTCATGAACCACGCGGTTTTGTAGGTGACGCCAAGCATGCGGCTGAACTGCTTTGACGACATGCCCTTCTTGCTGGCGGCCATCAGATGCGAGGCGAGAACCCACTTGTGCAGGCCGATCTTGGAGCGCTCGAACACGGTGCCAACCGTCACCGAGAACTGCTCGCGGCACTCGTTGCACTGATGGAGCCCCTTGCGATGGGCCTTGCCGTGTAGCGCAGTCACGTCGGTCGATTGACAGTGAGGGCAAACAGGCCCGTCAGGCCAAAGCTGCTCCTCCAGGTGAGCGCGGGCCGCGTCCTCGTCGTTGTAAATCTTGTTTGTGATGTCGAACTTCATGGGATCGCCCTATGGACTACTTGCCGCCTGATGCCGTGGTTATGAGCGACGACGTGCGGGCTTCGGCACACGCGCTAACTCGCGCGTGGCTTGATGAGCAAGCCGCTCAAGGACGGATCTATCTATATTCAGATGAACCGGAATGCCCTTGCTGTCGAAGCCACGCAAGACTGCAGCGGCTCCGCCTTCGTCGAGCCGAGCGGCTAGCGTCGTCATGTCGAACCGCTGCATGAGTTTGTAATCGACCATCGCAGATCTCCTTGACCGCCAATTTAGATCAAGAGGTCTGCTTTGTCAAGTATACACATCCCGCTTGAGGCACAATCGCGATTTGTCCGCATACTAACCGCCGACCCCCAACTCCTCGAAGCTCGCGGTGAAGGTCGAGCCGACGCCGAGCTTGGAGGCGATCTTCAGCTCCCCGCGATGGCGGTTGAGGATGTGCTTGACGATGGCGAGGCCGAGCCCGGTGCCACCCTTCTCACGGCTCGACGTCACGTTGACGCGGTAGAAGCGCTCGGTCAGCCGGGGCAGGTGCACGGGCGCGATGCCGGGGCCGTCGTCGGCAATGCTTACCCACACTCGCGCATTGCCCGAGCCGCGCGCGGCGTCGCGCCCGACGCGCACCTCGATGTGGCCGCCCTCGCGGCCATATTTGATCGCGTTCTGGATCAGGTTCTGCAGCACCTGCACGATCTCCTCGCGATCGCCGCGGATGCGCGCCGGAACGCCGTCGCGGATGAACGTGAGATGCGTCTTGGCGCTTTCCGCCACCGGCTCGAGCGATTGGCACACATAAGCCGCGGTCTCGTTCAGCTCGACGATGCCGCGCGGTGGCAAGTGCACGCGCATCTCCACGCGGCTCAACGACAAGAGATCGTCGATCAAGCGCGTCATGCGCTCGGCCTGGCTCGCCATCAGCTTGAGAAACCGCTCGCGCGCAATTGGGTCCTCGCGCGCGGACCCCTGCAGCGTCTCGACGAAGGCGCGCAAGGATGCAAGCGGGGTTCTCAGCTCGTGGCTGGCGTTGGCGATGAAGTCGGCGCGCATCTGCGCGAGCTTGTCCTGCTCGGTCAGGTCGCGGAACGTGACCAAGAGGTGCGGCGAGGACGGCTCGGCCGAGGGAGAAAGCCGCGACACCGTCGCGGCGATGCGCCGTTCTACAGGCACGCGCTCGACCAGCTCGACGTTGATGCGCTCCTCAGAGGCGAGCGCGCGATCGACCGCGGCGATGAGATCGGGGTTGCGCGTGACCTGGCTGAGCGGGCGGCCGTTCTCGATCTTGGGGAACAGCTCGGCGACGAGGCGGTTGTGGTGCACCACGGTGCCGGCGGCATCGAGCGCCACCGCTGCCGTGGGGATCGCATCGACGACGGCGCGCCAGCCCTTGCGGTCGAGCCCGCGCGCACCGTCGGTCCGCCCCGTGCGGCCGGCGCCCGACAGCGCCTCGATCAGAATGGTGCTATCGAGCGGCCAGAAGGCGGCGGCCACGAACAGGACGACGACGCTCACAAACGCTGGGAGCGCGTCGAGCTTGTTAAAGAGCACCAGTATGCCGAATAGGGCGGTCGCCGCCGCGAGCGGCATCCAGCGCGCCGCCACGCGCCGCTTGGCGCCAAGCCAGACGAGCGCGCCCCAGGCTTCTAGCTCGCCCTTGCGCGCCGTCCAGCGACCGCTCAGCTCGGGACCTATTGCCATTTGCCCGCTCGTCTCCGGGCCGCCTCCGCGGGGGCGGCAGTCGTGCTAGATAATCGGCTTTGCCCGGCCTTTCAAACACGCAAGCGCGGCCGCGCAAAGGCAACCTCCGCGGGACGCTTAACCCAAGCAGACGGGACCCTCGCCATGAACGACACCAAAAGCGGTAAGAGCGGCAAACGCCTCGCTTTCGACCTCGACGATCCCAAGCTGCCGGCGGAGATCGAGGAGAAGGCATTGGGCTCGGGCGGATACCCATACGACGAGACGCTCAAGAAGAAGGTCTACGAGAAAGAGCTCCTCGCACTACAGCTCGAGCTCATCAAGCTGCAGGATCACATCCAGAACCACGGCGAGAGGCTCGTTGTGCTGTTTGAAGGACGCGACGCCTCCGGCAAGGGAAGCTGCATCAGCCGCTTCCTCGGCCGCCTCAACCCGCGGCACGCGCGCTCGGTCGCGCTGTCGAAGCCGACCGACACCGAGCGGGGGGAGTGGTACTTCCAGCGCTACGTCTGTCACCTGCCCACCGACGGCGACATCGTGTTGTTCGACCGCTCCTGGTACAACCGCGCCGGCGTCGAACGCGTCATGGGATTCTGCACCGAGGAGCAGACGAGCGCATTCCTGCGCGACGCGCCCGACTTCGAGGCGCTTCTGGTGCGCGACGGCATCCGCTTCTTCAAGCTGTTCCTCGTCATCGGCCGCGAGATGCAGTTGAAGCGCTTTCACGAGCGCCGGCACGATCCGTTCAAGAAGTGGAAGATCACCGACATCGATCTCGCCGCCATCAAGAAGTGGGACGACTACTCGGAAGCGCAGCACGACATCTTCCGCTTCACGCACACGAAGATTGCGCCGTGGACGGTGATCCGCGCCAACGACCAGCGGCGCGCGCGGCTGGAAGCGATCCGCGTGGTGCTGTCGGCGATCCCTTACGACGGCAAGGACGAGGAGGCGGTGGGCAAGCCGGACCCAAAGATCGTGGGCTCGGGGCCCGAGTTTTTCGCGGCGGATTGAAGGGCGCACCGCTCACGCAAGAACGCCGACGCTTTTCAGGCCGCCCTCGATCTCTCCCCGTGCCGGCCCATCCTTGCGGATGAACACCGCGGGCTTCGACAAAGGCGCCGGCATCTTCATCCACTGACCAGCCTTGCCGGCGTCGGCACCGGTCCACAGATTGATCCACTCGCTACCCTTCGGGAAATAGACCTCGACCGTTTCTGCACCCTTGTCGAGCACCGGCGCGACCATAAGGTCCGGCCCGAGCAGGAACTGGTAGCGCAGTTCGTGGACATTCGGATCGTCGGGGTAGTGGAGAAAGAGATGCCGGACGACGGGATGTCCGTGGCGGCCGCCTCGGCGACGAGCCGCTTCCGATAGGGCGCGAGACCCTTGTAGACCTTGCGGAACCGCTGCATGTGCGCGAGCGTTTCGGCGTTGGTGTAGAACTGGGCCGCAACCTCGGGAGCGAGCCCCTCATGGGTGCGCAAGACAGCGGTGAAAGCATTCAACTCGGTCCAGCGCATGAGAAGTTCGGGGCTGCGCGCGAGGATCGGGATCTCTTTGCCGGCGAATTTGAACTGGAAGCTGTCATAGCCGCCAGTGTCGCTGTGGAGCAGGCTGAAGCCCGAGACACCGCCTGAGAGAAGGCCAACGACGGCAGTCTTGATGCCGTCGTACTGGTCCCAGCTCTCGATCTGATCGCCAAGCCAGAATAGGGTGGCCGCGCCGGGGCTCTGAGTGAAGCCGGACCGGTCGAAGAAGACGATATCGTCGCCGCGTCCAGCCTCCTCGATTGCTTCACGGGCGACGCGCGCCCATTCCTCGGGGAAGCGGTTGTGCCAGACAGCCGGGTCGGCGCCGTCATGGAGCTTGCTGTCGAACGGCAAAGCCTCGCCGAAGTCGTTCATCCAACCGGAGGCGCCCGCCTTGCCGATCATCTGCGTTTTTATGACGTTCTTGATCCAGGTGCGCGTGTCGGGATTACTGAGGTCAATCAGGCCGGCCCGGAAATTCGAGTTCTTGAGCAGGTAGGGCGAGCCGTCGGCGTGCTCCACGAGGTATCCCTGCTGTTTGCCTTCGGTGAAAAGCGAGGCTCGTTGCTGAGGAACGGGTTGATGTAGATGAGCATCCGCGCCCCCTGGCTCTCCAGGTCGGCAACGAGCTGCTTCCAGTCGGGATAGTAGGTCTCGTCGAGCTTCCAGTTCCACCAAAGCTGCGTGCCGACCGGCGTGATGCGCACGCCGACCCAATCCTGGATCCAAAGCCCGGCGATCGGGATGCCGGCCTCGCGTGCCTTGTCGAGTTTGGCGCGCACCGATTTGGCGCCCACCACTCCAAGGATCACGCCGGAGTGCACCCAATCGGGCGGCGCGCGCATGCGGCCGGTGTATTCGGTATAGGCTTCGATCAGGTCGAGCGGCGTCTCGCCATGCAGGATGCGCCCGGTCATGGTTCCCGACCAGACCTTGATGTCTACATGGTCCGCCTGCCGCATATCGAACACGCTATATTCCAGGTTCTCAAGGAACAGCGACCGCAAGCGGCTCGAGACGAAGTGAGGCGCCGGTGCCTCACTGATGTAGGGATTGCCCCCGCCCTGACTGGCGAAGAAATCGACGAGCTCCGTGATGACAGGGCGTCCGCGCCCCACGCCGTGCTCCTGCACGAGGATGGGCAGGAAGTTGCCCTTCTGATTGAAGTCGGTGAGTTGCTCGCCGAACCCAAAGAACCCCTCGTCCTTTGTCGAGCCGATGAGCAGACGGATGCGATTGATGTCCGATGCTTTGGCCTCGGCGGCGCCGATGACAAAGCGCAGATGCGAGGCCGAAACGGCCTCGAACGCGAGTTTGTAGCCGACATTGCCGTCGGCGCCGGTCAGCTGTCCGGACACGGTCGCCGTGTTCCCGGCAACGTCGATCGTCTCGATGGTCGGCTTCTCGTAGGAAGCCGACACGGTGTCGGTAATGGTGAAGAAGGCCTCCGGAGTGCCGAAATCCTTGATATCCGCTTTGGCAACCTCGGCGGTGATGAAGTTGCCGCCGGGCGCGGTCTCCCAGATGACCCGATCAGGCTTCGACTTGTGCGCGACGTGCAGCCCGTCGCCCGAGCGTTTCAGGATGAACTCGCCGATCGGGTGCTCTTGGCCGGCTGCCGCTTGCGCCGTCGTATCACGCGGCAGCGACGCAACGGCCATCGCCGCGGCACCAGCGGTCAGGAACTCGCGCCGTCTCACGTCCATCGCCCGAACCCTTTCCTAAGGTCGCACGCCATTATAGCCGGCCGCAGTCGCTCGGTGCAGGCGCGCCAGCAAACCTGTCGGACATCCATTGCGCGGCAGCCGTGGCGCTGTCACGCCCGGCCATGCTGTGCCCGACGCCGGGCAGAAGCAACCTCTGCACCGCATTTCCGTTGGCGCAGAGCCGCTTGACGTAGTCGGCCGTCACCGTGGGATCGACTGTGTCATCCGCGGTACCTTGGGCGACAAACAGCGGGAGGCGGGCGGGAGGCATGCCGACCGTGTTCTCGGCAAGAAGCGTGCGCCAGGGCTCGATCGTGGTCGGATCGCCGACTTTCAAAAAATGCTGCTGCAGCACCTCGCCTGCAGCCGCTCGCGGGCGCAGATCGATGGGCGACTCAATGCAGATATTGGCGAGCTTATCGACCGTCGGCAGGGCGTCGGTGTCGACGATCTCGTGCATGGGCGCGCCGAACACGCTGTCCCACGACCACAGCGTCATGGCCAGCAGGTTCTTGCCGCCGGATGTGTTCAGGTCGGCACGCATCAATGCGCCCAGTTCCGTCGCCGGCGCTGCCACGGCCGCCCCAACCACCTCAAGCTCAGGCGCGTAGGTGCCGGCGAGCGTGCCCGCGTAGAGCACCGCTTGGCCGCCCTGCGAATGGCCCCAAAGCGCGACGCGATTTACCGCCCCCTTGCCGGCGAGGAATTGAGCCGCCCGCACGGAGTCGAGCACGGCGCGTCCCTCGCTCTCTCCGACCAGATAAGGATGCGGGCCGGGCGTGCCCAAGCCCGGATAATCCGTCGCCGCGACGACCCAGCCGCGCTCGACCATTTCGCGCAGGCCCTGGACCTGCTGGAAGAAGAAATGGGCCAGCGACGGCGCGCAGTGCGGGACGATGCCGGTGGTCGGATGCGCCCAGGCGACGATCGGCCTACCGGCGGGCAGGGCCGGACCGTCGGGGACGATGACGACGCCCGAAACCGCAATGGGCTCGCCCTTCAAACCCGTCGAACGGTAGAGCACGCGGTAAGACTTCGCATCGAGCGGCGCGCCCGACATCGCTTCCTGACGGATCAGGGTTCCGGGAGCGCCGGCGATTTCCTCGGGGCGCGCGCGATAGAATGCGTCCTGCGCGCGGGTCTCGAAGCCGCCCGCGGCGACTGCACACGCGAGAAGGCCCGTTACCGCTACCAGATGCACTCTCACGGCGGACTCCCTACGCTCCGAAGGATACTACGGAGCGGGTGCGTGTGCGGTCGGCAAGCCGGACCCAAAGATCGTCGGCTCGGGGCCCGAGTTTACCTTGACGGACTGATGTCCGCGACAGCCGGGCTGGCCGATCGCCTTGCTTACGCGAACCTGAATTGGCTTTCTTACCCTGCCCAGGTAATGTTGTTGCAGGGTAATGTTCCTGTAAGTAAGCGACCGTCAGGCTCGTGTCGCGCACGGGGGAAATGGAGCTTAGCAATGTCCTATATCTCGTATGAGAAGATCGAACGGACCCCTCTCGAGAAGGAGCCGTTCGAGTACATTATCGTGCCGAGCTGCATCGCAACGGACGATGTGCAAAAAGTCAGCGAGGATTTCCCGGCTGTGGTGGGTCCAGGATCGCACCCTCCGAGCGAGCTAAAGATCAAGGGACATTTCGCTTCCCTGCTTCAGGAGCTTGACAGTCCGGCATTCCGCAAAGCGGTGGAGCAAAAGTTCGGGATCGACCTCGCCGACCGCCCGACCATGTGCACCGTCCGCGGCTACGTGCAGAAGAAGGACGGCGCGATCCACACGGACAGCAAGACGAAGATCATCACGGTCCTCCTCTATCTCAACGAAAGCTGGGATGACGGAGGTGGCCGACTTCGCCTGCTGAGGAGCGGCACTGACCTCGAGAGCTACGTTGCCGAGGTGCCCCCGACCAATGGAACGCTTCTCATGTTTCGGCGGTCCGATAATTCGTGGCACGGGCACAAGCCCTACGAGGGACCGCGGCGCGCCATTCAGTTCAACTGGGTGACCAGCGACGAGGTGGTCAAGAAGGAGCAGGCGCGCCACCGGCTCTCGACACGCGTCAAGTGGTTCAAGCGTCTTCTCTCGGGGCAACCGAGCGTCAGCCCTCGCGGCGTAGCAGCAGCTCCGTGAAGGCGGAAGATAGGGATCGCGGACGGAACCGAAGAGCGACCTCATCTGGGTCATAGCGGCTCTCGACCCACGAGCGAAAGTCCAGGCCATCGGTGCCCCCGTCGCGACGGTAGCTTTCGATCACCTGCCGGAGAACGCCGGCTCGCGAAGATCGAACATGACCGAACCGCAAGGCAAGTTGGCGCAGGCCTTCGTCCACCGGCCGGCGCTCGATGGCGATGAGATAAACCGCTGCGACGAATCCCGTGCGATCGGCCCCCGACTTACAATGGATCAGTGCAGGGTACGTGAGCGAGGCGAGAAGGTCGATCAGCTCCAGCAGGGCCTGCTTGCGAGGGGCTTGCCGCGCGCGGATGGCGATTTTGTGCAAATCGAGCTGCAGGCGTTCGCAGGCCTCCTTTTCGAGCGGCCATGACCCGAACGCGCGTCCGCCCCGCACGCAGATCACGCTTCTAAGACCTTTCTCCTTCAGGGTCTTCAGATCACCCGGCGTCGGCTGCGCCGAGCGCCATAGGCGCTCAGTGACCCGATGGCGATTGCGGTAGAAAAGGCGCAGGAGCCCATGATCGAAGAACAGAAGGTCGAACCAGGCATGAGCGCGCGCCAACGGGGTTAACCCCGCCTCCCAAGATTCGGCACGGCGTGCGAGTCGGAGTTCGCGCCTTTCGAATTTGAGCATCTTCTGCCTTCGGTCCACGTCAGTCCAAAGGGACCCCTTTCTCCCTTCCTTACGCGAGTTTTCTCGCGAGAGCAGTTTTATTCCGCCGCGACGTTGAGCGCCCCGGGGGGACTCCCAACTGTTCTTGTAAGCCAACCGTAATCCCCTGAGCCGTATGTCGCGCTGTCGCGTGGCCGGGATGCTTATATGACAACTGGGCTCATAGTCCTCCTCGCACTTGTCGTGGGAGGTGTGATCTCCTTTGCGATAATATTGAGCATGTGGCTCGACGGCTGACGCGAGCCTGTACGGCTTGGTGCGCTTACTCGGAGACGTTGCCGGTCACCTTGAGCGCGGCCACCGGGCCAATCGGCGGCTTCCACTTCTTGTACTGCCGCCCGAGCTGACCCAACGCCTGCTGTTGCTCGCCCCAGCTCCGCCCGCGCGCAACCGCCGCGATGATGGGCCGGTCCTCAACCTCATTGAGACATGCGCCAGCTACGGCGAGCGAGTAAAACTCCGTGCCGTGGTGCTGCGGGCCCTTGCCTTCAACCTAGATAAGCTTGGCCAAATGCCCGGCCGCCTTCACCTCGTCGATGAACTGGGTCTGATACTTGAAGGGCACAATCGCGTCGCTCTTATCCGCGAGCGCGAAGATCCGTCGGTCCGCGCGCGTAGCAATCGTTCCCAGGTGATCGGACGGATCGTACATCCTCCGATGCAGATCGTTCATATTGGGGTGGTAGCCGTATCGCTTCAACGTCTCGTATTGGACCACGGCGAGCTCCGTCGCTCCCGACCCCAATACATCGCAGTGCACGTCGGTTCTGCCCAGCGTGAGGAGCGATGCCGCGATGGTCCCCCCGCCGGACTGGCCGGCGAGCGCGATGTCGTCGAAACCGAGCCGGCCTTTCAGAGCATCGACGACGGCGTTCATGACGAAGGTCTCCTTGGGAAGCCTCCGCTCGCCGTGATTGCCCGAGGACCCCTGCAGGCCCACGCGAGAAACATAGATGTATCGAACCCTGAGCCTGTCCGCCCAGAGCTGCATCAGCCTCTTCTGAACGGCGAGGGCGGCATCGAGTTTGCCAGGGGCGGCGTACTCTTGTGGAGCGGCGTCTCCGCCGAAAAAGATAACGGCCTGGGGTCGCGATTCGAAGCCATTGGACACGAAGTAGGCGATGCACTCGGTGCCGAGCTTGGTTTCCACGAAGACGCGGTTGTCGGCGGATTCGCACTTTGCTTTCGATGCGCTCTCTTCGATCAGCACGCGGTGAAATTTCACCGCCACGGGCGCGAAGTTGTCGGCGAAAGCGACCCTCACCGCGACTGCAACCGTAAACGCCAGGAGCACAGCCGCCGTGACGCAGAAACTGCGTTTCGCTTCCGGGGTCATCGGATCCTCCAATCTCGGTTCCGCGCGAGAACGCGGTTCGAGATTGCTAGATCCTGTGAGGCCTCAGGCGCTGTTCTCTAGGGAACAGAGGCGGCGGCTGCCGCCCTCACCGCACCACCAAGAGCGGGCAGGGGAGCGCGTCAGCGAGCGAGCGCGGGGTGTCCTCGCCCGAGATGACGAGCCCGCCGTACTGCGCCAGCACGAGGCTCGGCCTTTGGCGCCGCACCGCCCCGGCCACGGCAGCAACATCGCCGCGCGCGGCAAGCACGGTCTCGAGCGCCGGGCCACCGCTTTCGCCAAACAGCAGCCGCGCCTTTCCCTCGAGCTCGGACAAGTCGTTCGGCCGGTTGCCGACGAGCAACAGCTTGACCGCGCCCCCGCCGGCGCGTGCGAGCCGCTCGGCCGCCTTCAACATCGGCACCAGCCGCTCGAAGTGCTCGACGGCGGCGATGACGGGGCCGCTCAAGCTGCGCGCGGCAGGACCGGCGACGACAACGCCGGTCGTGTCGCTCACATTGGCGAACACTTCGCGCAGCCGCTTGTCGTCAGTCGCTGCAAACGGCTCGGCGATAGCGACGACATTCCACGGCCCGTTCTCGGCGCAGGCCTTCGCCACGGCGCCGAGCGGATCGTCGCGCACGGTGCGCGCACGGCAAGGGACGCTCGAGCGCTTCGCGGCCTCCGCCACCTGGCGCTGGAGCGCCGCCCCCACGAAGCGCAGCTCGCGTTCGAGATCCGGCGCGGCGATGGAGCGCCAGCCCTCGCCGCCAGAGGCGAGCTGGCGCGCGAACGGAAACTCCGCGAGGTCGAATAGCTGCTTGTCCTCGACGAACAGGCTCTCGACTTCGGAGCCGAAGGCGCGGGCGAGCTGCATCGCCGCCTCGATCGCGGGCGGGCTCACGCGTCCCGCAGCAGGGAGCCAGACGACGACGCGGCCCCGCTCCTCGCCGGCGGCGGCGACGTGTGCGATCATGACAGTGACCTCAACCCGCGCTCGAGCGATCGGCCCTTGCGCTCCTCCAGCGCGCGCGTGATGTCGGCAACGGAGGTGACATTGCGCCCTTCGCGCCCGGCCCAGTGGTCGGCCTCGCGGCAGATGTCGGCGATGTGGGCAACCTCGAGTGACAGCTTGCCGTTGCCGCCGGCCTTGCGCGCGGCCTCGTCGATGAGCAGGGCGACGCCGCCGGCGTCGACCGGCTTCAAAGAATTCTGCGCCACGATGCCGGCGATGAGGCGCGCGTAGGCGGAGATGACCTCGTCTGAGCGCTCAACTACGTCCTCGAACTCGGCCTCGACCTTGAACAAGCGGATGAGGTGCGGGCAGCTCTTGGCGAGCGCGCGCTGATCGCCCGGGTCTCCCAGAACGACGAGCTTCACGCTGAGCGGTATCGGCTCCAAATCGGGGAGTTCGCCCGGCCCGAGCGCGACCGGATCGGACGGCGGATCGAAGCGGATCTCGCCCGCTTCGAGCGCGCGCGCGAGCGCTTCCGCAGTGGAACGGGAAGAGATGAGCTCGCGCGCCTCGATGAGCAGAAAACCGCCGTTGGCGCGATGCAGCGCGCCGGGCTTGATGCGCGAGACCTGCGCCGGCTGCCCATCGCCGCCACCGGAAGCGGATTCGACGCGGCCGAAAATATTCGAATAGGTCGGGTTTGCCTCCTGCACCACGGGCGCGCCGGGCGTAGCGCCGCTCGCCGCCATCACGTGCACGCGGTAGCGCGTGAAGCGCGCGTCCCCGATGGAGCCGACCGGAACCTTCACGCTCTCGTGCCCACCCGAACCCAAGAACAGCGCCGCATTGCGGATGAGGTCGCGGGCCGCCGCTTTGATGAAGCTCTCGACCCCGGAGGCATCGCCGAACTGGATCTTCAATTCATCGAGCACCGCGCGCACTTGGCGGCCCGCAACCTGCTCGTTCAACGCGTTGAGCCGATCGCGGCGCGCTTTCTCCGCGCCGGGGCGCTCAGCCAGCAGCGCCTCGATTTCCGATTCGAGCGCGGCAATCTTGGTCTCGACCTCACGCCGCAACTCTTCCGGCACCGAGTTGAACACGTCCGTCTTGACCACCTTGCCTTCGAGGATCGGCGCCACCGCGACGCCGGCGGGCGTGCGCAGAAGCGCGATGTTCTGTGCCTCGGCCTCGCGGCGCAGCGTCTCGAGCGCATCCTCGCGGCTGAAGCGGAACTCCTCCTCGATCGTGCGGCGCTTCAACTCGTAGTCGTCGGCGGCGAACGCGGCGGGCAGCGCATCCGCGAGGCGGTCGATCGCCTGCGCCATGCCGTCGGCGAACGCCTTCGCCGTGCCTGCGGGGAGCTTCAGTGCGCGAAAGCCGCCCGCGGCGTCAAAGGAGCTGACGTAGACCCAGTCGGACGGCTTCTCGGCGGTGCGGGCGATCGCCTGCAGCTCGGAGCGCACGGTGGCCGCATAGCCCGAGTCCTCGTTGCCAGTGACAAGAATGTTGTAGCCCGGGCCCTTCATGCCGGCGCCGAAGGTGAGCGCGTTGAGCGCACGCGCCTGGCCGATGGGGGCGCCCGCGGGCTCGATATCGGCGGTCGTCTCGAAGCCGAGCGCCTTGGGGTCGAGGCCCTTGGGATCGAGGTTCGGCAGCGGCGGAGCGGCGCCATTGGCGCTCGTGTGCGCGCCGGCCGCATCGCGCGTTTCCGGCGCAGGAGTGGCATCGGGCGTTGCCGCTGCCGATGTTTCGGGCTCCGCGGACTTGCTCTTGCTTTGCTTGGCGCGTTTGAAGAACATGGGTTCAGGCGCTCGTCTTGCTTCAAGAGTTGGCAGATGAGTTGCCACAACGCCAAGAACGGAGCCGAGCGGGCCGGGAGCCGGCACGCACGACGGGGAAATATCAACGGAATCGCACGCTCCCCCGCTCGTCCCGTGCCACCAGCTTGCGGCGGATCAATGACGGCACCACAGGATAAAGCCGGGGATATCGGCATCGATGTGGCGGACGCCTGCCGCGACGCGGCCGAACGGGAGCTGCGCCGCGACGCGGTCACGCGCGAGGTGTGCCGCGGCGTATGCCGGCTGCTGCGCGACCTGCGGTACGCCTGCATCGCGGAACTGCCGCTGCCCAACGGGCGGCGCGCCGACGTGGTCGGGCTTTCGCAGAGCGGCGACCTCTGGATCGTCGAGGTCAAGTCCGGCGTCGAGGACTTCCGCACCGATCACAAGTGGCCAGAATACCGGGATTTTTCGGACGCGCTCTTCTTCGCGGTGGCGCCCGGCTTTCCCCTCGATCTGCTTCCCGCCGACACCGGCCTCATCCTCGCCGACCGCTACGGCGGCGAGATCGTGCGGCAAGCCCTGGAAACGCGGCTCGCCCCGGCCCGCCGCAAGGCCATGACCCTGCGCTTTGCGCATTGCGCGGCGCTTTCGCTACAGGCGGCGCTTGACCCGGCGTTGAAGATTTCCTGATTACGTGTCTGAGCTGCGGGCGTATAACCACTGGCGGGGATTGAATTTTGTTCCACGCGAGGTTTGAGCGCTCATGGGCAAGAAAAGGCATCACGACGATGACGACGACGAAGAGCTCGCCGACGACCCGGAGGCATATCTGGATGTGCCCAAACCGCGCCCGCAAGCCTATGAGCCGCCGCCGCGCCGCGGATTCCTGCCTGCGCTCAGCGTCGGCGACTTGATCGCGCTATTAGCTTTGATCGTCGTCTCGGCAGCCCTCTTGCTCGAGGGCTATAACAAGGATTTCAAGGACTATTCCAAGGAGATCGTGGCGCTGTTCGCCATCGTCGTCGGCTTCCTTTTGGGCCGCAGGGCGTGAGGGGGAGCGCCAGTGAGCCGCTTATTTCGGCGCGCGCTTGGCGAGGATGCGCTGCAGCGTGCGCCGATGCATGTTAAGGCGGCGCGCGGTTTCCGAGACGTTGCGGTTGCACAGCTCATAGACGCGCTGGATGTGCTCCCAGCGCACGCGATCGGCCGACATCGGGTTCTCGGGCGGCGGCGCCTTGTCGTTGGCGGGCGCCAGCAGCGCATCCGTCACGTCGTCGGCATCGGCGGGCTTCGCGAGATAGTCGACGGCGCCGAGCTTTACGGCGGTGACCGCGGTGGCGATGTTGCCGTAGCCGGTCAAGACGATCGCACGCGAGTCGGGACGGGCGCGGGACAGCTCCGCGATGACGTCGAGGCCGTTGCCGTCCTCGAGCCGCATGTCGACGACGGCGAAGGCCGGAGGCCGCGCGCGGATGAGCTCGATCCCTTCGGCGACCGAATGTCCGCCGCGCACCTCGAACCCGCGCAGCTCCATCGCGCGCACGAGCCGCTGCAAAAACGCGCGGTCGTCGTCGACGATCACGAGCGAACGATCCTCGGGGAGCTCGTCCTGCCGGAACGAGAGATCCTCTGCCGTCGCGTTAGGCGTATCCGCCACATCATCAGCCGACACAAAGGCCTCCTTGCGAACTCTATCTGGCCGCGGCCCGATCGTTTTGCCGGCACCGATCAAAGGGAGCCGGAGGCATGCGTTCAGCGCATACGTAGGTTGTCGCGCGCCAAACTGCCACCTTGTAGGCGCTCTGTCAGCCCGAAGACGCGCTTTTTGTCAACGCTCCATTAGGGTAGTCGCTCCCCGCCCAGGCTTGCCGAGAGTTGAGATTGCCGCGTAATTGCAACCGGTTAGCGATTCAGTATGAACGTGCGCGGCCAGCTTACGCGGACGATGGCGCCCGAGCTGAGGCCAACCCGGTTGGCGAGGCTGACGGTAGCGCCGGAGCGCTCGAGTAGTGTCTTGGCGATAAAGAACCCCAGCCCCAGGCCGGACGCCTCCTCCACCGCGTCGCGGTCGTCGTCCTCGAAGCCTTCGGCCGGGCGCGTGGTGACGTAAGGTTCGCCGATGTTGTCCATCACCTCATCGGGGAACCCAGGACCATCGTCGGTAATCGTCACCACGAGGTCGGAGGCGCTCCACTCCCCGCTGATCTCCACCCGCGATTTGGCGAAATCGGTGGCGTTCTCGATGATGTTGCCGAGCCCGTAGATGACGCCGGGCCGGCGCTCGACGACCGCCTCGCCCACGGGCGGCCCCGTGCGCTCGACCGACGGCCCCGCGGTAATCGAGATGGCGACCCGCCCGGACCGGTAGGGCTCGGCGGCCTCCTCCAGCATTGCGCGCACGCTCACCCGCGCGTGCAGCGGGTCCTGCTCCCCGGGACTGCGGGTGAGCTTCTGCAGGATCTCGCGGCAGCGCAGCGCCTGACTGCGCAACAGGCCGATGTCCTCGCGCAGCGGGCTGTCTTCAGGAAGTGCACGCTCGAGCTCCTTCGTGACCACGGCGATCGTCGACAGCGGCGTGCCGAGCTCATGCGCGGCAGCGGCCGCGAGTCCGTCGAGCGCATGCAGCTTCTGCTCACGCGCAAGCACGAGGTCGGTTGCGGTCAAAGCTGCCGACATCTGCCGCGACTCCTTCGTGAGCCGCCAGGCGTAGAGTGCGAGAAACGTCGTCGAGGCGCACACGGCGGCGAAGGTGCCGAACTTGTAGATCAGCGGCAGCTCGAAGGAGAGGCCACGATACCAGGGCAGCGGCTCGTGCACGATGACAAGAAGGCCGGTCACGGCGAGTGCCATCAAGCCGAGCGCGACCGTGTTGCGCAAGGGCAGCGTTGCCGCCGAGACCGTGATCGGCGCCGCCATGAGCATGGTGAAGGGATTGTCGATGCCTCCCGTCAGGTAAAGCAGCACCGCGAGCTGCACGATGTCGTAGGCGAGCAGCAGGGTGGCAAACCACACGCTCAAGCGGTGACGGGAGGGGTACCAGACCGCGAGGAAAACGTTGAGCCATGCCGAGAGAGCAATGGCGATGAGGCACATACCGATCGGAAGCGAAAAGCCGAGCCCGAGCGAGACGACGCAGATGGCCACGAGCTGGCCGAGCACGGCAATCCAGCGCAGGCGCACGATCGTGTGGATGCGCAGGCGGCTGTCGACCGACTCGGCGAGGATGCGCCCATCCTTGCCCGTGCGAAAAAGCTGCTGCATCGCTTCTTGCCCTTAACCAATGCCAGCGGAGGCACGTTAGCATGGGGCGCCTGAAAATGCGTTGCTGGGCCCTTACCGGGAGCGCGACAAGGCGCGACAATAGGGCACCGGCGCAGGACGTTGCGGCTGCACGCCCCGCCCTTTAACTGGCGCATCCGAGATTGAGAGAGGCCATGGCTGCAAGACCGATCGTCATCGGCATCGCCGGCGCGGCGTTGGGGCTCGCAGCCGCGGTCGCCCTTCTCCCGCAGGTGCGCGAGCGGCTTTTTCCATCGGTTGAGCGGCAGGTGAGCGGCAAGGCGCTCGTCGGCGGCGCGTTCATGCTCACTGACAACACCGGCAAGCGCGTCACCGACCAGGACTTCCGCGGGAAATACATGCTCGTGTTCTTCGGGTACACCTCGTGTCCCGATATTTGCCCAGCCGGGCTGCAGCTCATGGCGGGAGCGCTCGAGAAGCTCGGGCCGAAAGCCGCGCACATCACGCCGATATTCATCAGCGTGGATCCCGAGCGCGACACGCCGGAAAAGCTCGCCGCTTACGTGAAGAACTTCGATCCGCGCCTCGTTGGCCTCACCGGCACGCCAGAGGAGATCGCCGCGGTCGCCAAGGCCTACAAGGTCTATTACGCCAAGGCGCCGAACAAGGAGCGGCCCGACGACTACACCATGGACCACACATCGATCATCTACGTGATGGATCCCAAGGGCGAGTTCGTCACCCACTTCACGCCGGCGACGAACGTCGACGAGATGGCCGCCAAGCTCGACAAGATCCTTTAGCTCCTTCGGACCGTTTGCTCCCGCGCTGCGCGGCACAGCCGCCACACAGTGTGGCAGATTCGATTGGTGCTCCTCCTTTGTGGCTGGCGAGGCAGCTGAATTTGCTCTACGTGTGGCACACCCTCACGGTGACCAGAGTGTTGCACGTTGGCTTCGACGACAGTTCGGGCCACGCGGTTCTGCTTCCACACGAGGGACGTCATGCGGCGCATCCGAGCGCTCGAGGAGCAAGTATTGAAGCGTCCACGTATCGAGGAGCTCGGCTGCGAGGTCGAGGTTCGCCGTCACCCTGGCGCCCGCCGTCTGACGCTGCGCGTGAGCCGCACCCGGCGCGCTGTCATCGTCACGCTTCCCGTGCAATGCGATCTCGGCGAGGCCGGGCACTTCCTCAACCGCAATCTCGAATGGGTGCGCGAGCGCCTCGACAGCCTGCCGCGCCCGGTGCCGTTCAGCGAGGGCGCACTGATGCCGCTGCGCGGCGACTTCCACCGGCTCGCCTTCAGCGGCAAGCGCAATGCAGGCGGCGTCGTGCAGCGATTGTGCGCTAACACCGCGGTGCCGGAGCTGCTCATCGGTGGCCGCACCGAGCACGCCCCGCGCCGCTTGCGCGACTGGCTGTTCGAGGAAGCGCGCCGCGATCTCGACGCGCGCGTTCTCCACCATGCCCGGAACCTCGGCGTGGCGCCGAAGCGCATCGCCGTGCGCGATCAGGCGAGCCGCTGGGGCTCGTGCTCAACGACGGGCGTCTTGTCCTTCTCCTGGAGGCTCATCCTCGCTCCCGCGCGCATCCTCGACTACGTCGCCGCGCACGAGGTCGCGCATCTCAAAGAGATGAACCACGGGCCACGCTTCTGGGCCCTCGTCGAGCGCACGATGCCGGCGATGAAGGAGGCCAAGGGCTGGCTGCAGCTCTATGGGCTCGACCTGCACCGCTACGGGGCGCCCGGGCGCACCTGACGGCGCCGCACGCCTAATCCCCGAAACGCCCAAGCGACATGCGGCCGTCCTGCGGCTCGCGTGCCTTGGCGCGCGAGCCCGCGTCATCGGCCGGAGCTTCGGAATCCTGCAGCGCGCGGGCGATGAAATCGTCCCCGATGGCCTCCTGCGGATGCGTTGCCGGCACTTGGGTCGCGGGCGGCTCCGGCAGGCTCGAGGTCACCACGCCCTGCAGCGGCGCCGGCTGCCGCCCTTCGTGCGCGGAGAGCATTACCTCATGCCAGATGTCGGCCGGCAGGCTCCCGCCGACCACGCGGTTCATGGCCGTGCCGTCGTCGTTGCCGACCCACACGGCCGTCGTCGCTTCCGCCGAGTAGCCGACGAACCAGGCGTCGCGGAAGCCTTGCGAGGTGCCGGTCTTGGCCGCGGCCGCGTAGGGCAGGGCCGCGCGGCGCCCGGTGCCGGAGGTAAGCGTCGCGTTCAGCATGTCGGTCATGGCGGCGACCTGGGCCGGGGCGACAGCCTGCTGCGGCGGCTGCGGCTGATGCGCGTAGAGCACCGTGCCGGAGCGCGTTGCCACGCGCCGCAACACATAGGGCTCGACCGCGCGGCCCCCGTTGGCGAACACGTCGTAGGCGCTGGCGAGCTCGAGCAGCGTCACCTCGGAGGTGCCGAGCGCCAGCGAAGCGTCCTTGCGCAAGGGCGACTGAATGCCGAGCCGCCGTGCCGTTGCTGCCACGCGCGCGGGGCTGAGCTTGAGCGCGAGGCGCACGGCGACTGCGTTGACCGAGCGCGACAGCGCCGCGCGCATGGTCATGGTGCCCTGGTACTCGCCGTTGTCGTTGCGCGGCGCCCAGCCGGAAACGCTCACGGGAAGGTCCTCGACCATGCTGTCGGGCGTGTAGCCGGCTTCGAGCGCGGCGAGATAGACGAACGGCTTGAAGGCGGAGCCCGGCTGCCGGCGCGCTCTTACCGCGCGGTCGAACTGGCTCTCCGCGTAGGAGCGGCCGCCGATAAGAGCGCGAATGGCACCGTCCGTGCCGAGCACGATGAGCGCCGCCTGGCTCGCCTGCAGCTCGGCGCCGCGCGCAGCAATGTTGCGCTGAACGATCTCGGAGGCGCGCGCCTGCAGCGGCTTGTCGAGCGTCGTCTCGACGATGATTTCCTCCGAGCCTGAGCGCGCTTCCGGCGGCAAGGCATCGAGCACGTAGTCGATGGCATACTCGGCGCCGGCATCCGGCGACCGGCTTGCCTGCGGCATGCTTGCCATCTGCGCGCTTGCCTCGCGCTCCTCGTCTGCAGATATGAAGCCGGCGCCGCGCATCTGCGCCAGCACGATGCGCCCGCGCGAGCGCGCATACTCGGCGTTGGAGACGGGGGAATACTTCGACGGGGCCTTCAACAGCCCGGCGATGAGGGCGGACTCGCCAAGGGTCAGATTACGCGCCGGCTTGCCGAAGTAGCGCCGTGCCGCCGCGTCGACGCCGTAGGCGCCGCCGCCAAGGTACATGCGGTTGAGATAGAGCTCGAGGATGTCCGACTTCGTCAGCCGCGATTCGAGCCAGAGCGCGAGCGACACCTCCTGCAGCTTGCGCGCGAACGTGCGGTCGGAGCTCAAATAGAGGTTCTTGGCAAGCTGCTGCGTCAGCGTCGAGCCGCCCTGCACGAAGCGCCCGGCACGCGCGTTCGCGATGGCCGCGCGCAGCAGCCCCAACGGGTCGACGCCGTAGTGCTCGAAGAAGCGCCTGTCCTCGGTGGCGATGACCGCGTTCACCATCGAGCGCGGCATGAGATCGAGCGGGATGTAGTCGTCGACGCCGCCGCGCTCCCCGATGAGGGTGCCGTCGAGCGCGAGAATGCGGATCGACGGCTCGCGCACATGAGCGCGCATCGTCAGCGGATCGGAATAGAACACCTGATTGCGCAGGTGCATGGCGCCGAGCGCGGCGCCACCGGCGACGGCTAGATAGAGCGGCCACACGAAAAAGAGCCGCGTCGCAAGCGAGGTACGCTTCTTTGCGCGCCTCTTGGGCTCTGCCGGTGGCGGTGGCTTCTTGCCCGAAAACAGTCCCACGTGCCCCCCGAGTTTGAATTCGCTTCGCGACGGCCGCGAGCGAACGCACCCGGGGCAGGCCGACCCTAGCGGCGCCCTGCTAAGAGCCGGTTAACCATGCGAGCGCAGGCGGCTGCGGACGAGAATGAAGGGCAGCGCGACCAGCCCCAGCAGGATGCGCGCCAGCACGACGAAGCCCATGAACACGAGCTGGCGGTCGTCGAGCAGGAACTCGATCCAGACGTTGTACTTGGGGTCGAGCGGGGTGCCGGTGATGATCTCCTTCACGCTGTGCGCCCACCGCAGCGAGGCCGACAGCAGCTCGGGCCAGTGAACCCCGACGAAGACCAGAAGCAGCGCGCCGAGGATGAGCGAAAAGACGATGTTGCCGATGGAGAAGAGAACACGCAGCACGGCACGGACCCCCCGAAATGGCGCTTTTGCGCCTTGAGGGCCCAAGCGTAGCACCGGGGCCGCGCGCCATGAAAGAACCTTAACGCCGTGTGGAGATGCGCACCGATTTGGAACTCGAAGCGCGCTTTGCAGGTTTCGAGGGCTGAAGCGGCACACCGGGAAGCGCCCGCTAGCCGCGGAAATTCGGAGCGTTTCCTATAGCCTATGCCGCCAGCACCCGGCCGCGCTTCGAGCGCGAGACCATCGACGCCGCCATGGCCCCCATCACCACGGTTGCGCGCGTGATGGACGCGCTGTTCGTCATCCCCGGCACCGGCATCCGCGTCGGCTTCGACGCCATCCTCGGCCTCGTGCCCGTCGCCGACGACCTGCTCGCACAGGCGATCGCGACCTACATCATCCGGGAGGCGCACCAGCTCGGCGTGGGCAAGCTCACGCTCTTGCGCATGTTTGGCAACACACTCATCGACACCGTCATCGGCTCGATCCCGATCGCGGGCGATGCCTTCGACGTCGCCTTCCGCGCCAACCTGAAGAACTTAAGGCTTTTGCAGCGCCACCTGGAGAAGCAGGGCTGTAGGCCCCCGGGCGCAGGGCCCGTCATCGACGGCGACTGGCGCCGCGTCGCTTAACCAGAGGTTCATCCTCGGGCTTGTCCCACGGCGACTCTCGCGGCGGCAGCGCGATCAAACGTCGAGGTTGGCGACGGAGAGCGCGTTGTCCTGAATGAACTCGCGCCGCGGCTCGACCACGTCGCCCATCAGCTTGGCGAAGATCTCGTCCGCCTCCGCCAGGTCCCCGATCTTGACCTGCAGCAGCGTGCGCGCGTCGCGGTTGAGCGTGGTTTCCCACAACTGGTCGGGGTTCATCTCGCCCAAACCTTTGTAGCGCTGCATCGAGATGCCCTTGCGCCCGGCCTCGTAGACCGCTTCGAGCAGCGTGCGCGGACCATAGACGGGGATCGCCTCACCCTTTCGGCGCAGCTTCGCCGGCGTCCCGTAGACCTCGGCCAGATGCTGGTGGCGCTCGTTCAAGCGGCGCGCATCGAGCGAGCCGAGGAAGGCCAGATCGAGCGGGTGCGACTCGGTCACGCCGCGCACCTCGCGCTTGAAGCGGAAGCCGTCGTTGCCATAGCGGCCCTCCCAGCCCTTCTCCGTCTCTTCGGAGATGGCGTCGAGGCGCTCGGCGATCACGTCGGCGATGCCGTTCGCCTGCTCGGCGGAGCGCAACAGGCGGGCATCGAAGGCGCCTGCGATGGCCGCTTGCTCGACGACGTTGCGCGAGTAGCGCGAGTGGAGGCCTTCGATCAGCCCGACGATGCCGCGCGCGGAATCGACGATTCCCCGCAAGTCCTTGCCCGCGCGCTCTTCGCCGGTGCCCGACACGAGCACCGCTTCGTCAAGCCCCTGGTCGATGAGATAATCTTCCAGAGCGCGCTGGTCCTTGAGGTAGGTTTCGGACTTGCCGCGCGACACCTTGTAGAGCGGCGGCTGCGCGATGAAGACGTGCCCCTTCTCCACCAGCTCCACCATCTGCCGGTAGAAGAAGGTCAGAAGCAGCGTGCGGATATGGGCGCCGTCGACGTCAGCGTCCGTCATGATGATGATCTTGTGGTAGCGCAGCTTCGACAGGTCGAAGTCGTCGCGGATGCCGGTGCCGAGCGCGCCGATGATGTTGGTCACCTGCTCGGACGACAGCATCTTGTCGAGGCGCGCGCGCTCGACGTTGAGGATCTTGCCCCGGATCGGCAGCACCGCCTGGTACTCGCGCTTGCGGCCTTGCTTGGCCGAGCCGCCGGCCGAGTCGCCCTCGACGATGAACAGCTCGGTGTTGGCGGGATCGCGGTCCTGGCATTCGGCAAGCCCGCCGGGCAGGCGCAGGCTGTCGAGCGCGCCCTTGCGCCGCGTCAGCTCGCGCGCCTTGCGCGCCGCCTCGCGCGCAAGCGCCGCCTCCACGATCTTGCCGACGATGTGCTTGGCTTCCTTCGGGTGCTCCTCGAACCAGGCGCCGAGCTGCTCGCCGATGACGCCCTCGACTACCGGCTTTACCTCGGAGGACACGAGCTTGTCCTTCGTCTGGCTCGAAAACTTGGGGTCCGGAACCTTGACCGAGAGCACGCAGGTCAAGCCCTCGCGTGCGTCCTCGCCGGAGAGGTCGACCTTCTCCTTCTTCGCCAGCCCGCTTTCGCCCGCGTACTTGTTGATGACGCGCGTCAGCGCCGCGCGGAAGCCGGCGAGATGCGTGCCACCGTCGCGCTGCGGGATGTTGTTGGTGAAGAGCAGCACATTCTCGTGGTAGCTGTCGTTCCACCACAGCGCCGCCTCGATAATGACGCCCTCACGCTCGCCGCGCAGCATGATCGGATCGGGGATCAGCGACTGCTTGGAGCGGTCGAGGTAGCGCACGAAGGCGGAGGTGCCCCCGTCGTACTGCATTTCCTCGTGGCGCACATCCGCGTGGCGCGCATCCGTCAGCACGATCTTGGCGCCGGAGTTCAGGAACGCGAGCTCGCGCAGCCGGTGCTCGAGCGTGGTGAAGTCGAACTCGGTCTGCGAGAAGGTCTTGGGGCTCGGCAGGAACGATACCTCGGTGCCGCGCTGGCCCTTGGCGTCGCCGACCACCTTCAACGGGGCCACCGGCACGCCGTCGCGGAACTCGATTGCGTGCTCCTTGCCCTCGCGCCAGATGCGGGCCCTGAGCCATGCCGACAGCGCGTTGACGACGGACACGCCGACGCCGTGCAGTCCGCCCGACACCTTGTAGGCGTTCTGGTCGAATTTGCCGCCGGCGTGCAGCTCGGTGAACACGATCTCGGCGGCCGAGCGCTTCGGGGTGTGGTCGTCGTCGTGCTTGATGCCGGTGGGGATGCCGCGGCCGTCGTCGCGCACGGTGCACGAGCCGTCGGGGTTGAGCGTGACGATGCATTCCTTGGCGTGGCCGGCGAGCACTTCGTCGACGGCGTTGTCGACGACCTCGTAGATCATGTGGTGCAGGCCCGAGCCGTCATCGGTGTCGCCGATGTACATGCCGGGCCGTTTGCGCACGGCGTCGAGCCCTTTCAGCATCTTGATAGACTCGGCGCCGTAGTCGTCGGCGCCCGTGCTTTTCTTTGCGGGCAAAGCGCTCATTTACAGGTTGTCCTTGGGGTCTTGTCGACCTCATTTTCTTTATACCACGAAAGGGGCCGAAAATGGCGCGAAAAAGCGCGCTTCAAGCTCTGTAAACCACGCTAAATATCGCTAGAATCTCAATATGTTATGTAGGCGGCCCCGCGCCTCATGAGGATGCGGCAAAGAGGTCCGCCACGACCCCCTCCTCGACCCCCCGGAATCGGGCCTTTCCGGCGAGAGCCGAGAAGGCGCGAGCGTCCGTCCCAGTCATCCACGCTTGAGCCCGCAGACGCAGCACCTCCTCGAACAGGGCGCCCCGGCGCGCTTCGTCGAGATGGGCTGTCACCTCGTCCAGCAGCAGGATCGGCGCGACCCCATCATGCCGCCGCGCCACCAGCTCCGCATGCGCCAATACGAGCCCCAGGAGCAAGCTTTTCTGCTCACCGGATGAGCACAGCCGCGCCGGCATCGCCTTGTCGAGGTGCGAGACGAGCAGGTCGGAGCGGTGCGGACCATCAAGCGTTCGCCCAGCGGCGCGGTCGCGCTCGCGCGCCTCGCGCAGGACGCTCGCGTAGGACTCCTCCACCTCGACCGCGGGCAAACGTTCGAGGTCCGCCTCGAGCGTGCCCTCGATCGCGAGGCCGGCCGCCGGGAAGGGCGAAGCGGGGTCACGCGCGCGCCGCTCCGCCGCGATGAGCGCGAGCCCGGCGACGGCTTCGGCGCGCGCAGCCGCGATTGCCGTTCCGGTCTCGGCCATGACGAGCTCGAGGCCTTCGAAGCGGGCATTGTCGCGCACGCCGTCGGCGAGCAGCCGGTTGCGCTGTTGCATGGCGCGCTCGAATTGGCCGACGCGCGTGCGGTAGCCTGCGTCGAAGCAGAGGATCAGCCGGTCGAGGAAGCGGCGGCGCTCGGAGGCGGCGCCGGTGAACAGCGTGTCGAGCGCCGGCGTGACCCAAACAAGCTCCACGTACTCGGCGAGCTTGCCCGACCCGCCCGCCGGCGCCCCGTTGATGCGCACAATGCGCGAGCCGCGCTCGCTCGCCGCCGCGGCCGCGGTTAGCCCCGTGCCGATGTCGACCGGGCCATGGGCCGAGTGCACGTGCGCGGCCACGGCCCAGCCGCCGTCGCCGGCTGAGCGCGCCAGCTCCGGATAGGTGGCGCGGCGCAGGCCATGGCCAGGCGCCAGCAGCGATACGGCTTCGAGCAAGTTCGTTTTGCCGGCCCCGTTGGCGCCGATCAGCACCTGCGGCTCGGGGCCGGCTTGAAGCGTCAGGTGCGCATAGTTGCGGAAGTTGGTGAGCGTCAGCCGTTCGACCCAGTGCGCGGCCGCAGTGTCCGCACGCGCGTCTGGAACTGGCCCCCGGGCCGTCGCTGCCACCCTACACCCGCATCGGCATCAGGACGTAGAGAGCGCTCTCGTCCGCCGGGTCGTTGACCATGGTCGGCGAGCCGGGGTCGGCGAGCTTGAAGCAGGCCTCCTCGCCCTCGAGCTGCCCGGCAATGTCCAAGAGGTAGCGGGCGTTGAAGCCGATCTCGAGCGGGCTTGAGCCATATTCGACGCCGATCTCCTCGGTGGCGCTGCCGCCCTCCGGGTTGTTGACCGAGAGCACGAGCTTGTCCGGCTTGATGTTGAGCTTCACCGCGCGCCCGCGCTCGCTCGCGATCGTCGACACGCGGTCGACCGCGCCCATGAACTCAGCGTTGGAGACCTTCATCTCCTTGTCGTTGCCCTGCGGGATGACGCGGCTGTAGTCGGGGAAGGTGCCGTCGATCAACTTGGAGGTGAGCGTCACGCTGCCGATCTCGAAGCGAACCTTCGCCGGGCTCACGCCGACCTTGACGGTCGCCTGGCTGTCCTCGATCAGCCGGTGCAGCTCGTGCACGGTCTTTCTCGGGATGATGATGCCGGGCATGCCCTGGGCGCCCTTCGGCAGCGGCAGCTCGACCTGGGCGAGCCGGTGCCCGTCGGTCGCCACCGCACGCAAGGTCGCCTTATTGTTCGACTGCGCGGTGTGCAGGTAGATGCCGTTGAGGTAGTAGCGCGTCTCCTCCGTCGAGATGGCAAAGCGCGTCTTGTCAATGAGGCGCTTCAGGTCCTGGGCGGAGAGCTCGAACTCCTGGCCCATCTCGCCCGAGCCGATATCGGGAAAATCCTCCGCCGGCAGCGTCTGCAGCGCAAAGCGCGCTTGGCCCGAGGCGAGCGTCAACCGCTCCTTGTCGCCATCCTTGCGGATGTCGACCTGCGAGCCGTCGGGCAGCTTGCGCACGATGTCGTGCAGCATGTGGGCGGGAACGGTGACGGCGCCCGGCGCGCTGATGTCGCCCGGCACGCCCTCGATGACCTCGCGCTCCAGATCCGTCGCCTTGAATTCGAGCTTGGCGTCGCGCGCGCGCAAAAGCACGTTGGAGAGGATCGGGATCGTCGTACGCCGCTCGACGACGCTCGTGACGTGGCCGAGCGCCCGCAAGAGTTCACCGCGTTCAATCACAAGCCGCATGGCTATTTCCTCGGCGCGTTTTTTGAGGGGCCAAGCCCGCCTCGCTACGAGCGAATGAGGCCACCGGTCCTTAAGACGGTGGAGCGCGGGCTGGGACCGGGAATTGGCGTCTTTAAGGATTCGCGCCCCGTGCAACTTGACCCGATGCCGCTTCCTTTTTCAAGGGCGGGTTTTTTGCGGGCCAATTCCTTAGCCGGAGCGCGTAAGGAGCGGCGCCGTAAGACGCCGCCCCTCCCCGCTTAGACCCGCCGTACACGCCCAGCACGGCGGCCCTACCTTCGGTCGAGCCGCTAGTGGCTCAACAGCTTTTTCAGCTCCTCGAGCTCGTCTTTGAGCCGAGGATTGTCGACGAGTTCGCCCTCGATCTTGCGAATCGCGTGCAGCACGGTGGTGTGATCACGGTTGCCGAACCGGCGCCCGATCTCGGGCAGCGAGCGCGCGGTCAATTGCTTGGCGAGGTACATTCCCACCTGCCGCGGCCACACCACGGAGCGGTGCCGGCGCTGCGAGAGCAAATCTCCCTTCGAAACGCCGAAGTGCCGCGAGATGATGCGCAGGATGTCCTCGATCTTGATGCGGCGCGGCTCGAGCCCCTGCACGAGATCGCGGATCACGGTCTCGGCGATGTCGGGCGTGAGCGCGGTGCGCATGTATTGCCACGTTGCGTAGAGGCGCGTCACCGCGCCTTCCAGCTCGCGCCCGCTTTCGGTGAGACGCTCGGCCAGCAGCTCGAGTATCTCACGGCCGAGCGTGAAGGAAGGATCGAGCGCACGCTTCTCCGCGAGCCTCTTCTCCAAGACCTTCAAGCGCAATTCGTGGTCGAGCACGCCGATCTCGGTAACGAGCCCGCGCTGCAGCCGCGAGCGCATGCGCTCGTTGAGCCGCTCCACGTGGTTGGGCGCACGCGCCGACGCCACCACCACCTGCCGCCCGCCGTCGAGCAGCGAGTTGATGATGTGGTCGAACTCCTGCTCCGTCCGCTCCCCGTGCATGAACTCGAGGTCGTCGATCAGGAGGATGTTGATTAAGCGGAACTTCTCCTTGAACGCGAGCGGGTCCTGGCTGCGCAGCGCCTCCACGAACTGGTAGCGGAAGCGCTCCGCGGTGAGATAGAGCACTTGAGCGTTTGGCGCGCGCCGCTTCACCTCCCAGGCGATGGCGTGCAGCAGATGCGTCTTGCCGAGCCCCACGGCAGAGTGGATGTAGAGCGGGTTATAGCCGCGCCCATCGCTCATCGCCGTATCGGCGACCTGCACTGCGCCCGCATGCGCCATGCGGTTCGACGCGCCCACGACGAAGCTCTCGAAGGTGTAGCGCGGATCGAGGGGAGAGCCCTCGAAGCCGCCGACGCTGGTGCGCCCGACCGCTTGCGCGGCCGCCAGGATCCCGGACCCTCTGGCGACTTCGGCGCTGCGCGCGCCGTTGACGCCGGTCTCGGCCCCGGTGCTCGCCGGCTGGCCGTCGGCGCGCACAGCGGCCCGCGCGCAAGGCTGGCGCAAGACCACGTCGACCTTCTCCGCGCCTTTGAACTCGGCGCGGCAGCAAGCCAAGAGATCATCCGAGTAGTGCGACTGGATCCACGTCTTCAGGAACTTCACCGGCACCGAGAGCTTCACGGTCTTGGCATCGAAGCTCTCAAACTCGAGCGTATGGAACCAGCTCGTGAAGATGTCGTCGCCGAGCCTTGCCCGCAACATGGCTCGCGTCTTCTCGCCGCGAGGCTCGCCCGTGCCGTCTTCCGCCGTGCCTGCCGTGGCTTGAGCCGTACCCGCACGCACGGCGCCTACGACGGTGCGTTCCGCTTTCTCGATGGTCTGCATTGAAACCCCCGCAAAACTTGTCGACTTGCTCCTCAAAGTCTCCTGAGCAAATTCCAGGTGTCGCCCTCCGCCGCCGCGGCTGCGCAACCGGTCTTCTCTCAGTCTTCCGAAACGGGCGCGCTATCCTTGCACCCAAGCCAAGCCGGCAGCTTTCCAACCGGCTAGCTGCCCTCGATGACGGCTGGCATCGAGAGGCCCCTCGAAGCCATCCGCAACATTCCTGCACCGCCGATACCCGGCGCCCGCAATGGCTTCCGCTGCCATGCGACTTCGAGCACCCGACCGGCAGATGAAAAACAACTCGGAGTCCTTGGTGGCGCCCGCCGCATCGAGCACCTTCGTCAGCCGCTCCGGAAAGCCCGCATCTATTTTGCTGTCCGGAGAGGTCTGCCACTCCACCGTGAGGACGCGCTTGCCGATCTTCTCCAGGTCGGGAAGCCCGACGAAGGTCCACTCGGCCCGCGTGCGCACGTCGACCAGTACTGAGCCGGGATCCTTTTCGAGGCGTGCCCAAACCTCTTCCACAGGCACATCCTGGATGTGGACGGCTTCCATCGACTGCACTTCGTCCTCCACTCGTCCAGACCTGCGCGACTGCGCCTCACGCGGCCCATCTTACAGTAATTAGCAGGTTCTATAGAACAACGCCTCGACTCGCTGGACAATTGTCCAGAAAGATACGCAGACACACTCAGATATGACGATGAAACCAGGGACGAGATACTAAAGTTAACCTGGTGTCGTCGTTCGCCGGGACTAGCATTCACATGGCTGCACCAGTCGGGGCGAGGCGACCATCTGAACGGTAGCCCTTAACTCTCGAAGTGGCAAGTGCGCCGACATCCCCTAGGCCCATCCACAGGCCGCAGAAGAATGCCGATACCACAAGTGGAGAACCTGTGAATTTGTTCAAACAGCTGTGTGTAGCGGGCTGGAGAAGTTGAGGATTTGCACGCACGCGGCTGTGGATCATCGACGCTGAAAATTCGTCCCCCGCCGCGTCAGAAAATCGTCATTTTTCCGCTTGGTCGGTGCACGTCGCCGGTGAAGCGAAAACGCGCTAGCAAACTTTTGCGCAGCGGGAGCGGCCGGTGAATCCATGACTTACGTGCGTTCACGACTCTCGCTGCGCGCCTCGCCTGCAAACGATCGATGTGGCGAACATACAGCGTCCGCTTTTTCAGCGTCGGATCTAGTCCGCCATCGCCTTCACGCGTGCGCTCAAGCGCGACACCTTGCGGCTCGCCGCCTTCCTGTCGATCACGCCTTTCTGCGCGCTGCTCGCGAGCACCGGCTCTGCCGACCTCAGAGCTTCCTTCGCCGCCGCTTTGCTTCCGGACTTGATCGCCTCCTCGACCTGGCGCACGGCGCCGCGGGCGCGCGAAGAGCGCGACTTGTTGATCTCGGTGCGCCGTACTGCCTGACGCGCGGCCTTCTTCGCCGACTTGGTATTGGCCATGTTTTGCCTCGTCCTCGAATACTCGATCGGTTGGATCAGCTGGGTTGGTGCCCGCCGCAAAGCTGAGGCGGTGGAGCCTGAATTCTGAATATGTTTGCCGCCCGAAACGCAAGGCTTCGAGCGGCACAACGGGCGATGCTATAGACGGCGCTTCAACCAGGGTCAACGCGCAAGCTGCGGCGTAAAGGATTGGCGGGGCTCGCAGAACACCTTCCCCGGCCGCTCGTCGCGAAATCTGCTAAAGAGGCGCCGGTACGGGGGCGAGAGGGAAGCCTGGGATGATCTCCACATTCGGCTGGGCCGGCGCGCTCGCGATCGGCGTCGCCGCGACCGTGCTGGGCGCCGTTGCCGATGCGCCGCGAGTGCACCTGGCGCTCACCGCCGCGGCGGCCTTGGGGCTTGCGGCGCTCGCCGTCGTAGAGCGCCGCCGGTTGCTAGCCGCCGGCGCCGGCGAGCCCGCGCTCGCGGGCGCCACTGCAACCGCCATGGCCGTGGTGTGGGGCTGGGCCGCACTCAGCCTGCTCATCACCTACGTCTTCGTCTCCACGTGGGGCGAGTGGTGGCAGTACGTGCTGGGCGCCGGCGCGGTGGCGCTGCTCTGCCTCTACTTCTCGGCGACGCTTTCGCGCGACGCTTCCGCCGGCCGCGAGGATGCGACCATGCTCAACCTTGCCCGCTATCTGACGATCGGCCAGCTTGCCGGCATGATCATCGCCATGATCGGACTCATCGCAGACGCCAAGACGCCGCGCGATCCGGCCAAGCCCGACTGGGCGGCGAGCGCGATCTTCTTCTTCGGCGCAGCCGCGCTCGCGGTCATCAGCGCCGACGCCTTGCGGCGGTCGGCGTCCTCGCACAATAGGTAAAGCCCCCGCGCGTTACCGCAACCAGGCACACCCCCGTGCCAGCCAACAAACGACGGACGCCAGGACGCCCACGATGCCCTTGAAACCCATGCTGCCGGTCATTCTGCTCGCGTTTCTCGTGAGCATCATGGTCGCTGTGCTCGCCGCCGGCCGCGGCTCCGGATGG
>Ga0187819_10000169_pt1 | contig 30487 bp, 17 predicted proteins | sample NC_wetland_sal_i_15_FD_132411 | JGI IMG/M metagenome (GOLD analysis project Ga0187819, IMG submission 132411) | Wetland sediment microbial communities from Neuse River Estuary, North Carolina, USA - SO4_4 | ecosystem: Environmental > Aquatic > Freshwater > Wetlands > Sediment | place: USA... | reverse complement strand
ACGCTCCACGAACTCGCCGTAGACGCCCTTCTGCACAATGATGCGGCTGGTCGCGGTGCAGCGCTGGCCGGTGGTGCCGAAGCCGCCCCATAGGCCGCCTTCGATGGCGAGGTCGAGGTTGGCGTCGTCGAGCACGATCATGGGATTCTTGCCGCCCAGTTCGAGCGAGCAATGCTTGAAGCTCTTGGCCGCAGCCGTGCCGACGACCCGGCCTACCGCGGTTGAGCCGGTGAGCGAAACCGCGCGGACATCGGGATGCTCGGTCAGCGGTCCGCCGATGCTCGAGCCGAAGCCGGTCACGATGTTAATCACGCCCTTGGGCAGGCCGGCGTCACTGAGCACGCGAACCAGATTGAACGTCGACAGAGGCGTGTCCTGAGCCGGCTTGATCACGCAAGTGTTGCCGCAAACGATCGCCGGCAGGAGCTTCCACGAGGGAATCGCCATGGGAAAGTTCCACGGCGTGATCTGAGCGCAGACACCGAGCGGCTGGCGCACCGCCATGGCGAACTTGTTGGGCAGTTCCGAGGGCGTGGTCGGTCCGAACATGCGGCGGCCTTCGCCTGCCATGTAGTAGGCGGTGTCGATGGCTTCCTGCACGTCGCCGCGAGTTTCTTTGAGGATCTTGCCCATCTCGCGGGTCATGTCGCGGGCGTAATCTTCCTTGCGCTCCATTAGCATCTCGGCGGCACGATAAACGATTTCGGCGCGGCGGGGAGCGGGGACCAGACGCCACTTCTTGAAAGCATGTTTCGCGGCGGCGATGGCGGCGTCCACGTCTGCCTTGCCGGATTTCTGAAAGATGCCGACCACGTCGCGCGTGTCGGCGGGATTGCGGTTTTCGAAAGTCTCTCCGGTCGAAGCCTCGACCCATTCGCCACCGATGAAATTCTTATAAACCTTGGTGCGGGTGGCCGAGCCCATGATGGTCGGGCCAGTAAGTACGTCGGTAGCCATAAAGCCTCCTGGGAATGCGAAAGAAGAATGCGTGAACTATTCATGCTACAGCCGGCAGTGAGGCACGGCAAGGGAAGGTCAGAAAGCGTAGTGTCCTAATCTCAAGTCTAGTTTTTCTCCGCGATCTTTGCGAAGGCTCTGCGTCCTTTGCGGTCAAAAGCTCTTAGGCGCGAAGTGCGCGAAGGATCGCTAAGAGCGCAAAGAAATTGTCCCAAATCTGACGTAATCGGAGATTAGGACACGGCCGAAGAAGGCGTGCTCAGCCGGCTGCGGCGCGGACTGAGGAGCAGGAGGCAACATTGTGGCTCGGTCATAAGTGATCCTCAAAGGTGCAAACTTATGCGCAAAGCAATCGTGGAAGGATCTGGTCGTAGGCGCGGCCACCATGGTCGTCTGGAACCATTTTTTTGACAAACAGGCCGTGCGATTTTGTTAGTATTGACGCCCTGCGCCTCGCCTCTCCGCTACGGAAGATGGCCGGACTTGGCGCTGGTTGTGGCTTTCAAGAAAAGGGGATCTATCTTGTCAAAGAAAATATCGCTTGCGGTAATCCTGCTTCTGTTCGCTGTCTCCGGCGTCTCGCTGGCACAGTCGCTCAAGAGACTCGTTAACCAGCCGCCGGACGGCGCCGGCATCGGTTTTCAGTTGACCGATGGCACCGTGTTGTACCAGGGCAACCGCTGCACGGATTGGTGGAAGCTCACGCCTGACATCACGGGAAGCTATGTCAAGGGAACTTGGTCGCAGGTCGCCAGCTTGCCTTCCGATTACGCGCCGCTTTATTTCGCCTCCGCCGTGCTGGCCGACGGCCGGCTGGTGATCAGTGGCGGCGAATACAGTGGCTGCGGCGCCCAATTCGCGCTGACCAACCAAAGTGCGATTTACGATCCCGCAGCGAATACCTGGACCATGGTCGCGCCCCCGACGGGCTGGTACGACATCGGAGACTCGCCATCGGTGGTGCTGCCCAATGGCAAGTATCTGGTGGGGCGCAAAACCAACAAGAACATGGCGGAACTGGATCCCACTACTCTGACCTGGAAGAAGGTAAAGGAGACGGGCAAGAGCGATTTCAACGCCGAGGAGGGCTGGACGCTGATGCCCGACGGCACGATCTTGACCTACGATGTGAAAAATGCGCCCAACTCGGAGTTGTACACTCCTTCGACCAAGACTTGGGTGAGCGCGGGCAGCACAGTTGTGGATTTACACTCGCCTCCCGCCGAAGGCTGCCTCCACTATGGAGATCACGGGCAATACACCTATTGTCCTCCTGGGGAAGTAGGCCCCGGCGTACTTCGTCCTGACGGGACGGTGTTTGCGACCGGTTCTTACACGGCAACTGGCGGCGCTGGCCACACGGCGATCTACACACCGGGAGCCAATGGCGGAATCGGAACCTGGGCTGCCGGTCCCGACTTCCCGAACGACGATAACGCAGGCGATTCGTTTGCTGCTCTGCTCCCCAACGGTAACGTGCTGGTGTTGGGCAACTCCGGAACGCTTTATGAGTTCGATGGGACCAAGCTGACTTCCGAAGCGGTCGATTACGGCAGTTTGATGGATCTGCCCACGGGAGAGGTGCTGGTCGGCGGCTCAGCGGTCTACACTTCGAAGGGGACATACCAGAAGTCGTGGGCCCCGAAAATCACTTCCTATCCGACGACGGTCACGCGTGGCTCCACTTACAAAATCTCGGGCAAGCAGTTCAATGGCTTGTCGCAGGCGGCCGCGTTTGGTGACGAATTTCAAACCGCAACCAATTACCCCTTGGTGCGGATCACCAATCAAGCCACTGGCCACGTTTTCTATGCCAAGACGCACGACCACAGCACCATGGGCGTTGCCACCGGCAAGAAGACGGTTTCGACCAACTTCGATGTTCCGGCAGGGATGGAAACTGGAGCGAGTTCGCTCGTAGTAGTGGCCAACGGCATCCCTTCCAAGGCCGTCAGTATCACCGTAGACTAAAATCAGTCTGGCTCTGTTGACACGCTGATGTGTCAACAGGGCCAGTCGATCTTCGATGTTACGTTCCCGCAGGAATCGCACCTGGGGGGGAGCCTAAGACTGCGTCAGGCGATACCACGCCAGCGCGGTTTGTGCGCCCAGCCAACGGAAAGGTTCATTCGGAACGTATGCCAGGCTGGCGTTTACGAAGGGATACTGCTTCCAAGGTTCTTCGCGTCCAGCCTCCAGATCGGCGATGATTCTCCCAAAAACCGAAGTCAAGTTCACGCCGTGTCCGCTGTAGCCCAGCCCGTAGAAGATGTTGTTGTGTCGTCCCATGCGTCCCACGGAAGGGGACTCGTCGAGTGACCAGTCGACCACTCCACTCCAGGTAACTTCGAACTCGATGCCATCCAGCTTGGGGTAGATTCGGACAAGCTCGCGCTGGAGTTGTTCAAAATGCGAGGCCGCGGCGGGATCGCTTGTCCCGTTATTGAAGAAATAGCTGGGACGGCCTCCGCCGATGTGGATGCGGTTGTCACGCGTCAGACCGAGATAGAAGACCTCAGTGCGGCTGTCATTGAACGGCACTCGCTTCTGCCACCCAATCTCGGTCAGCTTCTGCTCACCGAGAGGTTGCGTCACACCCACGTACTCATGAACCGGCAGGATCGAGTTGCGAAGATAACCCAGTCTTTGGGTGAAGGCATTTGTTGCAAGCACCAAGGACTTTGCCTTTACGGTCTGTCCGCCGGTGGTACGGAGAAGGTGCACCGGACCTTCCTCGATGCTCGCCACCGGTGTGTTCTCGTAGATTTCCGCGCCGGCGGTCTCCGCGGCTGCCTTGAACACATGCACGAGCTTCATGGGATGGACGTGTCCGCCGTTGGGGTCGAAGAATGCTGCATCGTAGATCTCGGTACCGATCGCGCTGGCTAATTGCTGCTTGCTCCAGAACTCAACCGGCATGCCCAGGGATCGCGCCTCCTGTACATAGACCTTCGCTGCGCTGGAATCCTCGGCGGTGCTGAGCACTTGCAGTGCGCCATTTGTGTCCAACTCGCAGTCGATGCCGGTCGCTGCGCTGAGCTTCGCCAACGTCTGAATATTCTGTGCCGTCAGGTCGTAAATCTTTTTGTCCATGGCCGGGACTGAGCTGAAATTCATATACCGGTCAGCGGTCATAGTCAGCACCATGGCGCCATTTCGTCCCGAGGCCCCGTTCCCGCAGCCCTTGGCTTCCAGGACGACCACACGCTTGTCCGGAGAGATCCTGCGGATGTAATACGCCGTGGAAAGTCCTGTGAAGCCGCCACCGAGCACCGCGACATCTACCGCGATGTCGTTCGTCAACGGCTGGTTCTGAGGGGGTTGGCTTCGTGCCCAGTGGCTGTGGTTGAGCTCGAACTCCATCGGTTCACGCCAGATCCTGGGGGATATTTCGTTTAGGCCCGCCGCACCGAGCAACGCGCCGCCACCGGCAAAGGCAAATTTTTTCAGAAAGCGGCGGCGGCTTGAGAGTTCTTGCATGGGTGGCTGCTAGAGAACTTCAGGGTAAGGGAGTGCTTTATTCTTGGCAAGGCATGTAGACTGCGAGAAGAGCCCCTGCAGGATCTCGCTGCGTTCCGCCTGTCTTGGAGTTCTTAGGCGGTACAAGAGCGCCGGGGCGCTAACCCAGATCCAGCGCCATCTTCAGCGCCCGGTCTAACTCCACCAGTCTGGGGGCTGGCAACGACCCAACGAACTGCGTGAGATCCCCTTTCCGCAGACTGACCAGGTTGTCGCACATGATCCAACTCGGATGTTTCAATCCCTCCTCAGTTCCCACCGCCACCTGCGTCGACAAACCTTCGCCGCTGCTGAATACCGGCGCACAGACCACGGTCGAGAACTTGGAGTCTATCAGCACCTGCCGGCTCACAACGATAAATGTCCGGTATTGCTTGGGATCGCCTCCGGGCTTGTGCACCCGATAAAGCTCGCCTCGCTTCATGGTCGCTCCAGGGCGGATGTCATTCCTCAGGCGCTTGGTATTCCAGCACATCGGCCGCCTCGGAGTTGAGCCGCTCCGCCGCCGCGTTAATTCGTGCCAGGTCACGCGCCTCGACCGCCGTCCGAACGCGCTCTTTCAAATAACGGCGCAGCACTCCCTCAATGAAGGCTGAGCGCGAGTGCTTCGATCCGGCCAGGCGGTCGATGCCAGCCAGAATATCGCTAGAAAGTGTGATCGATGTCTTCTCTTTCATACTACTAACATACTACCACAGCAACCCGCCTATTCCTTCGCGTCCTTTTTGCCAAAGTGGAGAGCGGACAAATTCTGCCGGGCCTCGGCTGGACGGCGGCTGTTACTACGTGAACTGCCCAAAGCGAGGACGCCCGCCGGGTTGTAAGATTCAGACTGAGCAAATAACCATGATTTCCAAGCTCCGAGGCATTTCGGTTCCGGTTGTCAGTGTGCTTTTCTTGCTCACGTGTCCATTCTCGTTCGCTCAGCAGCCCTCGGAGGCGTCAAAGACAGTTTCGAAGATTGCGCCACTGGCTGCGCCACAAGTCAGGTTCGTCGACATTGCCGAACATGCCGGGTTGATCGCCAAGACGGAAGCTGGGGGCGAAAAAACGAAGAAGTACATCATCGAAACCACCGGCAGCGGTGCCGCGTTCTTCGACTTCGACAACGACGGCTGGCCGGATGTTTTTCTGGTCAATGGCAGCCGGCTGGAGGGATTCCCCAAAGGGCAGGAACCCACCAGCCATCTCTACCACAACAATCACGATGGAACTTTTACGGACGTGACGCAACTTGCGGGCGCTGGACTCGTGGGGTGGGGCCAGGGAGTGTGCGCCGGCGACTATGATAATGATGGCTGGGTGGATCTCTTCGTCACCTTTTGGGGTCACAACGTCCTGTTGCACAACAACGGAAATGGCACATTTACCGACGTCACCAAAAAAGCTGGCCTCTGGCATGACGATGTGCGCTGGTCTACAGGCTGCGCTTTTGTGGACTATGATCGCGATGGCCGGCTGGACCTTTTTGTCGCCCACTACGTCGACCTTGATCTTGAACATACGCCCGAGCCGGGAAGCAGCGGCCTGTGCGAGTGGAAGGGTATCCCCGTGATGTGCGGACCACGGGGACTGAAGGGGACCCGCAGCGAACTCTACAGGAACAATGGGGATGGAACGTTTACCGATGTGAGCGAAAAATCGGGGGTTGCGAAAACTCCGCCATACTATTGCCTTACCGCTCTGACGGGTGACTTCGATAACGACGGCTGGCCCGATATTTATGTAGCCTGCGATTCCACGCCCAGCTTGTTTTTTCATAACAACCGCAACGGAACTTTCACGGAATCCGCCGCCATGGCCGGCGTTGCCTATAACGAGGATGGGCATGAACAAGCAGGTATGGGCGCTGACGCCGCCGACTACGACGGCGATGGCTGGCTTGATATCGTCAAAACTAATTTTTCCGATGACACGGCCACCCTCTATCGCAACAACCGGGAGGGAACGTTTTCCGATGTGACGTTGCAGGCAGGGCTGGGCAAGAATACGCAATTCCTGGGCTGGGGCACTCTATTTGTAGACATCGATAACGACGGCTGGCCTGATTTATTCATGGCAAACGGCCACGTCTATCCTGAAGTCGACAGCATGGGAGTGAACAACACATTCAAAGAACGCAAAATTTTGTACTGGAATGAGCACAATGGCAGGTTCCGGGATATTTCGCTTGAATCGGGGCCTGGAATAACGACGCCTTTCAATGGTCATGGAGTTGCCGCTGCCGATGTCGATAATGATGGCACAGTCGAGATTTTGGTGAACAACAGCCACGATCGTCCCAGTCTGCTGAAGAATTACGGCGAGCACGGGAATTGGATGCTGTTGAAGTTAGTCGGGACGAAATCCAACCGTGACGCGATCGGCGCCCGGGTCACGGTCTGGGTGGCGGGCCACGAGCAGACACAGGAGGTGCGCAGCGGCGGCGGTTATATTTCGCAGAGTGATTTTCGCCTTCACTTCGGCCTGGGCTCGGCCTCCAAAGTCGATGCCGTCGAGATTCGCTGGCCCAGCGGGTTGGTCGAGCGATTGGAAAACATTGCCGTCAACCGGATCGTGAAAATCCGGGAAGGGGCTGGAATTGTGGAAAAATGAGTCGCAGGGATACGAAGTGCGCTCTCGGGGCTCTTCTGCGGCGTTTTGTGCGTCGGAATAGAACCAAAACAAGGGGGTCTTTAATGAGGTTGCGTACCTATTTTTACTTAATCGTATTGGCGTCTGCCTGTTTGTCATCTTTCACGTGGGCTGACAGCGATGGCCCATCGGAACGCATTCTATATAACGGCAAAGTATTCACGGGGGATTCCGACCATCCCTATGCCGAAGCAGTCGCCATCCGTGACGACAAGATCGTGGCCGTCGGCAGCCGGGCAGAGGTGGCCAAGTCGGTCGGCGAGGGGGCGGAATCCGTCGACCTGCAAGGACATTGTCTGCTTCCGGGGCTGATCGACAGCCACCAGCATGCCATCGACGGCGGAGTGACTCTTATAACTGCTGATGTCGGCGACAAAGTTCACTCCATCGACGATCTGGTTGCCTTCGCTGCCGAGGCGAAGAAGAACGGCAGAGGAATGCGCGGCGACGCTCTCTATATCACCGGTTTGAGCTTGGGCTTCTGGTCCAAGACGGAAAAGCTGAATGCGCGTTTCAGTGCCGGAGACTACGCGAATCAACCCGTATTACTTGCCGGATACGATGGTCACACGGGCTGGGCCAATCGCACCATGCTCCGACGCGCCGGAGTCACCAAGGACTTTCTCAGTCATCTCTCTGAGACAGCGCGCAGATATTACGGCTATGGCCCCGGCTTGGAGCCAAACGGTTTTGTCGTGGATCCTGGCTTGGACAACGTATCCGCGAAATTACCCGATTACACTCCGGAGCAATACTTGCAGGCCGGGCGCGCCGCGGTGCAGTACAACTATCGCTTAGGCATCACCGCATGGCTGGATCCGGCAGCAACCGTCGCCGATTTGCAAGCTTACCGGCGGCTGGCCGAACAAGGTGAATTAAACGTGCGTGTCGCCGCTTTCCCCGTAGTCGATCCGCGCAGCGATTCAGATCAACTGGCGATGGTCGAGAAGCTGCGGCAGGAATTCAAGAATGTCCCCAACCTGACCATCCCCGGCTTCAAGGTCTTTGCCGACGGGGTTGTGGAAATTCCGGCTCAGACCGCAGCCATGTCCAAACCCTATCGGAACACAGGCACGAACGGTGAACTGCTTTTCGATCCCGCTCGTTTCGCCGCGCTGGTCACGGCCGCCGACAAACGAAGCCTGATCGTTCACGTCCACGCCATCGGTGATAAGGCCGTGAATGAAGTGCTCAACGGCTTCGAAGCGGCCCGCAATGCGAATGGCAACAGCGGCCTGCCGCATACCATCACTCATGTCCAGTTTGCCAGTCCCACGGACATCCCGCGCTTCCGCCAGCTAGGTGTCATCGCCGCTCTGCAACTGTTCTGGGCTACGGGAGAGGAGGACAGCATCGAACTGGTCAAACCTTACATCGATCCCGTGATCTACGAATGGATGTATCCAGCCCGGTCTTTGCTGGATTCCGGCGCCACGATTTCGGGTGCGAGTGACTGGCCGGTATCCACGGCTAACGTGTTTCAGGCGATCTATCAGGCGGAAACCCGCAAAGGGCCAGAAGGGGTTTTGAACGCCGCAGAACGGGTTCCGCGCGAAGCGATGCTCTATGCCTATACCCGCAACTCGGCCCGCGCCATGAACCAGCAGGACCGGATCGGATCGATTTTGCCCGGCAAACAGGCGGATCTCGTACTGGTTGATCGCGACGTCCTGACTGTTCCTGCAGAACAGCTGAAAGACACCAAGGTCCTGTGGACTATGATCGCCGGCAAAACTGTTTATGGTGCGGGTCCTTGACGGTTCAGTGAAAGCGTCCGGCGGGCTGGCTCTTCGAGGATGTGGAGCCATGCCTGCGTGCGACACACCCAGTCACGCTTGGCAGCATTTGCTCCTCTTACCATCCCTCTTGGACTATGTCTGGAGCATCTCCAAAAAAAGCGGATCGACTGTGAGCCCACCCCGTAAAAGGGCAGTCCTGAGGTGCCGCGATTCCGCGCGAAGTGGACCCACCCATTTCGAGCCGGCGTCCAGCCATTCCACCCGGCGTGCTTGACGGTCCAGTAGGCCTTGTCGTGAGTCGCCAAAAGTTCCGGTGCTGGCGCAGGGGTCGAACCAGTTGGCCAGCGTGTGAACCCGTCGCGAATCTTGCTTCAAATGCTAAAACTTTAGTGCGAGACCCGCCTGCACTATCCTCGGCGACTTCGCACTGCTCACCGTTGAAAAATTGGGATCGTCGATGTAGTAGTCCGGCGGACCCCAGTTGGGGTGGTTGAAAACGTTGAATGCCTCCAATCGGAACTGGAGACTCGCAGGTTCGCGGATCGGGAAGTTCTTCATGATCCCCATGTCCCAGTTCTGAAATCCCGGCCCATAAAGAGCGCCTCTGCGGGAATTGCCAAAGGTTCCCGGCGTTGGCTGTGCAAAAGCGCAGGGATTGAACCAGTTGTCAAAGGTGTGAAGTTTGGCCGGAGCTTGGCATCCCGGATTCGCCGCCACCGGTCCAGGCTTGAACGGATCTCCAACCTGATCGGCGCGCTCGTTCCAACTACCAATCCCGGCGTTGTCATTCAGAAACACGATAGTTCCCGGGGCGCCGGACTGGAACATAGTGATCCCCGACAGTTGCCAGCCATCCAGCAGAGCTTTAGCGATGCCCGTCATAGTCCGGGCGAAGGGGATGTCCCAGGAATAATTGAAGGCGAGCACATGTCTAAGGTCAAAATCAGACGGTCCATATTCCGCCTTCAGGTTGTATGAATCCTGCGGAAAGCTCGGGTTCAGCGAATTGGGACCCGAATTATCGGTAAGAGCTTTCGAGTACGTATAGGAGACCTGGAAGGAAACACCGTGTTTGAGCCGGTGAATGACTGAGGCCTGCAAGGCGTTGTAATTGGAATTGAAGATGTTGTCGTAGGCGGTGATTTCGGACCACCCGAGATAAGGGCGAACCGAGTCGGGAGAGATCGTGTAATTGGCGATGAGAGGATTCGGCTGCGGCTGGTTAATGTCCAGGTAGCCCAGCAGATGGGTACCCCTTGTGCCCACATAGGCAACCGACGCGGTTGTGTCCGCGAGAACCTCGCGCTGTACACTCAATGACCATTTCTGCACGCTCGGGTACTTCCACGGAGGCATAGCCGCACTCAATGATGGGGCATACAAAGTACCGGCAACACCTGCGGGATTGTCGAGCGATGTGGAGTAGATATTCACCGAGCTGTTGAACGGAGGATTCCCCGCCCCAAACTGGCTGTAAGAACCCCAGCGATCATAGAAGATGCCGTAGCCCGCGCGGATGGACATCTTGCCGTTCGAGAATGGATCCCACGCGATCCCGATGCGAGGAGCAAAGGCATTCGTGTGACTGGGGAAAAGCGCCTTGCCATAAGGCGAGTTCTTCCCGGCCACAATGATTCCGTTCAGCGGGTCGCCGGTGCCCGGGACAATGCTCCCGTCCGAGTTGACCGTCGGCGCTTTGCTGGGGTCGAAGAGCGCAGGACTAAACGCCCCAAACATATTATGTAGTTCGTATTCGGGTTGGTAGTACTCATAGCGGAGTCCGGCCGTAAGCATCAGATTGGACCGCAGCTTGATCTGATCCTCGACGTAGGGTTCCAGATTGTACCAGCGGTACTTCCCAAATGGATCGAGCGCCGTCTCCGTGTAGTTATAGGCTATTCCCAGGAGAAAATCGGCCATGGCATTGTTGGTGTAATCCCCGCTGAAAGTGAAGGTCCCATTGGTGTTGTTGCTGGAGGGATTCGCCAGTTCACTCTTGCCTTCCGGAGTGAATACCAGGCCAAAACGGATTGTGTGCCGCCCCTTAATCCAGGTGTTGTCACTCTGGAAGGGAATGCTGAAGGCATCGTTGTGGAAATACCACTGTTCGACAATTCCGGTATAGCCGCCACCGAAATACAAGGTAGGAATACGGTCTCCTTCATTTAGAGGAAACGCCTCCTGCAGGTTCAGGCCCGGCGCGCGGCTCTTGCTGGAAAGAGGACCGTTCTGCAGGGCCTTGTCGTTGGCGAAATACATTCCCCAGGTGAATTCGGTGATGAAGTTAGTTTTGGGAGTGTAAGTGAGGTGGACTGACCAGTTGTACATGGGAAAATTCTGTGTCGACCCGCCAACGTAGGGGAACGGATTCTCGTGCCACAACCCGTAGGGATTGTTGAGCAGCACACTATCTTGAGTGTAGCGACCGTAAAGATTCAATTTGTTCGTGAGTTTGGCGTCAATGCGAACGGACTCTTCTCGCCAGCGGGTATAATCCGGGACTTCAGAAATGTAGTTATAGGCACCGGCATAGCTGTACCCCGGCGTCGGCATGGGGAAGTAGTACTGCAGGAGAAGTTCGGCATTCTTGTCCAGGCGGTTTTGTGGAATTACGTTGCCCTTGAACTGTAGTCCCGTGGCCGGATCTACGACTGGGCCGCCGGCCCAATTGCTGAAGTCTCCGCTTCGTTCCGCAGCGGTAGGAGTGACCGTAATGCTTGGCCCGCTACTCTGGATAATGCGTCTCCATTCTTGCGACCAGAAGAAAAATAGCCGGTCCTTCTTAATGGGACCACCAACATCGTAGCCGAAATCGTTGTAGCGGTTCTCGGGGTTAGTGGTGGAAAATCGGTTCATCGCGTTGAGCTTGTCGTTGCGGAAGAACTCGAACGCGTCGCCGTGAAATGTGTTGGTCCCCGGGCGAGAGATTAGATCGACTTGGGCGCCGGCCGATCTGCCCGCAGTAGCCGTGTAGTCATTGCTCTCGATGCGAAACTCCGAGATGGCAAACAAATTCGGCGCAACAAACGCGTTCCCGCCGAAGGTATCGACATTGCGCACCCCGTCGATCAGCAGGTTGTTCTCGTCAGGCCGAACGCCGTTGATGGAGAAACCCACCGACGAGTTGGAGCCGAAGCCCGGAGTCTCGTCGATGGCCTGGGAGACACCCGGCTCCAGCAACACCAACTGAGTGAAAACGCGGTTGGTGAGCGGAAGAGCATTTATCTGCTGCCCGGTAACGGTATTGCCCTCATTTGCGGTCACGGTGTTCACCACGGGAGGCACTTCTGTAACCGTCACTTCCTCGGAGGTTGCACCGATGGCGAGAGCCGCGTCCACGCGTACGTATTCGGCTGCATGGACCGCAAACGCCGAGCGAACGTTTTTCTTGAAACCTTCCTTGGCGGCCAGGAGTTCGTATTGACCCACCGGAACGGACTGAAAACTGTATTTTCCATACGGGTCAGTTTCTGCAGAAAAGGTATTCCCCGTGCCAAGATTCCGCAGAGTCACTGAAGCTCCGGGAACCACCGCACCGGAGGGATCGGTCACAGTACCCATTACCGACCCGTTATTTGCCACTTGGGCATTCGCAACCGAAAACAAAACAAGAACGAAAATCAGGGATGCCCAGCCAAGAACTGGAAATGAATGTTTGTTCGTGTAGATCATCGCTTCCCCCATTTGCCTCAGCCCTGGCTGAGACATTCATTACGACTTTGTGTGGCAAGTGCCCCGCGTGACTGCTGTGGCAGCTTGCATTTAGGGCAAAGGCGCTTCAACCTCCTCGAGCACCCAGTGATCGTTACTTTCCAGATGACAGTCATAGCCGTAGAAACGGCCATTGAAAATGTGTTGGAACAGACAAGCCCGCTGACCGCGCAGGATCGGGTTGCCTTCCACAGGCTGAAAATCGCCGTCGGGAGCATCCGCGGCAAAGACCTTTACCTGCCACTCCCCTTCCGGATCGGTGGTGTAGCGATGGGGATAAATCTCGGTGGCGAGGTAATAGATTCCTGACTGCTTCCCCCCAGCGCTCTTTGCACCTTTCACATAGAGCAGCGTTGGCGCCGCGACAGTCTCCGCAGTGCGAAGCAGAACTTTTTCAGCGGCCTTATCCAGGTCTTCAATATTGGCGTCATCGCGGCTTACAATTTCGAACTGATCCTTATCATTTCCGCGATAGTAGGTCAGGTAAAAGCGGCCCGATTGCGGGTCGTGAAAAATATTGGGATTCTGATTCCGTTGGTTGGGAACGGGCTTGACCAGCACTTTCTTCTGCGTGATTTCAATCCCGTCAGTCGATGTTGCCAGTACGACGTAGCTGCTGGGTGTGTCGTAATCTCGCGTGATCGCGAAATACAAGACTTCCGGGTGTTTGGGATCAGCCTTCTCCAGGACAGACGGCCAGCGGGCGTTCGTCCACAGCGGATTCTTTTCGTACCTCGTCCATTGCACCAGATCATTGCTGCGCGCCAGGCCGATGCCGCGGCCTTCGTTCAGCCCGTACCAACCCCAGTAGCGAAAACCGTCTCGGTTCAATTCCAAGACGGAGAGCGTGTGGGGAAACTCGTTGCCCTCCCAGGTTTGAGCCTCCGGCAATACATGCCTGGGCGCAGTCAGCTTGAGGTACGGAATTGACTGGGACTCTTTCTGTTGAGTCGCCAGCTGCCCGCCAAGGCAAACGATACTGAGCATTACGACAAACGGAAAACACCGGTCATAGCATGAGTGCAGCATTCGATCTTCTCCCGAATCAAATAGAGCTTCATTTAAGTGCTCGGCTGAGCGACAGCTTTCTTAAGACTCACGGTTGCATTGGTGATGATCGGTCTCGCCCAGAAGCCAACGGCGAGAACACATCCGAAAGTCAGATAAAGAAACGACACGCCAGCGCGCAGCCCCGCGAAGTCGCCAATGCGGCCGATAATGACCGGCACTACTGCGCCGCCCATGATGCCGGTGCTGAGAATGCCCGCGAAGGCGCCGTGATATTCCGAAACCGAATTGAGCGAGAGCGATACCAGGATCGGCCACATGACGGATGCGAACAGGCCGATGGCGGGAAACGCCACCACCGCCACGTTCGCCGGTCCAAACAGGGCTGCAGTCAGGCAGAAGAGAGCGCCGACACATGTGCCCATCAACACGTAGCGGCTATCGAAGATTTTGAGCAGCATCATGCCGATCAAACAGCCCGCAGTCAGCAGCCCCCAGAACCAGGAAACCGCGGTCGCGCCCGTCGTATGTGGATCAAGCCCGTGATATTGAGAAAGAAATTTGGAGATCCAATCAGCCGTGCCTTGTTCCGATCCGACATAAGCAAACACGCTGATGAAATAAAGCCAGACAATCGGCTTGCGAAGCAGGCTGCCGTACATCTGCAGCGTGCCGGCCTGCTCCTCCTCGGTGCGGTGGACTTGCGGAAAGTGCATGAGCCCAAGCACCGCGACCATCAGCAAAGTGGAAGCAGCGAAGATCCAATACATGGAAGCCCAGGGCAGCCCAGCCGGAGTCAGTTTCGCGAGCACACGCAACAAGATGTTTCCATCCAAGGAAGGCTTCCCCAGATTCACCACGAGGTACGAATAGATTCGCGGACTGACAAATGACGCAGATCCGAAGATCAATTGGGCGAACGCTGAATTGAACGCGAAGTGCTCCTCGCCTCCGGCGACTCGCAACAGCGGGTTGATCGCCACCTGGAGCGTGGCCATCCCCGACCCCATGAGGAACAGAGACACCACGGCGACGGAGTACGCGGGATGCAGCGCAAAGCTCAGAGAGCCGGCCGTCCCCACCAGAAAGGCCGCAATCATTACAGGTTTCTCGGTGAAGCGTTCCACCAGGAATCCAGCCGGGATCGACATTACGCCGTAAGCAATGAAAAAAGAGAACGGCAGAAGAGCAGCGGCGGTGAGACTTACGCCGAAGCTGGTGATGATGTCGGGTACGATCGGGCCCAGAATGTTGGTCAGCAGCGACATCACAAAGAAGACCAGAAAAACCAGGCCGACCATGTACCGGTTTCGTTTCATGAGAATTTTTTCCGTTTCCGCCTTTACTCCGTAGTCGTGACTTTTGAAGCCAGTTCAAACCGGCCCGGTTCGCGGCCTGCCTGCGCTGCCAAAGCGAGCGTGATCATCTGCACCGGAAGGATTTCGAGGATGGGGTGAATGCTGCTCACCGTTGCAGGCAAGCGAAATGCAGCCAGCGAAGCCTCCTCAGCGACGAGTTCCGCCCGTCCCTCCTGCTGGCGAATGTCCGCAAGCAGTTTCTGGTTGAGGTTGCGAGTTTTGGTGTCCCCGGAAAACACCAGCACAAAAGTTTCCCGGCTCAGCATTTCGAAGGGGCCATGCCGGAAGGCGGCGCTGCTCATGCCCTCAGCATGAAAATGGTCACTCTCCTTGACGATCAGGGCTCCGGTGCCCACCGCGGCGAGGGAAGCACCGCGCCCCACCAGGAACAGGTGTCCGATGTCTCTGAGTTCGCTGGCGAGATTCTGCACGTGTGCCTCCCATCCGCGCAGGTATGTGGAAACGGCGGGTGCGGCTTGCTTCAGCTCTCTCCAGGTGCGCCGGGAATCCTTTTCGCACAACACGTCCCCCACCCATCTCAAGGCCATCAAGGCAGTCACATAGGTCTTGCACGAAACGGAGAATTCCTGGCCAGCTTGGGTCAGCACGACTGCATCGGAACGGCGCGCCAGCGCGCTGTCTTCCGTATTTGTGACTGCGACCAAGGCGGAGTGATTGCGGTTCATCTCCAGCAGACGAACTACCTCGGCGCTTCGCCCCGATTGCGAAACCGCGATGATCAACGTGTGGGGATCGAAGAATCGGTGCTTGTAGTGAACCAACTCGGAAGTCTCGACCATGAACGCCGTCAGGCCGTGGTTTACCAGTTCCAGATTCAGCGGATACAGAGCATGGAACGACGACCCCATGCCGGTGAGAAGAATGCGTTGAAACTTGCCTTTTTTCAGCCCGGCCGCGAGATCCTCGAGTCCCGAGGACCGCGTGAGACCCTCCAGCGTATTCTCCAGAGCCTGAGGCTGACTCAGAATGTCTTGCAGATACTTGCCTTCGACCACTGAGAGATCAGGAAGCACGTTCGCCTCCTTGGGTGAAACGATGGTGCCAGACTCGTGCCGCGCCGACGAGGTTGGTGTCCTCTCCCAGCGAAGCCAGAGCTAGTTCTGTTTTCTCAAAAGGAACGAAGCGACAGCTTTGACCAATGATCTTGCGAATACCATCCAGAAAAAGGCTGGCACTTTTCATGACACTGCCGCCTAACACAATGGCGTCGGGCGCGAAGAGAGTGACGAGGTTGGCCAGACCGAGACCGAGGTAATAGGTTTCCCGTTCCACAGCTCGGCTGGCCAATTCGTCCCCCTCGAGCGCCAGCTCACAAATTCGCTTTGCCGTAAGGCCCATGCGGTGCAGGTAGGTCGCCGGTGCATTTTTGTTTACCCAGTCGACCATGGCTGGGCCCGCGGCCAACGACTCCCAGCAGCCCCGGAAACCGCACAGGCAAAGGGGTCCGGAGGGATCAATCACGTGGTGACCGATTTCGGGATGGGCTTGATCGACGCCACGGTAGAGTTGTCCATCGAGAATGATTCCGCTGCCAATTCCGGTGCCGATGGTCACATAAACCAGACGCTTCTTGTTCTCACCTGCGCCCCAACCAGCTTCCGCCAAGGCCGCAGCGTCAGCGTCGTTTTCCAGAGCAATAGACACGCGAAAGATCTCCTCGAGATCGGCAACAATGTTGGCTCCCTCCCAGCCCGGCAGAAAATTGATATCTCCGAAAGTGCCCTTGAAGGGATACACGGGCCCGGTGGAACCGATCCCGATCCCAGTAAGCTCGACGCCAGCCTCTCGTGAGCATTGCCGCAACATGTCACAAATGCGTTCGAGCGCTTTCGGATAACCGGCCGCCGCGTCGGTGGGAGACTCGAGGCGCGACAAGACGCGGCCGTTTTCATCGACCATGCCGACCGCGATCTTGGTGCCGCCAATGTCAATGGCGCCGATCATCTGTAGTTCACCCGTAGATCTCCGGCTACTTCCATTCCACGACCGCGCCTTCATATGGACCGACGTCCATCTTCCAGCTTGAGCCATCGAGTTGCAGCGACTTGGTTCCCTCCGGCGTGATTCTGATCGCCGAATGCAAAAGCAAACTGGTGAACACAGTCAGGTTGTGGGCCTGAGCACTGTGGTTGACCACAACGGCATATCCGCGGTGCTCACCGTTAAGCGCGGAAACTTCGACCGAGGGTTGATCCGAACGGAACAACGGCCTCACGCCGGTCCATTCTCGGAAGGCTTCATAAATGCGATGTGTGTCTTCAGGTTTTTCGAAAGCTGCCGGTATCCCGGCCAGATAGGCTTCGAGCGGATAAGCGGAAAGCAGAGTCTTACCGGAGCCGAGAGTGTTCGCCACCAGTGCTGGGCGGCCATCCTGGTCGACTGCGATAACTTTACCGCCGTGAACCTCCAGCATCGAACCCCAGTATTTCGGGCCGCTGCCAGGCAACGAATAGTGAAACGTATCTCCCGGCTTGAGATTGCCGAACGGCGCTACGACTTTCAGAGTAACTTCGGAAACGATTGCGGTGTCGACCAACCGCGCGCCGAACAATGACGCCATGTCAGGCACGGCAGCGTCCGCGGCAACCGAGGCATAGACGAAGCCACCGCGTTCGACATACTTCTTCACCTTCTCGTAAAAATCACTGTGGACGTGAGCCAGAAACAAATCGCCCGTGCTGGTAAGAGGCGAAGGCATGAACAGCATGGGACGTTTCTCCCAATTGCCGTACTCGCGCGGGAAATCCGCTTTCAGACCTGCACGGTGCGCCAGGACAAATGAATTCAGTAAGGAACCCATCAGCCACTCATTCGCACCACTCACATCTGGCTGCGGGCGTCCGGGGATGGCGTCAGCATCGGCGATAGAAACGTAGGGGGTGACCTCGGGCCCCGTTAGACCAAAGCGAGAGAAGTCGCCGTGAGGTTTCGCCCACTCGTCGGGAATGACAATGCCGACGTCAGCGGGAGCGGCTGTGATCCCGGTGAGATCCAGCGACCCCACAAGCTGTGAGAATTTCTTGAACTCCTTGGCCAGCGGCTTGTCCTGGCGATCCCACGTCGTCATTCCCCAAGCGGTTTCCTGAGGAGTCCGCAGGTACGGCACCTTGTGAAATTGCTCCGGAGATGCGTCGGTGTAGCACCAGAGATCAACCCCGATCGATCCGGCTGCCAAGCCTGAGTACATCATCACACGGTCATAGGTTGCGACCCTCTCCGGCGCGTACTGCGCGGTGGAACCGCCCATTTCGTGGATCATCGCCGGATGACCAGCACTGCTCGACAGGGCAATCTCAAAGGCTGCACCGTAGGTTCCACGTTCCGACAACATAGTATCCGGAAAAAGATCTGGAGCATAAATCGTGAATGGGTGCACGCTGAAGAAGTCGACTTCTTTCGCAATGTTGTCGGCGCGAAATGGTCCGTGGCTGATCTCTTGCCCGCTGGTGCCCACGACAATGGGATGGAGCGTGTCATAGCGGCGAATGCCGCCGACAATCAGGCGCGTCCAGTTGATCGCCATCGCATCGGTGGTCTGCCCGTCGACGATCCAGAAGGGTGGTTCATCCGTCAGATCCCAGGCGATGATTGCGCTTTCATTCGCGTAGCGGTGGCCAAATTCGGCGGCGAGATTAGTCTCGAGGCGCAGCATCTCCGGGTCGGAATGAGGATGACGTCCGTGCCGCCAAGGCACATCCCAATAAGCCTCTCCCACTTCCCCGCCAATGAATAAGGATGGGTGCAGATAGATTTGATATTTGTGCGCTAGCGAGACGAAGTAATCGAGCTGTTGAAAAGCTTCTGGGTTGTAATCGCCCGGCCGCGGCTCAAACCACGCCCACATCATGTCGAAACGCACGATGCTGTAACCCAGTTCGTGCATTTTCGCGAAGTCAGCTTCCACATCCTTGGGATCCCATTGCGCGGGCCATTGCATCGCCGCCTTGGCCGGGACCCAATGCGCGCCGACCGGCAGAAAGCGTTTCCCGTCGCGGACAAAGTAGGTCCCATCGAGGTGCACTTTGGGCAGCGGCTGAGCACCCGCTTGATTGATCTGCGTACTCGTAGCCTGCGCTTCCGCGGTGAGGCGGAACTGAGGCGCAAAGCACGCGAGCCCCGCTAAAAACGTGATCGCACATCCCACGAACAGGCGGAGTTTGCGCTGCATCACTGCCTCCTTGTTTGCTTCAATCGCTAGCCGAGTTCTATTGCCGAGCCTCCGCTTCATCGATAAAGGTCCAGGTTGACGACGGAGGAGTCACCTCAACTTTGACGTAACGTCCGCTGACATTCGACAGGTTCGTTAGCGTGTACCACGCCGGCAGATTTTCGTGGCCCACCGCTGGCTTTTTCACTGTCCCAATAACCGTGAAGTTCACATTGTCAGCCGAGACGGAATAGGTGACCTGCTTGGGCAAGAAGATCCCGACCGATTGGTACTGCAGCCAACGACTCCGGAGTTCCTTGATGTCCTGCACGGCCCCCAGATCAATTGTGAACGAATAAGTCTGATCGGTATTGCGTCCTTGCCAGGCGGGGTCGGTGTAGTCGATCGTGCCGTAGATCCCGTCCGTCAACTCGATACCGCCGGTGTCGGGATAGTTGGGATCGGCGGCCATGGTTGCGGTGTAGGGCTTGCCCAGAGCCAGATCGGTTTTGTATTTGTCGGCGGGTGGTGTTGTCGCGGTGGCCGGATCGCTCAGCGCAGACTGGTTGCCAGCCGCGTCGAAGGCGGCGACTTGGTAGGTGTATGTGGTGTTCGGCTCAAGCCCCGAGTCCACGAAGCCGGTCTCGCGGTCGTACAGGGTTGCCACGCGCTTTTCGTCACGCCATATCTTGTAACCTGCCACACCAAAATTGTCGGTGGATGCTTTCCAACTCAGACTGATGGTCATGGAGTCGAGCGGGACAGCTTTGAGGCCAGACGGCTTCGTGGGAGGCTCAGATTCGACCCTCCCCGTTGCGAGGTAGTCCATGTACGTCTTGTAGTACAGGGGATTCACCTGCTGCGGGCTCATGTAGTGATTGAAGCTGAAGCTGAGATAGCTGCTAACGTAAGGCTGAACCGCCCGCATGTCTTTCACCAGCTTGTGAATCACCATGGGTTCGCCGTCGCCGTTGAAAGTTTCCGAGTCCACCCAGAACTTCATCTGCGGACGAGCGTTGCGAATGGCTTCCCTCACGGCGCTGAACCATTCGGGCAATTGCTTGGTGGTGGCATGGCCGACACCCACTCCGTCCTGCTGCGCCAGAATGTCCAGCGGACTGCGGCTCAGAATGTATTCCCACATCGCCTTCCACTGCGCAGACGTGAGCCCTCCGCTCGGGTTAAAGAATGGGGCAATCATGACCGGCTTGCCGGGCGTCAGTTTGTGCAGGTGGTTGGCTGTGGTCTGAAAAAAATCGTCCAGCCGATTCCACTCGGTCTGGGTTGCTTCGTTCCAGTTGTCCACTTCAAAGACGAGATACCAGCCGGCCAAAGATTGGTGGGCGTGGTAGCGCTTCCAGAGATCATCCGCGAGCTCGTTTGCCACTTTAGCCTGTTTCTTCAGCCATGCAGGGTCGTTCGCGTACTTCTTCCACCAATCGTCATTGTTCTGCAGTCCCAGAAAGACCTGGGCACCGTTCTCATCCGCGGTACGCAGTGCACGTTCCACCACGTCGTGCTTGGTATTTTGCGTATAGCCCGCAAGGCCAGAGGGATAGATGGTCGTCTTGTACTTGCTGTCGGCGGTCCACTGTATGACCATCTGGTCGATCCCGGCTCTTCCCATGTAGGAGAGCTCTTTTTGCCACTGTTTAATAGTCCATTCATCACCTAGGTCGGGTTGGAGGAACGAGCCGCGCAGGGCAGGCCGCGCGCACGCCGGGCGTGAAACGGCGGTCAGCGGGAAGCTTACAAATGTGAGCAGCAGCAAGAGCGCCGATCGTCGAGACGATGACATGTTCATCTCCTTCCACATGGCTGGCCCTGCTCAGAAGGTCAGCTTCATGGCAAGCTGGATTTGTCGGGAAGGTCCCGCACTCGAAATCGAGCCTGCCCCGAGTGCATCCACAGCATTAGCTGGAAGTGCAAAAGACGGCGTATTAAACAGGTTGAAGAATTCCGCACGGAACTGCAGGTTGGTGCGCTCCTGCAACCGGAAATCCTTGAAAACCGAGAAATCGACGTTGTAGCTGGCAGGGCCGCGCAGGGTACCGCGATGCGCATCGCCAAAAACGTGCGCAAAAGTCTGCTTCGGCGCCAGCGCAGGAATTGCGTAAGCCGCGGGGTTGTACCAGCATTGGAGTGACTGCCGGTCGGAAGGACAGCCAACGCTCATGGCATTGGAGAAATTGTACGGATCTCCGATGATGTCGGGCCGCGGTGCACCGGAACCGGTGTTGGTCGGATCGAAGGAAAGCAGGGGAGTGAACGCCGCTCCCGAGTACATCCCGATGATACCGTTCAACTGCCAGCCTTCGGTCAGCCAATGCTGCGGACCGTGGCCGGTGAGCAGACGTTTCCCAGGGCCGAAAGGAAGTTCGTACGACCATGCTGAGGTGAACTGATGACGGTAGTCTGGACCATTGTCACCGCGTTCAGCGGCCAGGTCATGCGTGTTCTGTGGCTCCAGGTATTCGTTCTCTTCAGTTTGTCCTATGGTGTGCTGCCAGGTATAGGAATTCAGCATGCTCCATCCGGCAGAGAGCCTCTTTTCGAACCTCACTTGCAGCCCGTGCGAAATCGAGCTGTACTGCCGGCTTTCGGTGCGGATCGGCCCGACGTCTGGAACTGTGCTGAAATACGGACGGCCGATATTTCCGGTGATGTCGGAGAAGTTGTTGTCCGAAGGCGTCACCGGCTGGTTCTGGTTGCTCAGAAATGACAGCTTCAGCGCATGCGTGCCCACATAGGCAACTTGCAGGACTGTGTCTTTCAAGAGCTGCCGTTCGACATTCAAGTTCCATTCTTCGATATACGTGGTGCGGTTATTGACGTAAGCCGCGCTGGTACGGCCCGACGGATTGTCCACCGTGGGATACGTGGGCGCCGGCAATCCCTGGGAGAGACGAATCCCGGGTGAGTCAGCCGGATAGTTGAAGCTCTGACTGAAGAACAGTCCCGTCGGATTGTAGGCCAGTTCCGTATCGTTCTGGTCGGCCTGGAGGTCGTAGAAAATTCCGAAACCACCGCGCAGAACAGTCTTGTTGTTGTTCCACGGAGTGTAGGCGAAACCGAAGCGGGGTGCAAAATTGTTGAGGTCGGTGACGACATCCCCCGATCGGCTCACGCCCGGCATTTGTGGCGAAATAAACTTGCCGGTCGCGAAATCAAAGTTTGCCAGACGGTTCTGGTCCTCCACCATGGGTGTGAAAATGTCGTAGCGCAGCCCGAGGTTCAGCGTCAGCTTTGGCGACACACGAAAGTCGTCCATCAGGTAGGTACTGAATTCCCACCAACTCATGCCGTAGTGCGCTTTTTGACCATCCCGTGCCCAATTGATCGGGTATCCCAGCAGAAAACTTGCCAGGGAGCTTCCACCTGCTTGGCTCACCAAGTCCTCGGTGAACTGTTGATCGAAGTACAGCGTTCCTTGTGGATTCAGAGCCTGGAAAAAACCGTGCCGCCGCAAGCGCAGATCTCCGCCCATTTTGAGCGTGTGCCGGCCATGGATATAGGTGAAAGAGTCCAGCACTTGATAGTTGTTCTCGGTCAGGAACTCCGGGAAACAGCAAATGACGCCCAGCGAACCGTAGTCCGCAATATTGATGTTGATCAATCCGCCAGTGGCGATCTGATTGTTCGGATCATTGACCCCGGGAATTCCTAGTTGTGTCGTGACGTCTTGGTTGGCGAAATTCTGCACCGCATTGACCACGTACCGCATATAACCGATCTTGAATTCGTTGACCTTGTTGGCGGACAAAGTATAGACATCGCTGAGGCCAACCGATCTCGCTTGATTCTTGATGGTCCCGGAGAATGCTCCTCCTCCCGCGACTCCGGGGAATGGATCGGGATGGTAAGCATCGACATTGTTGAAACTGAACGAACCGAAGAAACTGTTTTTCGATGTGAATTGGTGGTCGATGCGGATGTCGAAGGAATCCTGGTTGTTTCGTGCCACGGGGTTGTACAGGAAGTTGTTGGCGGCGCCGGGCAGGTTCGGTTTCGGAAAAAGGGCGACTACGTTGAGTGCGGCGGGATCCAAACATCCTCCACCGGTAGCGCTCTTGCCGGTAGAACCTACACAGGGCGGAATCACATTGTTCGGAAAAGGAGTACGTGTGCCATCGGGTTGAGTCGTCAACGGATCATAAATTGGAACTCCTAAGTCGGAGAAGTCCCCGCCTCGTTCTGACAACGGAGGAACCGTAGACACGAAGGTCTGTGCCTGCCGGATGCGAGTCCCCTGGTAATCTCCGAAGAAGAAGGTTTTGTTCTTGATGATGGGCCCGCCGAAAGTGCCGCCGAACTGGTTCTGCTTGTAAGGGGGGATGGGGGCCGCAGGATCATCGAAATAGTTCTTGGCGTCGAGTGCGGAGTTGCGTAGGAATTCGTAGAGAGTCCCGTGAAGATCGTTGGTGCCGGATTTCAGCACCACGTTCACGACAGCTCCTCCTTTGCCGATGTCCGCGCCAAAATTGTTGGTTTGAACCTTGAACTCCTCAATCGCGTCCACTGCCGGCATGATCGTCTCAAAGCCAATCTGCTGCTCGTTATTGTCGAAGCCGTTCAACAAAAAGTTATTGTTGGTCGCCGTCAAGCCGTTTGCCTGTACAGCGCCATTGGCCCGCTCATTCTCAGGAATGCCGCCTTGCTGGGGAACGGTGGAAGCGGCACCCTCTGGCGGACCAGCGTTCACCCCCGGACTCAGGTAGGCAAGCTGAATGAAATTCCTTCCGTTGAGCGGGAGGTCATTGACTCGGTTCTTCTCGATCACCTGGCCAATGGAAGAGGTCTCAGACTCCACGAGTGGCTCGGCCGCCGTAACCACGACTTCCTCCTGCACCGAACCGACCACCAACGTGATATCCACCCGTGCGACCTGGTTCAGGTCGAGCTTGAATGCTGCTTGCATCGCTTTCTTGAATCCTTGATGCTCTACCGTCACGGTGTAAGTGCCAGGCTTCAACTGCGTGAACACGTATTCGCCGACTGCGCTGGTCCGTGCGGTACCGGCAATGCCGGTTTCGGAGTTGACCTCGGTCACCTGAGCGTCGGCAATCACCGCTCCAGATGTATCGCGCACGGTTCCGACGATTGAGCCTGATTCCACCTGGGCCTCGAGAAGAATGCTCCCTGGAAGTAACAGCAGAAGAGCGACGGCCATCGCGCCAAGCAAGAGGTGTGAGCGTCTGCGGTGTGCAGTTTTCCGGTTCACAGCGCGCCTCCAAACACTGGATGTCCTTAATAGGTTACATAAGAAGCTCGTATGTATATATGGTGTCAAGACAAATTATTGGTAGACTTCAGCGGAGGGTGTCACTGGCACTGCGAATATCAATGCAAGCTATTAATACAAAATATGTTAATACGATTAAATGCCACCAATAGAATGTTCTCATCTACAGCCAGAGCGTGGTGATCCTCATCACATACATACGTTGTATACTATGTTCCTATGTCGCTGGAGGAGCACAATGTCTAATGCCCTGGAGGCGGAAGAACAGGTGAGCGCCGAGGAACTGGGTCTGGTTCTGGATAACGGCAGCTTCGTGCCCTACTACGAGCAGATCGTCGACCGCGTGCGATCTCTTATTAAGGAGAACAAATTCAGGGAGGGGCAAACATTTTGCTCCGAGGGTGACATCGCACGCGCGCTCGGAATTAGCAAGATGCCGGTCCGGCAAGCATTTCAGAAGCTGCGCTCGGAGGGCTTGTTGATCATTGCCAAGGGCAAGCGACCTGTAATTGGCTCTGGCCGCGTGCCGTGGAATTTTCAGCAACTGCGCGGCTTCAGTGAAGAGATGCGGCGGCGGGGACTTGTACCATCGGCCAAGTTGTTAGCCATGGATCTCCAGGAGCCGGACCTGGAAGTTGCGCAAGCGCTGAAACTCACTCCCGGAGAGCGAGTCTATTCTGCCAAGCGGCTGCGATCTGTGAACGGAGAACCGGTAGCGGTAGTGACCAGTTATCTCCCGGCGCGGATTTTTGCCGGCATTGATAAGCAGGATTTGGAGAAGCAGTCTCTCTACCACATCGTCGAGCACATCTACAAACGCCAGCTACAGCGAGCCGAAGAAGTGATTGGAGCGGTGACGGCGGGGGAGCAGGAAGCACGGGAACTGCAAACCGAACCCGGCAGTCCGCTCTTGATTATTAAAGAGACGACTCACGACGTCCAAGACGTGGCGATCGAGTACAGTGTCTCCTTGTTGCGCGGTGACCGCTACACCGCATCTGTGATTTCGGTTCGAAAAAGGTGATCCACGAGCAATCTGAGGTTCTGCATTGATTTGCCAAGGTCCCCGTTGAGATCAGCCCGGGTGTGACGCACCACTGGAAATCCAGAAGCGTGATCTGACGGAACTGAGGGTAGGACCATCGGTGGATCGGTGTGCGGACAAGACCTTAGCGGTGAAACTCCGTTGCCAAAACCATGGATTGCAGAGTGCGCCACATCACATCGTGACGTACACTCTTCGTGCGAGCCTATCCAGGCATCAGTTTGCAACCAGGCATGGCAAACATGTCCGAGCCGATCGCGCAATCGTCAATAAATCGAGCGGCCTCCCGGCGTGACCAGCAGGAATTGCGGGACGCCTGGTTCGCGATGTGGCTGTCTCTGATCTTCGGTCTGATAATGCTGGTGGGCAAGACCACCGCTTATTTCATGACCCATTCGGCTGCGATTCTCTCCGACGCGGCAGAATCGATCATCCACGTAGTAGCGGTGGCGTTTGCCGCCTTCAGCCTTCGACTCAGCACGAAACCAGCCGCTCCCCAGTTCCTGTATGGCTACGAACGAATCACCTTTTTTTCTGCGGGATTTGAGGGAGCGATGATCATCTTGGCCGCCGTCGCCATACTGGTGGCGGCGATCCAGAAGTGGCTGGCAGGGCTTCAGCTGGAAAACTTGGGGACTGGCGCTCTGCTGGTCCTGGGGGCTGGGATCCTCAACGCGGGCCTCGGATACTATCTCCTGCGGACAGGGCGTCGGACCAGGTCACTCATCCTCGAGGCCAACGGGAAGCACGTTCTTACTGACAGTTTGACCAGCTTTGGAGTGGTAGCCGGACTGGGGCTCGTGCTATTGACCGGCTGGAGGCCGTTCGATCCCCTGGTGGCGATTGCTGTAGCGGTGAACATCCTGTGGTCTGGCGGTCACCTCGTCTGGCGCTCGGCTGTCGGATTGCTGGATTATTCCGATCCCAACGCTGGCCGCCAAATCCGGGATAAACTCGACGCCATCTGCTCGGAACTGGGCATTCACTATCATGGGGTTCGTTTCCGAACCACAGGATACCGCCAGATAATCGAAGTCCACTTATTGTTCCCGCACCGGATGCCGGTCGGAGAAGCACACCGTCTCGCAACCATTCTGGAAGAACGTTTGCCAACAGAGCTATTAATGCCCGCCGAGGTAATCACACACTTGGAGTCGTTGGAGGACCATGCCGACGTCCACAGCGAAGAACATTACACAGGACGACCTGAATGAGTTCACGCGCCTCTAAGTCTCCGTTGGGCTGCGGGTTAGCGCCCACATAGTGGTAGAACCTTAGTTATGGCCGAAATTAAAATGTCCCCTCAGATCACTGCATTTCGGCAATTCCAGGGCTATAAAAGACTTGGCAAGCACGGCTTCGGCGGCGACGAGAGCTGTACAAGGATGCCCGCCGAGGAGGAATTATGGGAACCCCACTCGTCCTGCTAACGATCCTACTGATCCTAGTGATTGTCTACCTTCGAAAGCGCGCGAAGTCACCGTCCATCGCGCCGCGGCCCGAAATGTGGCCCAGCCTGCGGGCACTGCGTGAATGTGGGATTGAAATTCCTCAGGGATATTGCTTTCACCTCTGCCATACGTGGGTGGTGAGCGAGGGCGAAGAAAATGCCCGCGTCGGGCTGGATAGCTTTGTCGCCAACTTGTTCGGTGAAATCGACCAGATAGAAGTTATTGGACTGGACCGATGGGTACGCCAGGGCCAAAAGCTGATGACCGTAACCGGAGCGGGCATCTCGGTAGATCTGCTGTCTCCGGTAGAGGGCGTGGTGAAAGCACAGAATCAGGCTGCCCTGAAGGATCCCACTTTGGTTATCACGAGTCCGTACAACCACGGTTGGATCGCAATGATCAAGTCACCCGCTATCACCACGGACCTGAAGAACCTGGTACAAGGGGCAATGGTAGTGCCATGGATGAGGAATACTCTTGCCCGGTTGAAGGACATGGTTGCGCAGCTCTCGCCGGCACTGGCGCAGGACGGCGGTCCGCCGCTCCGAGGACTGCTCTCCACGGTGCCGCCCGAACTACAGAGCAAATTGGTAAAGGAATTCTTCCTGACGTCGCCGGTGCCGAGAGCTCAGAGCGTAATGACATTGTGATGGTAGGGCATAGTGGTTGAAGTCGGTGCCATGTTCGCGATCTCACGCCAGACGTAAACAAGCAATCTAGCCTAGTGTTGCGTATTCAATTCTGCGTAGTGGCTGAAATTTACCAGTGCTACCTGGTCGTTGCCGGGAATGTAGAAGCCAAACTTGCCGAGACTTAGATTCGTTCCAGGCGAGGTCCATTTGTCGAGGACTACCCACGCGTCGCCCTCCCGCACCTGGTGCGTGATCTCGCCAGGTGTCACGTGAATCTGCATGAAACGGAGGCTCTTCTTATCGCTCTTGTGCGGAATCTTGAATTCGTCTGACTTCTGCCCGTTGCGCATTACCGTGCGGTAGAAATTGTTTTCGTCCATCTGGAACAGCACATAATTGTTGGCGTCCAGATAGTTCGCCACCCACTGCAGCCGGCGACCTTTTTGCAGCATGACGGAAAAAGCAAACGTTCCGGACGTGGGAGAGAGACCGTACAAAACGAAGTCCCCTCCTTTGTGCACGAAACCGTCCTTCTCCTGCTTCCAGCTTGCGGGGTCGTCCCACCGGGACATTCCACTGGGAGCCAAAGGCAGATCGAGAGCCTTCGATTGGCCGGCAATCACTTCGACCGTGGAAGCGCGAGTCAGATTGTCGGCCGTTCGTGCTGTGAGCGTGTAGGTCCCGGGCGGCAAGCTCAACGCGCTTCCGCTGGTGACCTTGATTGGAGCCTCTCCTGCTTTGGCCAGGTTCACAGTGGCATCCGGAGGAGAGAACGTGATTCGCACTTCACCGGTCGCTGCCTCAAGCGCTGCATCCGTGGCCGACAGCGCGACATTTACACCTGCGACGAAGTGCTTCTGCAGCCGCTTCGGTTTGAAGCGGTCTTTGCGCAATTCAATGACATGGTCTCCGGGGTTGATGCTGGCCAGACTGAAGGTTCCGTCCGGTTGCACCGTTCCCGCCAGCCCCTGGTCGATCACGACCTGCGCTCCGGGAGTCCCGCCCTGAATGGAGAGCGAGGCGACATGGGGAACGGGTTGCAGGTTGAACGTCACCTTGGTCTGCTCGCCCTTGCGAACCCGCGCCTTCTGCTCCGGAAGATCCTGAAAGCCGCTCCTAGAAACTTTGACGGCGTAGTCTTTGGGCTCGAGATTTGCAATCCGCAACTGGCCGCCTCGGGTGGTCTCCTTCTGAAGTTGGCCATTCACGAAAACCTTTGCGTTGTCCTGACCGGTGATTACTACGAGAGTGCCGATATTCTGGCCCGACTCAAGAAAAGTGGTCAGAGTTGGCGCCGGTCCCACGTCGACGTCCAGTTTGTACTGATCGTCGCCGTGGCTTAGCTCCAGTTGGTGGGTACCAGCCGAGACCTGCGGGAGATCCCAACCGTCCTGGCTCATGTCAGTGGGGGCCTGCCCATCGAGACTGAGCTTGGCTGCGGGATCACTGCAATACACATGCACGCGGCTGCCGAGATTCCCCACAATCACAGCCATAAGGCCATTCGCGACAATCGGACCTTTGACCACGGGCAGAGCACCGGCATCGGCCGAGAAGCTAAAGGACGCATCTCCCTGCGTTCCCTCGAATTTCAACTTGTGCTCCCCGGAAGCTATTTTGTCGAGCGTCCACTGTGCGCCCTCAAGGTCCGCAGCAGGCTGATCGTCGAATGAGACTTTGCCGGTGCCGGTGTCGGAGGCCAGCTTCACAACCGGCAGGGCCGGTTCGAGCGTCAGGTCGAGCGAGTTGGGAGAACCGGCTTTGGCGTCGAGCGAGCCGGTCTTTGATTGGTAGCCGTCCAGCCGCGCCTCGACTTGATAGCTCCCCGCCGGAAGATCGACTTGCAGGTCAGAGACGCCCCGAATTTCGTTGTTGATCCGAATGGTCGCGCCGGGTGGCGAGGTATGAATGCGCACCGTCATTTGCGCCACTGGCGGCGGTGCGCTTGGTCGGCGAAGATGTCTGACGAGAAGGAACAACGACAACAGCACCACGGCGCCAGCGACGGCCGCGACCGCTCTCCCCAGCGGGAGTCGCTGCCGAGCCCCAGGACCAGGCCCGGCCGGGGCAGAGGTTTTTTGGCGATCAGGCGCAACCACGGGGGGAACTTCGGACCGAACCTCGGATACAGCTGACGGCGGCGGTGCGACCGCGCTCGGTGGTGGCGCCGGTTCCTGAACCACATTCGGAGAGGATGCGGGTGCGCCTATGCTTTCAGAAGACGGAGCCGTGACATCAGGTGCGGGAGTATAAATCGAGACGGTGGGGCCGCTCCCTGCTGACAGGGACGCGCTCGCACCGGGAACCTGCGGTTGATCCTGACTCGGGGGTCTTCCCTCGACCGTCGCCAGGTTCAGCCGCTGCAGAAGACCGTTGGCCACAGACAGAATTTCTGCGTCTTCCACATATTTGTTGGCCAGGAGTTGAACGCGTTCACCGAATACCTGCTTCACCTTGTCATCTGTGATGGTTTCGGCTTCCCGCTCCATTCGCCGCAATTCTTCAAGATCGCGGCGGCGAATCTGCCGCCGTTGCGACTGGAACTCCCTTTGCACCGTTTCCTGAATCTGAATCAGGCGAGGCTCACGCGGATAAGCGGCGAGGCCTTCTGCGATGCGCGACAAAGCGCCCGGCAGATCGCCGCCAGCCTGCAGCTTACGTGCCTGCGAGAGGCATTCGCCAACCACCTGTTCACGCTTCTGGTCCAGAATCAGGGTGCGAACAGTTTTGGCCAGAGGATGACCCGGATTCAGCTCGACCGCCTGTTGTGCCAACTGGTCTGCGTGCTGCCAGTTGCTCTCGGCCACCAGCCGTGCCTGCTCGAGCAAAGCATTGGAGAAGACAGCTCGGGTCAGAGCATCGTGTTCGTCAAGTTCATACGCCTCGCGCAATAGCTTGACACCGTCGTCGAACCGGTTCTGCGCGCACAGTTCCTGGCCTTCGGTCATCAGGCCGTGCGCTTTCGCCGCCCGCTGCACTCCATCATTGGCGAGCTTCTCGAGTTCCGCCAGTTCAGCGTCGTT
>Ga0187819_10000167_pt1 | contig 30815 bp, 34 predicted proteins | sample NC_wetland_sal_i_15_FD_132411 | JGI IMG/M metagenome (GOLD analysis project Ga0187819, IMG submission 132411) | Wetland sediment microbial communities from Neuse River Estuary, North Carolina, USA - SO4_4 | ecosystem: Environmental > Aquatic > Freshwater > Wetlands > Sediment | place: USA... | reverse complement strand
GCAGCCATCAGCTCGGCGATCGGATACTTACGGTTGATGGGCACGAGCTCGTCGCGCAGCTCATCGCGCGTGGCATGCAGCGAGATTGCCAGCATGGTGCCCGCTTCCGCGCCCCAGCGAACGATCTCCGGCGCGATGCCCGAGGTCGAGAGCGTGATACGGCGCTTCGAGACGGAGAGGCCTTCGCCGTCGGCGGCGACCTCCATCGCCTCCTTGACGTTGTCGAAGTTGTAGAGCGGCTCGCCCATGCCCATGAGGACGATATTGGTGATCTTGCGCTCGCCTTCCGGGAGAAGCCGCCCGTCGTCGGGGCTCGCAACCCCGCTCCAGTCGCCGATGCAGTCGCGCGCCAAGAGGATCTGCCCGACGATCTCCTGCGCGGTGAGGTTGCGCACGAGCCGTTGCGTGCCCGTGTGGCAGAAGCTGCAGGTGAGCGTGCAGCCGACCTGGCTCGAGATGCACAAGGTGCCACGGCCGGCCTCGGGGATGTAGACCGTTTCGATCTCGGGCGCCTTGGCATCATTCTTCTGCTTTTCAAGCCGCAGAAGCCATTTGCGGGTGCCGTCGACGGAGACCTGCTCGGTGACGATCTCCGGCCGCGCCAGCGAGTAGTGCTGGCTGAGCGCCGTCCGCAGCTCCTTCGACACGTCTGACATCGAGTCGAAATCGTTGACGCCCCGCACGTAGATCCAGCTCCAGAGCTGGTTGACGCGCATGCGCAGCTGCTTTTCCGGCACGCCGGCGCGCGCAAGTGCGGAGCGCAACGCATCGCGGGTCAAGCCGGCTAGCGACGGCTTCGGCGAAGCGGGGGATGGGCCCTGCGCGAGAGCTAGGCTCGGATGAGCGACGAGGACCATTGCGAAAACTGCTGCGAGCTGTGCGGTTCGGTGTTCGCGCTCTATCTAACGTGTCTTCCCGCCGCCTTAAAGACTGCAAAACCCCGCTCGCCGGCTGACCCGGCGGCGGGGCTCTCGAAATGACGTTTCTTCTCCCATGCCGGGCGCTGGTAGCGCCCCGTCTCATGCCGGTCCTTTCAGGCTGCCGGCACCCAACGTCCTGCTACGTAGCCGAAGGCAACCGCATCGGGGTGCAGCCGCGCAGACTGCCGCAGTTGTTCGGCCGCTTTCACGTCGTCTTCCTTGATCTCGACCGCCGCGCGGGCGGCGTTGACGGACGCGTGATAGCCGCTGAGCAGGATGACCCGCTTACCTCGTACCTCGATCTTCGGGCATGCCATGCGTCACCTCCTCGCAGGACGGCTGCAGCGCGGGGAAATGAGCTCGGGGGGGTCTCGCTCGCCTGCCGTGCCGGCAGACACCCGCTCAAAACTGCCAACCACCTACAACGCCGACTATACGTGACATATGCGACACGCGAAATAACATTCCGTTACGGTTGAGTAAGGACAATGTTGACAAAATTAAACGCACTGCAACATGCGCCGCTGAATTTCCGAGCGGCACCTTCAGGCGCGCGCTGCATGGCAGGGATCGAATGGGGACAGAGAGCGCTCAGGGCGACAACGGTGCGCCCGGGACGGGGCCAGCGCGCAGCACGGTGCGGAAGCCGACATGGCCGGTGCTCAAGTCCACCTCCTGCGGCTGCCGCGAGGTCGGGCGGTAGCGTGCGCAATAGTTATGCGCGCAGAGATACGAGCCGCCCTTGATGACCTTGCTCGGCGTCTGACCGGCGATTAGTCCCACCTGCAGGAGGTCGGGGCCCATTGGATTGACCGCCGGCTCGTTCGAATGCCCGGCACGATACCAGTCGCTCGTCCACTCCCACACGTTGCCGATCATGTCATAGAGGCCATACCCGTTCGCCTTGAAGCAGCCCACGGGCGCCGTGCCGGCATAGCCTTCCTCGGCGCTGTTGTAGACGGGGAAAACGCCCTGCCAGGTGTTGGCGATGGGCGTTCCGTCGGGAGCATACGCACTCATCCAATCCTGCTCTTCGAACTTGCCGCCGCGCGCGGCGAACTCCCATTGTGCCTCCGTCGGCAGGTCATGCCCGAGCCAGCGCGCGTAAGCGAGCGCGTCCTCATACGCCACGTGCACGACGGGATGGTTCTCGCGGCCGACGATGGTCGAGCCGGGACCCTCGGGTTGCCGCCAGTTGGCGCCTTTGACGTACTGCCACCACTGCGCGTTGCTGCCGCTGCGGTCGACCTTCATGGGCTCAACGAAGAGGGCGGAGCCAGGCGCGAGCAGATCCTCGCTGGCGCCTGGGTGCGTCCTCGGATCGAGCCCGCGCTCGGCGAGCGTAACGTAATGGGTCGCCGCGACGAAGCGGGCGAATTGCGCGTTCGTCACCTCGTGGCGATCGATCCAGAATCCGGCGACGCGGACGATATGCGTGAAGCGTTCTTCCGGCTGCTGGCGGTCTGAACCCATGACGAAAGTGCCGCCGGGAATGAACGCCATCCCGGCCTTCGCGTCCGTGCCCTCTGGCAGACCGGAATAGGCGGCGCACAGTTTCGGCGCAGAATCGGCGGCGACTTCCTCGGCTACGCAGGGCGCGGCTCCAAGCAACACGAGCAGACCGCTACAGAGCAGAGCGAGACGAGGCCGCATGGCGCAACCTTCCTAAGGCACGGCTAGTGTCGCGCATCGAAACGAAGCAAGCGTTAAGGGGTTGGCCGACCGACGCCTTGCTCCTCGGTGGCCTTCTTGCGCATCTCCTGCATCTTGGGGATCAGGTCGTAGACGGGAGGATTGTTCGACATGAACCCGATCTTGAACTGCGGCGGATACTTGATGAGCTCCTTCAGGTAGAAGGCGGACGCCGCCATGATCGGCACGGAGACGGGGATGTGGCGGATGCCGACGCTGACGTCCTCCTGCGGGTTGGTATAGAGATTGAAGACGATGCCGCCGCCGGAGTCGGTGAAGATTGGGCCCGAGAAGCCGCCCCAGTCGCCCTTCTGCACGACGCCGTTCTCGATCTCGGCGGTCACCACGCCCTTGAACTCGTCGATGCGGAGCGCCGAGTAGTACTGATTGAGCGTGTAGATCCGACTGCGGCGAGCGGAGAGACCATTGTCAGCGACGAGAAACGACGCCTGGTCGACGCCGTCGATGTAGGTCGTCTTGGGGAAGAGATCGGCGAGCTGGGCTCCGGGCACGCCCGCGAGCGACAGCGCCGTCGGCAGGATGTCGGCATCGTCGAACAGCCCGTCCGACTTGCGCGGGGCAATCATTCCCTTCCAGTAGACGAACGTCGGCACGCGCACGCCGCCTTCCCAGCTTGAGCCTTTGCAGCCCCGGAACGGCGTGCGCCCGTGGGGTGGAACTTCGCACTCGGGGCCGTTGTCGGAGGACAAGAGGATTAGCGTGTTTTCGAGCTCGCCGATCGCCTGCAGCTTGTTGACGAGCTGGCCGAGCGTGTAGTCCATCTGCACCATGCAGTCGCCGTACACGGTGCGCGACATCGACTTGCCGGCCCACTCGTCCGACGGATAGTTGTCGAAGTGGCAGCCGCGCGTCGCGTGGTAGAGGAAGAACGGTTGCTTCGAGCCCTTCATCTTGTCGAGGAAGGCTAAACTCGTGTCGAGCCAGTGCTTGTCGAGATCCTTGATGTAGTTGAGCTCGATCAGCTTGCCGTTCTCGCACTTCTCCTTGTCGGCCGGCGTACAGTGCACCTCGTAGTGACTGAAGTCGTCGTTCTCCACCATCTTGAATCGCTCGGGCGACAGCGCGACCTCCGGATTGAAGTAGACATCGCGCCACTCCGTGTACATGTCAGAGACACCGAGGAAGCCCACGTAATCGTCGTAGCCCACGTTCTGCGGCAGCGAGCCCTTGTTCTCGCCCATATGCCACTTGCCGACACCCTGGGTGACGTAGCCATGCTGCTTCAAAAGCAGCGGCATGGTGGTGGCGCCATCGAGACCGCCGGCCTCGCCGTACATGGGCGGGCGCAGGATGCCATGGTGCAGCGGATTCTGCCCGGTGTGGATCGTTGCGCGCGTCGGCGAGCATGACGGCGTCGAGTAGGCGGAGGTGAGCAGCAGACCCTCGGCGGCGAGCCGGTCCATGACGGGCGTGTCATTGCCGACGGCGGCTCCGCCACCATTGAAGCCGGGATCCATCCAGCCGACGTCGTCCATGAGGAAGATGAGGATGTTGGGCTTCTTGCCGGTCTTCGCCTCGAGCGCTGCGAGCTTGTCGCGCGCGGCCTTGTCCTGATCGGGGTGCGGGACGACCGGGTACATATTGTCCGCTGGCTTTACGTCCTCGAGGTGCAGGTATTGCTCGGGATGGCTGAAGCCTGGCGCCGTCGTCGGGCCCGTGGTTGCGCCGCGGATGTTCTCTTGCGCAACCGCGGGAGTTACGGCGAGCGCCAGCGCCGCGCTAATGAGCGCGCGAACAACCGTAGAGGACATGGGGTCAAGCTCCGTAATTCGGCTACGAGCAACGACAAGCGGCGTCTTGTGCGGCGCGGCCCAAGTGCGGCGCGGGGCACGGCGGAACGTTTCGTTAGGCTAGAGAGAAAAATTTAACCGTGCGTATCCGAGGCCTGCGCAACTCGACGGAACATCGCGTCGGATTAGAGGATGAACTTAGAGAGGTCGGCGTTCTTGGCGAGATCGCCGATGCGCGCGTTCACGTAGGCGGCGTCGATTTTGACTGCCTGCCCGCCCCGGTCGGAGGCGTCGAACGAAATCTCGTCCAGCACGCGCTCCATCACCGTCTGCAGCCGGCGCGCGCCGATGTTCTCGACCGTGGAGTTGACCTGCACGGCCGCATCCGCAAGCGCATCGATGGCGTCGTCGGTGAACGTCAGGTCGAGGCTCTCGGTCGCCATAAGCGCCACGTACTGCTTGATGAGGCTCGCCTCCGGCTCGGTCAAGATGCGCCGAAGGTCCTCGCGCGTCAGCGGCTGCAATTCGACGCGAATCGGCAGCCGGCCCTGCAGCTCGGGCAGCAGGTCCGACGGCTTTGCGACGTGGAATGCGCCGGACGCGATGAACAGCACGTGGTCGGTCTTCACCGGCCCGTACTTGGTCGAGATGGTAGTGCCCTCGATCAGGGGCAGGAGATCGCGCTGCACGCCCTCGCGCGAGACGTCCGCGCCGATGCGTGTGCCGTCTGTGCGTGAGCAGATCTTGTCGATCTCGTCGAGAAACACGATGCCGTTGTCCTGCACCGCGTTGATGGCCTCGCCGGTGAGCTGATCGGTATCGATGAGCTTGTCGCTCTCCTCCGCGATTAGCACGTCGTAGCTGTCGGCGACGGTGACGCGGCGCGGCTTCGTACGCTGGCCAAACGCCTTACCCAGCATGTCGCCGATGTTGATGGCACCGATGGAAGCACCCGGCGCGCCGGGGATATCGAACATGGGCAGACCTCCACCCGTCTCGGCCACCTGGATTTCGATTTCCTTGTCGTTGAGCTCGCCCGTGCGCAGGCGCTTGCGGAAAGTCTCCCGCGTCGTGGCGGAGGAGCCAGCGCCGACCAGCGCGTCGAGCACGCGCTCCTCCGCGTTCTTCTCGGCCTTGGCGCGGACCTCCTTGCGCTTTGTTTCCTTGACGAGCGCGAGCGCCACCTCGACCAGGTCGCGGATAATCGAATCGACGTCGCGGCCGACGTAGCCGACCTCGGTGAACTTCGTCGCCTCGACCTTGATGAAGGGTGCGCCCGCGAGCTTCGCCAGGCGCCGTGAGATCTCGGTCTTGCCGACGCCGGTGGGCCCGATCATCAGAATGTTCTTCGGCTGCACCTCTTCCTTGAGGTCGCCCTCGAGCTGCTGGCGCCGCCAGCGGTTGCGCAGCGCAATGGCGACCGCGCGCTTGGCGTCCGTCTGGCCGACGATGTAGCGGTCGAGCTCGGAGACGATCTCGCGCGGGGAGAAGTGGGTCATCTGCGGGAGGTTCCTAGTGCTCAGATACGAACTTGAGGCCCACGGTGCACGCAACGAGCCCCAAGAGCAGGGCGATGCGGACGGGTGTCCCGGCTTCGCCGTACGCGATGATGCCGAGCGCCGCCGTGCCCGCGGCGCCGACCCCGGTCCACACCGCGTAGGCGGTGCCGAGCGGAACGCCTTCGAGCGAGCGGTTGAGGAAATAGAAGCTCGCAAGGCCGATGGCGAAGAACGCGACCGTCGGGCCGATGCGGGTCATACCGTCGGTGTAGCGGAAGACCGTGGTCGCGGCGACTTCCAGGCCCCCCGCGATCAAGAGATAGAACCACGCCATTGCACTTGCTCCGTTGGGGGGCTCATCGCTACCGGCTCGACGGCAGGCTTTCGATCACCAGGTTGGTGTTGGTGTAGACGCAGATCTCGGCGGCGATCGCCATCGCCTTGCGCGCGATCTTCTCGGCGTCCAGCGGCTCATCGAGGAGAGCCCGCGCGGCGGCGAGCGCAAAGTTGCCGCCCGAGCCTATGCCCATGACGTGGCGCTCAGGCTCCAGCACGTCGCCGGTGCCGGTCAAGACGAGCGTCGTCTCGCGGTCGGCGACAAGCATCATCGCCTCGAGCCGGCGCAGGTAGCGGTCGGTGCGCCAATCCTTGGCGAGCTCGACGCACGCGCGCGTCAACTGGCCCGGGTACTGCTCGAGCTTGGTCTCGAGCCGCTCAAACAGCGTGAAGGCATCCGCTGTGGCGCCGGCAAAGCCACCGATGACGTCGCCCTTGCCGAGCGTGCGCACCTTGCGCGCATTCGCCTTGATGATTGTGGTGCCGAGCGTCACCTGCCCGTCGCCGGCAATGACCACACGGCCATCTTTACGAATGGTGAGTATGGTGGTCGCGTGCCAGCATTGGGGCTCAGCCGGTTGCGAGCCGTGGCTTTGCATTGCAGTTGCACCCCAGTTGACTGGATACGGGAAGCGGTGCGCGGCTTGCCGGGCCTTTAACCGCAGGGCTCAAGCTGATAAACGCTCGGTTCCGGCGACGCAAGCTACAGCCAAGAGGGCTATCTTGAAGCGGCAAGCCACCATCTCGCGCAAGACCAAGGAGACCGACATCACGGCCACCGTCGACCTCGACGGCTCCGGCCAGTTCGACGTTACGACCGGCATCGGCTTCCTCGACCACATGTTGGAGCAGCTCGCCCGCCATTCAATGATCGACATCGCCTTGAAGGCCAAGGGCGACCTGCACATCGACTTCCACCACACCGCGGAGGACAGCGGCATCGTGCTCGGCCAGGCAATCCTCAAGGCGCTCGGCGACAAGAAGGGCATCGCCCGCTACGCGGACGTGCATATGCCGATGGATGACACACTGACGCGGGTCGCGATCGACGTATCGGGGCGGCCGTACCTCGTGTGGAAGGTCGCCTTCTCCAAGCCGAAGGTCGGCGAGATGGACACCGAACTCTTCCGCGAATGGTTCCAGGCCTTCGCCCAGAACGCCGGCATCACGCTGCACGTCGAGAACCTTTACGGCGAGAACAACCACCACATCGCCGAGACTTGCTATAAGGGGCTCGCACGCGCGCTGCGGCGTGCGGTCGAGGCCGACCCGCGGCAGGGCGGCAGGGTGCCTTCGACGAAAGGCACGCTCGCGGGCTGATCGCCCGCCCTAACATTCGAGGCGTCGCTTGGCCGAATACATAGTCTATGAGCCGCGCTACACGGCAGACGATCCTATCGAGCGCGCCGAGCACCTCGTCTTCATCAAGGACGGCTTCCATTGGTGGGCCGCGATTTTTCCGGCGCTGTGGCTGATGGTCAAAGGCCTGTGGCTGGAGCTCCTCGTCTGCCTCGTTGTCATCGCCGGGCTGACCAGCGGGCTCGAAGCGCTTGGAGTGCACGGCTCCGTCGGCGGCACGCTGCTGTTGATCGCCCAGTTGGTGTTCGGATTCGAGGCCGGCACGATTGAGAGCGCGGCGCTCGAGCGGCGCGGCTGGCGCTGCGTGGGCTATATCGAAGGGCGCAATCTTGCCGGCAGCGAGCGCCGCTTCTTTGCCGACTGGCTGCCTTCGCAGCGCGAGGCGCAACCTCGCTCACCAGACTCATATGCGGGGCCGATGCCGAAGGGCCCGATCACCAGCCTCGCCGAGACGGCCATGCGAACCGCCCGGGACGCGGCGTCCCGCTGGCGTCAGCGCCGCAGCGCCAAGGCTTGACCCAAGCAATGCAACGCGTCGCCATCATCGACTACGGCTCCGGCAACCTTCACTCCGCGGCCAAGGCCTTCGAGCGCGCGGCGCGTGAGAGCGGCGCGGACGCTCAGATCGTGGTCACCGCCGATCCGAAATTCGTAGCGGCCGCCGACCGCATCGTGCTGCCGGGCGTCGGCGCCTTCGCCGACTGCAAGCGCGGGCTCGAAGCCGTGGCCGGTATGCGTGCGAGCCTCGAACGAGCCGTGCGCGAGCATGCCCGGCCGTTTCTCGGCATCTGCGTCGGCATGCAGCTCATGGCGACGCGCGGGCTCGAGTTCGAGGTGACCGAAGGCTTGAACTGGATCGCAGGCGAGGTGCGCGCGATCGAGCCCCGCGATCCGCAGCTCAAGATCCCGCACATGGGCTGGAATACGTTGAGCGTCGTAACCCCGCACTCGCTGCTCGATGGAATAAATACTGGCCCGCGGGGCCTGCACGCCTACTTCGTGCACTCCTTCCAGCTCGTGCCGGAAGCACGCGACGCCATCGTCGCCGAGACCGACTACGGCGGCCCCGTCACCGCGATGGTCGCCAAAGACAACATGGCGGGCACCCAGTTCCACCCGGAGAAGAGCCAGACGCTCGGGCTGATGCTGATCGCCAACTTCCTGAAGTGGCGGCCTTAGTTGAAGAACGGCGGCGGGGCCGGACCCGAAGATCCGACCCCGTTCGGGTCACGCTAGACCGAAGCTGTCAGCCGGCCGCGGCAAGCGGCAGCTCAGGCTGCTGGTTGGGGGCGAAGGGCGGCACCACGGGGAAGGCGATGACGTTGGTATCAGCCCCGATCTCGACGCCGGCTTGCCGCTGGCGGAACCAGCGCAGCGCCGCGTTGGTCAGCACCGCGTCGTCCTTCACGGCCTGGATCAGCACGCCATCGTCGGGGTCGAGCAAGGTCGACAAGTGCAGCTCGATGAGAGCCTCGCTGGCGTCCGTCCGGATATACCAGGTCTGCTCCAATGGGCGCGCCCAGGAGGAGCCCAGCGCCATGATCGCTTGCGCAAGGATGTGCTTATTGCGGTGGGGTTTGGCGAGGTCGTAGGAGATGATGAGGGTGCGCATGGCGATGTCTCTCTCTGGCTGGCGGCTTATGGGGGAGAGACGCTTAGACTTGCCCCCGATTGCGCTCCATTTGCGGCGTTGGAACGTAATGAGAACATGCCACGAATCATGGGGATTGTCCAGCTTTTGTTCTCATCCCGTTCTTGACGGTTCTCGGCATTAAGGCGGCGGTTATTCGAAGAGCGTGAGCTGGTCAGGATGGTGCCCGCGCGCAATGCGCCTGTGGGGGCCGAAATCGATCCGCCCGACGAGGAACGGATAGCGCGCCGCGAACAGCTCCTCGGCTTTGGCGCGGGCGCCCGGAAAGCGGGCCTCCTCCCAGATCTCATAGAGCCGGCGAGGGTCGCAGCCGTAGCGGGAAACGAGATCGCGGCGGCTAATTTTGAGCCAGCGCGCGATCCAGATGTCGGCCGCATCCGCCTCAGTGAGCGCCCGGCGCTCCGGAGGCGCTATGGCCGGCACGTGTAACGCAAAGGACTGTACGAGGGACATGGGAAGCATATGGGGACGCTCGACACTTTGGCTGCCGGCCTTGACTTCGGTAGGCCAGGCTTCTCTATCGGCGGCAATGTGAGCGATCTGATGACCACGAGCCGCGCTTGCGCCGCTGAGTCAACCCCGAGACCAACTTGATCCTGTTCCCCGCCATCGACCTCAAGGACGGCCAATGCGTGCGCCTGCAGCACGGCGAGATGAGCCGCGCCACCGTGTTCAATGACGACCCCGCGGCACAGGCGCGTACCTTCGAGGAGCAAGGCTTCAAGTACCTGCACATCGTCGACTTGAACGGCGCCTTCGCCGGCAAGCCCGTGAACGGGGACGCGGTCGATGCGATCCTGGAAGCGATCACCATTCCGGCACAGCTCGGCGGCGGCATCCGCGACATGGCGACAATCGAGTCTTGGCTCGATCAGGGCATCGCGCGCGTGATCCTCGGCACGGTTGCGGTGCGCGATCCCGAGCTCGTGCGCCGCGCCTGCAGCGAATTCCCGGACCGCATCGCGGTCGGCATCGACGCCAAAGGCGGCAAGGTCGCAGTCGAGGGCTGGGCGGAGACGAGCGAGCTCACCGCGGTCGAGCTGGCGCGCCGCTTCGAGGACGCAGGCGTGGCGGCGATCATCTATACCGACATCGAGCGCGACGGCGTCTTAAAGGGACTCAATCTCGAGGCCACCGCCGCGCTTGCGCGCGCGACGTCGATCCCGGTCATCGCCTCAGGGGGGCTCGCCTCCATCGAGGACGTGAAGGCGTTGCTGCGCCCCGAGCATGCTATGCTTGAGGGCGCAATCACCGGCCGCGCGCTCTACGACGGCCGCCTCGATGCGCGCGAAGCGCTGGCCTTGATCGCCGCAGCCTGAGGAACGACACCTTGCTGAAGATCCGCATCATCCCCTGCCTCGACGTGAAGGACGGCCGCGTCGTCAAGGGCGTCAACTTCGTCGACCTCGTCGATGCCGGCGACCCTGTCGAGGCCGCCGCCGCCTACGACGCCGCCGGCGCCGACGAGCTCTGCTTTCTCGACATCACCGCGAGCCACGAGAACCGCGACACCATCCTCCACATCGTGGAGCGGACGGCTGAGCGCTGCTTCATGCCGCTCACCGTCGGCGGCGGGGTGCGCACCATCGAGGACATCGGCCGGCTCTTGAATGCCGGCGCCGACAAGGTCTCGATCAATACTGCCGCGGTCAACAACCGGCGGTTTGTCAAAGAGGCGGCGGAGAAATTCGGCGCCCAATGCATTGTCGTCGCCATCGATGCCAAGAAGGTGTCGAAGCCGGGAGAGCCGAACCGGTGGGAAATCTTCACCCACGGCGGGCGAACGCCGACCGGCATCAACGCCGTGGACTATGCGCGCGAGGTCGTCGCGCTCGGCGCCGGCGAGATCCTGCTCACGTCCATGGACCGCGACGGCACCAAGGCCGGCTTCGATCTGGAGCTGACGCGCGCCATCGCAGACGCCGTTAGCGTGCCCGTTATCGCCTCGGGTGGCGTCGGCACGCTCGACCATCTCGTCGAGGGCATTACGCGCGGGCACGCGAGTGCCGTGCTCGCGGCCTCGATTTTCCATTTCGGCGCGTATTCGATCGCGCAGGCAAAGCAGCATATGGCCTCGGCCGGCGTTGCCGTTCGGCCTCCGGATTGATCGGCGCCGATCAGGCGGCGACCGCGAGCTTCTGCTGGCATTCGGACAGCACGTGGCCCAGCTCGGAGGCGGGCACCGCGTGGGTGAAATAGAAGCCCTGCACCTTCTTGCAACCGGCGCGCACGGCGGCGTCGAGCTCTTCCACCGTCCCCACGCCCTCGGCGAGGCTGCGCATCGACAACGCTTGCGCGAGCAGGGCGACGGCTTGCACGATCGCGGCGCTGTCCTCGTGCATGGGCGCGTCCTTGATAAGCGAGCGTTCGATCTTGACCTCGTCAAAGGGAAAAGCCCGCAAATTGCCGAGCGAGCCGCTCGTCTTGCCGAAGTCGTCAAGCGCGATGTTGAGGCCGAGCTTGTGCAGCTCCTGCAGCTTCTCGATCGTGCCGGCCGTGCGGCGGTCGAATAACGGCTCGCCGATCTCGATCTGCAATCTTGCGGGATCGAGCTTGGAGGTGGCGAGCGCCTTTTTCACGTCGCTCACCAAATCGGCACTCTCGAGCTGCAACGGCGAGACGTTGACGCAAACCCGGATGTCTCCCGACCACTGCGCGGCATCCATACAGGCCTGGTTGAATACCCAGCGCCCTATATCGAGGATCGCCCCTGAACGCTCAGCGATGGGCAGGAAATCTTCCGGGCTCATCAGCCCGTTGACTGGATGACGCCAGCGGATTAGCGCCTCGCAGCCGACGACATGGCGCGTACGCAGGCTAACCGCGGGCTGATAGTGCAGCTCGAACTGGTTGAGCGAGAGCGCGCCTTGAAGGTCGCTCTCGAGCCGGCGCTGGCAGTCGATCTTGCGGCCGGCATCGGTGTGATGGAAGACCTCGAAGCCGCGACGGCCGGCGGACTTCACGCTGTAGAGCGCGACATCGGCGTTTTTCAGGAGCTCATCCGCACACTTGCCGTTCTCGGGCGCGCGCACGATTCCAATGCTGGCGCTGATCGCGATGGTGTTGCCTAAGATGTGGTAGGGCTTGGAGATGTCGTGCAGAACGCGCCGCGCGAGCCGCTCGCACTGCTCGATCTTGCGGCCGCCGGCCTGGATGATGGCGAACTCATCGCCGCCGAGCCGCGCCAGGAAGTCCGATTTGCGCACGCTGCCGCGCAACCGCTGTGCGACCGCTTTCAGAAGAGCGTCGCCGATCGGATGACCGAACGTGTCGTTCACCTCCTTGAAGCAGTCGAGATCGAGCCAATGGAGGGCGAGCGAAGAGCCTTTGTGCAAGTGGCCGAGCGCGTTCTCGAACGTCTCGCGGAAATGGAAGCGGTTGGCAACGCCGGTCAGCGCATCGTGCCGCGCAAGCCACTCGATTTTCTCCTCCGCCCGGCGCTTTTCGGTGATGTCCTCCTGGATATCGACCCAACCGCCGTCGGCGAGCGGCTGATAGGTCACCAGGAACTTGCGGCCGTCGTTGAGGTCCTGGATGTGCGAGAAGGGGTGGCCTTTGGCCAGCTTGGCCACGTGGTCGGCGAGCCACTTCGCTTGCTTGGCGACTTCGTCCGCGCCATCCCGTCCGGTCTCGCGTTTCACGTGGTAGCGAACGATTTCGGCGAGCGGCGTGCCCGGGAGCGTGAGCTCCTCAGGCAGCGCATACATTTCCCGGTAGCTCTTGTTGCAGACGATCAGGCGCTGCTGGGCGTCGAACATCGATAGCCCGCGCACCATGTTGTTGAGCGCAATGTCGAACCAGGAGTTGAGCTGCTCGAGCTTCTTTTTCTGCTCGAGCAGGAGATCAATGGGATCACGTTCAGCAACGCCACTCCCGCGGCGGTCAGATTGACCGTCAGACTGACGAGTCTCGACCATTAAAGTACAACCCCTGCAACAGCGCTCGTGCCTCCGACCCGGGCAAAAACGATAGACTTGGTCCGTGTTCGGCCGATTAAGTGGTGAGAAGGACTTTCAGGCAAAAGCGACGAGGCCGCGTAACCCTAGAGGCCCCGGAATGCGGCGCTTGGGCTCAAAATCGCGGCAATCGTTAAGCCGCGGCGGGCACACACGTTAACGCCGCTAAGCTCACTGGGAGATTGTGATAATTATTTCCGTTGACGTCTCAAAGCGGCGATGCCCGGCGTTTTTGCTTCGTAGAGGCAGAGATCACGAATTGGGCAGGTGGGGCATTCGGGACGCCGCGCCTTGCACACATAGCGCCCGTGCAAAATCAGCCAATGATGAGCATGCAGGGCATATTCCGGCGGGATGACGCGCAAGAGTTCCTCCTCCACCGCCAACGGCGTCTTGCCGTCTGAAAGACCGGTACGGTTGGCGACGCGAAAGACATGCGTATCAACGGCGAGCGTCGGCTCCCCGAAAGCGACGTTCAAGATGACGTTCGCCGTCTTGCGCCCAACGCCGGGCAGCGCTTCGAGCGCCTCGCGCTCGCGCGGGACGTTGCCGCCATGCGCGTCGACGAGCTGACGCGACAGCAAGATCACGTTGCGCGCCTTGTTGCGGTAGAGCCCGATGGTCTTGATCTGCTCGCGCAGCTTGTCCTCGCCGAGGCGCAGCATTTTCTCGGGCGTATCGGCGATCTTGAACAGGGCGCGCGTCGCCTTGTTGACGCCGGCGTCGGTAGCCTGCGCCGACAGCACGACCGCCACCAGCAGGGTGAAGGGGTTCTTGTATTCGAGCTCGCTCTTAGGCTCGGGGTTGCCGGCGGCGAACCGGCGAAACATCTCGGAAATGGCGGCTTCGCTGAGCTTGGCGCGCTTCCCCGGCTTGCTTTTCAACCCCTTGCGCGGCCGGCGCTTGCTGGCGACATCTTTGAGCCTTGCATGCCGCCGATCGAGACTCTTCATTTCGGCTGTCCCACCGGGTAGGGTTGAGCACATGACCGCAAAGCAGCCGGCAACGCAACAAGAGATGCCCTTCCGCGCCATACTGCATCCCCATCGTTCGCTCGGGCCGACTGGCTTCCTCGTCCTCATGCTGGCGATCGGCGGGGCGAGCTTCGTGACCGGCATGGTGTTCCTGCTCATGGGCGCCTGGCCGGTGTTCGGCTTCTTCGGCCTCGACGTGGCGCTCGTGTACTTGGCGTTCCGGCTCAACTACCGGGCGGGGCGCCTCTACGAGACGGTCGAACTCACGCCCGAGACGCTCACTGTGACGCGCGTCCATCCTTCTGGCAGGCGCGAAAGCTTCGACTTCAATCCCTACTGGGTTCGCGTGCTGCTCACGCAGGCGCCGCATGGCCGCACGGAGCTGCGGCTCGCGCTGCACGGGCGCGAACTCGCGTTCGGGCAGTTTCTGACCGACGACGAGCGTCGCGATTTCTCCGACGCGCTCGCAGGCGCGCTCGTCGCGGCGCGCAGCCCCCGCTTCTGACGGCTGCAAAGAGTCCGATTACGGCCCTGCACTGGCGACCGATTTCCGCGTTAACACGCTGGCAAGCCACCCGGAAAGACTGCTCCCAAAAGCCATCGCGGTGCCTGCTCGATTTCCGGCAATTCGACGCGAACACGTGAAAAATACATGCCGCGATCCGAGCGGATTCGCAACCGCGCGCGAGCAACGTTTGGGCCAAACGGCGCCATCCAAGGCACATCGAAGGCACACTGCAAAATCCATGGCGTCGAAGTGGAGGAAACTCATGCGTTCCATCGCCGCTGCTTTGGCGCTCGCCGCCTTGCCGGCTGTCGCGCCGTCCGCCGACGCCGCAAACGTGCCGGCACCCATGATTCACCCCGACAGCGTCGTCAGCACCGCGCAGGAGAGGCAATACAGGCCCCAGCGCGATTGCACCCCATACAACGGTCCCTTCGGATTCTATGGCAACGTCTGGTGCCAGCCGCCCAATGAGCAGTCGTACATGCGCAACCTCGGATCGCGGTGGCCTATGGAAACACCGCCGTCGCTCAGGTATCCGAAGCCATCTTCCAACAGCTCCGATTGGTGACACTCAGCGCTAAACGGCGAGCGGCGTTGCCCGCAAGCAGCGTTGGCTTGTTGCGATCAATTCAAGACAAACACGCGTAAAAACGCGCCGGCCGAAGCGACCGGAATCGAAATGCGCAGCGAGTAACGTTAAAGACAGCCGGCGAAGGGCCGGCGCAGTGCAAATCGCGTCGAACACGAGGAAGCCCATGCGTTCTCTGCTTGCCTGTGCTCTCATCCTGGGGGTGAGCCTGCCCATCGCTGCCCCTGTGGCGAGCGCGGCAGACTTTCCCCAGGCCGCCAACCGCCCAGCCGGTGTCGTCGTAACCGTCCAAAACCGGCAGTACTATCGCCCGCAGCGCGATTGCACACCTACCAATGGTCCAAGGGGTTTTTATGGAAACCTCTGGTGCCAGCCCGCCAACGAAGCATCTTACCTGCGCAACCTCGGCGCCGGCTGGCCCATGCCGACGCCTCCGGGCTTGCGAGCCAAGCGCCCTTCGCTCGGCACCGACTGGTAAGGCTCGATCGTCGTGACGCCCCGGCATGACCGGGGCGTTGGCGCTTACTGGAAGCGGCCGCCCTTCTGCAGCACCTCGATCTTGTAGCCGTCGGGATCTTCGATGAAGAAGAACTTCCCGAACGGCTTGCCGTCGTGCGTCATCTGCTTGATGTCCTTTGGCGCGAGACCCTGCGCGGTCATGCGCACACGCTCGGCCTCCAGATCGTCGGTGACAAAGGCCAAGTGCCCGTAGCCGTCGCCGAGCTTATAGGGCTCGGCGCGGCCCTTGTTGACCGTGAGCTCCACCTCGAAGTCATTCTGCGGGCCGCGCATGTAGATCAGCGTGAAGTCGGGGAAGTCGACACGCTCGGCCACCTTCAATCCGAAGGCCTTGCTGTAGAAGTCGACCGAACGCGCCTCGTCTGCGACGCGCACCATCATATGGATCGGTTTCGCCATCCTCTTGCTTCCTCCCTTCGTGGCGTCTCGTGCCGCGCCGCTCAGAGCCAGGGCCGCGCAGCCTGGGCCTTTTTCTCGAAGGCGTCGATCGCCTTCTGCTTCTCGAGCGTCAGGCCGATGTTGTCGAGGCCGTTCAAGAGGCAGTGCTTGCGGAAGGGATCGATGTCGAATTTGATCACGCCGCCATCAGGGCCGCGGATCTCCTGCTTCTCCAGATCGATCGACAGCGTCGCGTTGGAGCCGCGGCTCGCGTCGTCCATCAGCTTGTCAACGTCCACCTGCGGAAGCTTGACCGGCAAAATGCCGTTCTGGAAGCAGTTGTTGTAGAATATGTCGGCGAAGTCCGGCGCGACGATGCAGCGGATGCCGAAGTCGAGAAGCGCCCACGGCGCGTGCTCGCGGGAAGAGCCGCAGCCGAAGTTTTCGCCCGCCACCAGGATCGCCGCCTTGCGGTAGGCCGGCTTGTTCAGCACGAAGTCCGGGATCTCCTTGCCGGCCTCGTCGTAGCGCATCTCGAAGAACAAGCTCTTGCCGAGCCCGGTGCGCTTGATCGTCTTCAGGAACTGCTTCGGTATGATCATGTCGGTATCGACGTTGCGCATGGGCAGCGGCGCCGCGACACCGGTTAGCGTGGTAAACTTCTGCATCGTCTCTCTCTTTGGCTCTCTCTTTGGCGCCTGTCAGGTCTTGAGCCCGTCGGCGAGCGCCCGGAAATAGCCTTCCGCCGAAGCCAGCCGCTCGATGTGGATCGGCTTGCGGCCCGACACCACGCATCGGCGCAGCTCGCCGGGCCGCAGCAGTTCGAGCCGCCTTTTAACGCCAGCGAGCTTGCGCCCGTCAAGGTGATGCTCCAGCACATCGACGAGGGTCTCGATATAGCCGCTGATGCGCCCGAGCTCGCGGATGGCCTCGATCTTGGTCGCTCTGTCGCGGGGCGCCGCACCAAGCCGCTGCAAGGCGCCGCCGGCGCGGGCGAGCGTCGCGGCGATCTCATCGGCGTAGGCGGCAACGCGCAGGCGCCGTTTGTGGTCGAGCGCGCCAAGCCGTGCACGGTCTCGGCGAGACGGAGCAGACGTTGAGCGTAGTCCGGGATACGCAAGGGCGGCCGGCCTCGAGGGGGACGGGGCGCAAGCCAATGAGAATAGGTGCGGGGACGAGCGCGGGGATAAGAGGCGGTCAGCGACGGCGAGTTAACGGATGCGGTCTTCCATGAAGCACTCGCGCATGTATTCGCAGCGGTGCGAGCCGGAGAAATGCATGCTGTCGCCCTTAGCGGGCGAGATGAACTGGCAGATCTCCTCGACGCCGCCCGGCGACAGCCAGCCCTGGCGGCGGCCGCGCTGAACGGCGAAGCAGTCGGCCGTCTCCTCGTCCGGGCCGCGGAACTGATGCCCGCACTCGTGCGAGTAGATCCATAGCTTCACCGGTGTTGTCACCTTCGACAACAGCCGCATGTTCATGATGAGGAAGCCCGGGTACGCGGCGCCGTAGTCATCGAGCTTGTTGTCGATGATGGTCGGCCGCGTGCCGCAGAACATCTTGACGCCGTCGAGTACGAACTCGCCGGAGGGAACCAGCGTCGCCTCACCGCCGGTGTGCTGGATGTACTCTTCAGGCGTCGGAGACCTGTTGTCCTGGGCGGCCGCCGGCATCGACAATACCAGCAAAGCAACGAGCCCTGCAGCCAGGCGGGATGAACCGCGGCGGATCCGCATGATCGAACTCTTGAGAGTGCCCCGGACCTATCGTTCTCGCAGCATGGCGCGCTTTCGAGCGCCACACAAGCGTGCCACGTGCGCTTGCCTAAAGTAGTTGTGTGCGTCGAAATGAAGCCCGCTCAAGAGCCTGCTGCCGCTTCGATGCGTTCCATGTCGTCATCGGAAAAGCCGAAGTGATGGCCGATCTCATGCACCAGAATGTGGGCAACGAGGCGGCCGAGCGTTTCCTCGCCCTCGGCCCATTCCTCGAGGATCGCGCGCCTGTAGAGGAACACCATGTCCGGCTGGCGTGGCAGATCCATCACACTCTTATGATTGAGGCTGACGCCCTGATAGAGGCCGAGCAAGTCGAACGGGCTTTCGATACCGAGCGAATCGAGGACCTCGTCGGTGGCGAAATCCTCGACGCGGATAAGCACGTCAGCAGCCTTGGCGCGAAACTCCTGGGGCAAGCGTTCCCAGGTGGCCGCCGCGAGCACCTCGATGTCGGCGAGCGTCGGCGCGGTCGCGCTCTCCCATTGCGCCCGCTTCATCGGACCCCGGCCGGCTTTGTGGCGACGATGATCGCCTCCTGCAGCGTGAACATGAGGCCATCGCCGCTCGTGCGTGGCCGCAGGAACGCCTTGAGGGGAGGCTCGCCGAGCATGGTCTCAAGCCTGGCTATTGTGCCAGCATCGCAACGCATGCGCTGCGTCCACGGCACAAACGCGATGGCCTGGTCCATGCGCTCGGCATAAACATCGCCGAAGCCCACGCCCCGCAGCAGTGCCGACCACTCGGGGAGGCTCAGGCAGCGGCCGTGGCTCGGATCGCGCAGCTTCTCGTAAGCGTTGTAATCGGCCGCGCTCCGTTCCGCCTCCTCGTGCGAGACACCAGGGAGAATCGAGGCGTCAGGGCTGATGTTGTCCACGAGCGCGAAGGCCCCGCCCAGCTTCAGGACGCGCCAGGACTCGGACACGAAGGCGGCGGGATCGGGAAAGTGATGCGCCGCGAGCCGGCACGTCACCAGGTCGAAGCTCTGGTCGGGGAATGGAAGCGCCGCGGCGTCGGCGTGCGCCGTCTCGACGTTCTTAAGGCCGCGCTTCACGGCGAGCTTGGCAGCCTCCGCCAGCATCTCATCGGTGACGTCGCTAGCGACGACGCGGGTGACGTGCGGCGCCAAGCTCAGCGCCGTGTGGCCTGCGCCCGTCGCCACGTCGAGCACGTGCCAGTGGCGCTGCGGACCGACGAGCTGGACCAGCCGGGCGAGGCTCTCCCCCTTCGCATGCACCGCTGAGGCGGCGTAGTCGGCCGCGGCCGCGCCGAACTTCTGCTGAACGAGCGAGCTTGCCATGGAGATCCCGTGGGACGCGTCTAGCCCCAGTTGCGGATGTCGACGAAGTGGCCTTCGATGGCGGCGGCTGCGGCCATGATCGGCGACAACAGATGCGTGCGCCCGAGTCTGCCCTGGCGGCCCTCGAAGTTGCGGTTCGAGGTCGAGGCGCACCTCTGGTGCGGCTTCAGTTGGTCGGGGTTCATGCCGAGGCACATGGAACAACCGGGCTCGCGCCATTCGAAGCCCGCGTCCTTGAAGATCTTGTCGAGGCCTTCGGCCTCCGCTTGCGCTTTGACGAGGCCCGACCCCGGGACGATCATCGCGTAGGCGAGGCGGCTCGAGATCTTCTTGCCCTCAACGACCTTTGCGACCGCGCGCAGGTCCTCGATGCGGCCGTTGGTGCATGAGCCGATCCAAACGACGTCGAGTGGAATGTCCGTCATCTTGGTGCCGGGGGTCAGCCCCATGTAGTCGAGCGCGCGCTGCATGGAGGCGCGTTTGTTTTCGTTCTCGACCTTCGCCGGATCGGGCACGACGCCGGTGATCGAGGTCACGTCCTCCGGGCTCGTGCCCCAGCTAACGATCGGCGGCAGCTTACCGGCGTCGAGCTTCACCTCGCTGTCGAAGTGCGCACCCTCATCCGTATGCAGAGTCTCCCAGTGACGCATGGCGATGTCCCAGGCCGCGCCCTTCGGCGCCTTGGGGCGCCCCTTGATGAAGGCGTAGGTTTTGTCGTCGGGCGCAATCATGCCGGCACGGGCACCGCCCTCGATCGACATGTTGCAGACGGTCATGCGGCCTTCCATCGACAGCGAGCGGATGGCCTCGCCCGCGTACTCGATGACGTGGCCGGTGCCGCCGGCGGTCCCGATCTCGCCGATGATGGCGAGGATGATGTCCTTGGCGGTGACGCCGGACGGCAGCTTGCCGTCGACGGCGACGCGCATGTTCTTGGCTTTGTTCTGGATCAGCGTCTGTGTGGCAAGCACGTGCTCCACCTCGCTGGTGCCGATGCCATGCGCAAGCGCCCCGAAGGCGCCGTGGGTGGAGGTGTGGCTGTCGCCGCAGACGATGGTGGTTCCGGGCAGCGTGAAGCCCTGCTCAGGCCCCACGACGTGCACGATGCCCTGGCGCCTGTCGAGCTCGTTGAAATATTCGACGCCGAAGTCCTTGGCGTTGTTGGCGAGCGTTTCCACCTGAACGCGGCTCTGCTCGTCGTCGATGCCGTGGCTGCGGTCGGAGGTTGGCACGTTGTGGTCGACTACGGCGAGCGTCTTCTCCGGCGCCCGCACCCTGCGGTTCGCCATGCGCAATCCCTCAAAGGCCTGCGGGCTCGTCACCTCGTGGATGAGGTGGCGGTCGATGTAGAGGAGGCAGGTCCCGTCCGGCTGGCGCTCGACGACATGGTCCTCGAAGATCTTGTCGTACAACGTCTGGGGCATTCAAAGGTCTCGTGTGTTGGCTCGGCCAGCTTCAAGCTGCCCGGCAAAGGATTTGGGCGCCCTCGCATACGCTCGAGGGCGATGGTCGAGGAATCCTAGCTGCCGATGCTGAAAGAAACCGCTTGCGCTTAGATAGCGTCTCGCCAGGCGGGCTGCAATTCCCGCCCAGCTTGGCCTTTTTAATCCTTCCACTGCCGGGCCTTGGCGACGAGGAAGTCGCGCAAGACCTGCACTTTCTTGGAGGACTTGAGCTCCTCCGGATAGACGAACAGGATTGGCAGGGTGGGCGGCTCGATCTCGGTCAGCACCGGCACCAGGTCGGCGTGCTCGTCCGTCATGTAGTCGGGAATCATGCCGATGCCGATGCCGGAGCGGATGGCGTAGCGCAGAGCGACGACGCTGTTGGCCCGGAACGCCGGCTCGCGCGGTCCCTTGCCGTCACGCCCGACCGTCTCGATCCAGGTGATCGCGGTAAGGTGCTGAGCCGGCTGGCCGCTGTAGGAGACGATGCTGTGCTGGTCTAAATCCTCCAGCGTCTTGGGGGCGCCGAAGCGGCGCACGTATTGCGTCGAGGCATAGGCGCGCACCCGGCTCGTGAACAGCGCGCGCCGGATCAGATCGGTCTGCCCGGGCTCGCGCGTCCAGATGGCCACGTCCGCCGCGCGCATGCCGATGTCCATCTGGTCGTCATTCAAGAGCAACTCCACGCGGATCTCGGGGTAGAGCTCGTGGAATTCGCGCAGCCGCTGCGTGAGCCAGACCGTGCCGAAGCCGACCGGGGCGGTGATGCGCAATTCCCCCGTCGGCTTCGAGGTCGTGTCGGAGAGCAGCGTCTCCGCCGTATGCAGCTTGCTGATGACGTCGGAGGTCGCACGGTGCAGGAGCTCGCCCTGCTCGGTGAGGACGAGGCCGCGCGCGTGGCGGTGAAACAGCACTACCTTGAGGTCGCGCTCGAGCGCCGACACCTGCCGGCTTACCGCCGACTGGCTCATGTGCAGAGCATCGCCCGCGTGCGTGAAGCTGCCCGCCTCCGCCGCCGCGTGAAAGATCCTCAACTTGTCCCAGTCCATGGATCGACCCTTTGGACGGCGCGAAGCCGGCGATTCACCCGTCCAGGCGCAAGCAACTCCGCATCCGCAAACGAGCGCTTATGCTGTGCCGGCTTCTGATTGTGCACTGCAACTTAGACCAGCCCGAACTGCATGGATAGGGCATGGCAGACGCATACCGGCCTTGACGGCTATAAGCCGCGGGGGGCTTGCAGGGTTTCGGCAAATACCTGCGCCAAAGCGCGCACAGCCGCTATTCCGCCGCCTCGGCCTCGATCGACAGCGTCGCGAAGTAGCGCTCCGCCTCGAGGGCGGCCATGCAGCCCATCGCGGCTGCCGTCACCGCCTGGCGATAGACCTCGTCCTTTACGTCGCCGGCGGCGTAGACGCCGGGGATGGCGGTGGCGGTCGAGTCGGGCATGGTCTTGAGGTAGCCCGAAGCGGTCATGTCGAGCTGACCCTTGAACAGCTCGGTTGCTGGCGCGTGCCCGATGGCGATGAAGAGGCCGTCGGCCGTGAGTTCTGTCGTCTTGCCGGTCTTGACGTTCTTCAAGCGTACGCCCGTCACCGACTTTGGGTCATTCTTGCCGAGCACCTCATCGACGGCGCTGTCCCAGATCACGTTGATCTTCGGGTTCTTGAACAGGCGCTCTTGCAGGATCTTCTCGGCGCGGAAGTGATCGCGGCGATGCACGATGGTTACACGCTTGGCGAAGTTGGTGAGGAAGATCGCCTCTTCGACCGCGGTGTTGCCGCCGCCGACCACGACCACATCCTTGCCTTTGTAGAAGAACCCGTCGCAGGTGGCGCATGCCGATACGCCGTGGCCCTTGAAGTGCTCCTCCGAGGGAATGCCAAGCCACCGCGCCTGCGCCCCCGTGCAGATGATGAGCGCATCGCAGGTATAGATCGCTCCGCTGTCGCCTTCGAGCCGGAAGGGGCGCTTCTGCAGGTCGACCTTGGCGATCTGATCGAGGACGACCCCGGTGCCGACGTGCTCGGCCTGCGCCTGCATCTGCTCCATGAGCCAGGGGCCCTGGATCACGTCGGCGAAGCCCGGGTAGTTCTCGACATCGGTGGTTATGGTTAGCTGGCCGCCCGGCTGCGATCCCTGGATCAGGAGGGGCTTTAACATCGCGCGGGCAGCGTAGATGGCGCCCGTATAGCCGGCGGGCCCGGAGCCGAGAATGAGCACTTTGGCGTGCCTCGTCTCAGTCATCGTAGCGCTCCTCCTCGTCCCCCGCAGTCCCTCGGGGCGGTTAAGATTGGGGGGCACTTAAGGCCGCGCAAGCCCCCCGGTCAATGCGGGCAAACAGGCTGGCAGGGGAGGAAATCAGCCGAGGCGCCCCTCCCCAAATCATTGGGCCTTTTTCGCACGATACGGTAGCTTGTTACGGGAGCCGGACTTGGGGGTCTCACATGTCGAGCGTCATGGGCAGGGCCACGTCGGCGGCATACGGGTTTTTCGATCGCGCGTGGACGGCGGCCTGCTGGCCGCTCATCGGATTTCTCAACCTGATCTTCCGCCCCGACCCCGAAACCGGCTCCGTGAGTTGGTGGAAGGTCGGCGCTTGGATCGTCGTGAACTGCGCGTTCCTCTACTTTACCGTGACGCAGCTCGACTGGCGCAGTCTGTTTTGGGCGCTCGTCGCCTTTCTCGCCATTCACATCCTCATCATGATGAGCAGCCTGCGCATCATGTACGAGGAAAAGCGCGTAATGGAGGGCTCGATGAAGCCCGAGGCCATGCGCTTCTCCGCGTTCGATGCGGTCAACGACATGTCGATCCTCGCGTCCTCGGTCGTCTTCTACGTGGCCGGTCTCGCGGCGCTGATCGAGGCGATCGAGCGCTCCGGCATGGCGCAAATTCTCCGGCATCGGCCCACCCTCACCAACGAGTACACGGAATACCTCGCCTGCGTGCTCAACGAGGTGCCGATCGTCAACTCCGTCGTCAACGCCGCCGCCAACGTGATGAAGTATTCCGACAACGTGACGGCGCAGATCGTTTACAACGGCTGGACCGGTAACGGCGTGCGCCTGCTCATCGTGACGACGGTCAGCATCATCGTGGTGCGCGCGCTACTCTTGCGCTTCCAGCAATGGAGCCAGCAGGTGGCCATGGCGCACGCGATCGAAGCCGGCACGGCGAGCCCGGAGAGCGTGAAGAAGCGGCTCGTGCGCATGCCGACGACGCTGCGCAGCCATCTGATGCTCGCGGCGCTCGCGCACCCCGACATGGCGGTACGGCGGCGCGCGCTCTCTGCGATGGCGAAGCTGGAGGTTCCGCACTTCGCCCGCGACTTCCTGATGAAGCTTGACGATCATCTGGAACGCGACCTCGGGCTAGCGCACATCCGCGAGGCGCTCGCCACCATGAACTCGGCGGCCAGGCAGAAGATGAGCGGCGAGCTCGCGCCCATCCTCGAGAAGCAGATGCTCTCGATCAAAGATGCCATCGACATGCAAACGCGCGGCCGGTTGGAAGAGCTGAAATCGATGCTGAAACGCGCCTAAAACGTCGCGCAACATGGGCTAAAAGCGCAGAAATGGAGCAAAAAACAGCGGCCCGCGCCGCAAGCCCGCCGGACGACCTCGCCGGCGCCGCGCGCCGCCTCAAAGCCATCGTCATCGGCTCATCCGGCAATCTCGTCGAGTGGTACGACTTCTACACCTACTCCGCCTTCGCGCTCTATTTCGCTTCCGCCTTCTTCCCCTCGGGCAGCCAGACGGCGCAGCTCCTCAACAGCGCGGCGATCTTTGCGGTCGGCTTCCTCATGCGCCCTATCGGCGGATGGCTGTTTGGACACTTTGCCGACCGCCGCGGCCGCAGATTGTCGCTCACGGTCTCCGTGCTGTTGATGTGCTTTGGCTCGCTGATGATCGCGGTGATGCCGGCCTACGACACGATCGGCATTGCCGCGCCGGCGGGTCTTCTCGTCGCGCGCCTAATCCAAGGGCTCAGTCTCGGCGGCGAGTACGGCACCAGCGCCACCTATTTGTCGGAGATGGCCCATCCCGAGCACCGCGGCTTCTACTCGAGCTTCCAGTACGTGACGCTGATAGGGGGCCAGCTCATCGCCATGCTGGTGCTGCTGGTGCTGCAGAGGCTGCTGCTGACCCCCGAGCAGCTCGAAGCCTGGGGCTGGCGCATCCCGTTCACGATCGGGGCGGGGCTCGCGATCATCGTCTATTTCATGCGCCGCGACATGCACGAGACGGAAGCGTTCCTCGATGCGAGCGAACTCGGCGCCGCCTCGAACCCGCTCAAGGAGCTGGCGCAGCACCCGCGCGAAGTGGCGATCGTGGTCGGCCTGACGCTTGGGGGCACCGTCGCCTTCTATACCTACACGACCTACATGCAGAAGTTCCTGGTGAACTCGGCGGGGCTGTCGAAGGACACCTCGACCGTGATCTCGGCGGCGAGCCTCTTCTGCTACATGTGCCTGCAGCCGGTGGTCGGCGCCATTTCCGACGTCGTTGGGCGCCGGCCGCTACTCATGTCGTTCGGCATCCTCGGGACGTTGCTCACGGTGCCGATCCTCTCCGCGCTGCAGGTGGCCAAAGATGCCTGGACCGCCTTCTTCCTCATCATGGCCGCGCTCGTTATCGTCAGCGGCTACACCGCGATCAACGCCATCGTCAAAGCCGAGTTGTTCCCGGCTCGCGTCCGCGCGATCGGCGTCGGCTTTCCTTACGCGGTAACGGTCGCCGTATTCGGGGGCTCGGCCGAGTACGTGGCGCTCTATCTCAAGGAGATCGGGCATGCGGCCGCGTTCTACTGGTACGTGACAGCCTGCATCTTCGTCTCGCTCGTAGTCTATGCCCTTATGCGCGACACGCGCCGCCAGAGCGCCATGGTGCGGTGAGCGTAAAAGCCGCGGCTGGCGGCTTCACGCGCGATGTGCTAGGTCCGCGCCAGCTTTTGCACCGCAACAAAACCCTGATGCAGCTCAGAAACATCGCCATCATCGCCCACGTCGACCACGGCAAGACCACCCTCGTCGACGTTCTCCTGAAGCAGTCCGGCGCGTTCCGCGAGAACCAGCGCGTGCTCGAGCGCGCCATGGATTCCAACGATCTCGAGCGCGAGCGCGGCATCACCATCCTGGCGAAATGCACTAGCGTCGTCTGGAAGGATACCCGCATCAACATCGTCGACACCCCAGGCCACGCCGACTTCGGCGGCGAGGTGGAGCGCATCCTCAACATGGTCGACGGCGCCATCGTGCTGGTCGATGCCTCCGAGGGGCCTCTTCCGCAGACGAAGTTCGTGGTCTCCAAGGCCTTGAAGCGCGGCCTGAGGCCCATCGTCGTCATCAACAAGATCGACCGGCCCGACGAGCGACACCTCGACGTCCTCAACGAAATTTTCGATCTTTTCGCCAACCTCGACGCCACCGACGAGCAGCTCGACTTTCCCGTGCTCTACGGCTCGGGCCGCGAGGGCTGGATGGCCGCCACCCCCGAGGGGCCCAAGGAGAGCCTTGCGCCGCTATTCGACCTCGTCCTCTCGCACGTGCCGCCGCCCAAGGTCGAGCCAGGGCCTTTGCGCATGCTGGCGACCACGCTCGAGGCCGACCCCTATCTCGGCCGCATTCTGACATGTCGCATCAGCTCGGGAACGATCCGCCCCAACCAGCAGCTCAAGGCGCTGCACTGGGACGGCAAGCTGATCGAGTCATTCCGCGTGCAAAAGGTGCTGGGCTTTCGCGGGCTCGAGCGCATTCCGGTGGAGGAGGCCGAGGCCGGCGACATCGTCGCGGTTGCCGGCATGAGCGAGGCGACCGTCGCCGATACGCTGTGCGATCCGGCCGTCGAGGTGCCGCTGCCGGCACAGCCGGTCGATCCGCCGACGCTGTCGATGACCTTCCGCATCAACGACGGCCCGCTCGCCGGCCAGGAAGGCGACAAAGTGCAGAGCCGCGTCATCCGCGAGCGGCTCCTCAAGGAGGCCGAGCGCAACATCGCGATCCGCATCGCCGAGAGCGAGGACAAGGAGAGCTTCACCGTCTCCGGGCGCGGCGAATTGCAGCTCGCCATTCTCATCGAGAACATGCGCCGCGAAGGCTTCGAGCTGACCGTCTCGCGCCCGCGCGTCGTGATGAAGCAGGACGAGACGACGGGCGAGCGCCTCGAGCCGATCGAGGAAGTCATCATCGACGTCGACCAGGAGCACTCTGGCATCATCGTGCAGAAGCTGTCGGAGCGGCGGGGCGATCTACTCGAGATGCGCCCCTCCGGCGGCGGCCGCCAGAGGCTCGTCCTCCACGTGCCGACGCGCGGGCTGTTGGGCTACCAGAGCGAGCTCCTGACCGATACGCGCGGCACGGCCGTGATGAACCGGTTGTTCCACGCGTACGCACCGTTCCGCGGCGAGATCCCCGGACGGCGCACCGGCGTGCTCATCTCCAACGGCGACGGCGAGGCGGTCGCTTATGCGCTGTTCAACCTGCAGGACCGCGGACCCTTCATGATCGGCCCGCAGACGCGCGTCTACTCCGGCATGATCGTCGGCGAGCACACGCGCGACAACGATCTCGAGGTCAATGTCTTGAAGGGCAAGAAGCTCACGAACATCCGCGCCGCCGGCAAGGACGAGAACGTGCAGCTCACGCCGCCCATGAAGATGACGCTCGAGAAAGCGATGGCCTACATCGCCGACGACGAGCTCGTGGAGATCACGCCGCGCTCGATCCGCCTGCGCAAGCGCTGGCTCGATCCGAACATGCGCAAAAAGATGGAGCGCTCGCGCGATCGCGAGGTCGCGTAAGCGAAAAATTGCCGGCGCCTATATTGTGCGCCGCGCTAACAATGTTAGTGTTATATCGTTTCGTATGAATAACGGGAGACCATCCATGACCAGAACCTTGATCGCCGTTCTTGCCGCTGCGTTTTGCAGCACGGCTGCGCTCGCCGACGCCAAGCCGTCGGACGACGAGGCCAAGAAGGTCAAGGCGACGCTCACCGAATGGGGCTGCGAGGGCGGCACCATCGAAAAGGAGAGCGAGGCAACGGGCGTGTTCGAGGTCGATGACGCCAAGTGCAAGGGCGCGCAGTACGACGTCAAGATGGACAGCGCCTACAAAATCATCAGTCTGACCCGCGACTGAGCGTGCGACACAACTGCTTCGGCGAATACGTGCGCCGGCCGGTTCGCATCGGCCGGCGCAAGACTTTGAGGTCGCGGGGCACACCTGCTAAGCACGCCTGAGCTTCCGAGGCCGTCGCGTGTCATCCAAAAGATCCGACCAAGGCCGCTTGAGCGTGACCGCCGACCTGAAGTGGCCGGTGGGGATCACGGCGCCGCCCGAGTTTCAAACCGCGGTCGACTTCGCGCAGCACGAGGAGGGGCACCTCTTCGTCACCGGGCGCGCCGGCACGGGAAAATCGACGCTTCTGCGCGCCATGCGCGAAATGATCACGCAGGAGGCGGTCGTGCTGGCGCCAACCGGCCTCGCGGCGGTGAACGTCGGCGGCCAGACGATCCATTCCTTCTTCGGCTTTCCGCCGCGACTGATCCGCCCCGACGACATCCGCCGCAGCCGCAACGGCCGCCTCATGCGCCGCCTCAAGGCCATCATCATCGACGAGGTGTCGATGGTGCGCTCCGACCTCATGTGGGCGATCGACCAGTCGCTGCGCACGAACCGCGGGCGCCCGCGCGAAGCCTTCGGCGGCGTGCGGCTGCTGCTGTTCGGCGATCTGCACCAGCTTCCCCCGGTCGTGCAGGGCGGGGAGGTAGCCGAGCACCTCGAGAGCACGCACGGCGGGCCATTCTTCTTCCAGGTGCCGGCACTGATGGACGGCGCCGGTACATCGCTCATCGAACTGGAGCGCGTGTTCCGACAGAACGACGAGATGCTGTTGCGCGTGCTCAATCGCGTGCGCGACGGCGAGGCGACCGAGGACGATCTTGCGATCCTAAACGAGCGCACACACGCCATCCGGACCCTCGGCGAGGGCGATGCCTACGTCATCTTGACGCCCACGAACGCCGCCGCCCAGCGCATCAACATGGCCTATCTGGAGGCGCTCCCCGGCAACGTGACGCCGTACGAAGCCGGGATCTCGGGCGAGTTCGGCGACAGCGCGCACCCGACGGATGCCATGCTTCTCCTGAAGGTCGGGGCGAAGGTGATCCTTTTGCGCAACGATCCGGATAAGCGCTGGGTCAACGGCTCGATCGCGCGCATCGCGCGACTGGAGAAGACGCGAGTGTGGATCGAGATCGACGGCAGAGTGCACGAAATCGAGCCCGCGTCTTGGGAGGCGCGCCGCTACGCTTTCGATCAGGCGGCGGAGAAGATCGAGGAGAAGGTGACGGGCACTTTCCGGCAATTCCCGCTGCGCCACGCTTGGGCGCTCACTATCCACAAATCCCAGGGGCTCACGCTCGACCGCGTTTATATCGACTTAGGCCGGGGAACCTTTGCCCACGGACAAGCGTACGTCGCTTTGTCGCGGTGCCGGTCGCTCGAAGGTCTCGCACTTGCCCGTCCCCTGAGGCCTTCGGACATCCTTTTCGACCGCTCGGCCATGAACTACCGCGACAAATTCCCGCGTCTCTGATTGCGCGGGGTCAATGTGCGCAGCTTCCTGCTCGCTTAACCAGAGCGGACGGGGATCCTGAACTTCGATGGCCGTTAAGCCTTCGGCAAGCAGTATATTGCATTGCAATAAGATCGATGTTGCAATGCACAAAAACTCAGGGTACAAGGTTTGGGCCACATGGCTCCCTCGAGCGAAATCAATTCTGCGACCAGACGAGCCGCCCGTCGCGTTCTACGCCCTTTCACATGGAGACAGTCATGACCGACCAATTCACCCGCCAGGCCCAAGACATGCTGGCCGCCGCCAAAGAGGCGCGCATCCCCGAGAACGTCCAGGCGTTCGCCGAGGACAGCGTAGCCAAGACGCGCGAGGCCTATTCCAAGATGAGCTCGGCCGCCAAGGACAGCGTCAAGGCAATGCAGGAGATCGTGCTCGCCGCGCAGGCCGGCGCCAAGACCTTCGGCGAGAAGATGCTGCACACTGCCAGCGTCAATGCGGAGGCGGCCTTCGACGCCGCCGAAGCCATCGCGCGCGCCAAGACGGTGCCGGAGATGGCCCGTCTTCAAGCCAGCTTCATCCAGCAGCAGCTCGCCACCGCCAGCTCCCAGACGAAAGAGTTCTTCGAGCTTTCGAACAAGATCGGCCGGCAAACGCTTGAGAGCATGAACGCCGTCGCCAGCAAGACGTTCGACCAGATCAAGAACGTCGGCTGAGCATTCCGCTCTCGATCGACCTGTACCATCAAAGCCGCACGCTAGAGGGAGCCCGCACGAGATGCCGGGCTCCTTTTTAGTTTTCTGTGGCCCGACTTTCGGCAAACTGTTACTTCCCAATGGGGACAGGGAAAATCCGGGCCGGCCGCTCGGCCGGTCCGCTCAACGCGAAGTCTTTCGATGCTGGGCGCGAGCGCACATTGCGAGATCCGCCGGGGCAACCTCACGGACGCGCCGGCACTGAGCGAGGTGTTTCGCCAGACGTGGAGTCAGGCCTACCTCGGCATCATTCCGCAATCGCACCTCGAGAGCATGATCCGCCGCCGCGGTGCCGACTGGTGGACGACGACGATCAAATCCGGGAACGGCGTGCTCGTGCTGCAGGTCGGCGGTGAGGTCGCGGGCTACGCGACGCTCGGTGCCGCCCGCGTGCGCGGCGAGTACGAGGGCGAGATCTACGAGATTTACATCACGCCCACGCATCAGGGCCTCGGCTTCGGCGAGCGCCTGTTCGAGGCCTGCCGGCATCAGCTCGATACGCGACAGATGTGCGGCCTCATCGTGTGGGCGCTCGCGGACAACACGACCGCCGCCGACTTCTATTGGCGCCGCGGTGGGCGCCCTGTCGGCGTGGGCTTTGAGCGCTTCGGGCCGCGCAAGCTCAAGAAGATCGCTTACGCCTGGGATTGACCGGCGTTGAGACGATCGATCGCTTGACGGCAGGGCAAGCTTCCCCAACAAACACGCCTTCGCAAGTCGCGGGCCGCGAAGCGGGACGCAGATACACGATTGTCCCCTTCGCAACGCCGGCGAGCCGGGGCGCCGGTCTTCCTATCGAGGGGGGGCGTTGCTATACCCGCCCACTCTCGTC
>Ga0187819_10000166_pt1 | contig 30935 bp, 14 predicted proteins | sample NC_wetland_sal_i_15_FD_132411 | JGI IMG/M metagenome (GOLD analysis project Ga0187819, IMG submission 132411) | Wetland sediment microbial communities from Neuse River Estuary, North Carolina, USA - SO4_4 | ecosystem: Environmental > Aquatic > Freshwater > Wetlands > Sediment | place: USA... | reverse complement strand
GGACGGGGACTCAAATGCCGTCCCCTTCCCCAGACCCCTTCTCCCGCTAGGAGATGCAAAAACGCTTTTACGAAAGCGGAAGCTGTGTCCAAAAAAACTGTGCCATCTTAGGGGTTCACCCCATGCCAATGGTCCAACTTGGGTCCAACTACTGCCAAATTAGGTCCAAAACCGTGTACCATGACGCAGAACAAAGCTAGACGGACCAACAAGATAGAATTTTTGCAACTGCCTTGGGCGCAGGAGGTCCCCGGTTCAAATCCGGGCGCCCCGACCACTTCCTCCTGCGTTTTCCAGGCGCGGCTGTGGATGTCGGTGCGTTACGAGATGAACTTGATGAATTGCTCGGACACGTCGCGGCCCTCACCGGAAACGATCCATCATCGATCCTGGATGAGTCTCCTCGCACTGGCCGCGGTTCTGATGAGTTTGCCGGTTGCCGCAGCAGGGCAAGGTTCTTCGTCAAATGCAACCGAGATGGTCAGAATCGAAGGCATCGTAGTGGACGCGAATGGCCAACGGGTCGCCAATGCGTTGGTTTTCCTGGAAGAAAAAGGTGGCGCGAGGCTCGCAAAGACGACTGCGAATGCGGACGGAACGTTTGTCCTATCGCTGAATCATGCCGGGACCTTTGCTCTCCGAGCGGAAAAAACGGGGCTGTGCACCGCGGTGACGCAAACTCTCACGCTGGCGGCGGGCGAGAAAAAGCACGTCGATCTGGTTTTGGCATCACCGCCAGGCGCAAAGGCCGAGAATCCCGGCGCACCCACGCCGGCTGGCGCCATGGAACTCCAAGACGAGCCCAGTTTCACGGTCGCGGGAGTCACGGACTGGTCCAACGTCGGCTTGCATAGTTCGGATACCAATTCACGGACCAGCGAGGGGCTGGCCAAAGACACTCTGAAGCTGAAATCCAGGGGAGGCAGGAACTCGCCAGCCGACGCACCGCCTGGCAAATACGACTCGGCTTCGGAGTGCATCGCAAAGGGCGACTTTGTCGAAGCCCGCGAGCAAGTGCGAAAAGCGCTGGCGGCCGGAGACGACGCCGAGGGGCATCGCCTATTGGGCGACCTCGACGAGCGCTTGGGCGATCCGCTGGACGCGGTCCGGGAGTACGAGCGGGCCGCGCGCATGTACCCGAGCGAGCAGAACTACTTCGATTGGGGCTCCGAACTGTTGCTGCACAAAGCTGTGCAGCCAGCCGTCGAAGTTTTCACCACTGGGTCCGGCAAGCACCCGGACTCGGCGCGCATGTTGGCGGGACTCGGCGCGGCCCTGTACGCTGCCGGCTCCTACGACGAAGCCGCGCGGCGGCTGTGCGAGGCTTCGGATAAGATACCGAGCGACCCGGCACCGTATCTCTTTCTCGGCAAGATGGAAAAAACGGCGCCGGTGCCCCTACCGTGTAGCGAAGAAAAGCTGTCGCGCTTCGTCCAGGATCAGCCTGCCAACGCTCTTGCCAACTATTACTACGCGGTGGCGCTCTGGAAGAAACAACGCGGCTCGGAAAGCCCGTCGGGTGTGCAGCGCGTGGAAGCACTGCTCGAAAAAGCCGTGACGCTCGATCCCAAGCTCGGCGAGGCCTACGTGCAACTGGGGATTTTGTATGCGGCCCAGGGAGGTTTCGAGCGGGCCATTCCGGTTTACAAGAAAGCGATCGAAGTAAATCCGGACCTCGGCGAAGCCCACTACCGGTTGAGCCTGGCTTACAAACGAATTGGCGAGGAATCGAAGGCGCACCAGGAATTTCAGGAGTACAAGCGGGTCGAGCAAACAGAGACGGCCACCATCGAGCAACAGCGGCGGGAACTTGGGCAATTCTTGATTATTCTGAAGAATCAGCCGGCAGCCGCTTCGCCACGTTGACCGGCTATTTCGTTTTGGATTTGGGCGCTTCGACGACCCCGCTGCCTTCGCGGATGGTAAGGATCTGGTTGACCTTCACTTGCGTGAACTTTTCGATCTTCTGCGTGGTCGGCCATTTCACTTCGATGAGATCCACCGTTTGAGCTTTTCCCAAGCCAAAGTGAAGGCGCAGGTCGGACTGCGACATCACGCTTGAGCCGCTATGGACTTCGTCCATCTGGGCGTGGTTGCCAGTCACCACGCGCACGCGAGCGCCGATGGCGGTGCGGTTGCACTTCGTCCCGACCAACTTGATCTTGATCCAGTTTTGCGCGTTGCCGCCGTCGTTGCGCAGAAGCGAAGGCACATCGTTCATGTTTAGAATCAGCGCGTCCATGTCTCCATCGTTGTTATAGTCTCCGAAAGCGGCGCCGCGGCTGGAGAAACGCTCGGCGATCCCCGGCCCCATTTCGGACGAAACGTCTTTGAATCGCCCGTTGCCCAGGTTCTTGTACACGAGACGCGGGTTCTTGAAGGTTTGGCCGATATCGTGGCCGGCAATCTCCGGATAAACGTGTCCATTGACCTGGAGGATGTCGGCCCAGCCGTCATTGTCGTAGTCGATGAAACCGCAACCCCAGGCGACGTACTGGTTGTTGATTCCGATGCCCGACGCAAACGTAACGTCGCTGAAGGTCCCGTCGCCGTTGTTGTGATAGAGGTTGCAGGTGTCGTCGGCGAAGTTGGTCTTGAAGATGTCGAACCAGCCGTCGCAATCATAGTCGGCTACGGCCACCCCCATGCCTGCCTGCTCGTGGCCGTTCTCGCTGTAGGCGACGCCGGCAATCACCGCGGCATCGCTGAAGGTGCCGTCGTGATTGTTGCGGAACAGCATGCTGGGCTGCGAGTCCACGGCGACGTAGATGTCCGGCCAGCCGTCGTTGTCGAAGTCATACGAAACCGCGGTAATGGAGTACCGGGGTCCGGGCTTCAGGATGCCGGATTTTTCGGACACGTCGGTGAACGTTCCGTCTCCGTTGTTGTGATAAAGGACGTTCGTGTCGCCCGGAAGACCTCGGGGACCGCACATCACGGGGATGCCTTTCCATTGGCAAAGAGGATCGTCGGGAGAAGGAGCTTTTTCCGGATCGAGCCTTATGTAATTGCACACGAAAAGATCCAAGCGCCCATCCCGGTCGTAGTCGAGCCAGGTGCAGCCGGCGCCCCAGCGGTATTTTTCGTCGTAGACGCCAGCCTTGTGCGTAACGTCGGCGAAGGTGCCGTCGCCGTTGTTGTGAAACAGGATGTTGTGTCCCCAGAAGCAGCAGAACAGGTCGTCCCAGCCGTCGTTGTCGTAGTCGCCCACGCAAACGCCGGTCTGCCAGCCAGTGCGCGCTAGTCCGGATTTTTCGGTGACATCGGTGAACGTCCCGTCACGATTATTCTTGTAGAGATGCGAGGTCGGAGCCTTGCCGGGCTCCCACTTGGCATCGAGCCGCGTTCCATTCGTGAAATAGATGTCCAGCCAACCATCATTGTCGTAGTCGAAAAAGGCCAGCCCGGCGCCTTTCGCTTCAATGATGTAGCGCTTGTGATCGACGCCGCCCCATACGTTCGGAATAGTCAGACCGGCTTCCTTGGCCACGTCGACGAACTGAACCGTGGACGCCGCTGCGGGAATGGGAACAGGAGCCGCCTCCAGGCGCAGCGAGCGTCTCCATTTCCAGAGTGGGGTGGTGAGCGCGTCCAACAGCGAACTGCCGAGAACAACAAGAGAGGAGCCCAGGAGGCGACGTCGCGTGGGATTCATTTGCTGGCTATCTTCGGAAACGCGCGTGGCACAATTCCGGCGCCTTCCTTGACCGCGATGATCTTGTCGACGGGAACGTTCGTCAGTTTATCCACTTGCCCGCTCGGCCAGGTGATTTCCAGCGATTCGATTTTGGTGCGCTTCCCCAGACCAAAGAAAATCCGTGGGTCGCTCGCCGACATATAGCTCATGCCGCCCTTGGCCTGTTCTACGTGCGTTACGCCTTCCGCTGTCAGCTTCAGTGACGCGCCAATTCCGTCGCGGTTGGAGCGCGTTCCGATCAGCAGCACTTCCAGCCAGTGATTGGCGTTACCCCCGTCGTTCCGCAGCAGTTCCGGATAGTCGCCACGGTTGTTGGTGACAATATCGATGTCGCCGTCATTGTCGAAGTCCGCGGTGGCCAGGCCGCGCCCGGCGATGGGGCGCATGAAGTCCGGACCCAGGGATTCCGACACCTTCTCGAATTGGCCTTTTCCCAGATTGCGAAACATCAGCAATGGTTCCTTGTAAGAGACTTCGCCGTGGTAGAGCTGCACGTTGTCCAGCATGGCGCCATTCAGTTGCAGAATGTCGGGCCAGCCGTCGTTGTCATAGTCCAGGAACTTCGCGGAAACGCCGCTCAACAGGATGGCTTTGTTGCCGATGCCGGAGCGATACGTGTAGTCATCGAAGGTGCCGTTCTGGTTGTTGTGGTAGAGGCGATTCAATTCAAAATCGAGGTGGGTGATGTATACGTCCAGCCAGCCATCGCCGTCGACGTCCGCGGCGTCGATGCCCATTCCGGCCTCGTAGCGGCCATCCTCGCTAGCCGCCAAGCCGGAAACCAGCGACACATCCTTAAATGTTCCGTCGTGATTGTTGAGGAACAGAAAATTCGGCCAAGTATCGTTGGCGATGGCGATGTCGGTCCAGCCGTCGTTGTTGAAGTCGGCCAAGACCACGCCCATGCCCTTGGATTCGGGTTTTCCAACGCCAGACGCATCGCTCACGTCGGTGAAGGTGCCGTCGTGATTGTTATGGTAGAGCTTGGTTTTTTGCCCTTTGTAGTTGCCTGGATTGCAGTACGCACGGTAGCCCGGCCGGCGCTCGCCGCACCAAAGGTTATTTTTCGGCGACCACTCGATGTAGTTGGTGACAACTAGGTCCAACCAACCGTCCTTGTCGTAGTCAAACCATCCTGCGCTGGTGGACCAGCCGCCTTCATCGGCGACACCGGCCTTGGCGGTGACGTCGGTGAAGGTGCCGTCGCCGTTGTTGTGGTAGAGGATGGCGCGACCGTAGCCGGTGACGTACAGATCGGGGTACCCGTCATTGTCGAAGTCACCGACCGCAACACCTTGGCCGTAGTGTCCCTCACCTCCCACGCCGGCTTTCTCCGTGACGTCGGTAAACGTGCCGTCTCCGTTGTTGTGGTAGAGAGCGCATCGCAAGGGATGCGCGGGCTTGTAAATATCGGTGGCAGCCGATTGCACGAAGAAGAGATCCATCAACCCGTCCTGGTCGTAGTCGATCCAGGCGACACCGGTGCCCATGGTTTCAAGGTAATACTTTTCTTCCGTTTGGGTGGAGTCCTGAAGAAAGGTGATTCCCGCCGCTTGCCGAACGTCGGTAAACCGGACAGGGACTCGAGAGTCCTGCGCTTTGGGAGCCTGCCCGGCGACGGACTTTACATACATCGCCGAACCGGCTAGTGCGGACAGCGCGAGGATTGCACTGCAGATGGTTCCCAGACTGTGTCCCTGCCCGTTTTCGATTTTTTCCGCATTCACGGATGGCCTAGAGGACGCACGTGGCAAGTCATCGAAAACATTCTAGCGCCGGCCATGAGGGCGCTCAACTGCGAAGTTTCCGCCGGAGATCTCACAGCGTGCGGTCCGCGATCGATAGCGCCAACTGAAGTAACTGCTGTCTGGCCACCATGGGCAAGGGCTCGCGGACCGAAGCCGACGTTGCCGGCGCCCTGGACAGGGCATCCTGAATCCGGCTGACATCCAGGCTGCCTCCCGCGTTGCTGCCCTTGAAGCGATTCAGCACTTCCCGGGCTTTGTCGATCTGTCCCGTTTCATAATAAAAAACGCCCAGGGTGGAATAGCTTCCGGCCCACTCCGGCAGCAACTCCACGGCGCGCTCGAGGCGCTCTGCAGCTTGCGGGGTCTTGCCTTCCAGAACCGAGACAATGCCCAAGCCCCAGAGAATCTTGCCTGAGCTCGGGATCCGGGCCAGGCCTTTCTGCAGTGTCTGCTCCGCGCCGCTCACATCGTTTTGGCGAAGCTCCACCAAGGTGAGCGAGAGATAATACTGATCCTTGTCAGGGTTCCGGCGGATCGCGTCGCGGAAAATCTCGGCGGCCCGGGACGCGTCGCCAAGATGGGCGTAGATATCCCCGAACAAGGCCAGGAAGGAGTCGTCCTGCTGGCCCGGCGCCGAAACCTGCTGTGCCGCCTCGAGCGCTTGGGCGTAAAGGCCTTTCCGGAAATAAGCGTCGGCGAGGTCGAACTTCACATCGTCGGAGTCGGGATTCGCGCGCAACGCGGTCTGGAAATGCTGGATGGCTTCGTCGTACAAACGGTAGCGGGCTAGAAGTACGCCCACGCCGGTCTGGGTACGGTAGTCGCTTGCGCTGATCTGGTCCAACTGCGCGATCGTCTTGAGGGCTTCTTCGCGTTGCCCGAGCTTCATGTAGGTTTCGGCCAGCAGATACAGGTCTTGGGGCTGGTCCGGATGCTTTTGGATCTGTTCGATGAGTTGGGCCAGGTCCTGTTGCGTTCGCGCTTGAGGAGTAAGGTTGGAACGGTTGTCCAAATAATCGAAAAGATGCTGATACGGATAGGGTCCCGGGGAAACGTCCTTCGAGAGGGTTTGAAATACATTCAAGTCCCTCTGTGCGGCCTCCATCTGATGGAGGCTCCTCTCCACCATGGCGAGCTTGTAATATCCAGAAGCAGGGTCGCGGCTTACTCGGACGTATTTTCTGAGCAGGTCCGCGGCTTCTTCAAATTTCTTGCTGGCGATTCGCAGATTCGCCAATTCCAGCAGCGCTTCGGAATAGTCGGGCTGTAACCGGAGCACTTGTTGAAGCAGCTCTTCGGCTCTTGCGTGATTTCCCTGCCGCTCCTCGATAAAGCCCATGTTGAATAAACACGAAGTGTTGTGCGGATCCTGCTTGAGCCCCGCTTCAAAGTATTTCCGGGCTTCATCGAATCGTCCGAGATGCCGGTATGAAAGCCCCATGAAAGCGTAGGATGCCGCCGAGGGATCCACGTCGATCAGTTTCTGGAACTCATCGATGGCCTTTTCCGCCTTCCCGGACATGAAATAGCTCTCGCCGAGCGCGGCGCGAAGATCGGCGCGTTGCGGAGCGATCTTTAGACCCGATTCCAAGAGGGGGATCGCATCTTCGAAGTAATTCTGGGACATGCTGACCCGGGCCAGGAGAAAAATAATGTCCGCATTCTCTGGGGCGAGCTTACGCGCGCGCACCAGCAGGTCCAGAGCATCGACCGGCCTCGCCTGGTCCGCATAGACCTGCGCCAGCAAGTACAGCGTCTCGGGTGAATCAGGTTTGATTTTCAGCGCCCGGTTCAACGCGAGTTCGGCCTTCGCGTAGTCGCGGCTCCGAAGATAGGCCTGTCCAAGGTCGTACAGAATCTCCACGGTTTCGGGCTGCAGTGCATTGGCCTTTTCGAGTTCGAGCTCGGCCGCCCGGTATTGTTTTGCGGAGGCCAGTAACACACCCAATGTGAAATGCAGTTGGACATCCTCCTTATTTTGGGCAGAAAGTTCCGTGGCCGTCTTCAGCCCTTCGGCGGTCCGGCCGGTTTGCAGATAGGCACGGGTCAGGTTGAAGCGAGTAGCAACGTTCGAAGGACGAACACGCTGCAAGGGAGCAATCGCTTCGGCAGGCAAATTCTTGGCCATCAAAACCAGGCCCAAGTTGTAGTTTCCATCTCGATTGCCCGGGTCAAGACGCAAGACCTTCCGGAACTCTTTCTCCGCGAGGTCGAGTTTTTCCTGAGCGACGTGGACGTTCCCAAGGTTGTTACGTGCGTCGGTGGAATTGGGGTCGAGCTTCAGCGCATGCTGAAACGCTTCCTGCGCGTTGGCGTAGTCCTTTTGGTTGCTGTAGACAATCCCCAATAGGTTGTAGCCCTCAGCGCTGGAGGGATTTCGCTGGAGCTCGTCTTGTATTTTCTCTTTGGCTTGATCGATCAACCCTTGGCGAAGCAGGGTTTCTGCTTCCAGGAAAGGTGACGCTGTCTTCGCGGTCTGCCGAGCCTTGCCCGGGCTGGGGGCTGATTGCGGCGCGGCGTATCCCGTGGCGGCAAGGAGAATCACGCCAAGTGCGAGCAGCAGAGGCACCTTCGGCCGGCTGTCCGCGCTCCTGGCCTTATGCTGAACCATGGCCCTTACCATCATTCGTCAATGCGTTCTGCATGCGCTCCAATTTCACGTCGTACGATCAATTTAGCATCTCCAGCGCTTGCTGGGCCAGCTTGTGCTGGGGTTGTTGGCGCAGCAATGCCTGCAAGACCTCCCTGGCCTTTTCGTTGTCTTTCAAAATCACGTAGACCCGCGCCAGATTGAGGTACCCCTGGTCGTAGTTCGGGGCCACGCGGATGCACGTTTCAAATTTTTCCTTCGCTTCGGAATAGTGTTCTCCACGGACCAGCAGCACGCCCAGGTTGTTGAGCGCGTCGGGATAGTCCGGGCGCAAGCTCACCGCCCTTTCCAACAGCTCCGACGCCTTCTGGAGCTGGTTTTCCCGCGCGTAGAGCATTCCCATACTGTAGTTGACCTCGGGATCGTCGGGTTCAATCTCCAGTGCCCGGCTCAACAGCTTGTCCGCTTCGCCGTAGGCTTCCTGCCGTCGGTAAAAGTTTCCGAGGTTCAGCAGCGCGATGACATAGTCCGGCTTCAGCAGCAAGGACTGCTGGAAGTTGCGGATGGCTTCGGCCGCTTTGCCTTCCTGAGCGGCGACCATTCCCAGATTGTTCCACGCTTCGGGATAGTTCGGGCGCAGCTTCACCGTCTGCTCGAGGTACCGGCGCGCGTCGGAGAAATTGTTTCTGCGGAGATAGAGCGTCCCCAGATTGTAATAGGCCTCAGGTTCGTTCGGCTTCGCCGCGATGACTTGCTGGAAGGACGCCGCCGCCTGCTCGAGATAGCCGCGCTGGAACAACGCCACCCCATAGGTGAAGTCGTTGCGTTGAAATTCGTCGCCATAGAGCGTTCCTTGGAACGGAAGCGCTTTCTGCATGCGACCCGCCGCCGCGCGCGGGGCCGATTTCAAATCTTCCAGGACGCGCTCAGCATTCACCGGGCCTTGGTAGACCTTGACGATCATGGCGCCCGCGTTGATGAGCAGAGACGTGGGGATCGCCAGGTCTCTCCTCCGATCGAACATATAGCGATAAATGATGTTGTAGATCCCGGCCACATCTTGCGTGGCGAGCAGGATCGGGAAGGAGATTCCTTCTTTGGCGGCGAACGAACGCACCGCCTGCGCATCGCCGGGATCATCGACGTTGATGCCAATGATGCGCAGGCCGCTCGCGGCGAGGCTCGTTTGATGCTGCTGGAGAGGGCGCATCTGGCCGGCGCAAGAGGGTGAAGTTGTTGCCCAAAAGTTGAGAAGCAGCGCTCCGCCTCGGAACGACCGCAGATCCCGCAGGTTGCTTCCGAGGTCGGGTAGCGAAAACTCCGGCGCGCTCAAAGGCTCGATGAGCCAGGTCTCGACCGACGCCGGCAAAGACTCTGGCTTTGGCGGATCGCCTGCGCGCGCATAAGACGCAGGCGAGGCCGCGAAGGGCTTGGCCAGAAAATCTTGGGACCCTTCTTCAATTTCAATTCGATTGTTGATCGGAAGGCGCTCGAAAGTTTGCGTGGCGCCGCTGGGCCAGCGGACGGTGGCGCGCACGGTTCCCTCAGCCTTTCCAACGCCAAAGAAAAGCTCCTTGGTGTGCTGGGATAGAAAGCCGGAACCCGCTTGGATATATTTCGTCTGGCGATGTGCTTCCGCTTCGACGGTCACGGCGGCTCCGATCGCGTCGCGGTTGCTTTTTTTTCCGCGCAGGCGGAATGCGATCGAGTGGCCAAGATCCTTCATGGCGTTACGCAGGACACGGAGCTGCGGCGCGTTCCGGTTTTTGAGAACGACTTCCAGCCGGCCGTCGTGATCCAGATCGGCGAGTACAAATGAGCGGCTGTCGTCGGGAAAATCGAGTCCAACGGCGCCGGAAACTTCCGAAAACGTGCCGTCGTGGTTGTTCGCGTAGAAAACGTTTCTCTCGCGACCGCTCCACGAACCGTCGGACCGGATCAGCTCGTTGATGGCGTTCCATCCATGCTCGTAGCTCGCCGAGGGGTTAGCATTCTGCGGCGATTTCGCCACCACCTGGCGCCAGAAGAGGCTCGAGAGGTCGACCTTGCCACGGTCCGAGCTGTCGGGCCCTGAAATATAGCCGTTCGCGATGTACAGATCCGGGTACCCGTCGTGGTCGAAGTCCCACGCGTCCGAGCACCAGGCCCAGCGGCCCATTTCAACGCCCGCTTGCTTGCTTACATTTTGAAACTTCCCGTTTCCCTGATTTCGATACAGCGAATTGCCGCCCGCGTGCCGCCGGTAAAGAGTTCGAACGTCCTCCGGATTTCTTTCGTGAAAACACTTTTGTTCGGAGACTCGGAGGCCCGCGGCGGACCACATGTTGGAAACGTAGATGTCCTGATTTCCGTCGTTGTCAAAATCAAACCACGATGCGCTCATCCCCGCGCCAACGTCTTCGACGCCCGCTTCGGTGGAGACCGCACGGAATGTTCCGTCACCATTGTTCCGGTACAAATTGCTTCGTCCGAAGTCGTTGGCCACATAGAGGTCCGGCGAATCGTTCGCGGTGACGTCGCCCCAGGCGCAGGCGAAGCTGTAGCGGTCGTTGTCCACGTTCAATCCCGCCGCCTCTGTGCGATCTTGGAACTTCGCGTTCCCTTCGTTGTGAAGCAGGAAGTTCGGAGGCCCATTGCGCGCGTCAAAATAAGGAACGGGATAGTGATACTGATCCAAACCCAGGTAGTAGCTGTACACGCAGAAGTAAATGTCGAGACGCCCATCACGATCGTAGTCGGCAACGGCGGCGTGCGTGAAGGTTCCCTGCGGAGGCTGCACAAATTGGAACGCGTCGCGTTTGAGTGAGAAAGTTCCGTTCCCTTGGTTCAGGAAGAGCAAAGGGCCGTTGCCGCAAACCACGAGAAGGTCCTGAAGCCCCTTGTTCTCGAAATCTGCGAAGAGCGCGCAAGACGTGGCATCCAGCACGCCCACTCCCGATTTTTCGGTCACATCCTCGAATGTTCCATCGCCGCGATTGCGATAAAGCCGGTTGGGGAGCCCGGCGGGCTGGCAGATGTAGAGATCATCCAAGCCGTCGTTGTCGATATCTCCCGCGGCCAAGCCGCTGTTCCCGTATACGTCGATCCCGCACGCCCCGTCCAGAACCGTGCGCCAATAGTCAACTCCGTGAAGCATCTGATTTCTGTACGATTCGGTTTGGCCCAGAGCTTGGGAAGTAATGTCCATGAAAATTGGCTCGCGGGCCCGGCTGAGAGTTTCCTCGGTCGCTTCCCACCGGAGAACTCGCCATGCGCTCGATTCGTCGCGGGACCACTGCGTTCGCCAATGCCCGACGCGCTCCTCGCGCCCCGTCCCCGTTTGCGTGCCCACAAAGTCATACCGAATGTCGACGCGGACCGCCGGCAAGGACCCTGCCATTTCCTCGATCCCCACGATTTCGAATTCCGCCGTCTCCACCCGCGACATTTGGGACACATAGGTCGTGACCTCGTGGAGAAATCGCTCGCGGCCCGATGCCAGTTCGGCGGCAAACCGTCTGCGCAAGACGTCGATCCCGTATCCCGAACGCAGAGTGGTTTCCTGAGCCGGTATCAGCGACGTGGCCTGGATCGCGGGGTCTAGGAACTTCGCGAGCACGACCGCCCCGGGTGGCACTGCTTTAAGGCTTTGGCTCCATTCGTCGAGGAGCCTCATGATTTCGAAGGCGTACTTTTCGGTGATGTACTCGTCTCCGCCGGGAACGACTTGGCGAAGCACATCGTCGAGCGGAGACTTCGCCGGATAGTGGGGCGTTAGACGAAAATCGGCGAAAGGGATGGCAGCGTTCCGATCCCTCTGGGCCTGCGGGAGTGCCGGCCGGAAGGCCAACGCACGCATCGGCGCTGGAAGAAAGAGGACTGGCGCCCACTGCATCCCTCGGAGGAAGGTTCGACGCGAAATGTTGATCGCTTGGCGATCACGCGGTGTGTTGATCGCTTGGCGATCACGCGGTATCTTGATCGCTTCGCGATCATCCCGTGCAATGTGATTTTCGTCTTTGTTACGCGCCATCCTCAGGTGTCCGCGCAGCTTTCGCGCTGCGTTCGAATGCTAGCACCGAGGAGAAGTTGATCCAAACGTTGACTCGATCAGATCGATGCTGGTTCCAGGGGAGCAGGTCCTGAGGAATCTCCCAAAATCAGCTCGGCAGGAATCTGGTATTCCCTGCCCTCAGGATCGGCGGAGCAGGACAATTCATGAAGGGCGTCCGCCGCCATCTTGCCCAGCATGTCGCGATGAATGTCCACTGTAGTGATCGACGGGTTGCTGTATTCCGCCAGGCGCGTATTGTCAAATCCGGTAACCGAAATATCCTCCGGCACGCGGCAGCCCGCTTTCATCAGGCCCTTGATGACACCCACAGCGGTCAGATCGTTGACGGCCATCACCGCCGTGGGCCTGGGAGACAACTTTGCGATGCTCAAGCCTGCTGCAAGTCCGCCTTCGAAGCGCAGATCGCCATGCATCACCGGTCCCGGTTCCAGCCCCAAAGCCCGCATGCACTTTTCATAGGCTTGCAACCGGGCCACGTTGGACTTGAGTCCGGGCCTTCCCGCGATGAACGCAATTCGGCGATGTCCATTCTTGTAGAGATAGCTGACGATTTGCTCGACTCCCGAGAAGTAATCGATCCGCAAGTTGCTTATGTATTTCTGAACGGGCGCGAGGTCCAGAAAAGTCACCGCGATGCGTCTTCGGGCAAGTTCGTGAATGAGCCGCAGGCTGATCTCCGACGTCATGATCGCCACGCCGCGGACTTTGTGCTCCATCATTCTCTCCGCGGCCGCCCGCGTCCGCCGCGGATCGTAATTGGTGTCGCTGAGGATGGCGTCGTAGCCAAGGTGCCGCGCGCGGGTTTCAAAACTCTTGATCACCTCGGGAAAAAATGGGTTCTCGATGTCGGAAACAATAATGCCTAGCGTCCTGCTGACGCGCGAAGCGAGGTGCCGCGCATGCACGTCCGGCACGTATCCGAGCCGCTTCACTGCCGAGAGCACCTGCAGGTGTGTGTGCCGGCCCACCTTTCCCGTCTTGTTCAAAACGTTCGAGACCGTAGCCGTGGAGACGCCTGCCGCCTTGGCCACGTCACGAATAGTTAGCGCCATAAACCGATGCGTCCTCGACGGCGCGGAGTATAGGCGAAAAAAAAACACTTGACAATGCGCAACACGTCCTGCTATGAACCAGGTTAAGCGGTTAAGTGCTTTGGGTGCTCGGTCGGGGAGGAGTGGTAAGCGTTTACATCCATTCCATGCTGTTTGGGGTTTCAACTTAACAAGACTTTTGCGCCGTGCAGCGGAAGCTATTCCGCTCCATGGGTTGATCACGTTCCATTGGGCAGCTGTCCGCAAAGACAACGGACAGGTCGAGGCTGACCGGAAACTGTGGGTTCTTGGGCCTGCATTGCTTTGCTGTACCAAAGACGGCACGGTGATGGTGCCGAGGAGGACTGGGTTATGAATCGAAAGGCCGTTTCAACGTGGATTCGGCGAGCGTCGTTGGCAATGTCTGCCGGTGTGATCGTTCTGTTGCTAGGCGTGAGTCCCCTGCATGCTCAAGTTGATACCGGCACCGTCCTGGGGACGGTAAACGACTCTTCCGGCGCTCCCGTCCGTGGCGCCACCGTGACCCTCACCAACGAGGGCACCAGTGCCACCCTGTCGACCACGACTGGCTCCGACGGTGGCTACAAGTTTACCCCGGTCATGATCGGAAGCTACAAGCTCAGCGCTTCCTTCCAGGGCTTTCAGACCACCACGCAGAAAGGCATCCAAGTCAACGTCGGCGCTGGCGTGGTCGTTGATTTCTCCCTGAGGCCCGGCCAAGTCAGTGAGGTCGTTGAGGTCACCTCGACCACTCCGGTGCTCCAAACGCAAAACGCTTCGGTTGGCCAAGTCGTCGACTCGCGCAGTATTGAGGGTCTTTCCCTGAACGGGCGGAATTTCACGTTCCTCGCCCAGCTCGCCCCTGGGGTGACCACTCCCCAGGCAGACACGCGGGGCAATGCGGCAAGCGGTGCCTTCGCGGCCAATGGCCTTCGCCCGGCCCAGAACAATTACCTGCTTGATGGCATTGACAACAATTCGGACACGGTAGACTTCCTAAACGGTACCAATTACATCGTTCTTCCTCCCCTCGATGCGGTTGAAGAATTCAAGGTCCAAACCTCGGGCTTCAGCGCGGAGTTCGGCCGCTCCGGAGCTGCCGTTCTCAATGCCACCATCAAATCCGGCACCAACAGCTTCCACGGCGACGTCTGGGAGTTTTTCCGCAACGACAAGCTCGATGCCGCGGACTTTTTTGAAAATGCCGGTGGCATCAAGAAAGGGGAACTGCGCCAGAACCAGTTTGGGTTCACCGCCGGTGGACCCGTGGTCATCCCCAAAGTCTTCAATGGCCGAAACAAAGTCTTCTTCTTCGGCGACTATGAAGGGCTGCGCAGAGCTCAGGGAACCGTTCTGACCGGCTCGGTGCCGACCGCGGCCGAGGTCGCCAGCGGTTACACGAACTTCCAGGACCTGATCACCGGCCAATCGGGAACTCAGACCGACGCCTTGGGGCGCACTATGCCCACCGGCACCATCCTGGACCCTGCAACCACGCGTCAGATTTCGCCCGGTGTGTTTGTCCGAGACCCCTTCGGCACGTGTGGATCCGCGCCCGCTGGCTTCGCTTTTACGATCGCGAGTTGCGGCCTGAACATCATCCCCGCAGGAAGGTTAGACCCAAACGCCGTCAAGCTGATGCAGCTGTATCCGGCACCCACCACCGGTTCGCTTTTCACTAATTTCGCCGCTTCGCCGAAACTGTTTGAACACCGCAACGCCTTTGACACCCGCATGGATTTCAACCTTAACGACAAGAACCAGATGTTCTTCCGGTTCAGCCTGAGCGACGACCCGCAATTCATTCCAGGCATCTTCGGGGGCGTGGCCGATGGCGGCGGTTTCCAGCAAGGCAACCAGACCGCGCTCGCGGAACAGAGCGCGCTGAGCTACACCCATACGTTTTCTCCAACCTTGATCAACGTGATTCGCGCCGGACTCAGCTACCTGCACACGACGCGCGTTTCGCCGGAAGCCAACACTCTGACCAATATTCCGTCAACGTTTGGCATCCAGGGCATTCCTCAATTGGCCGAGAACGGCGGCTTGCCGGCGTTTGGAATCAGCGGGTTGTCTACCCTTGGCAGCAATGCCTTCCTGCCTTCCGACGAAGTCAGTTCCACGTTCCAGCTCACCGACGACGTCACCAAGATTCTCGGCAAGCACACCTTTAAAATGGGAATCGAGTGGCAGCACGTGAAGTTCTCCACTCTCCAGCCGCCCTGGTCGCGCGGTGAATTCGACTACAGCGGTCTGTACACGGAAATCCCGGGTGTGGGTGGCGGCAACACGGGTCGCGCGCAATTCTTGCTAACTCCGATCGCCTCGACGGTGCCGGGTGGCATCAACTTTGTTGGCGGCCCCTCTGGAAACGGCGACGATGGAGGCGCTCATACTGGGGTGTATGTCTCCAATATATCTCTGACCGACAACGGCAAGGACTACTACGGCGGCTACCTCAACGACGACTGGAAGATCACCAACAAGCTCACCGTGAATCTAGGCGTGCGCTATGACTTCTTCGGGCTGGTCGGCGAGCACCACTCCAATCAAGCCAACTTCGTTCCGGCCCCCACCTCTCCGACCGGTGCGGCCTTGTACCTCATTCCGCCAGGAAAGAACTCTGGGAACCTCTCGCCGAGCTTCCTCAGTTTGCTGGCTACCGATGGCATCACTCTCGACGTGACCAACAAGTACGGCACAGGCCTTGGGCATTCGCAAAATGACAATTTTGCGCCCCGCGTGGGCTTCGCCTATCAAGCTACCAACAAGCTGGTTGCCCGCGGCGGCTTTGGTATCTTCTACAACGGCTTTGAAAACCGGGGTTTCTCTCCGAACATCGGTGAGAACTATCCCTTCCAGTTCAATTTCTCGTTCGCTCCACCCAGCGCGGTTGCCTCCATCACGTTCCCCGGGTGCTCCACGGCGGGTCCTGGAAACGTTGCGACCTTTGAAACTGGCTTCACTTGCACTCCACTGAATCCGCTGCTGGTCAATGCCAGCGGCTTGGCCTTGCGCGGCATTCAGTTCAACTACCAGACGCCGTACACGATGGGCGCCAACCTTACCCTTCAATACCAACTGACGCCCTCGCTGTCCGTGCAAGCCGGCTACGTGACTTCGTTGGCGCGGCATTTAGAGTCGTTTCCCGGCTACAACAACCCGACTTCCATCGCGCCCTCGAGCACGCCTGAAGCGAGTCTCGTGCCATTTCCGGATTTCGGATTCAACGCCAGCTATGCGGCCACTGGAGGCATGAGCGCTTACCATTCCCTCCAAACCAAGGTCGAAAAGCAATTCGCCAATGGCTTGAATTTCCTGTTCACTTACACTTGGGCCAAGACCATGAGCGACGCTGGCGACTTGCTCAACGGCGGGAGCGTGGCAGGTTACCGCGCCGCCAACGTTCCAGGTCTCGGAATGCCATTTGATTATGCCTTGGCGGACTTCGACCTTCGGAACGTCTTCCACTTCAGCGGCGGTTATGAGCTGCCCTTCGGCAGGGGCAAGCGCTTCATGGCGAACCCCTCAGGTGTTACTAACGCGGCTCTCGGAGGCTGGTCCATCGCGTGGAGCACCACGCTCCAGGGCGGCCAGCCCATTTCTCTCACTTGCCCCTCGAGCACGGCATCGAACCTCGGCTGCGGTGACCTCTTCGTTTCCGGACAAAGTACGAAACTCGGCTTCTTCACCGACAAGAACGGGAAGTTGAGCTACTTCGGCAACCCGGCCGCGTTTACCCAGCCATGCGTGCTCGGTGCCAGCGGCCCCGAAGCCAATACCCCCGCAGGATGCGTACCCTTGACCGGCGCTGGCGCCTTGGGTGGCTTAACACAAGTGGAAGGCCCCGGATTCCACAGGCTCGATCTCTCGTTCTTCAAGGATTTCAAGTTCAGCGAGCGTTTCCGCCTGCAATTCCGGACCGAGGTCTTTAACATCTTCAACCACCCGAACTTCAACGCCCCCAACTTCGGCGGCAACGGCGTCAGCTCCGTCTCCGGGTCGGGCAACTTCACGAACAAGAGCTTCGGCGAAATTGGCTCCACTCGCGATGCTCCCTACGATCCGAGACAAATTCAGTTCGCCTTGAAGCTTTACTACTAGACCGCCCTGACAACTCCCCGCAGAGCGCTCGTCGAGCGCGCTCTGCGGGGAGTTTCTCTTTTTCCCTTGATCTTTCTCCGTGTTCGCGTGCGGTGATACCCTACGAAGATCGTGACTATCGGCAGCCGGTCTATCTGCTCTGTCTTCCTTGCTCTCCTGGCTAGCTTGCCGGTAGCCGCGCGTGGCTGGCAGAACCCCCGCCTGGACCGTGAGTTCCAGGCCGCCGTCGCCCAATATGACTCCGGCCACTACGCGGAAGCCGCCGCACGGCTCGAGAGCCTCCTCCCTGACGTTCCGAATAGCTTTGAGGTCCACGAACTCTTGGGATTGGTCTATTCCGCGCAATCCCAGGACGCCAAAGCCAACGAACACCTCGCCAAGGCCGTACGCTTGAAGCCGGATTCCGCGCCCGCCAGGACCAACCTGGCCGCCAATCTCACCCGTCTGGGAAAGCTAGACCTGGCCGGCGAGCAGTTCAAAAAGGCCGCCGAGCTCGAGCCCCAGAACTTTGACGCCAATCACAATCTCGGGGAGTTCTACGTTCGATCTGGCAAAATCGCCCAGGCCGCACCTTTTCTCCAACAGGCCCAGCGCATCGATCCCTCTTCCTACGACAACGGCTACGATTTATCTCTGGCCTACCTTCTGACCGGGCGCCTGGCCGACGCCCGCCAGCTCCTCCATGATCTTCTGAAACAAAAAAACACCGCGGAGCTCCACGACCTGCTTGCCGAGGTGGAAGAAAAAGACGGCCAATTCGTGATGGCCGCAAACGAATTTGAGACCGCGGCGCACATGGATCCCAGCGAGAGCAACCTGTTCGATTGGGGCAGCGAGCTCCTGCTCCACCGCACTCTCGATCCCGCCATCGAGGTCTTCCAGCACGCTGCCGAGCGCTATCCCGATTCGTCCCGTCTGGCGATCGGTCTCGGAATGGCTCTCTACTCGCGCGGCAACTACGACGAAGCGGTCAAGTCCCTGCTTAAGGCCGCGGATCTCAATCCCTCCGACCCGCGCTGTTATCCCTTCCTTTCCAGGGCCTACGACAGTTCGCCCAGCCAAGCTGACGAGGTCATCCAACGCTTTCGCCGTTTTGCGGAGCTTCAGCCGCGCAACCCACGCGCTCTGTACTATTACGCGATGAGTTTATGGAAGGGAAAGCGCGCCCAGGATCCCAGCCTGGATCTTCGTCAGATCGAATCGTTGCTCAAGCAGTCGATTGCGCTCGACCCGGCGTTGGCCGACGCCCACCTGCAGTTGGGCAATCTGTATTCGGACCAGACCAAGTACGCCGAATCCATCCCGGAGTATCGTCGCGCCATCGAACTGAATTCTGATCTCGCCGACGCCCACTATCGCCTGGGGCAAGCCTATGTTCGTGCCGGTGAAAAGGACCGCGCCCAAGAGGAGTTGCAGGTCTATCAACGCCTCCGCGCGGAGCATCTGGCCGATCTCGACAAACAAAGGGCCGAAGTCCGCCAATTCGTCTACTCGGCAAAGGACGCCCCGTCTGCCAAACCCTAGTCGCCTCCCCTGACGCCCCATGCAAGGCCTCAGTCGAATGGAATACCTGTTTTCGCGGAGATATCGCGCAGGTCCTCGATCACCGGCGAGACCAGCGGCACACCTTTCTCGCGCCGCAATTGTTCTGCTTGCCGTTCCGGATCGCCCGGAATCAGCGGACCCTTGGTGCCGGGTGCTGGCTTTGTCGCGCGAAATACACGGATGTAGTCGTCAACCTGACTCTTGAACGAGTCGCTGTCAATGAAGCCATCAATCCGCATTGCGCCAAAGAAGTGGCCGATCCCCTTTCCGACGCTGCGTTGCGGATTTTCCTGACGGAGCGCGAAGGGCGGCGCAAACGGCCCCCAATTCGCACCGCTGAGCACGCCGCTCAAAATATCAACCATCATCGCCAAAGCGTAGCCCTTATGTCCTCCGCGTTCGCGATCCGAGCCCAGCGGTAGAAGTGCTCCACCCGCTACGGTGTCTTCTGGGTTGGTCGTGGCACGGCCCTGGCTATCGATTCCCCAACCCAATGGGATTGCGTCGCCATTCCGCCGGGCGATTTCGATTTTTCCGTACGCGACGGCGCTGGTGGCCATGTCAATCACGATGGGCGGCTCTTGTTTGCCGGGAAACGCGATGGCGATGGGGTTTGTCCCTAGCATGCGCTCTGCCCCCCACAGGGGCGCGACTATGCTGGTTGAGTTTGTCATCGCCCAGGCGATCAGGTCGCGTTCAAGGGCCTTGAGGACATAGTAGCCGGCGATCCCGAAATGATTGGTGTTGCACACACTCACCCATCCGGACCCGGATTTATCCGCCATGTCCATGGCGATGCGATTCGCTTGTGGACCCACCACCAAACCAAGACCGTTGTCCCCATCGACCACCCCAGTGCTTGCCGTCGAACGCAGCAGCTTCACTTGTGGCCTGGGATTGATTTGCCCCAGGCTGAGCACATCGAAATAGCTATGCAGCCGGGCCACGCCATGCGAATCAATTCCTCGTAGGTCGGCGCTGGCGAGCACATCCGCAGCCTGCGCGGCGTCGTCCTCGGGCACACCAAAGTGGAGAAACACGCGCGTGCTGAATTCGCGCAGGGTTTCGATGGGAAAAACCTTGGTCGCCGCGCCCGCCATGTTCGTGCTCGTCCCGCGTGCTCACTGCGCTCTGATGTTCTGTCGCAGCGGATGATCTTTCTTCGTCGGAGCTTATCTAGCGCAGTCACCCGGGACTTCTTCTGCGCTGCGAAACAAACGCGCGAATTGTACACCGAACTCCGAACGGCAAAGGGACTCTGCTGGAAGACTCGAAATCCCGGATTTGACTCGCTCTTTGCCGGCAGCTAGATTGTTCCCACTCGTGCGAGGTGCGTTGTGTCGGTTTTCGGAAGCAAAGTGGCTTTGGTGGCCGGAGGCACGGGCGGGTTGGGACGCGCGGTGAGCCTGGCTTTCCTCGAGCAAGACTGCAAGGTGGCCGTCACCTATCGACGCAAGGAAGAATGGGATGCGCTGCAAAGTGCGGCGGGTGTCAACAAACAGCACCTGGAAGGACACTGCCTCGATGTCACCGAAGCGGCCGCAGTCACTGGCCTGATTGAGAATCTGATCGGAAAACACGGCCGCCTGGATGCGCTGATAAATACGGTGGGCGACTACGCTGGTGGCGTCAGTCTGTGGGAACTGGACGCCGGCGTGTTTGACCAGATGTTTGCGCTGAATCTCCGCTCTGGTTTTGTGTTGTCTCGGGCCGTCGTGCCCGTGATGCTGAAACAGGGCTACGGATCGATCGTAAACGTGGCTTCCAAAGCAGCATTCGACCACGCCGCGGGGGCAGCCGCTTACGCCGCTTCAAAAGCTGCAGCGGTAGCCATGATGGATTCGCTTGCCGCCGATCTGAAGGGCACCGGCGTCCGAGTCAACTCGATTCTTCCGAGCATCATTGATACGCCAGCGAACCGGAAAGCGATGCCCAAGTCGGACTTTGCGAAGTGGCCGAAGCCCGAAGACATCGCGCGCGTCATCCTCGTCCTGTGCAGTGACGCCGCCAAAGTCATTCACGGCGCAGCCCTTCCAGTCTACGGCGATAGCTGAGGTTCTCCTGAGGAAGCTGGATCGCGCGTGCCGACAGACCACTTCTCCTTCAGTGGTAGAGATGTAGAGATCAATCCCGCAACGCCCGCGCTGGGTCGATCCGCGTCGCGCGCCAGGCCGGCAAAACGCATGCTGCCAGCGTGGCGATCATCATTACGACGAATGCCGACCCGAACGCCAGCGGATCGCGTGGACTAACCTGGTACAGGAGATTCCCAAGTAACCGTGTCAATCCTAGTGCCGCCGCGACGCCAAGAAGCACGCCGCCTGCGGTCAAGGCTAAGCCGCGCGACACCACCAGCCGCAGCAGATTGGATGTGTCCGCGCCCAGCGCCATGCGCAGCCCCAACTCGCGCGTGCTCTGCGACACCGCATACGACATCACGCCATAAAGTCCGACCGCGGCGAGCAGCAGCGCCAACCCGCCCAAGACGCCAACTAACGTTACGGCGACCATTTGCGGCGACGTCGAGCGATCCACCTGCTCTTGCAGTGTGATCATCTCGTACGGAGCAAGGTTCCCGTCCAGCACGTGAACCTCGCGCGCCAGCGCCGTCGCCATCGTCTCCGGGCTCAGCGGCGTTCGGATATACAGGCCGGCCCCAACGGAGAAGTTCTGGCGCCGAGGCACGTAGAAAAAGGGCTTCGGTGTCTCTCGGACGCTTTGGTACTTGGAATCTTTTGCAACACCGACTACCTGCGTCCACCGGCCTTTAACTTGAACCCGCTCGCCAATGGGATTCTTGCCGCGCCAATACTGCGCCGCCATCGTTTCATTCACGACGGCCACCAGAGCAGTTTTTTCATCGTCCGCGCGCGTGAATTCGCGGCCGGACACCAAGGGGATGCCCATCGTCACGAAATAGTCCGGGCCCACTTCGTTGTACTGCACGATGGGCTGTTCCTCAGGCGGGGGTTGATATCCGTCGACGGCAATCGGCGTCGAAGAAAAACTCCCATAGCTGAGAGGCGCACCTCGCGCGAACGCTGCCGACTCGACACCGGGTAGCGCCTTCACGCGATTCATCAGCTCGTCTTGAAAATTCTGGGCGCGCTGCGCGTCATAACCTGCCGATACCAAGTCGATGGCAGTGAACAGGACTTCGTGCGTCGAAAAACCCGGGCTGCCCGTTCGGATTCTCTGCAGGCTCTGCAGCAGCAGCCCAGCTCCCACCAGCAAAACGAAGCTCAGCGACACCTGGATCAGAACCAGGCCCGAGCGGATCGACGCTCTGCCGGCGCCCCCAACGACGCCCGCCGACTCGGCTTTCAACGCCTCGGCAAGATCGAGTTTGCGCGTCTGCATCGCGGGCACTAGCCCGAGCAGAAGCGTCGCAATCAGGCAAACTCCGCCACTCAGCGCCAGTACGCGCCAATCGATTTCCCCCGGTAGATGCATGGCCACCCCAGCCCGCGCCGGGAACAACAGCACCAGCGCGTGACGGCACCAGTACGCCACCACCAGCCCGCCGGCTGCCCCAAAGGCCGACAGAATCAGGCCTTCCGTCACAAGTTGCCTCACTAGCCGGCCGCGCCCCGCGCCAATGGCCAGCCGAACAGTCATTTCATGGCGTCGGGCAAACGACCTAACCAGCAGCAGATTGCCAACGTTCGCGCACGCGATGAGCAGGACAAACACAACGACGGCGAGCATGATTTCCAGAGTGGGGAGCAAAGTCCCCGCATTATTGAATGGTGTTTGCCATAACGGCCACAGCTTGATGCTGCGGCCGCGGTTGGTATCTGGATAGTCGGCTTCCAATCGTTTCGTCACCGCCGTAATTTCTTGCTGCGCCTGCTCGCGGGTCACACCGGGCTTGAGTCGCACGTACGCTTCGATCCATCGCGCTCCGCGATCTTCCAGCTTGTAGCCGCCGGCTTCAAATGTTTCTTCCATCGACGCGGGGACCCAGAACTGCATGCCCCAGCCCACAAAGGTGCCCAAGAAGCCTTCTGGCGCGACGCCCACGATGGTGTGCTCCACACCGTTCAAGCGCTGCGTCTTGCCAATAATCCCCGGATCACCCTTGAAGCGTCCCTGCCATAGCTGATAACTGATCAAAGTTACGGCGTGGGCGTTGCGTCCCACATCTTCTCCGGGCTCGAAACCCCGCCCAAGAATCGGATGGACGCCGATCGCGTCAAAATAGTTCGCTGAGACAATGCTCCCGATGGTGCGTTCGGCGCGATCGCCGAGGCTGAGCGTAGTCCCCATGATTTTGTTGACGATGAAGGAATCGATCAACGTGCAGCTCTTCTGCAAGTCCATGAGATCGGGCCAGGAGATAGCGGTAGCGCCAGACTCGCCGCGAGCGATTCCCGTGACGGCGAGAAGCCTTTCCTGGTGAGCTACAAGCGGGTAGGGACGGAATAAGATTCCTTCGATCCAGCTGAACACTGCTGCATTCGCGCCGATTCCCAGTGTCAGGCAAAGAATCGCCAGCATCGAAAAACCCGGACTCCGCCGCAGCACCCGCAAGCCGAAACGCAGGTCTTGCAGCGTGGTCTCGATCAAAGGTAGTCCTCTCTGCTCGCGGTAGATTTCCTTGATTTGCTCGACGCCGCCAAAACCGCGAAGCGCATCGCGGCGGGCATCCTCGGCGGTCATGCCGTTGCGCAGGTTCAGTTCGACAGCCATCTCCAGGTGCGAGCGCAGCTCCGCCTCCAGATCATCTTCGAGATGACGGCGGCGGAAGAGTCCAGCAAGGCGGTGGAGGAATACGCGGCAAAGTTCGCGCATGGGCTAGCTCGTTCTCAGCAAACACTCCTTTAGACGGTCAACAGGAGTCTAATCACAGTTCTGTTGACCGTCAACAGGAGTTTTGTCGCAGGTAAACGCGTCCGCGCTGGACTGCGCCAAGCAACCGACGGGCCGGGATGCAATCCTTGTCGCGCCATCCCTTTAAAACTCCAGCCGCAACTGAAATGCGATCATCCGTACCGTGCTGTCGCCGCCTAAACCGACCCCGAGCAGGCCTGTCGGCGGAGACATGGCGTAGGTAAGCGCTCCAAACCCCGTCTGGGTGGACGGCTTGCCCGGAATACCGGCAAACAGCATGCTCGGAAGTGCGAAATTCGGGTGATTGAATACGTTGAAGAATTGCGTGTCAAACCGCAGCCTGGTCCGTTCCGTCAACGAAAACCATTTTGTAATGTACAAATCGCTCCAGGTGAAGTCAGGGCCGCGAAGTGCGTTGCGCCCAAGGTTCCCGAATTGACAATGTTGCGGGCTGTCGCCCCCCAAGCATGCGCCGGTGCTAGGGTCAACGGTCGAGACAAAAGCATTTGGATTGAGCCACTGAACCGTTCCCGGTTGCGTGACACCTGGAATGGGATTGTGCTCGTAAAGTGGCACGCCCGGAACAACGCTGGCGAATTGCGGCCCGCCTCCGTTCACAATGCCGTTTCCATTTGCTGAATACGGCGTGCTCAGAACGGAGAACGGAATTCCGCTATGCCAAAACACGGTGCCCGAAACCTGCCAGCCGTTCAGCGCGTAGCCCAGCGCCCGGCTTCCCACCTTGATCGGCAATTCATAAACATATTGACCGTTGAGATTGTTGCGGATGTCGTAGTCGCAGGGACCATAGTTTCGCGCCAAGTCTCCGGGAAGTGGCGAAAGAATTCCTCCTGCCGAGAACTGTAGAAATCCGCCGTTTGACACCGTATCCATGCAACGGCTCCAGGTGTAGTTCAGTTGGCCCATGAAGCCGTTGGCAAAACGCTTCATGGCGGTCATTTGCAACCCGTGGTAGTGACTGTTCGCTCCGGTCGAAAACTGCGTCACCGCTCCGAATCGTGGATCGGTAGACTGCGTGTAGGGGAACGGCGCAAAACATCCTTCGCAAACGCTCTGGTGGCCGTTCACCTGCGTCAGATAGGGCTGGTTCACCGCGTGTGTACCCACGTATTGCGCGCGAAGGCTTCCCGTCGTTCCCAGTTGATGTTCCAGGCCAAGACTCCACTCCAGGAAGTACGGCGCATGAAATTCTCCATCGGGCACGGCTGTGATGGCCACCGGAGGAAGACACGTCGCGGGATTCGCCTGTGCCGACGCACAGGAAAGCTGGCCCTGCGGAAATCCAGCATTAAACGTCTGATGGGCGGTCACGGTCGCGTCGATCGCACTGTTAGGCACCCCCGGCGCGATGGCTGTCCCGCCGACGGTTCCCAGAAGTCCTCCCTGGAAAGTTTGCACGTAGGGTGGGTTAACGCCGACCACATCGGCGATGCTGCCGGGCAAGATATCGCTGAAGACCCCGAAGCCCGCGCGCAGCACGGACTTCGACTCAAATTGCCACGCGATTGCTGTTCTCGGTTGCAGGATCGCGAGGGGTGTCGAGGAAAATACGTTGCTGAGACCTGTCTGGATGGCCCCATTCAGCGGCTGATCGACATCATGCGAAATGGAATCGAACGATCCGCGCAGGCGCGCAATTTGCCTGTGAGGATTAAATGGGTTCGAATTGAGCGTATCTCGAATGCCGAACGTCCACGTCAGCTTCTTGCTCACCTTCCAAGTGTCTTGCGCATACAGATCGAGGTTCAGAAAGTTGAATGGTTCGTTCGCTGACGTGGGGAAAGTCTTCGTGACCGTCGATGCGACTCCGTAAATGTATTGCGGCAGTGTAGTGTAGGTCACCGTCGGGACCGAACCCTCGCCGAAGTCATAGTCATTCAGCCGAAAGATCCGCGTATTGACTCCGAACCGCAACTCGTGCGCCCCACGGCTCCAAGCCAGATTGTCGTTGATAAAGAAGCGAGAGGCACGCCGTCCCTGAACCCAGGTGTTATCCAGCCCTCCCACCGTGGTAAAAGGCGCATTCGCGCCGCTGCCTTGCAAAACGATCGGAAATCCGGCAAGCGTCTTCTGAAAATCGGCAGGCCCGAATAAGCTCTCGTACCACGAAAATGCCGGGTTGAAATAATTCACAAGATTCTGCGAAAAGACGTGCGTATATCCCGCCGCAAGCGAGTACAGCGGCTGAGGAGAGACCGAGTCGAACAAGGAATTGATCGGATCGGTGTAGACAGCTTGGACGCCAGTATCAGCCTGGAACCGAAACCAGGTGGTATTTTTTCCGTCGATGTTGTAATCGATCCGAGCCGTCTGCACCTGTTCATGGTCGTCGCTCGAATGCGAGATGCTCTGCCGATTCGCGCAGCCGTTTCCATCATTCGCAATCACCGGCGCACCTCCGCCGGCATCAAACGGACAGCCAAGTACCGTGAGAGGCGTCCCACCCGTATTTCCGTAAAGGGAAAACATCTTCTGATAGAACGGCACCAGCTGCGGTGCCGGCTGATAGACCGAACCGGTAACGGAATCCGTGCCGCCTAAGGGGAGTTGTTGCAAAACGTAATTCTGGAATGCCGGAGTTGGCACCGTGGTGGCCGTAACGATGGGCAGTGCAATCCGAATCCATTCGCTGTCGAAAAAGAAGAACACCTTGTCGTGGATAATCGGCCCGCCGACACTACCCCCGAAGTGGTTTACGTTCGATCGCGGTTTGTGACTTCCTGGCGTGGCATTCGTGAAATAGTCGGCCGCGTTGAACTTCGAACCGTTCCACAACTCATATAGGTTTCCATGAAACTGGTTTCCACCCGATTTTGTGACGTAGTTGATCTGCGACGCTCCGTATCGCCCCTGATCGACCGCATAAGAAAGCGTATTGACCGTCACTTCCGCTATCGAATTCAACCCGAGTACCAGGTTTGTCGAGAGCCCGCTGTTCAGATTCGTCAGCGGGTCGTTCGTTTCCAGTCCGTCCACGATGTAACCGTTCGAAAGCGCCGGCAGCCCATTGAACTCGACGTTTCCGTACCCATTCGTGCCGCCAACAAAGTCATTTGCGCTGCCCGCCGTGTTTACCAGCGCGCCCGCGGCGAACTGCAGCGGATACGTCAAGTCGCCCCCTGGATTGGGAAGGTTTTCCAGCGCCTGCGCGTTGACGGTCATCGATGTATTCGCATTCTCCACGTTGAGAATGGGCGCTTCGGCGCTTACTTCAATGCTCTGCTTTGCTTGCGCTACTTCTAGGATGAAATCAATCGTTTGCTTCTGCCCCAGACTGGAAGACACCGCATCGTTGTGCTGTGGTTCAAAGCCCTCCGCTTCCACTTTCACCGAGTAGGTGCCCGGCTTTAATTGCGGGAAGTTGAACCGGCCCGCGCCATCGGTCCTGGCGCTCCGCTTCAGTCCGGTTTCTCGATCGGCAATCGTCACCGCCGCGCCCGGCACCGCTGCACCGCTGGCATCGCGCACCTGGCCCAGGATCGCGCTGGTAGTTTCACCTTGAGAGAAAGCTGCTTCAGGCAGCAGAAAAAGAGAACACCCTGCAAGAACAAGTGTCGAAAAAATCGTGCACAGCAGGGTCAAGGTTCCGGTTCTATTCACTTGGACTATTCTCTGTGCTTAACCATACTTAATACCGGCGATTAATTCAAGTGAATAACACGCTCTGGCGTCCTGACACAAACGTCCCCATTTCCCAAAAATCATGGAATGCGTTCCTACGGACCTCCCATTTGACGTCCAGTCCGAACCGCATTAAGCTGCGCCGGGCAATCGCAAAATGTCAAAGCATCTTCCCGCTCGCTACTCCGAAATTGGCTGCCGGATTCCCAAGGACTATTTTTGGGTGATCGGCTGGGGCGAGAGCGACGTCGGCATCGAGACCGGATCGTATGACGCGGCTCTGCACATGGCCGGCATCGAGAACTACAACGTGATGCTTTACACCTCCGTTCTGCCTCCTGAAGCGGCCGAGCTCCCCCACTTGCCCGACATCCACCATGGGTCCGTGCTCGAGGGAATCATCGCCGTGCAGCATGCCGAGAAGCCCGGAACGCGGATCACGGCCGGTCTGCTTTTGGCCAAGGTGTATCGCAATTCCGATGGCTCCTACCTGGGCGGTTTTGCGTGCGAGTATGCCGGCAACGGCTCGGTGGAAGAAGCGGAAGCCAATCTGCGCGAAGCGATGCAGCAGCTCTTTGCGCGCCGTTATAAAACAAGGTTCTACAAACTCGAGTTTGGGAAATTAGTGGTTCGAACCTACACGCCGGAAAAATCGTTCGGGACGATTCTTGTCGGCATCGGCTTCGCCAGTCACCTCGTGCCGGTATTAAAACCCGAGGTGGACGTAATTCCCTCTCACAAAGACAAGTCGCACGTGAAATATACGACCAGATGAGCAAGCCAGGATCGAATCCTCAATTTTCGGCGCAGAGGGCGCGGCAACACACGCAGATTTCCACCGACCGTCTACTGCTCTATTGGCGCGGCTCGAGCGCCAGCGGCCACTCGACCACGCTGATTCTTCCGTTTGGTTCCCTCTCGAGTGTCGGCGCGTAGAGTCCCAGCAACTGACGCCGCCACCAGAGACCCTGCGCCCTTTTCTCGGCTGGAGTGCTGAACCAGTATTGCCAAATCACCGCGCGCACTTGGCGGGGAGGTCCCTCAGGAAACGGATTCCCAGCAAAAAGCGCCAGCACGTCTGCGTCACCCGCAAGCAGTCGCTCTTCCGTCCGAGGCACGATGGGATTCGCTCGCCACTCGCCAAGCGAAGCAAACCACAAATTCCAATCAAAGCGCGGCTGGTACGGTGCGTAGATACGCGGCGCCTTGGCGGGATCCTGCGGTTTGTAGCGGAACGGGTACGTCGACCAGGTCTGGCCGTCACCCGATCCTTGGAACTCGATTTCGTAGCGGCCCCGCGTCATCACCGCGAAAAGTCCGTATCGGTCCGCAATGCGAAACGGCTCCAAAGCAACCACCGGCGTGGCTGGGAATGGCGCTCCAGGCCAAATCATCCAGATCAATAGAACCGTGCTGGCGTAAAAAATCCAAGCGAACATCACGCCCGTCAGGGAAAGCCTCAGCCACGCAACGTAGTAGTGGAATTTTTCAAGCCAGCCGCGCGCGCGCCCCGGTTCCGTTGTCGGAGCGGCGTTCGGCGACACTGTGGCAGGCTGAAGAATGGACTGAGCATCGAACGCGCCCGGCCCCGCCTCCGCTTCCGTTCCCGTGTTGTGCACCTCGGGGAAGCGCTCGCGCCATCGCCATGGCACAAACTGCCGCAAGAAGCGATCGTCCAGCAGAAAAATTCCCAGCACCAGCACCAAATAGTTCAGAAACGTATAGTTCGCCGTTAAGATGATGACCATCTGCCATGGCGTCAAAATAAAAAAACAAATAATCCTCCACCGTCGCGGCAGAAACATCATCCAGATCAGCACTAACTCAAGCGCAAGCGTCCCGAACGCCGATGTCGCGTGAAACCAGTGCGGAAAATGCTGCACGTACCAGCCAATCCACGTCGGCAAAGGTCCATTCTGGTAATACTCGTCCATTGCCGTGAACTGCCGCCACTCCGTATCGCCGCTCGCTACTTTCGCGACACCCGATTCGAAGTAAATCCGGAATAACTCCCACTGCAGCAGGAGCACACTGGCGCGTATGGGTGCATGCGCCCTGCCCAGTCCCGGCCGGAATCCAGGCGGGGCCAGAAATAACGCGATGAATCCTGCCTCCAGCAGCATGCCATCGGACTGGTATCCCGAAAATTCCGACGCCGCGCTCACAAACGAAATAAAACACACGAAGCAGATCAGCAGCGTGCCTCGCGGCCAAACATTCAACGTGACCAGCAGCGACGCCACAAGGCCCACCCAACACAGGCCCGCGAGCGTGTGCGAACTGCACGACGCCCATAGCAGCGTCGGCGCGTACCACCAGCGCGCGTGGCCCGCCGAATCCGTCACCGCCTGCAAGTATTCCGACGCCGGCAGAATTCCCGTTGGGCCGATGAGTCCCTGGATTTGATAGACCAGCGAGAAAAACGCCGAAAAATAGATCAACCCCAGCGCGCGCAAAAATAGCCAGCGCGCCATAAGCCGGTCTGACGCTCCGCGCTCCGGGTCCAACAACCAGCGAATGACCGAGGCAGGTCTCCAGTCCATCGGCATCAGCCCTCAATATATAAGGACCGGCAGACTGTCGTCTGCGGCGTTCTCTATTCCCGCAAGCGGACTTCCGAGGCGTTGGGGGTACGTTTCACTCATCCAGTAAGCGCGTCAGCCGGGAGTTACCCCTGGTCATGCGACCCTTCAAACATACAACTGAACGCCAAGCCGCGAAGCCGAGGCATGCTGCGACAAACATTCGCGCTGTCAAGGCATCTGGGCGCCCTGGGTCTCGACGTACACCGCGTAGAGAGACTGGCTCGCGGCCATGAACAGCCGGTTTCTCTTGGCGCCGCCGAAACACAGGTTCGCGCACGTTTCCGGAAGATGAATCCTGCCGATGAGCGCGCCGTCGGGCGCGAACACGTGCACCCCGTTGTAGCCTTCTCCCGCCCATCCGGCAGCGGACCAGACGTTGCCGTCCACATCGCAACGGATGCCATCGGAGTTGCCCGGCGACATATCCACAAACAACCGGCCATTCTTTAGCCGGACGCCATCCACGACGTCATAAACGCGAATCGGGTGCGGGCCGCCGGGATGTTTCGGAACTCCCGTATCCACGATGTAGAGCTTTTTCTCGTCGGGAGAGAAGCAGATGCCGTTCGGCTTATCCATGTCGCTGGCAACGACAGTCACCTCTCGCGTTTTCGGATCAAGCCGGTAAACGTTGGCGGGCAACTCGAAGGTAGCTTTATGACCTTCGTAATTCGACATGATGCCGTAGCCCGGATCGGTAAACCAAATGGCCCCGTCGGAATGCACCGCCAGATCATTCGGCGCATTGAGTTTCTTGTCCTGGAAGCGGTCCATCAGCACGGTGATGGTGCCGTCGTATTCGGTTCGTGTTACCCGGCGCGTGTCGTGTTCGCAGGTGAGCAGCCTGCCCTCGCGGTCCCGGTAGTTGCCGTTGCCGTAATTCGAGGGGCTGCGGAAAACGCTCACCTCTCCAGTCTCCTCAAGCCATCGCAGCATTCGGTTGTTGGGGATGTCGCTGAACAGGAGATACTTCCCATCCGCAAACCACACAGGCCCTTCCGCCCACCTCGTGCCGGTGTATAAGCGCTCGACCGCCGCATTGCCGACCTTGTATTTTGCGAAGCGCGGATCAATCACTTCAATCG
>Ga0187819_10000165_pt1 | contig 31096 bp, 23 predicted proteins | sample NC_wetland_sal_i_15_FD_132411 | JGI IMG/M metagenome (GOLD analysis project Ga0187819, IMG submission 132411) | Wetland sediment microbial communities from Neuse River Estuary, North Carolina, USA - SO4_4 | ecosystem: Environmental > Aquatic > Freshwater > Wetlands > Sediment | place: USA... | reverse complement strand
GTCCAATACAACCTGGGCCTGGCAGCCTTGGGCGCTAAACATTTCGATCGTGCTGCCGAAGCTTTTCAGGTGGCGTTGCGGCAGCGCCCCCACGACGCAGATTGTCTTTACAATCTGGCGCGTGTTTACGATGCCCAGGGCAGGGCCGACCTTGCCGTGGTGCCTCTCGAGCAGGCGCACGGGCTGGCTCCCGAGAGGCCCGACATCCTGCTGCTCCTGGCCACCCTCTCGGAAAAGCTGGGTTACTACGGCGATGCCGCCACAGCTTACGACCGTTATCTGAAGCTTCGGCCTCAGGATGACCAGGCTTGGCGCGAGCGTGGATTCGCGCTGGCGCGCAGTTCCCGCACCGAGGACGCTCTGCGAGCGCTCGTGACTTACGTCCGCCGCAAGCCCCGTGACGCCTTCGGCCTATACGAGCTGGGCGTGGTGGAGACGATTCGCGATCGGGACAAGTCTCTCGCGGATTTCAACTCCGCCCTCGCTATCAATCCCAATCTCATTGCGGCGCGCTACGCGCGGGCTGTCCTTTACTACCAGTCGGGCCGGTACGCACAAGCGCTGTCGGACCTGCGGATGGTCCTCGCACACGAGCCGAACAATGTGGGAGCGCTTGACACTCTGGGCGAGACCGAGCTCCAGCTTGGGCATCCGCAGAAGTCCGTGCAGGCCTTGGGCCGTGCTGCGGAACTGGCGCCTGACGATCGCCTGGTCCTTGTGCACTACAGCCGGGCGCTGGCACGAGACAATCGCCCGGCCGAAGCCGAGGCGGCTCAGCAAAAGCTTCAGCGACTGGCCCCGGCGCCGAACCCTAGCCGTCCTTCGAGCGGCCTGCTCAGCTTTCTGGACCTCCCCCCCGCGCAGCAACGCGCCAAGTACCTCGAGCACTTGCAAGCCCGCCTGCGCTTGAATCCTGAGGATGTGTCTCTGAAGGCTCGAATCGCCAACGAAGAACTGGCCGAGGGGAAAAAAGCGGAGGCCCTGGAGATGTTCCAGCAGGTGATCGCAAGAAGCTCCGATGCGGACGTGCTCGAAGATTGCGCCCGGGCGCTTCTCGACGGAGAACAGTATGAGGCCGCGCGCGGATTTCTTGAAAAAGTCCTGGCCGTCGAACCCTCCCGAGCCGGTACCCGTCTCGATTTGGCCATCGCCGTGTTCCACACGGCTGGCGCCGAGGCTGCCCTGCGTGAACTCTCCCAGGCGCCGGCGGGCCAGCAAAAGGGTGACTTTTTTCTGTTGCAGGCGCAGTTGCTTGATGCGTTGGGGAAACCCGATGAGGCCGCCGCGGCATTGAATCGGGGTTTTGAAGCTGCCCCGACTCGCCCCGATCTTTACTTTCAAGCGGCCGTTTTCCTGGTCAAACATGGCCAAGCTCGACAAATGGTGGATATGCTGGGACGCGCCGATAAGATCATCCCCGGCGATCCCAAGCTCTTGCTGACGCGCGCCATTGGCTATGAGTTGCTCCGGGAATACGAAAAAGCGCTGGCTCTGCTCGCCCAACTCGAGTCGCGGGAGCCGACCTGGTACCTTCCTTACGAGATTCACGGCATCATTCTGACCATCCGCATCCGGCCGGTGGAGGCCAGGCCGGTCCTGGAAACCGCCATCGCCCTGGGAGCCGATGATCCCCAATCCTATTTCTACCTTGCTTCAGCAATTATCCAGGCCAATACGGAAGATGCCGGCGAAGCCCGGAAGGCCATTGACCGGGCGCTGGCGCTTGACCCCAAGGACCCCTTCATCCAGGCGCTGGCCGGTCGCATCGCTTATCTCTGCAAGGATTATCCATTGGCCTTGCAGCATTTGCAGGCCGCCTTGGCAATCTGGCCGGAGATGATCGAAGCTCATCAGACGCTGAGCGGCACCTACCGGGCTTTGGGAGAAAGAGAAAAAGCCGCCGAGGAGTTGAAGACCGTGCTCCGGATCAAGCAGCAGAATCCGACAGCGGATCAGTCCCTCCCTTTCTCAATCGGGGATATGCTCTTTACCCTCGGTTCCAGGTAAGCGTTTCAATTAGTCCAACTGTTTGGACCGGAGGAACTCGCGCACCACTTCCTGAATGTCCCTGTGCTCTCCATCCACGCCGTAATTCATGCGGCGCATGTCCTGATCGGAGATCTTGCCGGCTAGCTGCTCCAGCGCTATTCCAACTTCCGGATGGCGAGCTAAGGTCTCCTCACGCACGATGGGAACAGCTTGATAAGGGGGGAAGTAGTGCCGATCGTCTGTCAACACGGCCAAGTCGCGCGCGGCAATCAAACCATCCGTCGAATTACCCGCGACGATGTCGACCTGTTTCTCAAGAAGGGCTCTATAAAGTAACCCCAAATCCATGATCCGAGGCGGGGCCGCGAAGCGGAGCCCATATGTGCGGACCAAGCCCTGATATCCGTCCGGCCGTTCCATGAACTCGTATCCGAATCCGGCCCGCCACTGAGGCGCAAAACGCGCGGCCTGGGAAATCGTCTCGAGGTCCAGCCGCCGCGCATCCGGACCGCGCATGACGAGAACAAACGTGTTGTTAAAGCCCAGAGGCCCCTCGACGCCAAGCTGAAACCGCTGTGCGTACTCTCTTTTGACGAGTTCATAGACCTGGAGAGGATCCTTTGAGGGCGACTGTTTGAGGATGGCGCCGAGTGCCGTGCCGGTGTATTCAACGTAGAGGTCAATGCGGCCTGCCAATATCGCCTGATGGCATATATATGTTCCCGCCAGATAGAAACGCCGATCCACACCCAAGTGGGTATGCGCCTCGAGGTGCTGTGCGAGGAGTTCCCCCAAGATTGCCTGTTCGGTAAAGTTCTTGGATCCGACCACGATTCGGTTCCTGTGAACACCACCGCAGCCCATCAGGATGGCGCAGCACAACGGAATGAAGAAAGTTCGAATCATGTCCCTCAAGCATAGCGGAAGCGTCGCTCGAGGCGGCCCAGGAGAAAATCGGCGAGAAGCGCCATGAGCGCGGCCGGGATGGCTCCGGCCAGGATCACTCGATTGTCAACCATCGCCAGGCCGCGGAAGATGAACTCGCCCAGGCCACCTGCACCGACAGCGGCGGCTATGGTGGCTACGCCGACGGTGATCACTGTTGCCACGCGCACACCGGCCAGAATGACACCCATGGCCAAGGGCAATTCCACCTGAAACAAAAGCTGGAAATCGGTCATGCCCATGCCGCGCGCCGCCTCGCGAACCCCGGGATCCACGCCCGTAATTCCGGCATAAGTATTTTGGATGATGGGGAGAAGCGCATAAAGCGTGAGGGCAGTGACGGCCAGGCGATCCGCGCGCTCGCCCAGCCACGGAGAAGACAGTAGGAAACCGAACAAAGCGAGGGAGGGAATAGTCTGCACGATGGTGGACGCCCCCAGAATCGCCTTGCCGAAAGCGGGACGGCGCGTCACCAGGATGCCCAGAGGCAACCCTATCGACAGCGCCAGCAGCATGGATACCCCTACCAGCCACAAATGCTCGAGAGTCAGCGCATAGACCTGCGCTTGATTCTTCCAGAAAAACTGCAGAGTATTCATGTTCCCCCCTGGTGGGCCTGAGCGGTTTCGAAGGCTCTGAAGTACGCCTCCACGACGGGGTTAGACACCAGACGGAACTCCTCCGGCGTATACACCCCTACCAGGCTGCCACCCTCCAGCAAGGCTACGCGCGTCGCAAGCATCAGCGCTTCTCGCAGGTCGTGGGTGACGAAAACGATGGTCTTTTGGAGCCGCTCTTTCAGCCTTTGAAACTCTTCCTGGATTTCGGCGCGGGTCAGCGGATCCAGTGCGCCGAAGGGTTCGTCCATCAGGAGCAACGGCGGATCGGCCGCAAGCGCCCGCGCCACGCCCACACGCTGCCGCTGACCGCCGGAGAGTTCACTTGGATAGCGAGTGGCAAACTCGTCTGAGTCGAGGCCCACCAGATCGAGCATCTCTCGCACTCTAGCCCTGGCTCTCTCCGCCGACCAACCCTCCAGACTCGGCACCAGTCCGATGTTGCGCTCCACGGTGAAATTCGGGAAGAGCCCCACTTCTTGTATAACATAGCCGATGCGACGGCGCAGTCGAATGGGGTCGCTGTCGGTCGTCGCGCGTCCCTCGACGAAAACTTGTCCCTGTGTGGGCTCCAAAAGCCTGTTGATGAGCTTTAGCGTAGTAGTTTTACCGGAACCGCTTCGGCCCAGGAGCACCAAGGTTTCGCCGCGCCGAACCTGCAGGTTGAGGTCGGAGAGCAGCGGTCGCCCCGTTTCGAGACGGTACGACACACCGCGAAATTCGATCGCCGCGTCCGCTTCTTTAACCATGTTGGCAGACCACCCTTGCCTGTCATTCTGAGCGAGGCGAAGAATCCCCGCAGTTCCGGACGCACGTCATTCCCGCGAATGCGGGAATCCACCGCGCGTAGAGCGAGTTTGACGACGCTACAAAAACCAAACTGATCCACTGCCGGGTTCTCGATTGACTCCGAGGTCCGTTAGGGCGTACTCTAAAACTTCGGGGCTCCGAATTAATTCGATTCGTTCCAGTACAGGGAGGTGCACATGTACGGCCAACAAACCCTGGCGGAAGAGGGGCGTACCATTGCCGCATCGGTGCGTGAAGCCCGCGCCATCAGCGACGAACTTTTTCGTGTGGTGCGCCCTGAGAGCTTGTACGAACGCCCCATTCCCGAGCGGCACCGCGTTCTTTTTTACCTCGGACACCTCGAGGCCTTTGACTGGAACTTGATCGGCCGAAACATTCTCGGTCTCGATTCTTTCCATAAAGAATTCGACCGCTTGTTCGCCTTTGGGATCGACCCCGTGGGCGGAGGCTTACCCAATGATCAGCCCTCCGACTGGCCCTCGATATCGCAAGTCGATCATTACAACCGGCGCGTCCGTCAAACGCTGGATGCGGCACTTGAGAAAACGTCCTTCTCGGATCCCGCCCTGCCGCTGCTCCGCGATGGCTATGCTCTCCACGTTGCCCTCGAGCACAGGCTCATGCACGCGGAAACCCTCGCTTACATGCTGCACCACCTGCCGTTCGAAAGCAAACTCTGCCAGAAACAAGTGTCACTCCCCGACGCTCCTCCTGCAGCGCCCGTGATGACGAGGATACTTGCCGGTGTTGCCACCCTTGGCATGCCACGAATCGAGGGCGAAGCCTTTGGCTGGGATAATGAGTTCGAGACCCAGGAAGTTACTGTTCCGGAATTTGCTATCGATGTCAACAACGTTACCAACCGCCAGTTCTTGGAATTCATGCGTGCCGGCGGGTATGAAGACCGCAGATTCTGGATGAACTCAGACTGGGAGTGGAAGGAGGAGCAGGGCATAGAGCATCCTTTTTTTTGGACACACCGTGGCGAGCAGTGGTTTTATCGCGCCATGTTTGAGGAGATTCCTCTGCCGCTCGATTGGCCGGTTTATGTGAGCCACGCGGAGGCCTCGGCTTACGCACGTTGGGCGGGAAAGGAGTTGCCCACTGAAGCACAATTCCATCGCGCCGCTTTTGGAACGGCGAATGGGCCCGAGCGTGACTATCCGTGGGGAAACCAGCCTCCCCAACCGCATCTGGGAAATTTCGATTTCCAGCGCTGGGACCCGGCGGCGGCCGGTTCCTTCCCATCCGGCAGGAGCGCCTTTGGTGTGGCCGACATGGTGGGCAACGGTTGGGAATGGACTTCAACGGTGTTTGCCCCTCTCCCCGGCTTTCAAGCTTTTCCCTTCTACCCTGGCTATTCCGCCGATTTCTTTGACGGCAAGCACTTCGTGATGAAAGGCGGTTCGGCCCGAACTGCGGGGCGACTTTTGCGGCGCTCTTTCCGTAACTGGTTTCAACCGCACTATCCTTATGTATACGCGAAGTTCCGATGCGTAACGAGCGCATTCTGAATTGGGCGTGAACAAATGCTGATCCAATCCGTAGCGGTCCCGTCTCTCTCCGAGCTTGCCCAAGACGTGCGGGCGGGGCTCTCAAAAAAGGGCCAAAAGGAATTGCCATGCAGGTATTTCTACGACGACATTGGCTCGGCTCTGTTTGAAGTTATCACCCAATTGCCTGAATATGGCCTCAGCCGCGCCGGCCAGCGCCTGCTTCGAAAGTCCGCGCCAGCAATAGCTTCGCGAGCACCATTGCCGGTGATTGTTGCGGAATTGGGTTGCGGCAGCGGCAGGAATACACGCTGGCTTCTCGAAGCCCTGAGCCGCAGGGGCCCTGTCACCTACTGCCCCATCGAGATCTCGGGCGCAGCCCTGGCGACGTGCAAGCGGCAATTGGATGATATCGACTCCTTGAGTTTCGTGGGCTTCCAATGCGAATACTTGGAGGGCTTGGCGGAAGCCAGCAGCCTCCGCCGCACTGCCGAGCATCTTCTGGTCTTGTTCCTGGGAAGCACCATCGGGAATTTCTCTCGCCTTCAAGGCGTGCAATTCCTTCAGCAAGTGCGTCAGAACCTAATGCCTGGCGATTTTCTGCTCCTGGGCACAGACCTCGAGAAACCCGTCCCGCAATTGCTCCTCGCCTATGACGACTCGTTGGGCATTACGGCGGCGTTCAACCTTAACCTCCTGGCCCGGCTCAATCGCGAATTGGAGGCGGATTTCCGCCTCGACCAGTTCCGGCACGTCGCCCGGTACAATCACCAGGAGCGCAGGATCGAAATGCATCTCCTTTCCACGTCAAAACAAACCGTCACGATTCCGGGGGCGGGCCTCACGGTAAGGCTCGAGCGAGGCGAAACCATATAGACCGAGAGCAGCCATAAATATAATGTCCCGGAAGTTACCCAGATGGCTCAACAGAGCGGGTTCCGGTGCGACACGCAATGGTTGGATGAGGAATGGCCGTTCGCGCATACCCTCTTCGTTGCGGAATAGTACCGCCTGACTTGCGGAAAGGCTTTGCCTTTCCCTGGAGTTTCTACATTTTTCGTTGATACACTTCCCTCTCCCTTGGGGAGAGGGTGTCCCGCGACGGCGTTTTCATCAGCCGTCGCGGGACGGATGAGGGGTTGTTTCCTGGCCACCGGCAATCGCCTCCCGAACTTTGCGCAGGAATTCTCTTGGGTCCTGCACCACCATCCCGTTCGCAATGCGCAACAGCCTTATCCCCCTGGCTCTGAGATAATCTTCTTTCGCGGCATCTTTTCGCATTTGGCTGGGTTGCGAGTGACCCCCCCTCCCGTTCGATCGCCAGTCGGGGTGCGAAGCTGTAGAAATCAATGACCCCGTTTTGGAGACGACATTGGCGGCCAAACTTGGCGCCCAGTTTTGGGCCACGCAAGAGATACCACGCCGTTCATTCGGCGTCGGTCTGGGCGCGCCGCAGCATGCGAACACGTTGGGTTGGGGCGCGGACGGGGCAAGTATAGCAGGGTTGAGACGGTGGGGCAGAGGCGGTTCAGGCCCTTGGCGAAGCAATTTGATCAATCTGCTTGCACTGGGGTGGACAGCGTTCATCTGCACGATAATGGTCATGCCACCCAACGTCCGCACAGGGATCAGTCTAGGGGTCGTCATCATTACGCTTTCTCTGCTCCACTTTTTGACCGGGCCGCACGAAATGCGCAAGCCCCTCTGGACTGTTCCGGAGACAATCGTTACGAAAACGACCGAACCTTGAAACTTACGTCATTCCCGACCCGGCACGAGGAGAGGCCGTAGCGGCCCCACAACAAACCAAACAATCAATAATGATTCTCGTGGTATTTGTCAGACGCAAACTCTGGACGGGGAGCGTACTGAAATACCAGCTCCCGGGCGAGCGGTTTTCCGTAACGAACCGTTGCGCCACCCCATAGGGCGAGGTATACTTCGGCGGCGCGACGGTAAGTTCAACCGCTATGGCGCGGGTGGCAACTCCCGAGAGCATGGCGATCCTGGAGAAGAGTGCGCCGAAAGTAAGAGACGGTTGGAGATGAGGACCGAAGCACAGAAGCGATGAGCTGTCTCGCGAGTTTACCAAGGCGTATTGGAAGTGTTAATCATGAAAGCCTTATTATTAAAAGAATACGAAAAACTCGAAATGACCGAAATGCCGGAACCCCAGATTGGTTCCGATGATTTGTTGGTGCAGGTAAGAGCCTGCGGGATCTGTGGAAGTGATATCCACGGGTTTGATGGCAGTACCGGACGCCGAATTCCGCCACTGATTATGGGCCATGAAGCCTCCGGCGTTGTTTCCAAAACCGGCGCCGAGGTGAGACAGTTCCGGGTGGGCGATCGGGTAACGTTTGACTCCACAATTTACTGCGGGAAATGCTATTTCTGTCGCCGTGGTGAGGTGAATCTTTGCGACAACCGCCAAGTGCTGGGGGTCTCCCCCGGCGAATATCGGCGGCACGGAGCTTTTGCAGATTATGTCTCGGTTCCGCAGCACATCACTTATCCTATTCCCGATGCGCTCAGCTTCGAGCACGCTGCCATGATCGAAGCCGTTTCCGTGGCCGTGCACGCGGTGGGACTGACTTCGGTGAGATTGGGCGACACTGCTGTCGTGGTGGGGAGCGGAATGATCGGATTGCTGGCCATCCAGGCCCTTCGGTTCGCTGGCTGCAGCCGCGTCATTGCTATAGATCTCGACGAAAGAAGGCTGCGCCTTGCGGCGGAGCTTGGAGCTGAGGTCTGTCTCAACGCCAGCAGACCTGATCTGGCGAGTGTGGTGCGTGATTACACTTCGGGTCGAGGCGCGGACGTGGCCTTGGAAGTCGTGGGGAACACGCCGGCGTTACAAACCGCGCTGGCCAGCCTGCGCAAAGGTGGGACTCTGACCTTGGTCGGCAATCTGTCCCCGAAAGTGGAATTGCCGCTCCAGTCTGTGGTGACACGGCAGATACGGATGCTCGGCTCCTGCGCCTCTGCGGGGGAATACCCCACCTGCATTGACCTGCTGGCTCGCAAAGCCATCCGGGTGGATCCTTTGATCAGTGCGGTCGCACCCCTCGCGGAAGGAGCAGCGTGGTTCCAGCGCCTGCATGGCGGTGCGCCAAACCTGATGAAGGTCATCTTGGTTCCTTAGGCAGTCGCTCATGCCTGTCCGCTGACGGGCACCCGGGAACCGTGAAAATGCTTGAGTGACCCCTCTCCCCAACTCCCCTCCCCCTCTTCCCTCTCCCCAGGGGAGAGGGAAGAGGGGAAGGGGTGAAAGGGTGAGGGGTATTTTCAAAGCAATGGATCATGGGAGGAAGAATGGAAACGCTCAAGACTGGCCTTGTGGGTTGCGGCAAAGTGGGGCATCTGCATGCCAAGGCACTCAGCCGTCTGCCGGAGTCGAGGTTCGTCGCCGCCTGCGATTCCGACTTTCAGCGTGCCCAGCATTTTGCGGCCGAGTACAACGTTAAGGCCTATCACGACGTGGAGGAGATGATTGCCGGGTCGGGACTGGAAGTGCTGGATGTTTGTACTCCCCACCCATTGCATGCCGAACCTGCCGTCAAGGCTGCGCGAGCGGGCATTCATGTCCTCATCGAGAAGCCGCTGGCCTCTTCACTCGAAGACTGTGATGCCATCCTTGACGCGGCCAAGAAAAGCGGAGTCAAAATCGGCACCGTGTGCCAACGCCGGTTCTACGCTCCTTGCCAGCGAATTCGACACGCCATCGACGAGGGCAAAATCGGCCGGCCCATTCTGGGCTCGGTGGCCATGTATGGCTGGCGCGATCGAGCATACTATCAGAGCGATCCGTGGCGAGGCACGTGGAAAGGGGAGGGCGGAGGCGTCCTGGTGAACCAGGCGCCGCATCAACTTGACCTCCTCCAATGGTATCTGGGGCCCATTGAGGAGCTTTTCGGGTATTGGGACAACCTCAATCATCCTTACATCGAGGTCGAGGACACGGCGATCGCCTTGTTGCGTTTCAAGAACGGGGCGCTGGGGAATATAGTGGTCAGCAACTCGCAGAATCCGGCCTTATATGGCAAAGTCTATGTCCACGGCAGCAACGGCGCGTCGATAGGCGTCCAAACCGATGGTGGCGCCATGTTCATCGCCGGAATGTCGGCCATAACCGAACCTCCCATTAACGATCTGTGGACGGTGCCGGGCGAACAGGAGTTGCTGAAGGGGTGGCAGAAGGAGGATTCTGATTTATTCAATAGTATTAATGCGGTGGAGTATTATCATCAGGTTCAGATTGATGATTTCATAAAGGCCGTTATCCATTCGCGCGATCCGCTGGTTACGGGAGAAGAAGGCAGAAAGACCGTGGAGATCTTTACCGCCCTCTATCGTTCGCAACGCACCCGGGAACCCATCAAGTTCCCACTTACACCTGCTTTGAAAACGCGCTGTCATTCTGAGCCCTTCGCCTGTCATTCTGAGCGAAGCGAAGAATGACAGGCGAAGGGCTCAGAATGACAGGGTTTTCATGGTTTCCGGGTGCCCGTCAGCGGACGAGCATGAGCGACTGCGGACCATTTCAATGGTTGAAACCTCTTCCATGAAAATAGCTCCCCTCCTCCGCAGGAGGAGGGGGTTGGAGGCGGTGGCCCAACGATCAACCACCCCTGGCCCCAATTTCCGCGGCCTTTTCTTAGGTCCGTGGACTTCCGAGCGGGGGCAAAAGAAAAAGACATCCGACCCTGGATCGCGGGCGTCTGGCACGCTGCTGGGGAAGTCAGATCAATTCCGCCTGTCTCATCCAGCCCCTCAAGGTAGTAAGATCGTTGCGAATGCTGGCGAGAACCTGTCCCTTATCCATGCTTAGTGTTTTGGCGCCAGAGTCGACTCCTCCCAAAGGATATTCCGTATGCAATTGCACAGGTCCGGAGAAGTTAGCCTCCTTGAGCATGGCGAAATAGGCAGGGAAGTTCACCATTCCCTCACCCAGCGGACACCACAAGGGCTCCCATTGGCCTTTGGCGTTCTTGCCCCATTTGAAATCCTTGATGGCTACCCCCCTCATGAACGGCGCCATCAAGCGCGTGCTATTCACCCAGCCGCCCAGTCCCCCCTCCACTGTAGCGTGCCCAATGTCGAAATTTGAGCTGACCCAGCGAGGATCGAAGTCCTTAATCAGCACCCAAAGATCCCAGACCGACGCCCCTACCATATCACCGGAGTGATTATGGTACATCGCACAGACTTTGTACTTCTCATTCAGCGCCGCGAGCCTGGCGACCCGCTTCTTCAACTGGGCAAGCCGATCAGGAACGTTGATAAGCAGGCCGAAAGGTTTTTTGACAGGCGCATGGCGGGTCGATAAATCGGGCATGCTCTTATTATCCGACCAGGCGAACCAACCCCACCTGTAGCGAGTTATCCCCACCTCACTAGCCGTGCGAATAATGGCTTCCGCATTCGGAGAATCGGCGTCAACAATTCCGGCGGTGATCATGGGAATGATCAGGCCAGCCTGGCGGACTATCTTTGCCACCTTGGGCAGGTCCTGCTGCACGCGCTCCGGCTCCACGTGGCCGCCCTGACGTACCGTTACGTCAAGACCGTCAAACCCCAGTTCCTTCGCCATCTCCGCCATGTGCTCCCAGTCGAGCCACTGGAGGTGCTTGGAGAAATAAACAATCGGCAATCGACCGCCTGGTTCGCCAATTCCAGCCTCGCTTGACCAAAGACTCGAAACACCGGCCAGCGCCCCCGCTCCTGCTACACTGGCAAGGAATCTCCTCCGAGATGAATCCACGCGAGTTTGTGTCATGATTAGGCCTCATGTTAGGGGTTTACCGGAATTCATTGATACCTCAATACAACACGTCCGTCAACCAAAAGTCTCTCCCTATGAGTGGAACAAGATCAGTTCCCTACCTTTCGGAGCCAGTAACTCGAAAGGTTTTGAAAACCAACCGCCCGATTCCTGAATCCTTGAAGGAGAGCCGCAGACCCGACGGCTGTAGGGGGACGGCTTGCCGTCCCCTGACGAGGGTAGGGCAAGCCCTACCCCTACATGAGCGATACCCGGAAGCGGATGATTGGGCTCGGAAGGGTGAACCGGGCGCAAAATAAATCATTCGTAGTGAAGCACGGTTGCGGGCGCGACGTGCGCGGCGCGATAAGCGGGGAAGAGGCTCGCGGCGAATGCCGCCAGGAACAGCACCGCCGAAACGGTTATCAGGGTGACGTGGTCCGTGCCACTAAGACCGTACAAGAGACTGGTTGTGAAACGGCCCAGGGCCACAGCAATGGCCAAGCCGATTGTTAGTCCCAGCGCAGACATGGTCAAGCTTTGGCGCATGACCATGGCCAGCACGCTGCCGCGGTTGGCGCCCAAAGCCATGCGGATGCCGATCTCGCGCGTCCGGCGGCGCACGGAATAGCTAATCACTCCGTAGAGACCGACAGCGGCAAGCGTCAGCCCGACCGCACCGAAAACCGCCAGCAGTGTGGCGCAAACACGCGGAAAGAGCATGGACTTGTCCACGTGTTCCTGCATGGTCTCGGTATTGAAGATGGCCATGCTGGGATCGAGCGCGTTGACTTGCGCCCGAACCGGCCCAAGCAGAGAGCGCGGACTCACGGAAGCCTTGACGACCATCGATATTCCGTAGAAACTCATCACCTTCTGTGGGGCTCCCTCCAGAAAAAGGTAGGCGCAGTTCGTCGGCTCCTCATCCAGCTTGCGAGATTTCGAGTTTCGAGCTACGCCGACGATGGTGTACTGGACCTTATCATTCGTCACCTGGCGTCCCAAGGGGTCTTCGTCTCCGAACATACGCCGCGCCATGGTTTGGTTGATGATGGCCACATGCTCGTCGTCGGTCTGGCGATTGAAATCGCGGCCGCGCAATAGCGGAATTCCCAGGCTCTCGAAAAACCCAGCGCCCACGCGGTAAATATCTGCATTGACCCTTTCATCTCCCTGCGCCTTGGTGCCTTTGGCGTAGAAGTCACCACCGGTTCCCCCGATGCTCAGCGGAAGGCTATCGACAAAGCTCACGGTCCGGACTCCCGGCAGTGCCGACACACGATCGCGGAGCTGGGAGAGAAATTGTTGAGTCTTCGCGGCCGAGTAATTGTGGAGTTTGGGATCGACCGCCAGCAGCAAAATGTTGTGGGGCTTCATGCCGATGTCAATTGAGGTAGCATTTTGAAGACTGCGGAGAAACAGGCCCGCACCCGCCAGAAGCACCAGCGACAGGGCCACCTGTACAACCACCAGGGCATTCCGCAACCCGAATCCTCGCATCCTGCCAAATATCGGCGACTCGTTTTTGAGCGCCACAACCAGGTCCGGGCGCGTGGCGCGCAACGCAGGAGCCAACCCAAAGAGGATGCCCGTCAGGATCGAAAGGAACGCCGTGCAGGCCAGAACGCGCAGGTCCACGCCGAAGTTAAACACCACAGGAAAGGGGAAGGGAACTTCGACCCGGGAAATGGTGCGCACGGCGATGGCCGCGCACCCCACGCCCACGGCTGCGCCGGAAAGGGCAAGCAAAATGCTCTCCGTGAGCAGTTGACGGACCAGTCGCCAGCGGCCCGCCCCCACCGCCAGGCGGATGGCGATCTCCCGCTGGCGGCCCGTGGCACGGGCCAGCAACAGGTTGGCAACGTTAGCGCAAGCCACCATAAGCACGAACCCGACCACCACCATCAGCACAGCTACCAAGCCACGCGCCTGGGTCTCGGAGCCGCCAATCAGCCCACCCGCACGGGCAAGGATTATCGGGCGCTGGTCATACCGGCTCTCGCGATGATAGGTGGCATTAATCCGCTTTTTCACGACGTTCATCGCGGTCGCCGCCTGGGCGAGCGTTACACCCGGCTTGAGCCGAGCGCTCATCGACAACCATGAATCGTTGCGCGTAGTGCGGGGCTGGTCCTGAGCGATGTCAGGGAGGAGTTGGTCGGCCATCGCCAGCGGCGCCCAGAATTCCGCCAGGACGCCGTTGTCCGTGCCCGTGAAGCCGCGCGGCGCCACGCCAACCACCGTATAGCGTTGCCCATTCAGCAAAATTCCCCGGCCGATGATGCCCGGGTCCGAGCCAAATCGGCGCCGCCACAGACTGTCGCTGAGCACCACAACTTGGTCCCGGCCCACCACTTTGTCTTCCTCCGGCACGATGCCACGGCCAAGCGCCGGCGTGGCACCTACAACGGAGAAATAGTTTCCGGTGACAAGCTGTCCCCAGACGTGTTCCGGCTCGCCCGCGCCGCCGATGCTGGCGGGAACGAACGCGAAGTAGGCACACATTCCGCCCTCAAAAACGTCCGCCGTCTGGTCGCGGTAATCAGCATAGTCGGGGTATGAAAAGGTCTCGCCGCCGTCGGGGAAAGACACCAAGCGCTGCGAACTGCGGACCGGCAGCACACCCCAGAGCAGACCCTCGGCGATGCTGAACACGGTGGTATTGGCGGCAATCCCCAGGGCAATGGAAATGATGATGGCCAGTGTGACCCCGGGGGTCTTGATCAAGGTGCGCGCGGCGTAACGTACATCTTGTGATAGCCTCGTCATCGCAAACCTCCATGTAGCGAGGCGCTACGGCTGCTCTGTGTATACGGATACTCTAGGGGAAAAGTTCAAAAGCCGGTGGGGGCTGATCGAACGGCGAAGGCGGGTGTCTCTTTTGTCCGCCCTAAACAAGGGGGGTTGAGCTGCCGAACTCCGTATGCAAGCCTGTATCACGCAGGTGCCTATTCGTGCCGCAGGGCGATTAAGGGATCGACGCGCGCGGCGCGACGGGCAGGGAGATATCCGGCGAACACTGCGACTGCCAGCAGGAACAGGGAGACACTCGCAAAGACGGTCGGATCGGTAGCGCTCACCCCAAACAGCATCGAACGCAGGAGGCGTGTGAGCGCAAGGCCTCCCGCTACCCCAATCCCTACACCAGCGCCGGCCAGTAGCAATGCGCGCTTGATCACCATGGCGAGAATTGTGCTGCGCCCGGCGCCCAGCGCCATGCGCACCCCGATCTCCTGGGTGCGGCAGGCCACGGTGTACGAGATCAACCCGTAGATGCCGACGGCCGCAAGCAGCAGGGCCAGGGCGGCGAACCCCGCGACGAGCGCAACCGTGAAGCGCCGCTCGCGAGTCGAATGCGCGATGCTGCCGGTAAGCGTGCCGATCTCGGAAACCGGCAGCTCCTTGTCTAATTCGCGCACGGCACTGCGGAGACTGGGAGCGAGACGCAGTGGATCCAATGCGGTACGAATCACCACTGCCATGGCCGCGTCCGGCGTTTCGGCATGCGGAAAGTAGGCTTCCATGTCAGGCTTGTCCGCGAGGGAGGTCTGGTGGAGGTCAGCAATCACACCGACCACCGTGATCCAAGTCTTCCCGTCGCCGCCGAACCGTCTTCCGACGGGGTCTTCGCCAGGCCAGCACTGCCGCGCCATGGACTCGTTAACGATCGCCACCGGCCCGCCGGAGGGATCGCGCTCGTCGAAGAAGCGGCCTTTGAGCAAGGGAATCTGGAGTGTCTCGAAGTACTTCGGGTCAATGCGCCGGAAAAAGACGATCGGTTTATGGCCCTCAGCGGGCGGCGGGGCCCCTTCAACAATAATGGACTCGCCGCTCTTCGAATTGCTGAATGGCAGGTGAGAAACCATGCTCGCGGACTTGATGCCGGGCATCGCATTGAGCCGCCCAAGCAATGCCTTGTAGAAATTGATTATCTGAACGGGTTTGGGATAAGCCTCCTCCGGTAGGGTCAGGGAAGCTGTCAGGACTCCGTCGGGATTGAACCCTGGGTTAACGGCCTGCAGGCGAAGCAGGCTTCGCACCGTAAGCGTCGCCCCGATGGCGAGTATCAATGCCAGGGCGACTTCCAGAACTACGAGAGAGGCGCGCAGGGCGCCGCGACGCGCTCCATCACCGGTACGCCCGCCTGCCTGCAAGCTCTCTGTCAAATTAATCCGCACGGCCGCGGTGGCAGGGGCCATTCCGAACAGCACGGTTGTCAACAGGGCCGTGCCCAACGTGAAACACAGCACGGACGCATCGAGGGAGACGCTTTCCTGGAAGGGTAAGTAACCGGGGATTGCCGCCAGTGCGCGCACCACGCCCCAGGCAGCCAACAAGCCCAACCCGGCGGCCACGAATGCCAGCAAGGCGTGCTCGCCCAGCAGTTGCCGAACGATCCGCCCCGGACTTGCGCCCAGGGCGCTTCGAATGGCTATCTCTCGCTGCCGGTGGGAGGAGCGCGCCAGCAGCAGGTTCGCCACGTTGGCGCAGGCAATCAGCAGAACCAAACCCACGCAGGCGGCTAAGACCAAGAGGCTGGCGCGTACTTCCCTTACCGCATGGTCGTGCAGCGTCCACACTCTTGCCCCCCAATCGCTGGGGTAGTGCGTGTTCTGAACCCAGCGGCGGCACAATCCGTCGATCTCCGCCTGCGCAGCGGCGAGTGAGACCCCCGGCTTAAGACGGGCGTGGACGCCCACCGAGGGCATTCCATGCACGCGTGCCGGACTAGCCGCGATGGGTGTATAGACGTCCACCTCCGGACCGAAGAAATCAAAACCTGCCGGAACAACGCCCACTACCGTATAGCTTTTACGGTCCATTACGATAGGCGCACCGAGAACCGCCCGGTCTTCACCAAAGCTGCGTACCCAGACTCTGTGACTCAGCATCGCGACTCGCGCTGCGCCCGGCTGGTCCTCATCCGGCGAGAATTCTCGGCCGTGCTCCGGCTTCAAACCGATCATGCTAAGGAAGCCGGCGTTCACGCGGCACAGATACAGGCGCTCCGGTTCCCGTGTGGAGGTCAGATTCACAGTCTCCGGCGTGTACGCCCACATGGATTCGAAGGACTTGTTCTGGGCGCGCCAGTACTCCACGAAAGTGGTGTATTCAACAAAGGCCCCGTAGACATTCATGCTCGGAATCTGCGTCCATATTGACACCAGCCGGTCAGGGTCTTTGTAGGGCAGCGGCCGAAGCAGCACCGCATTGATCACGCTGAACATGGCGGTGTTCGCGCCAAAGCCCAGCGCCAAAGTGATCACGACCGTCGCGACAACCCCGGGAGTCCGCATCAGGGTCCGCGCCGCGTATGAGATTTTGCTGAACATGAGCTACCTCAGGTGCGCGCATTCACAAACTATCGACACCTCGATGCCCATGAATGTTCCGGAATCAAGAAGTTTGCTTGAATCTTCATCGTTGAGGCATGGAGATGTTGGCACGAAGTCCGACAGGCAGTGTAACCTGGCAAAACAACTTCATTCCGCGCGCAGAGCTTCCACGGGGTCCACCGCTGCCGCACGTCGAGACGGCAAGTAGCTCGCGAGTATTGCCGTCGCAATAAGTCCGAGCGCCGCTACGGCGTAGGTGATCGGGTCGCCCGGAGTCACCTTGAACAGCAGCGACGACATCAGGCGCATTAAGCCGAAGGCCGCGCCGAGTCCGCAGACAACCCCCACGCCCGTCAGCAACAATCCGTGTCTTACGAACATTGCGGTGAGCTGTTGCTGCTGCGCGCCCAGCGCCGTGCGAATGCCGATCTCCCGCGTGCGCTGCGAGACTGAATAAGCGATGACTCCGTAGAGACCCACGATGCCGAGCATCAATGCCATGGCTCCGGCGACCCCCAACATCACCAGCGTGAACGAGGTGCGAGCCATCGACTTCTCATAGAAGTGTTCAAGGCTCTGGACGTCCGCCAGCGGGAGGTTGGCATTCACTGACCAGACTGCTTGCCGCAGTTCTTTTGTAAAGCTCTCCGAGCCGACGCGCGGGCTCCGGATGGTGAAAGCCAAGTCTCGGCGCACCATGGGCGACTGATCAAAGAAATGCCTCATAAGGATGGGCCAGTCTACGAAGGTCGGCGCCTCCTGATTCAGCCCATCGTCGCGGACGTTCCCCACTACCCCGATGATCTCAAACCAGTCATCCTTGGGGCCCGTCCGGATGCGCTTGCCCAGCGCGCTGGACGGCCCGCCCCAGTAATCACGCGCCATGTTCTCGGAAACCAGGACCACCGGCCTCATGCTGTAGATGTCCGCCCAGGTGAAATCGCGACCGGCAACAAACGGAACGCCGATGGTCGCGAAGTACCCGGGGGATACGAACCTGAAGTGCCGTAGCGGGGCCAGCGTATCCTCCGAGTACGTGCGGCCCTGCGCGTAAATCGGATTGATACTGTAATTGCCGTCCATAGGAATGCCGGACCCGAGACCCACAGATGAAACGCCGGGAATCGCCTCGATCTTCCTGGCAATCTCCTCCTGCATGCGCACTACTTGCTCTGGAACCTGGACCTCCGCTTCGGGAATGGAAAGCCAGAAAGTCTCCACTTCGGCAGGCTGACGGAATCCAGGCTGGACGTGAGTCAAAGCCCGAAAGGTGCGAATCATGAGACCGGACGAGATCAGCAAAACGAGCGCCAACGCCACCTGCACAACCACCAGCGTGCTGCGCGCCCGATGCCGCTCGCGGCTTTCGCTCAGCGTGCGTCCTCCCTCACGCAGGCCCGTTCCCAAACCCACCCCCGCGTATTTGAACACCGGAACGGAGCCAAACAGGAGGCTCGCGACCAGCGCCACCCCCAAAGTGAAAAGTAAGACCGTCGAATCAATGCCGATCTCCGCAAGGCGCGGCAGACCGGCCGGCGCCATCGCAATGAGCACGCGCAATGCGCCGTAGGCGAGACCCAACCCGAGCACGCTGCCGGCTGAGCTGAAAGCGAGGCTCTCGAAGAGCAACTCGGCGGCAATCCGGCCCCGCGTGGCGCCCATGGCGGCGCGGATTGCCAATTCCTGCTGGCGTCCTTCAGCCCTCACCAGGAGCAGGTTGGCCACATTGGCGCACGCGATGAGCAGGACCAAGCCAATGCTTCCCATCAGAACCCACAGGAGCTTATCCACATCGCCCACCACATCATGCTTCAAGGGCCGCACGTATGGCCCGATTCGCGCCTCTTCGAATATTTTGGGGCTGAAGCCTGGCGGCGCCGGAAAGCTGCTGTTGACGATTGGAAGCATGCGCGCCACATCGGCATTGGCCTGCTCAATGGTTGCCCCCGGTCTAAGCCTGGCCAGCGCAGGGTAGCTGAAGTTCCCCACGAACGCCTTGCTGCGATCGAGCTTCAGAGGCATGAATAGGGCAGGCTCTCCGCGATCCAGAAAGCGGAAGCCCTCCGGCATCACGCCAATCACCTCGTGGGCCTTCCCGTCCACCCTGATGCTGCGCCCCACCACCGAGCGGTCACCGCCGAACTTCCGTTGCCAGTATCCGTGCGACAACATCACTGTGTCGGGGCTGCTCGGCAGTTCGTCCGATTCATTGAACGTCCGCCCCAGCGCCGGCGGCACGCCCAAAGCGGGTAGCGCGCCGTACGTAACCAGCAGCGAATCCACTTTTTCCGGATCGCCTTTTCCAGTAACGGTGGAGGAGTCGTCGGTGTAAGCGCCGAAGGTCTGGAAGCTCCGGTTTTGCTCGCGAAAGATAAAATAGTATGCCGGACCGAGCGGCACATCTTTGATTTTGAGGCCAGGGGCGGTGAGCCACACCCCAACCAATCCCCCGGGGTGAGGATATGGCAGAGGCTTCAGGAGAACGCCCTCGAGAACGCTGAAGACCGCCGTGTTCGCTCCTACGCCCACGGCGATGGTGACCAGCGTGATTACAGTGAACATCGGCGTATGCCGCAACCTGCGGAGAACGTGCCTGAGCTGATTGCTGAATGATCCCATGAGACTATCTCCTGCGGGGGTGCGCTCCACAGCACCCCCACCCTTGGTGACCTCTTAAAGGTCCATACGCTAGTGCACCGAGAGAAGTTCCGGGAGGAGCGGGCGGTTCGACCGTGCGCAAAGGCGTTTCCTTTGATCAGCCGTCTTCTTGTAGAACATCATGTCGTAGCTGTTGGGGTTTCAATGGAAGCGCGTGCTTGGTATGATTGGGCCACTTGGGTGTCACTTATCCGATCCTAACTTCTATCTGCGGTCAGGAGAATAGATATAAGTGAGGAGTAAACGATCGCCACAGGGAGCAATTGGCGGGCCACCGTAACGGAATCTCTCGCACCTTCTTTGCGGCTTGAACAGAAGACTCGAGACAGTGCATGTCTGCAAATTCTTGAAACAAACGTAGCCACACCGTAATCTTATTTAGTGGGGTGGTTTCATGGACAAACCGATTCTGGGAATCCATCACGTTACGGCCATCGCCTCGGACCCGCAGCGTAATCTGGACTTCTACACCGAGGTGCTCGGTCTACGACTAGTGAAGAAAACGGTCAACTTCGATGACCCGGGGACCTATCACCTTTACTTTGGTAATGATGCAGGGTCTCCAGGCACTATTCTGACCTTCTTCCCCTGGCCGATGGCGGCGCGCGGCAGCCCGGGCGTGGGACAAGTTACGGTGACATCCTTTAGTGTCCCGGAACAGTCCTTGGGTTATTGGGAACAGCGCTTGCGTTCGGCCGGAATGCCCGTCGAACGTTCGGGAAAACGCTTCGACGAAGAAGTGCTCACGCTTGCTGACCCGGATGGCCTGAAGCTCGAGATCGTGGGGCACGGGGGCTCGAAAGAACCTCGAGCTCCGAGAAGTGCTACGGTCCCGGAAGAGCACTCCATCCGCGGGTTCTATGCTGTCACACTCTGCGAACAGGGATTTGAAACGACCGCAGAAGTGTTGCACACGATGGGATTTCGTGACGTGGCGGAGCAAGGCAACCGTTTCCGCTTTGACGTAGGCGAGGGAGGCGGCGGAGCGCGGGTGGATGTGCTATGCCAAGCCGAGGCTCGGTACGGCAGGGTCTCCGCCGGCACCGTCCACCACGTTGCTTGGCGAGTGGCCGACGATGAATCGCAGCGAGCGTGGCGCAAACGGCTGATAGAGAAACATCTGAACCTCACTCCGGTCATCGACCGCTGCTACTTTCACTCCGTATACTTTCGTGAGCCCGGCGGAGTGCTCTTCGAGTTGGCGACCGATCCGCCCGGATTCGCCATCGACGAGCCGGCACAAACGCTTGGTGAGAGCCTCAAACTCCCGCCTTGGCTCGAGCCGCATCGGAAAGAGATCGAGCATGTTCTGCCGCCGATTCAGCTTCATAAGACCTTGGCACGCTGATTACCAAAAGGTGTCATTCCAAGTGAAGCGAGGTATCCCGCTCCGTTCGCTTTTGCATAATCACTCGTAAGCGTAGAAGCAGAGCGAGATTCCTCCTTCCGCTCGGAATGACACACCATGCGAATAGGATTAGGTGGATATGGAAGATCCTCATCGAAACCAACCCGTACTGGAGAGTGGACAACCCTTGAAATCAGCCAGGGCGGCAGCTATTCTGGTTCATGGCCGCGGGGCCTCCGCCACAGACATCCTCAGTCTCGCGGATGAGTTGGACCATCCGGAATTTGCCTATCTCGCTCCGGAGGCTGCGGGGCATACATGGTACCCGTATTCCTTCCTCGCGCCCATTGCGCAGAACCAACCATGGCTGAACTCAGCGTTGAGCTTTTTGGAAAAAGTCGTCGCACGCGCGGTTGCAGCCGGAATCCCTCGACATAAGGTTTCTATGCTCGGATTCTCGCAAGGCGCGTGTCTCGCCACGGAATTCGTGGCGAGAAATGCCGCCCGGTATGGCGCCCTCATCGCGTTCACCGGCGGGCTCATCGGCCCGCCTGGTACGCAATTCAACTATCCTGGCGATCTTTCAGGCACTCCCTGCTTCTTTGGAGCGGGTGACCCCGATCCGCACGTTCCTTGGGAACGGGTTAAGGAGTCAGCTTCGGTATTTTCGGCGCTGGGCGGAGTTGTGAGGTTGCGACGTTATCCAGGACTGCCACATACCATCAACCAAGACGAACTAGAACAAGCCAAAGAACTCCTGTCGCAACTTATCACCGAAGGGTGATCGTTCCAGGGCATCGGACTTCAAACACTGCCGAATATTGAGCAGATGTCCGGCAGTCGCGGACCGTGTAGCGCAGAGGTACGCGCAGTCTGCGTTCCTCTACGGCTTTTCCCTTGCGGTCATCGGCGGGTGGCGCATACGTCCCGACGTTCCTTGTCGGGATGTATGCGCCCCTCGTGCGGCCAACGCCCCCGCCGCCTTCTCACGGCACTCTGTCCATAGCCAGGGGTGAAGCGTCATGCAGAAAATAAAACCTCCAACTCGACCACAGCCAGTCGCCTGGCTCCTTCACCAACCCCCTCTTCACCGGGTTGTTGTACATGTAGTTTAATTTCTCTTGCACCTTCTTCGCGGTCCAGATGTTCATAATGCAGATGATTTAGGCCGTAATAGTGTCTCTGCATGGGCACGGGGGGATTATACGCCCAGTTGGGGCGCACACATCCCGACAAAAACCGTCGGGACGTTTGCGCCACCCGCGGCATCATGATGAGGACGGCACTATGGATTCCGATATTAGTCGGCGTTTCGTCACTGGCTCATGCGGGAGCTAAAGATTGCTCATCCCGCCATCGATCACGAACTCGCTGCCCAGGGTGAAAGCTGATTCATCGGAGGCGAGGAAGACAATCGCGTGGGCAATGTCGCTGGTTTTCCCAAAGTGCCCGATGGGTACTTGGGTCTGAATGGATGCGGCAACGGACTTGAGATCAGCTTCCGAAAAGCCGAGCTTGCTATAAAGGGGGGTCGAGATCGGGCCCGGGCTAACGGCATTCACACGGATACCGCGCGAGATCAGTTCACCCGAGAGGGTGCGGGCGAGAGAAAGGACCGCAGCCTTAGTGGCTCCGTAGACGCTCGTGTTTGGCATTCCGATGTGAGCGTTGATCGAGGCGTTAAGCACGATGGCCGATGGATTCGCGAAGAGGGGCAACAGCGCCTGAATGAGGAAGTACGGCCCCTTCACGTTGACAGCAAAGTTATGGTCGAACGCGGCCTCGTCCCACTCCTCGATGGGCTTGAGTTCGGCGATCCCCGCGTTAACGAAAAGGACATCGAGTCCCCCGAACGCTTCGCGCACGGTCTCCGCTACTCGCTTCTGATTCGCAACATCACTCGTGTCCGATGGGATAATGAGAACATCAGCTCCAAGTTCTTTTCGAGCGTTTTCGAGTGTGGCAGGATTTTTCCCAGTTATGGAAACGCGCGCGCCTTCGCTTAGAAACCGGCGAGCGGTCTCGAGGCCGATGCCGGTGGTCCCGCCCGTGATGAGAGCACGCTTCCCCTTTAGCCTGTCCATCGTCACCCTCCCCGGCCCAAAGCGTTCCGAAGTGAATCTTCCATGTCGGCTTCAACCTGCAAATTCTGGAGATCTCGCGAGATGGTCGCGACGGCCAGGGTGCGCCCACCTAGTTTGTACCTGACGGTACAGTCCCTACATCCAGCGAAGATGCGCGAGATTTGAGAACGAGATCAATATGCCGATCAACGTAGTAGTCGGGCGACCGCAGCGGCATCCAGTCCTCAGGCGCAGTGCCCGCTAGATAATCTTTGGAAAGGTTCGGCCGGTCGTACGGGGCGGAGTCATCTGCGCTAATGATGGTCACGGGGCCGTCGTAGCCTTCCCGCCGCAGCGTGTCAGCGGCGGCAAGTCCGGCGCCACCTCCTCCGATGATGAGGACCGAAGCTGGAGGCTTCGGCAACTTCATAGAGCCCATCGCATGCTTGCGAATCTGGGAAGGCAATTTTTCCCGTACGAACACGCTCTGGCCCATCCGCTCCACACGCCAGCAGGGAATTGCGTCGAACGCCGGCGGGCGCACTGGCTCCCCGGTCCGAAGACTAAAGCAGGCGTGATGCAATGGGCAGCGCAACTCGTCGCCCACCACGAGGCCCTTGGCAAGCGGTCCGCCGTAGTGAGTACAGAAGGCACCGACGGCGAAGAATTCTTCACCCCGCCGCGTCAAGAGTACGTCTTCGCCGGCGACCTTTCCCTGAATTACGCCGCCGTCCGGAAGCTGATCAAGTGGCACTCCGCTGGCGAAATCTAGTGCGCCTGCACTTCCCATATGACCGACCTCCTGTTTGTTTTTATCGCGGCACTCCGTAACTTCTTGGTTCCCGCGTGCCGCGCGGTGGTGCTTCCCGCGCGAGCGCTCCTCAGGGTGACTCGCTCGGGGCCGCCCCTCCCTATTCGTGGCGAGGAACCTGACCCAGCAACTCTTTCGCGGCTGCCGCCGCACGGTCCGCCAGCACCAGCGCCGGCTCGCGGCTGACTCGCCCGGCGGGAATCGACGTGTCACCCTCCGAGAGGCGCCGCAGCATTTCTGTCTTCTCACTCCCGGTCACCACCCAGAGTATTCGCCGGGCGCGATTAATCGCCGGATAGGTCAGCGTCATCCGACGCCTGCCTTGGTAGACTCCGGTCACCGCCACGTCCGCGTCGGTGATGCCAAGCGCTGCATCGCCCGGCACCAGTGAGGCCGTGTGGCCGTCCGGGCCGAGTCCCAAATGGACGAGATCGAGCACGGGCGGTGATCCCGAAACTTGCCGCAGAACCTCCCCATACTGCATGGCTGCTGCCTTCAGATCAGGCGATTCCACCGGCATGGCATGCATCTGCTCCGGGGGCAGCGGAGCGTGTTGAAGCAAGCTTTCTCGCAAGTGGGTGAGGTTCCGATCCGGGTGCCCAGCGGGGGCGATGCGTTCATCGACCTGAAACACATGTACCCCGGCCCAGGGGACGTCTTCGCTTGCCAGCGCCCGCAACATGATCCAGGGAGTGTGTCCACCGCTGACCGCCAGCACAAAGCGGCCTCGCGCCGCGCTCGCGGCACGAGCCTCCGAGGCGACCGTCGCTGCGGCGGCTCGCGCCACAGCCTCGGCATCATCAAACACTTCGAGCTTCATGCGGGTCCCCCTACATCGCGATTTTTTCACGCCTTCTCTGGCTTTCCGGCCAATTCTGCACGCTCGGCCCTTCGCCGCGGGTCGTCGCCGAGCGATGCTTCGCCGCACTTAGGATGGCATCGACGCTTGAGCCACTCCCTCCAACACCTTGGCTGGATGCTGAGGTCTATTCGCCGCCAAACGATTCGAGTTTTTCGTAAGCTCGCGCAGTCGTTCGAAGGCTGAGTCTGAGAGCATATTCTCCGTCATGCGCCAGCACCAATTGCCTTCCGCGCGGCCGGGGACGTTCATCCGCGCTTCTCTCCCCAAGTTCAACAGATCCTGCAGCGGAGCCATCGCCAACGCCGCGGGTGAGGACCATGCCAACTCCATCATGGCCGGCGCTACCTCGTCGCTTGTGCCAGTTGACCGCTTCAAATACTTCCAAAGGTTCTGTCGTTGGTCATCCGGCAAATCCTCAAACCATCCCCGAGTCGTGGGATTGTCATGCGTGCCGGTGTACGCCACGGTGTTGGAGATATAGTTGTGAGGAAGATAAGGGTTATCCGAATGGCCGTCGAAGGCGAACTGGAGAACCCGCATCCCGGGCAGATGGAATTGGTCGCGAAGTGCATACACGTCTGGTGTGATCATTCCCAAGTCCTCTGCGATGAACGGCAGTGTGCCCAACGCTTTCTCTACCGCACGAAAGACCTCGGCGCCAGGGCCGGGCACCCACCGCCCAGACTGTGCATTCGGCGCCCCGGCAGGTACGTGCCAAGCCGCCACAAAACCCCGGAAATGGTCCAAGCGGATCATATCGACATGGGCCAGGAGCGAACGCAACCGGCAAATGAACCACGCATAGCCGGTTTGGTGAAGGGCATCCCAGTTGTAGACGGGATTGCCCCAAAGCTGGCCCTGCGCGCTGAAATAGTCGGGGGGCACGCCCGCCACAAAGCGCGGGCGGCGGCCCGCATCCAGGAGAAACAGTTCCGGGTTGGCCCACGCGTCGCTCGAGTCGGGCGAGACGTAAAAGGGCAGGTCGCCGATCAGCCCTACTCCCTTGCGGCGGGCATATGCCTTCAGCCGCTCGGCTTGGCGGAACACCAGGAACTGCCCAAAGCACACCTGGCCGATCTCATCCTTCAATTCGCGCTGGGCCCGCTCCAGCGCCCCGGCTTTGCGCTGCACCAAATCCGAAGGCCAATCAAGGTAATGGTCGTCGCTGAACTTGACTCTCAGCGCCCGGAAGAGCGCGTAGTCATCCAGCCAGTATTCTTGGTCCTTTCGAAATTGCTCATAGGCGGTTTGAAGGCCACGACCTTCCCCGGACCTGAAGTTGGCCCAAGCTGTCTCGAGTAGACGGTGTTTAAAAGGGATGACGGCGTTGTAGTCGATTTCGCCTGGCGGCGAGGAACGAACCTGACAATCGCTTGCCCGCACCAGTCCGTCCTCGATCAGCCAGTCAGGGCTGATGAGGAGTGAGTTGCCCGCAAAAGAGGACAAGGGTTCGTACGGTGAATTACCGTAGCCTGTGGGGCCGAGCGGCAGCGACTGCCACCAGCTTTGCTCTGCGTCAGCAAGGCGGTCGATCCAGGCCAGTGCGGCCGGGCCCATATCGCCAATGCCATAAGGCGAGGGCAGCGAGGTAACGTGCAGCAACAAACCTGAAGCACGGTAACCCGCAGGAAACGGCGGCACACTGAAACTCTGGCGCGTCATGCTTGTCCTTTCGATCCGTCCAGTGCGTTGTTCACAATCGCCTCGGCCTCGGTCAGAATAGCGTTCAAATGTGACTGGTTTTGGAAGCTTTCCGCGTAGATCTTGTAGATGTCCTCGGTGCCTGAAGGCCGGGCCGCAAACCAGCCACTCGGGGCCACAACCTTCAAACCACCAATCGGAGCGTTGTTGCCGGGGGCGCGGGTCAGCTTGGCGAGGATAGGTTCACCTGCCAGGCTCGACTCCCTGATTGCCTCGGGCGACAACTCCCGCAGACTCGCCTTCTGTTCGGGGGTCGCAGGTGAATCGATGCGCGTGTAATAGGGAGTCCCGAACTCTGCGGTCAACTCTCGATAGTGCTCCCCAGGATCCTTACCTGTTTTAGCGGTGATTTCGGCTGCCAGCAGGCCCATGATTACCCCGTCTTTGTCGGTCGTCCACACGCTGCCGTCGTGCCGGAGGAAGCTCGCTCCGGCACTTTCTTCGCCGCCAAAGCAGCACGAACCGTCGAACAATCCCGGAACGAACCACTTGAAGCCCACGGGAACCTCCCAGAGCCGACGGCCCAACCTTTGCACCACTCGATCGATCATGCTGCTGCTGACCAGCGTCTTGCCCACTGCAATGTGCTCCGGCCAAAGCGCGCGGTGCATGACCAGGTAGCGGATGGCCACTGCCAGGTAGTGGTTGGGATTCATCAACCCCGCTGAGGGCGTGACGATGCCATGCCGGTCGGCGTCCGGGTCAGTGGCGAATGCCAGACGGTACTTGTCTTTGAGCCCGACGAGCCGAGCCATTGCATAAGGGCTGGAGGAGTCCATGCGGATCACACCATCGTGATCGACCGTCATAAACGAAAACGTGGGGTCGATCGCCGGGTTCACGACAGTGATGTCCATATGATAGATGGAGTTGATCGGATCCCAGTAGGGCAGCGTAGCGCCGCCCAGCGGATCCACGCCCAGCTTGAGGCCGGCCGCCCGGATGGCGTCCATATCGATGACATTCCTTAGGTCGCGGATGTAAGGCAGCGCAAAGTCTTCCTGATGAGTGCTCGCTGCCTTGATGGCTGTGGCGAACGGCAACCGCTTCACCCCGGCGTTTCCTCCACGCAGAAGTTCGTTGGCTCTATCTTCGACCCACTGCGTTACGTCCGTATCGGCGGGGCCGCCGTGCGTGGGGTCGTATTTGAACCCGCCGTACTCCGGCGGATTGTGCGAAGGCGTGATCACGATGCCATCAGCAAGGTTCGCCTTGCGGTCGTGGTTGTAGACCAGAATGGCATGGGAGATGACCGGCGTCGGCGTTATGCCGTTTTCTCGCTGAATTACTGTTTCCACGTCATTGGCCGCCAGGACCTCGAGTGCGGTGCGCTGGGCCGGGTCGGAGATGGCATGCGTATCCTTACCCATGAAAAGCGGCCCATTAGTGCCGGAGCGGCGGCGGTAGTCACATATGGCCTGCGTGATGGCTAGAATGTGCGCTTCAGTGAATGTGCCATGCAGCGGCGAGCCGCGATGTCCGCTGGTCCCGAAAATGACCATCTGGTCGGGGTCATTGACGTCAGGCCGATGCTCGAAATATCTGCGTTCGAGCTCGACCACGTCCACCAACAATTCCTTCGGGGCAGGTCGACCTGCCAGCGGTGAGATGCTCGCGCTTAATTGCTTCTCTACTGCACTGGGCATGGTTTCACCTCCGAGATTTCAGTTGTATATTCGGTGATCAATTCCTACTTTCCACGTGCCGAGTGTCGTCCCACAAGCAGATCACCGGCTTGGCCAAGCTATGTTCGTACCCGAGCGCACTGAGGCTTGCGGTGCCCAGCAGGAAGTGCCTGCCGCCTGCCGGCGCTAGACCCAACCGCCGGGCTGCAAGAACGAGCGGGACGTGGTCATCGCCCTGACATAATGTTTGATGCGTGCATTCCGGCATAAGTGTGCCAGGCTCAAATATCCCCAGTTTGGAACCGCCGCTTTGGCAAAGTATCCCGCAGGCGCCCTGGCGCGCGGCAGCATACTGGCGCACTTCAGGGCGAAGCACACCACAGAATCAACACTTGGCACTTACACTGCCAATTCCGTGGTGCGGCTGGAGGCGTTCATTAGAGTCGTGTCCTCCCAACGCCCTACTGCTCGTAATTCTCGACAGTTTTGGCTGGACGCACGCTCGCCTTATCCGGGTTCTGCCCAAACTCTCGAAGTGCACGGCGCTGCCGCAAGAGGTCCCAGCATTGATCGAGTTCGACCTTCAGTTTAGCCAGACGCGTCCGATCATCACCTGTAAGTTCAGTCTGTGTATACAGATTTTCTTCTTCCTTAACCAAGCGGTCAATGTGGCTAAGCACAGATTGATCTTTGTCGTCGATTGCCATGTAGGTTTCCTTTCGGTAAAGAGGCTCCCTTTGCTTCCGGCGCACACCTCCGCCGGGAGTCCGCAGGTTTCTTGTAGCGCCGCCCTTTAGAGCCTGCATTGAGCGCAAGGAAGGAGCGGCACGTACCGGTCAAAAGCCCCGAGCTTTTTGCCCCGCTGAAAATTATATCACTCGTGTGATACATCCGTCGCTAGAAGGCATTCTCGGGTGGTGTCTCGGTTTGAAGTGGCACGGGCATCCTGCCCGTGTAAGTTCATGGCCAAGATGGCCATGCCACTTCAAACCGAGACACTACCCATTCTCGCTCCACCTTTCTTATCTCTCGACGCCACTCGTGTCGGAGGGCCGACTCATGTCGATCAATCGCCAACCGGAATCGTTCTCGGCGTCGTTTCGGAATGTTCAACGAGCCCCCTCGGCTCATATCTAACGACTGACTCCAAAAAGAGATAGCGGCGAAGGACAACTGACCCCGGCCTTTGGAACAGAGGTTGCCCTTCTAGACGGTGGCTCACGATCTGGGGGCCGGGCGATTACCCAAAACTGACCACCAAGGTGTGAGCGGGCACCAGCGGCTGTGTGCGGCGTCACAACAATCTTCATTCCGACGCCAGGTCCGACGCCGGGCGGGCTGAACGCCGCTTACGATTGCATCAAGGCCTTTTCCGAGACGGAGATGACGGAAGATCTCAAGAAGTTCGACGTGCCGACGCTGATCCTGCACGGAGACGACGATCAGATCGTGCCGATCGGCGACTCGGCGATGCTTTCCTCTAAACTCGTCAAAGGTGCCACACTTTCGAAGCGTAGGACCTCGCTCAAAAGGTTGTGTTGAACAAGGCTTTGAACACAATTTGAGAATTCAAAGGAGAATTTATGGCAACTACAAAAGTCGCAATCGCACCAATGAGAGCGGCGCAGGTTCCTAAGGGGGGAGCCGATTTCCAGATCGTCGACCGCGAGATTCCCAAGCCGGGAGGAGGACAGGTCCGTATCAAGGTGCAGGCATGTGGCGTCTGCCACAGCGACGTACTCACGAAAGAAGGCGCTTGGCCCGGGATCCAGTATCCCCGGGTTCCAGGGCACGAAGTTGCCGGCATCATCGATGAACTGGGTGTGGGTGTCTCCGAGTGGAAGACGGGCCAGCGCGTCGGCGTGGGCTGGCATGGCGGCCACGATGGCACCTGTTTCTCCTGCCGGCGCGGGGATTTTCGCAATTGCCGTAATCAGAAAATCGCGGGCATCAGTTATGACGGCGGATACCAGCAGTTCATGGTGGCTCCCGCCGAGGCATTGGTAGCGATACCGGAAAGCTTGAGTGCGGTCGAAGCCGCACCGCTGCTCTGCGCCGGAATTACCACTTACAACGCGCTGCGGCACAGCGGCGCGCTCCCAGGCGACCTGGTTGCGGTACAGGGTATCGGCGGTTTGGGTCACCTCGGAATTCAGTTCGCGAACAAGTTTGGCTATAAGGTGGCGGCGATCGGGCGCGGGTCCGAAAACGCGGCGCTGGCCAAGAAACTCGGAGCGAACATGTACCTTGATAGCAATTCGACGAACCCAGCGGAGGCATTGCAGAAACTGGGCGGCGCACAGGTCATTCTGGCGACAGCTCCAAGCTCAAAAGCCATGTCGGCGCTGATCGATGGCCTGGGGCCGAACGGCAAGCTCATGGTGATCGGGGCGACCTTTGATCCCATTGAGGTCACACCCTTGCAGCTCATCGGTGGAAGTCGAACGATTCAAGGCTGGGCTGCGGGAACACCGGCTGATTCCGAGGACACATTGCGTTTCGCTGAACTCGCCGGCGTCCGGCCTATGATTGAGACATATCCGCTGGAAAAAGCGGGCGAGGCCTACGCACGCATGTTGAGCGGCAAGGCACAGTTCCGCGTCGTTCTGACGATGTAAAGTTGGCCAAGAGGTGACATGCGGTAACCTCCAAGTGAGGATATAAAGCCCCAAAACAACCCCCCGAGCATGGCGCGGGAGGTCAGCAATCGGAGCTCGCTCGGTTTCAAGCGACTCCTCTCGCGGTCCGAGAAACCGGAGGGACGGGCGAGGAGTACTCCACCCAGTGGGCAGGCTCGGCACTCACTCGCCGTGGTCTCAGTATTTGCCCTCTACTGTTATAGGGAACATCAAGAAGGGAAAAAGTAAGAAGGGATCGAAAAAATATTTCTGCCGACTAAGGCCTGGCTAAACTCGCACGAGGTTTAATGACTCGGCAATTTGCCGTTTTCTGACAAGGGCGTATTTCTTACCTTATCCGGAAGTCCGGGCATGATCGAGTCCTACCGGAAGAAATTCGGCTGCGTCCCGGTGTATACCGGCAATCCGCCGCGGCGAAAGCTGGCACGGCTCGCG